>Ga0315276_10000450_pt1 | contig 35692 bp, 40 predicted proteins | sample YL17G05_0_MG_FD_204542 | JGI IMG/M metagenome (GOLD analysis project Ga0315276, IMG submission 204542) | Sediment microbial communities from Yellowstone Lake, YNP, Wyoming, USA - YL17G05_0 | ecosystem: Environmental > Aquatic > Freshwater > Lake > Sediment | place: USA: Wyoming | collected...
CGAAGAACACCACCACCGCGTTGATCTCGGTCAGGAACAGCCCGAGCACGAGGAACAGCGCGTCGGCGGAGAAGCCACCATCCCCCGCCCCGAGCGAGGACAACGACAGGTAGATCGAGTATGTTATCCCGAGGACCAGCGGGCCCAGCGCGTGCGCGGTCATGCGCATCATCGATATCGTCGGCCTCAGCCTGCTCTTGAGCGTGCTCTCGAGGTCGTTCAGGTCCTTGAGGTAGTTCGCCAGATCCATCGCCAGGAGACCCGCCGAGAGCTCGTCCTTCGACGCCGCCTCGCGGACGACCTGGAGCCCGGCCAGGGCGTTCAACCCCCCGCGGACGTCTTGCTCCCCGGTCCCCTCCGCGAACCCTTGGCCCATTATGCTCGTCCTCAGGGACAGGGCCCTCAGCCTCACGCCCTCCTCGCCATCGAGCTCGGAGGACGCCCTCGCCATGGCCGATTCGAAGTTCTCGCCCTCCAGCATCCTGGCACCGGTCTTGAACAGGGCGTCCTCGAACCCCTCCGAGGACCCGGCGCCTGCCATGCCTCTCAGCCCCCCCGCCATCAAGAATGCGCCGACGGGGCAGGTCGTTCCCAGGAGCAGGCCCAGGGCCCTCTCGTGCCCCGACAGGAACATGAGCGACACCGCGGCCGCGCACGCGGCAGCGGCGGCTGCGGCCAAGACCAGCAGCCCGGAGTGTTCCATCGGCACGTCCGTGCGCCAGGGCCGCACGTCGAGCGGATGCCTCTGGACCGCATCCATGGCCACGAGGACCGCGATCGCGGGGAACAGGATGTTCATCAGGAATATCGTCTGGACTATGGTCCCGCCCCCGGACGAGCCGAGGTCCGGGCCCGCATCCACGCCGGCCCATAGGTCCCACGAGAGCATCGGCAGGAACGAGCCGACCATCAGAGGCAGGAGGATGCCGACGCCGAAGATCACCATGCTCGGCGTCGACAACGCAAGGGCGTACTCCTCTATCCTGCGCTTGGCCCCTGAGATCATCGCATGGCTCGCCCGGTCGAGCGCCCTGCGCTTGCCCTCCTCCCTCGATTCGCATGCCGCCGTGACCATCGCGTTCAGCGAGGCCTTGAGGTCCCCGCTGAACCTGGACCATCTCGCGCCCAGCGCCTGGAGCGCCTCCTCGAAGCTCGAGTGCTTCCCCATGACGACCTCCCAGACGGAAGCCTTCAGCTCATCCGTGAACTCGTCCTCGCGCTGCATCGCGAACCTCATGGCCTTCGAGACGGAAGGCTCGTGCCTGAGGCTCATGATCATCAGGTTGGTGGCCGCCGTCGAGTCCTTCAGTATGCTCTGGGCGCGCTTCGCTGCGAGATTCGCGGGGTAGCCCCTGACGGCCTCCCTGGCGAGGACGGGCACGACGGCGAGCAGGAAAGCGAGCGGGATGATGTGTCGAGTGCCGGTGAGCAGGAACGCGACGGCAGCGGCAACGCCCAGTCCGAGCGTGGCAAGGAGCATGACCGTCTTCGAGGCGGCGACCACGGTCTCTGGTGTGAGAGGGACCCTCGCGAGGCTCAGGTTCTCCCCGAGCACCTTCATCGTGCGGTCGGCCTTGGCCGCCCTGCCGCTCTCGGCGCGCCCTCGGCCACCCCTTCTGGCGCTGGCGGCCTCCGCCCTTCCGGAGACGCCCAGGCCCGAACCGAGGCGCGCGAGCAGGGCGCATGACCGCTCGTACATCGCACCGGGCCGCTTGGCGCAGGCGCTAGCTCGACTCAAACCAATCCCTCCATTCCCTGAGCCCGGCCTCGGGCCCGTCCGCCCCGAATAGCGTCCGCGTGAGCAGCTCGTTCGAGGCCACCCTCTTCGCCTCAGGCGACGGTGTGCCTCCCGGGCACTGGGACGCGATGTCGTCCGCGTGCGCGCGCGTCTTTATGATGTCCAGGAGCGCCTCGGGGGAGACCCCGAGGGCGTCCGCGGCCCCCACGATCGTCTTGCACGATGGTGAGAACTGCTCGGTGGGCTTCGCGCAGGTGCAGCCGGGCCGGATCTCGAAGAGGCTCACCAGCTCCACCCCGTTGCCCTTGTCCCGCACCTCCGCGACCTCGGTCACGCGCCTGTGGAACCTGGCACCGTCCGGCGACCTGATCAGGCCTATCACGACGACGATGTCAGTGGATGAGAACGCCCGTTCCGAGACCCCGAGGTCCTCGACGGCCCTGTCGACGACGCCCTTGGCGGAGTTGCCGTGGATCGTGCCGAGCACCGATGACCCTGCGCTGCCCGCGCGCATGCTCTCGTAGAGCACCTTTGCCTCATCTCCCCTCACCTCGCCGATCACGATCGCGCTCTCGCCCATCCTGAGGCTGACCCTGAGCGTGTCCTGGGCCGATATGTCCGCCCCGTCCTTGCCGTTGGAGAACCTGAGCGCCTGGAGATCGAACCCGAGGTCCTGCAGTTTCCTGACGGGTATCTCGGGGGTGTCCTCTATGAGCACAATCCTCTGGGATAGCGGGAACTCGAGCAGCATGGCCCCGAGGAGCGAAGTCTTCCCCGCCCCCCTGCTGCCCGCGACGAGCACCGTCCTGCGGCCCAGCACGCACGCCCACAGGAAGCTCGCCAGGAGCGGGGACATCGAGCCGTTCGCTACCAGACGAGGCATCGTCCACATCACATCTGAATGCTTCCTTATCGCGACGGACAGGCCTTTGTCGCTCAGCGGGGGCCCTACGACGGTCACCCTCGCGCCCAGGTGCCTCATGTCAGCCTCGAGCACAGGATGCGCCTCCGAGAACGGGAGACCGGTCTCGAACTTGACCCTCGAGACCATCCCGAGCAGGTCGCGTCTGCCGAGGAATATGTTCGTCCGACACTTCTGTCGGACACCAGGCACCGCGCCGGACCGCAGCACCACCTGGACGGGCGTCTGACTGGATGGGGAGTCCACGTAGATGTCTTGGACTGTCGGGTCTTCGAGGAGGGTCTCGAGCAGACCATACCCCGCGGTGTACTTCGAGAGCAGCTCGGCGAGGAAATCCGCATCCTTGTCGATCTCGCGTCCATCGGCGCCTCCGCCCTTCGCCGCGAGCTTTGCGTAGAGCAGGTCCTTCGCCCTTGCCTTGATGTACGGGCGGACCGTGCTCAGAGAGCCGGACTCTATGTCCGGGGGTACGATGCTGGTGACATCCGACATTGCCTCCCCGAGGATCTGCATCTGGGCCGGTCCGAGCCGGTATTCAGGAGGGTCGACCATGTAGAGCCCGCAGCTGGAGTCCTTCGGGGACATGATCGTCACAGTGACCCCCGCCACCGTGTACCTGGATACGACTGGCGCCTCGCCGGCCTCCGGCTGGACGATCCATGACGACGAGAAGCAGGGCCGGGTCTCGAACACGGCGCGGGCGCGCGTGTCGCGCCCGCCATCGCATGTGCCTAGAGGGACCGCGCTGACAGCCGGCCTTGACAGGGGTAGCTTCGAGCCGACAATCCGGGGAGGTCCTCTGCCCGGCAATCACACCACCCCTGGATGGAGCGCGCTTGCGGAGAGCGCCTGCTCGACACACTCGGCCGCTCTGGGACACCCTGCACCGGCCCCAAGTGCCCGGAGCCCGTCGGACATGCTCTGATGGGAATCGAGATAGTTGGCGGGGTCAGCGAGGAGCGCCCGCTTCATCCTGCCGACCAGGTTGTCCCTGCTGGCGCAGCATGTCCGACACCTCTTGTCGGACGGGCTCTCGTGGCAGGACAGTGCCCTCGTCAGGGACGAGAGTTCGAGCGCGGCCAGCTTCAGGCATCTGAGGGATTCTCCCCTGTAGCGCTTGTGCAGGTACCTCTTGAGGATGACTACATCCGGAGGGGCTGACGAGCTGACCGTGTTGACGATCCCCACTAGGCACTTGGCGTTCACCAGGTCGTGGGCACCGGGACATGAGCTGCAGTCGATCTCGAGCTGGAGCCCCTCGTCCTCACGATACTCGTGCGGGCATGTGCTCTCCAGGTTCACAGTGGGTGCGAGTCTCTTGGACGGTCCTCTGCGGTGGTGTCGCATATCTGTCGGATTGTGCCTCGGAGTTCAAGTACGGGCCCCGCCGTTGTACGCTACATGTAGCGGTTCCATACATTCCGACCCCTTCGAATCAGGCTCGCATGAAATTTGACGATGCCGGTGTCGGAGGGTTCCTCGAAGACCTGCCAGTGCTGATGTTCGTGCTCGCTGGAGTGACGGTCCTGCTGTCGTCAGCGGTCTGGGCAGCGTCGTGGTTCGAGCAGGACCGGGGCGAGGAATCCCTCGAGGACTCCGCCGAGAGGGTGCTGGAGGCCGTGCTGTCCGGGCTCCCGTGCCCTCGGATGGGGTATCCGACGGTCCAGGGCATCGTGGAATCGAACCTGACAGGCGCCGTGGAACAGTCAGCTCAGGGCGTGCATTGGCGGTTGGCCATCGTGATGGTGTACCCAGGTCCTGAGTGGCTCGTGTCGCTGTCAGATTGTGGGGTGGTCACTCCCGCATCCGCGTGCAGCGCTTCGAAGCTCCTGAGCGCATCGGGACCCGACGGCTGCACGGTCGTCCTGGAGGTGACCGTTGTCGTCTGGTCGGCTTGAGAGCGAGTGCACGGGTCAGCTCGCGCTCATGGATGCGATGGTGTTCTTCGCGGTCGCGCTAGCGGTGTGCTCCGCTACATTGGGTTACTTGGACGACGGCGCCGCCGATGCGGACAGGTCTCAACGCGCCCGTGCCGACCCGTCTGCGGTGTTGGAGGTGTTCATGAGCTGCTCCCTCGGGTCCCCTGTGTCTCTGGATGGCCTGGTGTCGGTCGAGCTCACCGGACGCGAGAAGGTCTGCGAATGCATACTCGCCGAGGCCTGGGCCCTCGAATCGGGGGCCGACATCGGGCGGTTCTCCGACCTTAACTCCGTCATCATGGGGGCCCTGAGGTCGATATGCGCGCCTGGGTATGTCCCGCACCTCGTCGTGTATGTGCTCGATGAGGCCTCTGAGGGTCCGTTGATGGCGATCGAGGACCATCCGGCGCAGGCGCCTGACCGCCGTGCAGCGTCGACAGTCCTGGCCGGCCCAGACGGGGGCGTCCTGCTCGTCTCACTTGTGCTTGAACCAGCCTCTTCGGGCCAGCTCTGAGAAGTCGGACTTGGTCGGCTTGATCTTGGATTTCGAGTACCGTTCGCCCCGGGCGAGCTCCATGGCCTGGACTATGAACATGGCTACTATGCCTCCCAGCGCCACATAGACGTACGCGCGGTCATCTCTGTTCGTGCCGAGGTAGACCATCAGGAGCGAGAACCCCATGATGCCATACATCAGGTACGTTAGCTTCCCTGGAGGGATTGGTATGAGGGTCACATTCCCTCCGCACCTCGCGCACCTGTCCCGTATGGCGTACCAGGGCTTTGTCCTGAGCTCTTTGCACCTGGGGCAATAGGTGAACTTCACGCCCTCGGGATGGTTTGGGAGCTATATAATCTGCTTCGGGACCGTCATCGAAACGTAGAGGTTCCAGGAACGCTTTCTCCCCCTCCATGGAACCCGCCAAGAAGCCGACCGACGAGTCGTACACCCGCGAGGAGCGGATCGTCCTGGCGTCGCTGAGGATGTCGTCCCGGCGCACGTGCAAGTACTGCGCTTGGCTGTCGATGCGGGGGCAGCAGCGCGGATGCTTCCCCGAGGGGAAGTACAGGAAGTTCCTCTCTCCGGATGAATATGATTCGGGTTGCGAGCGGTTCGCTGCGCGGGACAGCAAGAAGTGAAGTGCAGGGGCGCGGATTCAACCTCCGGAACCGCTGCTGGACAAGGTCCTAAGCCCAGGAAGATACGTCACGCCCACGGACATATCGATTGCCCTCATCTGCCGTCAGTCCTGAGGTGCGGCAATGTTCGCCTTCTCGTCAGCTGGATGGTTGCATCGGCCGAGAAGACCTAATCGGTTCGCCTTCGCGACATATGAGTATGGTGTGCTAGGAGTATGACGACGACCGCCACGACCGCCAGTAGTCCATACGCCCAGAGATACTCTTGGGCACCGAGTTCGAACACGATGAGCGCAGTCACCATGAGCGTCAGAAACAGGGCGAAAGGGGCGATGACGACATACAAGTTCTCCCTGCTGATCCGGCTCCCGGCTCCGTCGAGCTCTGGGCCGGCAATTGTCTCCCGCTGGGCCATACCCGCGATGGGGGAGCTGTTTTCGGCCTCCGTGGTCATGCTGCAGCCTGGGCGAGCCTGGTCCGTCCTGTCTGCGCCATTCTCGCACTCCATCGTACCACCGCACAGTAGATTGCCGTGGCGATACTAATATACCAACTACGGATTCCCCCAGATTGGGTCTGAGGAGTGCAGGGGCGCGGATTCGAACCGCGGAACCACTGCTGGACAAGGTCCTAAGCCTTGCGCCGTTGGCCGGACTTGGCTACCCCTGCATGGCGTGCAAGTGCGAGATATCTGGCTCGATATATGAATGAATCGAATCCCGCATGCGAGGCCCCGTGTCAACGGGGTTGCTTCTTCGCGAGCTGCTCGTCCAGGAACAGGCGCGCAATCTCGCAGGCCGTCTCCCGCTTCGCGGGGTACGTGCTTATCCGGAGCCTCACTAGTATTGCGTCATCGTTCCCTGCGAGCTTGACCGTGCCACCATACGCCGTCTGCTTGTCCACGCGGACGAAGAAGTTGCATCCGTCGTCCATGCGCTGATCGATGCTTTCCCGGAGCCGGTCCAGGTCGTCGTCAGAGAACCTCCCGAAGAACGTCTCGACCGTCTTCGGGTCCTTCAGCTCCGCCTCGAGGATGACTATCCTGTTGCCGTGGTGCCCGCCCGCCTCGGTCACATCGAGCGGCGCATCCCCGACCACCTGGACGAGGGCCTGCCTCACGCGCTGCTCGTCCTCGGTGGCGTGGCAGATCGCCCGGACATGCATGCTCGCGAAGGTCCTTTTCACGGTCCGATTGAACGCGGTCCTGATATGTAAAACCGTGCGACGCGGCCATGAGAACACCTAGCGTGATGGGCGTTCGCCTGGCCTGCCCCGGATTTTGTGGATGGGTCAATGCTTAATAGGTATGAAGCGCTAACATGGAAAACGGTGTACCCGTTGATTGAGGTCAGGTTCCACGGGAGAGGTGGCCAGGGCGCGGTCGTTGCTTCCGAAGTCTTGGCGAAGGCTGCTTTTAGGATGGGCTTCGAGGTGTCTTCTTTCCCGTTCTTCGGCGTGGAACGCCGGGGGGCACCGGTCACCGCGTTCGCGCGGATCGACAGCAAGCCCATCAGACTGAAATCGAGCATCTACGAGCCAGACTACGTCGTCGTGCTCGATAACTCCCTCCTGAGGGGTGTCGACGTCCTGGAAGGGCTGAAGCCAGAGGGTCGGGTGCTGATCAACTATCCTGACGGGAAGCAGCTCGCAGGGTTACCGGCGAGATTCAAGTATCATGTGCTGGACGCGACCGACATCGCCGTCGCGCATGGCATCGGGTCGCGCACGACGCCGATCGTGAACACCGCCATCATGGGTGGGTTCGCGAAGATGTGCGGCCAGATATCGCTGGAGGCCATGCTCGACAGCATACGCGAGGTGGCCCCCGTCAAGCCGGAGGAGAACGTGGCCGCGGCCCGCGACGCGTTCGAGCGCACCAAGGAGGTGTCACTATGACCAAGACCTACCAGGAACTCCCTCTCACGCCGATATCGGATGCTCCGAGCACGATCAACCTCACAGGGTACTGGCGTGTCATCCGGCCTGTCGTGGACAAGGAGAAGTGCAAGAGGTGCACGATATGCTGGAAGTTCTGTCCCGACGGCTCCATCGTGCTCGTCGACGGCGTCCCGGAGATCGACCTCAACTACTGCAAGGGGTGCGGGATATGCGCCCACGAGTGCCCGTCCAAGTGCATAACCATGGTGCAGGAGGGTCAGGAATGAGGAAGGTCATGACGGGCAACTACGCCTCGGCATATGGTGCTAAGCTCTCCAGGGCCGAGGTGATAGCCGCCTACCCGATCACGCCGCAGACCTCCATCGTGGAGAAGCTGGCGGACATGGTCTCCGCGGGCGAGCTCAACGCCAAGTTCATACCGGTCGAGAGCGAGCACAGCGCCATGGCCGCATGCATAGCCGCCGAGATCGCGGGCGCCAGGACCTACACCGCGACGAGCTCCCACGGACTCACGCTCATGCACGAGGTCCTGATGTGGGCCTCGGGGGCGAGGCTCCCGATCGTGATGACGAACGTGAGCCGCGCGATGGCCCCACCGTGGAGCGTCTGGGTCGATCACATGGATTCCATCGCGCAGAGGGACACCGGCTGGCTGCAGTTCTTCTGTCAGAGCAACCAGGAGGTGCTCGACACCATCATAATGGCCTACAAGGTGTGCGAGAGCAAGAGCGTCATGCTCCCTGCCATGGTCATAGAGGACGCTTTCATCCTGTCGCACACGTCGGAGCCGGTGGACATTCCGGAACAGGACGCCGTCGACAGCTTCCTGCCCTCGTACGAGCCCGAGTTCAAGCTCGAGCCAGGCAAGGCTATGGGCTTCGGCTCTCTCGTCCGGCCGGACCAGTACATGGAGTTCAGATACAAGGCGATGCTCGCCATGAAGGACGCCCACGACAGGTTCCTCAGGGTCGAGCAGGAGTTCAAGCAGGTCTTCGGGCGAGAGCACGGCGGCCTGCTCGAGCGCTACAGGTGCGACGACGCCGAGGTCGTGCTCGTCGCCGCTGGGTCCGTCGCGGGCACCGCGAAGGAAGTGGTCGACGCCATGAGGGCGAAGAACATACCCGTTGGACTCGCCAGGATCCGCGCGTTCAGGCCGTTCCCGCACGACGAGGTCAGGGCGCTGGCCAGCAAGGTCGCGGGCCTCGCGGTGCTGGACAGGTCGTACACATTCGGCGCGGCGGGCGCGATGTTCACCGAGATCAAGGCCTCAGTGTACTCGTGCGCGAAGCGCCCCGTGATGAAGAACTACATCGCTGGCCTGGGCGGAAGGGACATCACCCCACGGATCCTCGAGCGGATATTCGAGGACATGCTCCTCGTGGCCAAGAGGCCGGAGGAAGGCGAGGTCGAGTGGGTGGATGTCGCAGGCCTACCTAAGAGGTGGAAGTGATGGCGAAGACCACCATCCCCGAGCAGGAGTACACATATCCTGGTAACACCGGCTGCCCCGGCTGCGGAGCGAACCTCGTGATGAGGTACCTCCTCAAGGGGCTTGGCGAGCGCACGATGCTCGCGATACCGGCATGCTGCTGGGCTGTCATGCCAGGTTACTGGCCGAGCAACTGTCTCAAGGTGCCGCTGCTGTACAACGCGTTCGAGGCGACGGGTGCGGCCATATCCGGCGTCCGCGCCGCCCTGGACATCAAGGGCGTGAAGGATGTCACGGTCGTCGGGTTCGCGGGGGACGGGGGCACGGTCGACATAGGCATACAGGCGCTCTCCGGTGCCGCAGAGCGGCGGACCGACGCGATATACGTCATGTATGATAACGAAGCGTACATGAACACGGGCATACAGCGGAGCGGGTCCACGCCCTGGGGGGCCTGGACGACGACCACCCCCGTGGGCGCGCACAACGACTTCAAGCACGAGCCCAAGAAGGACATCATGGCGATCATGCAGGCCCACAGGATACCCTATGCGGCGACTGTGTCGGTCGCCTACCCCGAGGACTTCATCCGCAAGGCGGAGAAGGCCAAGGGCATGAAGGGACTGAGGTTCATCCACGCGATGTCACCATGCCCGCCCGGCTGGCGCATCAACCCTGCGGCGTCCATCGAGGTCGCCAGGCTGGCGGTCGACACCCACATGTTCCCCCTCTACGAGATCGAGGACGGCAAGGTGCGGATAACGCGCAAGGGCAAGGGCCTGCCCGTCTCCGAGTACCTCAAGCTCCAGGGACGGTTCTCGCACCTGGTCGAGTCGGACGTCGCGTCAATCCAGAACGCCGTCGACGAGAACTGGAAGCGCCTGCTCGAGAAGGAGTCGTCGGGGACCTGAGCGTCACTCGACGGTCACGAGCCTCTTCCGCTTGTAGCCGGTCACGACCTTGGCCTTGCCCTTGAACCGCAGGTCAAGCTCCGGGTCCCCTGTATCGGCTCTCAGGACCGGCGTGCCCCTCAGTTTCGTCGGCGTGGCTATCACGACGACGTTCTCCGGACCCGCTGCTCGTATGACCTTCGGTGAGATCTGCTGGTTGCCCCTGCCGAAGAAGAAGCCCTGAGCGCCGATCGGCGTCACGACGATCCTCGCGGGCAGGTCAGAGCCATCGAGCACCCGGAGCAGGTCCTTCTCGGAGGCGTCCTGACAGCAGGGCTCGCCGTCCCTGAAGACATCCACGCCCAGGAGCGTCTTTGGCTTCCCGAGCACCTCGGCCACCTTCGCAGTCGTGCTGCCTGGGCCCAGGATGCAAAGGGTCCCCGGGACAACCGTCTCGGCGATGTAGTGGGCGATCTCCTCCGTCTCCTCGTCCGCCGTCCCTGAATGGTACGCCTCCTTGCTCGATTGCATGTGGGCATGGTCGTCCGGCACCTCGACCATCGCGTACAACCTGGCCTCGACCTTACCCTCCCGGAAGAGCGACTCGTCGACGTCCATGACCTCCGCGCCCCGCGTCCGGCCTTCGTCGGCGAAGGCTTCGAGGAGGTCCGCCAGGTCCCGTGGCTCGTTGACGAACACCCCCGACTGCATCTTCACTCCCGCGGGTATGCCAACGACCGGCACCTTCCGGCCGACGACCTCCGCGATGTCCCTCGCGGTGCCGTCGCCTCCCGCGAAGACTATTATGTCGACCCCCTCGTCCAGGAACCTCTGCACGGCAGCCTTCGTGTCCTTGGCCGAGGTGTGCTGGCCGGTCTCGTGGACCACTCTGAACAACAGGCCCGCATCCGTCAGCTCGCTTGCGCCCATCTCCCCGGAGCAGGTCACGATCTCGAGGTTCAGCCCTCTGTCCGCGAGGTCCCTCAGAGCGTATGTCGCGCGTGCGGGTGATACCTTCTCGCCGCCCCTCGCAGCGGCCTCGCGGGCCATGTCAGGTCCGTCCGTCCCCTTCAGCCCGACGGAGCCGCCCATGCCGGCGACCGGATTGACCAGGAGGCCGATCTTCACGGACGGCGTTAACGGTCTCATGGATAGAAGTCATTTGCGCCGCCCCGCCGGCCGCCGCTGGGCAGAATGAAATGCCTCAAAGGGTTTCGTAGGTTTGCTCGTCAGTCAGTTCGACGTCGCAGTCATCGGATGTGGCCAGCCACCACTCAAGGAGCAGGTCGGAGATGTCTTCGCAGGGTTCTTGTATGGTGTCCGCCATGTCCGCCTTCTACGGCCGCCTACCTGAACCCGCCCGTCATGTCGTACATGCTGGGGGGGCTGAAATCGGTCAGCCCGGGCGCGAGCCCGGCGTGCATGAGCTGCTCAGGAGCTTCCTGGGGCGGTGTCTGCATGGGTTCGTCGTAGGTCTCGATGCCACCAGTCACATCCTCCATGAGGTTGCTCACATACGAGCTGGTCTTGTCGCAGACGGTCTCGACCAGCTTCATGACGCTCTTCTCCATGAGCCTCATGGCGTCGTTGAACGACACATCTGGCACCGATTCGAGGGTCTTGTTGTGGTCGAGCACGACCGTTATGTCGGCCTGCTCCCTCAACCTCCGTACACCCTCGATTGCGAGCTTCATTCTCTTCTCGCCCTCGAGGCCGAACGGGAGTATCGGCACGGCGAATGTGACCGCGTTGACCTCCTTCGCGGCGCTGGCGACGATCGGGGCGGCGCCCGTGCCTGTGCCTCCGCCCATGCCAGCGACTATGAACACGATATCGTGGCCCTTGAGCACTTCCTTAAGGACCTCTCTTGACTTCTCGGCGCAGTGCTCCCCGATCTCGGGGAACCCTCCAGCGTCCTGGCCGAATGTGACATCCTTGCCGATCAGCACCTTCGTGTGCGCTTCGCATGCGCGCAGGTGCTCGTGGTCGGTGTTTACGGCCACGGTGTCGACACGGTTCGATTCACTGTAGATCCTGCTCACGATGTTCTGCCCGGCCCCCCCGACGCCGACTACGGCAATCGATGGTTCGCCCAGGCTCACCCCGAATGCGTGGATTATGTCCTCCGTCCTGCTCCCTTCCGTCATCCTTTTGGCCTCCGTCCTTCCCATCGGCTGGCTTCGGACGAGAACACCCGAGAGAGTGTCCTCACGTCCTTGGTCTGTCAAGGCGCCCTCAAACGGTTGCCTACGCGTCAGGGACGACCTTCATGGCGCTTCTCTGCTGCATCGCGTCCTTCTTAAGCGCCTCCACGTGCTCCGCGTGGAGGAACTTGTCCCGGGCGCAATCCGCCACTGCCTCGGATATCGAGCTATAGACACCCTCGGCTACCAGGTGTGCGATCATGTCCAGAACGAGTGGCGGTAGCGTGACCTCCACATCGTTCGGCTTCCTGGTCGTCCCCGTTGCACTGCCCGTCTTCGCCTCCACGTACGCGTGGATGGCGGCGCGGGCGAGCTGAGACCTGTTGGAGAACTCCGTGCTCCGGTTGATGAACTCGTCCAGCAACCGTAGCTCCTCGGCGTTGAGGCGGATCGTTATCCGCTCGTTCTCGTTCTCCGACGGGTCAGACATGTGTGCATCCCATCCCGATTTGCTGACGCAAGGGGAACATATGTCGGACATTTGTATATATAGGTTCCGAAAACGTCACAATTTGTCTGATAATGTCCTACAGCATCCTGGCCGGTCCATCCGTCCAGGTTCATGGCCGATCCGTAGGCTCGATATGTCCTACAGGGTTTCCACAGGCTGCAGATGAAGGATAGGTTTATCCATGGTGCGCGGTATTGCGCCACATTCCAGGCTGGGCATCATAGATGAAGTGCAAGAACAAGGATGGGGACATCAAGCTTTCCAAACGGCCCACGTTCCTGATGGTCGCAATCGGCATCAGTCTGTTCGTCGTGGGGTTCATCATCACGCTCACATCGATATCAGGGTCACATCTGGCTTCCGACGGTTCTGATTCGTATCTCGCGAGCGAGTCGACCGGGAGCTTCGGAGCGGACATGATGCTGTTCGTGGGCATCGCGCTGAGCCTCTCGGGCGTCGTTTTCGCAACGGCTGGTCCGGCCGTGTTCTTCATCCACAGGCGCATGAAGCACAGGTCGATGTGAGGTCCGGGCAGGTGCATCGAGAAACCTTTTATTGGTCGGGGACATTCGCTATCACTGCTGGCTGAGCTCGATGACCCTGGATTTCTCTGCGATGGAGGCCAAGTGGCGCAAGGCCTGGTACGACGCGAAGATCAACGAGTCGGTCCCTGAGCCCGGGGCCAAGAAGTTCTTCATGATCTTCGCGTACCCCGGTGTGACGGGGTACATGCATGTGGGGCACATGCGGGGGTACACGATATCGGATGCGATCGTCCGGTACAAGATGATGACCGGGCACAGGGTACTGTTCCCCGTAGGCACCCACGCGACTGGCAACGGCGCCATCAGCTTCGCCAGGAAGGTCGAGCGGGGCGACCAGAGGACGGTCGACATCCTGAAGGCGAACGGATGCACCGACGGGACGATCGCGAAGCTCAAAGACCCTCTCGAGGTCATCAGGTTCTTCAACGAGGTCTATGTCAACGACTACTGGAAGCGCTTCGGGTTCATGTCCGACTGGAGACGCTTCACGTGCACGATATGGCCGGACTACTCGAAGTTCATCGAATGGCAGATGCGCAAGCTGAAGTCGCACGGCCTGCTCATCCAGAAGCCGTACTATGCGCCCGCGTGCCTCGAGCACGGCCCGGTGGCCATCGACGCGTCGGAGACGGACATATCCAAGGGCGGGAACGCCGAGGTGCTGGAGTACTCCCTGCTCAAGTTCGATTTCGAGGACGGCCGGAAGCTCGTCGCGGCGACGCTCAGGCCCGAGACGGTCTTCGGCCTGACGAACTTCTGGGTCAATCCGGATGTCGAGTATGTCGACGTCCAGGTGGGGGGCGAGACCTGGGTGGCGACCCGTGAGGCGGCTGAGAAGCTGAAGCTCCAGAAGGACGATGTCGTGGTCAAGGGCTCCGCGGACGGCGCGTCGCTCATGGGGAAGAGGTGCAAGGCGCCCTTCACCGGGAAGATGATCCCCATATTCCCTTCGCGACTGTGCGACCCGAACGTTGGCACAGGTCTGGTCATGAGCGTCCCGTCGGATGCGCCCTTCGACTGGGTCGCGCTCGTCGAGCTGAGGCGGGACCGGGAGATGCGGGCGAAGTTCGGGATCACGGACGAGATGATGGACGAGGCCATGCCCATCCCGATAATCGACACGCCTGGCTGGGGACCGCTCCCGGCGGTGGAGATCACGGAGAAGATGGGCATATCGTCGCTCAGCGACCCCAAGCTCGAGGAGGCCACGAAGGAGGTCTACAAGAGCGGCTTCCACAGGGGCGTCATGAACAAGGCCACCGGGGACTTCGCCGGGCAGCCGGTCGAGAAGGCCAAGGACGCGATGCGGGAGCGGATGCTGGCCAGCGGCCAGGCGCACCTGTTCTACGACCTGTCAGAGGAGGTCCTGTGCAGATGCGGGAACAAGGTCCTGATTCGGAAGATCCCCGACCAGTGGTTCATAGACTATGCCAACCCCGCTCTGACCGCGAGGTCGAAGGAGCATGCGCTCACCATGAAGATCCTGCCCAAGGAATACTACGAGAACATCCAGGGTGTGCTCGGCTGGTACCGGGAACGGGCATGCGTCCGTCTCGGGAACTGGTTGGGGACCAGGTTCCCGTTCGACCAGAGATGGATCGTCGAAGCGATCGCCGATAGCACGCTCTATCCCGTGTATTATGTCATATCGAGGTACGCGAACGAAGGGGCGATCAGGCCCGAGGGCATGAACGAGGCCTTCTTCGATTTCGTCGTGCTCGGCAGGGGCGAGCCAGCGGAGGTCGCCCGCCAGACAGGGTTCGCCGAAGGGGTCCTGAAGGAGATCCGGGCGGAGTTCGAGTACTGGTACCCACTCGACATCAACCTCGGGGGCAAGGAGCACATGACGGTCCACTTCCCCGTGTTCCTCATGAACCATGTGGCCGTCCTCCGGCCGGAGCACTGGCCGAGGGGCATCATGGTCAACTGGTACATCACGTCGGTCGGTGGGAAGATATCCAAGTCCAAGGGCGGCGCGCAGCCCATCCCAGACGCGGCGGAGCGTTTCGGGGTCGACGCGATGCGTCTGTTCTACGCGCATACAGCCTCCCTGTTCGTCGACGTCGCGTGGGAGGACGAGAAGGCCGAGACATACAGGGACAGGCTCGAACGCATCTGGTCACAGGTGTCCGAGCTGGAGGCCGTTACCGAGGAGGTCCCGTCCGACATCGACGGATGGCTGGAGGCGCGGATGAGCTCCCGTGTCGCGGGGCTCCACGAGCACATGGAGGACTACGACCTCAGGTCTTACTCCAACGACGTCTACTTCGAGATGCCTCAGGACTTCAAGTGGTACCTGAAGCGCGGCGGGATGAGCCGGGAGGCCGTCAGGAAGGCCCTCGAGGTCTGGGTCCCGCTGATGGCTCCCATCACGCCTCACCTTGCCGAGGAGATCTGGGAGCGGCTGGGCAAGAAGCCGTTCGCGTCCGTCGTCCAGCTGCCTGCGGGTTCGAGGTCGGAGCAAGTGATGGCGCAGGAGGCCAGGGAGGCGCTCATAGGGCGGCTCATCACGGATGTCACCGAGATAGTCAAGGTCACGGGGATGACCCCGAAGCGCCTGGTCCTGATGACGGCCCCGGCCTGGAAGCAGGACCTGCTCGCAGACGCGCTGGCCCAGCCCGGAGCGAAGGTCGACATCTCCGCGCTGATCAGGTCCGCGATGGCGAAGGTCAGCGGGCCCGAGGCGAAGAAAGAGGTCCCGGCGTTCGCCAAGGAGGTTGCGATAGATGTGTCGAGGTCGACCGCCGAGAACAGGAAGGCCGCGTCGGTGCGCACGGACGAGCTGCAGACGCTCCGCCGGTCAGCAGGCTTCCTCCAAGGTCAGTTCGGGTGCGCCGTCGAGGTCTATGCGGCCGACGACCCAGCCAGATACGACCCCAAGGCCAAGGCCAGGTTCGCGAAGCCAGGACGGCCAGCCGTCTATATCGAGTGACCTCCCGGGCGCGCGCCTGCGAAACGCCTGGTCCGGACATACGTCGTGCAGACCGTCATGCTCTCCTTGAAGAAGTGGAAGTGGTACGCCCCATGGAGGCCCCAGCGTGTCCGGCGTGATAACGGGACACGAAAGCATTAAGACGTGGCCGAGCGAATACCATTGAACTGGTCGGTACGATGACCTCTCGCACCGTTCTAATCTCGATTGTCCTATTCACGCTGATGCTGTGCTCCGTCCCTTCGTCGACCAGTGCACTGGCTGACGGCGACGGCGCGGTCTATCTGAACACGAAGATGGTCGCGACAGGCTACGACACAATCGAAGGGTCCGGGAGTTTCAGCGCGACGTTCACGGGCGAGGCCGCGGTCGGCCTCCGGGTGGCGGTCGCGGGTGCGTACGGCGGGGACGACGGCATCATATCGACGGACGAGCTCAGGATGTTCCTCAGGGACTTCTCGGAGGAGGTCGCGGGCAGATCATACTGGGGGGTCGTCATCGACTCTACGACGGACTTCAACGCGTCGAGCGAGGACGACATACTCGTGGCGACCGAGGGGGTCCTGTATGTGAACCTCAGCTCCGCGGCCGATGTGGTCATGGGGATGGACTTCTCGGGCAGCGGTCCCGGGGGTTCGAGGCTGATCCAGCTGTCCCAGGGACCCGTCGACCTGCTCCTCGATTCCCTGAACGCCACCGTCGGGTTCGAGCACACGGGCACGCTCCATGTCCGGGACCGGGTCGTGATGCTCGGGCTCGGGAGCTACACGACGCCGGACCTCTCGGACGGCAGGGTCCGGGAACTGAGGACGCCTGCGGGGAACATCGCGTGGTATTCGTTCGACGGCGATGTCGAGTCGAACCGGCTGGTCCAGGAGGAGACCCTGACCTACGAGAAGTTCAGCGTCATCGAGAACCAGCAGCTGTCGTTCGTGGTCGTGCTCATCGGGTCCATACTGGTGCTCAGGATGCCCGCGGCGAGGTTCGAGAAGTACAGGCTCCTGCATCCGAAGAAGTTCCGCAGGTTCGCGAAGCCACTGGTATCGGTGCGCGCAAGCATGTACGCGATCGTGGCCTTTCTCTCGGCCATATACCTCCTTCCCTACCTGTTCGCCGTCGGGTCCCCGAACACGATCCTCTATTCGTCCTACCTGTTCTTCATCGTCCCGGGCGCGGTCTTCATGGAGTACCTCCTATCGAGGACGCTCTATGGCAGGGCCGCCCTGGACATACCCGAGGAAACGGTGATCGAGGTGAAGCAGGCGCTGGTCGAGGAGAAGGCCCCGGAGGCGCTCTGCGAGATCTGCTTCAAGTCGATCGACACGCCCATCGAGAAGATGCTCTGCCCCAGCTGCGGCACGCATCTGCACATCGCATGCGCGGAGCGGACGCAGTTGTGCCCCTCGTGCGAGGCGGTCCTCTTCCCCCACAGGACCAGGTCGATCGAGTGTATGAAGTGCGGGGAGACATTCCTGTACACTGGCCCTGACGAACCGTACGCCGTGCAGTGCACGAGGTGCGGGGCGTTCCAGGAGGATGTCAAGGCCGGGGTCAACTACCTCGTGGTCGACCAGGACTCGAGGAACGCTTACATGATGATACGCGCGATGGGCATGTCCGGGCGTCCGGCCCTCGTGCTCACGGCGAACTTCCCAGGGAAGGTGAGGAGCGAGTACGACCTCGGCGAAGGTGTGGAGATCAAGTGGTTCTCGGACAGCTCGACGGACATAGACAACATCAACCCGAAGGACCTGGACGGGGACGCGATGGAGATCGCATCGACCTTCCTGATGACGACCAAGGCATCGGGTCTGCTCCTGGACGGTGCGGACTTCCTGGCCAGGGAGAACGGCTTCGGCGCCGTCTACGCGTTCATAAGGCGGTTGAACGACCTCGCGGCGATCCATGGCGCGACGATCATCATGGCCCTCGACCGGGCTACGTTCTCGGAGGACGAGGTGACGAAGATCACCGACGAGTTCGACGAGATCCACGACTACACTTAGTCTCCCCGCCGGACCATCGTTCGTACATGTCGTTCTCCAGCCCCAGGACGTCCAGCACCCTGCCGACCATGAAGTCGACCATGTCGTCTGCGCTCTTCGGCCTCGGATAGAACGCAGGGCATGCTGGCATGATGACCGCGCCCGCCGCCGATAGCCGTTCCATGTTCGACAGGTGTATCGTCGAGAGCGGTGTCTCCCTGACCAGCAGGACGAGCCTCCGCCGCTCCTTCAGGGCCACGGACGCCACCCTGGTGACCAGGTTGTCCGCGATGCCACAGGCGATCTTGGACATCGTGGATGTGCTGCAGGGCGCGATGACGAACGAATCGAACCTGACCGACCCCGAGGCTAGCGGCGAGCAGAGGTCGCGGTTGTCGTAGTGCTCGTCCGCGAGGGCATGTATGTCCGCGAGCGACATACCGAGCTCGGCGTCTGCGATCCCCTTGGCGTCCTCGGAGACGATGACCGCCTTGTCGCCTGGCAGTGCCTGGAGCAGCCTTACGCCGTACACGGCCCCGGAGGCGCCAGTGATGCCCACGACGGTCTTCATGGCGGACCTCAACGCCGACCTCATCCAAAAAGCCTTTCACCCGGAATGCCATCGGATGTCCGGCGGCCCAGGACTGGCCCTACGGCTATCCAGGAAGCATTTATATATGAGCACCATCTTATCCGCGATTTGCCACCCAGGTGGCAGATAATCCAGCTGATTGCTTGCTGCATTTGCTTGAGGTAATCAAATGGCGACAGCGTTTGACGTTCCCGCAAACAGGCTCATCCCACGGATAGCCGAAGAGCTGAAGAAGGTCGAGACGATCAAGGCCCCTGAGTGGGCTGCCTACGTGAAGACTGGCAGACACAAGGAGAAGAGCCCGGTCAGCGAGAGCTGGTGGTACACGAGGTGCGCCGCGGTCCTCAGGAAGCTCTATGTCGACGGGCCGATGGGCACGACCAGGCTCGCGGCGGAGTACGGCGGGAGGGCCGACCGCGGCTCGAAGCCGAACAAGTCGGTCCGCGGCTCGAGGTCCATTTCAAGGCACACGGTCCAGCAGTTGGAGAAGTCCCTGCTGATCCAGAAGGAGAAGGACGGAGGCAGGGCCGTGACGGCCAAGGGCAGGAAGCTGGTCGACAACCTGTCGACCCAGGTGCTCAAGGAGATGGCCGCCCAGAACCCTGAGCTCACGAAATACATCTGAGTGAACGGCAATGGCGGACGATGAGCTCGACGCGCTGAGGCAGAGGAAGCTGCAGGAGCTGCAGGTGCGCGCCCAACAGGAGACGGTCGTGCAGGAGCAGAACAAGCAGCTGGAGGCCCAGAGGGCCTTGCTGATGCGCCAGCTGCTCACGCCAGAGGCGCGCGAGAGGCTCGCGAACCTGCGCATGACCCGCCCTGACGTGGTCGAGAGCGTCGAGAACCAGCTGGCCATGCTGGTCCAGTCCGGGAGGATCTCCCAGCAGATAGACGATTACACGCTCAGGCAGATCTTAAGGAAGGTCATGCCGACGAAGAGGGATATCAAGATCGAGAGGAGATGACCGCATGTCCAAGCACAAACCACATGCAAGGAAGCTCAGGCTGATGAGGGCCACGAAGAGCAACCGCCGTGTTCCCGCCTGGGTTATGATGAGGACGAACAGGGCCTTCCTCAGGCACCCGAAGAGGCGCAACTGGAGAAGGACCAAGCTGAAGGTGTGAGGGGCTTAAAATGGCAGACGAGTTGGAGAGAGTTTACACGATACCGCTGACGGTCACAAGAGTGGTCCCGCGCACCAAGCGCGCCCCACGGGCGATCAAGGAGATCCGGGAGTACATCCAGTCCCACATGGGCGAGAAGTTCAAGGGTGACGGGGAGTCCAAGGAGACGCCCAAGGAAGTCTGGGTCGACTACAAGCTCAACGAGAGGATATGGTGCAGGGGCATAGAGAATCCGCCCAGGAAGATACGGGTCAAGGCCATCAGGTTCGAGGACGGTCTGATCGAGGTCTCGCTCCCGGAGGAATGATTTTTCCGGGGTACGGCTGATGATGAGACTCGGTGAGGTCAACGGCAGCCCGTACATCGGGGTATACTGCGCAGCCAGCGAGACGCTGGCGCTCGCGCCTGATAACGTCGATGAGCGCGTGGTCAGGGAGCTCGGCGAGGCGCTCGGGGTTCCCGTGCTGAGGATATATGTCGCGGGCTCGATCGTGGTCGGCTCGCTCGTGGCGATGAACTCGCACGGGGTAGTGCTGACCAACTTCGCGGAGAAGCATGAGATAGCCCGCTTCCCCAAGGAGCTCAGGATCGGCAAGATGGCTGAGAAGCACAACGCCGCGGGGAACAACATCCTCGCGAACGACCACGCGGCCTATGTGAACCCGGAGGTCAGCAGGTCGACCGAGATGTTCCTGCAGGATGTGCTCGGGGTCGAGGTCCAGGCGAAGGCCGTCGCGGGCATCGAGACCGTCGGGTCGGCGTGCATTGCGACGAACAAGGGCGTCGTGTGCCATCCAAGGACCAGCGAGGACGAGCTCAGGGAGATATCTGCGTTCTTCAAGGTGCCCGCAGTCGTCGCGTCGCTGAACTACGGGATGCCGATCATCGGGGCATGCGCGGTCGCGAACAGCAAGGGTGCGTACGTCGGCGCAAGGTCCACACCCATAGAGCTAGGCAGACTCGAGGACGGGCTCGGCCTCTTCTGAGCCTACGGCGTGAATATCCAGAATTCCGTCCCTTTCGACGGCATGTCATCGTCTGCGAAGTCGACCTCGTTGCCCACTTTCACGATCTGGTCCTTGGGGCAGAGTGCCAGGAAGTTCTCCAGGGGTTTCACGGACAGCGAGAGCCCGGCGGTCCGGTAGTGCATCGGGATGGCGACCCTGGGTCCGATACGCTCGATCACGCCTCTTGCGGTCTCCGGCCCGATCGTGAAGACATCGCCGACCGGAACGAAGAGCACATCGACATTGCCTATGCGGTCCGCGATGTCGTCCCCGACCGCATGGCCCAGGTCCCCGAGGTGGCAGAAGGTCGTCCCGTCGAGCTCGAACCTGAATATCGTGTTATTGCCGCGCTTGGCTCCACCCTGCTCGTCGTGGAACGATTCGATGCCTTCGATCCTGACGCCGTGCTCGACCGTCATGACAGGTTTTGCGATCACCGCGCTCTCCTGCTTGGAGACGAGCCTGACGCAGTTGTGGTCGAAATGATTGTGGGAGACGAGGACGACATCCGCCTTGACCCTGGGTGGCGCGATGCCGATGGACTTGCCGTCGTGCGGGTCGGTGACGACGGTGACACTGCCACCGACCTCAAAGCATGCATGCCCGTGCCATCTTATGCGCAGAACCCGTCCCCCGGTACTAGGCTGACGAGAAGTAATCTTTGACACTGTACTTAATCAAGACGGTGTCCGTGGCTCGATCAGGCGCCCTTGACCTTCCGCACGACCCTGGTCCGCTTGGCCGCGGCCTCGTCGGAATCCTGGGCGCACTCCTGCTCGGGCGCCTTCGGATTGCTCTTCAGGGCCCTCACGGTCCTGGTCCTCGGGGCCTCCTGGGGTTCCGGGGACTTTTCCTTGAGCTTCCTGGTAGCGGGTTCCTGCCTGGGCGTCGGTACTGCCTGCGGAGCGGGCTTCGCATGCGCCTGCGGCGCAGCTCTCACCGGGGGCCTGTGCACCTCGACAGGCGGCGGTGCCGGAGGCGTCTTCACGGTCCTGACGCGCTTCGTCCGGTCCTCGTCGGCGGACATCTGGATAAGCTCTTCGTGATGCTCTGGCGGCGGCGGGGGCGTGTGCTCCTCCTCGTGCGCAGGCGGCGTGGGGAGAGCGGTCTCATGCCTGTTACGGACAGGGCTGCTGAGCGTCGACTCGATCATGTGGTTCATGGTGCCGGGCTCGAACTTCTGCTTCTCCAGCATGAGGTCGCGTTCGAGCTTCTCTATCTGGAGGATCCACTCGTCCTCCTCGTCGAAGTCCCATCCGCAGAACTCACAGATGGTCGAATCGAGCGTTACGCCGAGCCCGCAGCTAGGGCATTCCTTCTTCGGCTCGGCGGTGTCCATTTTTTTGCCCATCGGGTAGATAATTATCCGGTCATTATTTAAGGATTGTTGATTTAGCGCAAAAACCCTGGTCAGTACCCCATGGGCATGCTAAAATACGCCTGTGGGGCATTACCGTGGCCGAGATGAAGATACTAGTCCTATGCGTCGACAGGGACGACGATCTGGGTGTCAAGGCTGGCGTCAGCGGGCCGGTCATCGGCCGTGAGGAGAACCTACAGGCGATGATCGCGCTGGGATTGGCCGACCCAGAGGAGGTCGACACGAACGCCATCCTCTCAGGCCTTCAGCTGTACGACGACCTGACCAAGAGGGGGCTCGAAGCCGAGATCGCGACCATCTCAGGCGATTCCCATGTGGGGTTCCAGTCAGACCTCATACTGACCACTCAGCTCGAGAACGTGCTCGAGGTCGTGAAGCCTGACCGCGCGATACTGGTCAGCGACGGTGCGGAGGACGAATCGATCTATCCGGTGATATCGTCCAGGGTCAAGATCGACTCCGTCAGGCGTGTCTATGTGAAGCAGAGCAAGAGCATCGAGGGGACATACTACCTGATCGCCAAGACCCTCCAGGACGAGAAGATGCGCCGGAAGTGGATCGTCCCGCTCTCGCTCGTGCTGGTAATCTGGGGCTTCCTCTCCCTCATCACGAAGCTGATTCAGTTCTCCGACGGCAACTACCAGGACATCGGCCTCGTGTCACAGATGGCCTTCGGGGTCATCGGGATCGTGCTCGGGGTCTACCTGGTTGGCTGGGCCTATCGCTGGGCGGAATCGATCAGGGAACGGTACATGCATGTGCGCAAGTCAGTGCGTCAGGGCAGCCTCGCCATCCCGTTCGCCATCCTGGGGCTGGTCCTGGCGATGGTCGGTGTGCTCGTGGGGTACGATCTGGCCATTAACTACAGGGACGCGCTCCTGCCGCACGAGCGCAGCCTTGCGATCTCGATAGTCCTGTTCATGTCTGGGTCCATCTGGTTCATCGTGTTCGGCGTCTTCACATACGAGACCGGGAAGGCGGTGACCGCCTTCCTCCAGACCGGCAAGATCAGGTGGTCGTTCATCGTCATGATGGTCTCGGTCCTTGCGACAGGTTTCATCGTCCAAGGCTCGACGGATGCGTTCCAGCTGTTCGCTGGCGAGGACGCGTACAGCCTCGTCATCGTGTTCGCGGAGATGATCACGGGGATACTCATCGCGGTCTTCAGCTCGGTCCTGAACGCTTCCCTGCGGTCAGAGGCGAAGCTGAAATCGGCGGTCTCACAAGGGGTGTGAGGTCCCTGAGGATGAGCGTCTGGCTGCCGATGTATCGTGCCATATGCAAGGACATGGGGTATGACGAGGCCGAGGACCACAAGGCCGCATGCCTGCTGGCGGACCTGCTCGCGGGGAAGAGCCTCCGGTCGGTCGAGAGGGTCCATCCACTCTTCCCCCAGACCGTTACCGTCTGCGGCGCAGGCGAGAACCTGGCGGATGAACTCTCATCGATGAAGATCGAGGGATACATCGTCGCGGCCGACGCAGCCACCTCGGTGCTGACGGAGTCGGGGATCGTACCGAACATGATCGTCACGGACCTGGACGGGATAGTCGAGGAGCAGATCGAGCTCAACGCGAGGGGCACGGCCATCTTCGTGCACGGCCATGGCGACAACATGGACGCCATCAGGCAGTACGTGCCCCGGTTCGTGGAGCCCGTCGTGGGCACATGCCAGTGCCCTGTCGTGCCAGGCGTGTACAACTTCGGAGGGTTCACGGACGGCGACAGGGCGGCCTGCATCTGCGCCGCGCTCGGCGCAAGGAGGATCCTCCTCGCGGGGTTCGATTTCGAGAAGCCATCCAGGAAGGCGGGGAAGGGCTCCGAGGTCAAGCTGCGCAAGCTGCACTGGGCGAAGCTCGTCTTGGAGAAACTGTCCCTCGACGGCGTCCGCGTCTCCAAGGCCCAGGGCCCGGACGATATATTCTGAACGGGGACTGCGACATGTTTTTAGCTGAGGATTCAGTTCCCTTTCTGGGATTGGGATGACTGTTGTCACCATGCAACAGGTAGAGAGTGCCCTGAGGAAGACCGTCGGTAAGAAGGGCATGTCGGACGACGAGATCACGAAGTTGGCCGACTACCTGATGAGTTTCTTCGGATACACTGACGAAGTGATAGACAACAGGCTCACCTCGGAGGACCGCGACGTCTTCTACATGCTCGAGGAGGAGGGCCTCCTGACGACCACCCAGGAGGAGGTGCTCCTGAAGAAGGGCAAGCTTTGGCGCATCCACTTCTGGATACTCAAGAAGGACCAGATCATACGCCTGGCAGACAGGGCCGAGGGCGAGGCGAAGCCGGGGGTGGAGGCGACGGACGTCTACGGCGAGCTCTCGGACGAGGAGTGGTCCAGGCATAGGATGTCCCCGCCCGACAGCCCGGACGGCCCTCACGAGAACGATGAAACCCATTAATAGCTGCAGCCGTATCGGCTGACAGCAGGTCTGTTCACATGAACGGCTATCTGGTCGCACTCCTGGCCATCGCACTCTGGATAGCGATGGTCTACGTCCTCAACAAGAAGAAGGTGCTCGAGAGGCACAGCATGAGCCCCTACGGCCCCTTCATAATGTGGAAGACCCGCCGGGGCAAGGAGCTCATAGACCGGATAGCTGCCAGGAAGCGGTTCTGGGAATTCTACGGCCGGCTCTCGCTCTGGGTGTGCGCGGGCGCGATGGCGCTCATCACGATCCTGCTGCTCTGGGAGGCGACCATCGTGTCCCAGTTGCCAGCCCCTCCCTCGCCCGAGCTGATCCTGGGCATACCGGGCCTGAACCCGGTCATCCCGCTGTGGTACGGGATACTCGGCCTGGTCGTCGCGATAATCGTGCACGAGCTCGCCCATGGCATCCTCACACGCGTGGGTGGGATGAAGATCCAGTCGCTGGGCATGCTGTTCCTGATCTTCCCGATGGGCGCGTTCGTGGAGCCCGACGACGAGGCAATGAAGACGACCACGCGGTCGAAGAGGGCGAAGGTCTTCGCCGTGGGGCCTGCCACCAACATACTGGTCGCGCTCCTCGTGCTAGCCATCTTCTCCGGGGTCATGATGTCCTCGCTCGAGGCGGATCACGAGGGTGCCCTCGTGGTCGGGGTTGTCACGGATTCGCCAGCTTCCATGGCGGGCATCTCGTCGAGCTTCCTCATCGTGTCGGTGGACGGTACGCCGGTGGCTTCGGCTGACGACCTGGCCGACAGGGCGGCGCCGGAGCCAGGTAGCAATGTGTCGCTTGATTACTACTACAAAGGCCAGCTCACCACGGCCGAAGTGGTCGACGGGGTCGTGGTGGCCTATGTGACCGATGGCTACGCCGGTTCCGACTACGGGCTCGAGACTGGCATGGTCCTGACGAAGGTCAACGGCACCCCCGTGGGCAACCTCGACCAGCTCACCTCGGCGATGGGCGAGACCCGTGCGGGCCAGAACGTCAGCCTGGAGGTGTTCAGCTACGACAGCGCCCTGGACAGGTTCACCGTGGACCACGACGTGACATACATCGTCCTCTCCGACAAGTACGAGTTCTACCAGCAGTACTATCCCGACGAGAACGACCCCGCGTACATGGATGTCGGCTCGTTCGGGAGCGGCTTCCTGGTCCTCGGGGTGTACTCGTCCGATGTGAGTTACTACTCCGACGTCCTTGCACATCCGTTCAAGGGCGACAACGACCTGGGGGATTTCTCCAAGTCCTGGCTCAGGTTAATCGCGCTCCCGTTCCTGGACATGGCCCCGGTCAGGTCCCCGGTCACGGACCTCTACTCGCCGTCGGGTGCCCTGTCATGGATGCCCGACTCGGTCTTCTGGGTCCTCGGGAACTCGCTGTACTGGATATTCTGGCTCAACCTCATGGTCGGCCTCACCAACGTGCTCCCGGCCGTCCCCTTGGACGGCGGCTACCTGTTCAGGGACGGGATCGATTATCTCATAGGCCGTCTGCGCCCCGGGAAGACGAAGGAGCAGAGGGAGAAGGTCGTGGGCAATGTCTCTCTCTTCCTTGCGCTGTTCGTGCTCGCCCTGATAGTCTGGCAGCTGGTCGGCCCGGCGTTCTGACCAAGAGAAAATGTTTTATTATCGAATCTGTTACCAAGTCTGTTCCCATGTTCTCGCCAGAGAAGGATATGAAAGAGATCGTCCTGGAGGTTCTCAAGAAGGACCCGGCATCCATCAGCGGGGTGTACAGGGAGCTCGTGTCGAAGGGCTTCAAGCTCCACAGGCTCGAGCTGACGGGATACCTGAAGGCGCTTGCGGACATGAACGTGCTCAAGGAAAAGGACATCAAGCCAGCGAAGGTCTTCTCCATATCCTCGGCCAGGGAGAAGAACCTGCACGAGCTCCTGGGGGAGTCGTGCTGTGCGTACGCTCAAACTGGCGACGAGCGGGCCACGCTCGCGGCGTACTGCCTCCAGAAGATGTTCAAGCGCGCCGTGTTCGACATGGAGGTTAGGCGATGTGGCATGACGGGGAGCGTGGACGGCCGGAAGGCCACATCCGAGGAGCGGACTGAGGCGAAGGTGGTCCTGACGAGGCTCGGGTACAAGGTCCCGAACAGCGACGTCCCAACGATCGTCGAGAAGGACCTCGACGAGCTGTTCACCCATGTGCTCGCAGATGTGGTCGTCGAGAGGTTCAATGCGAAGCCCTACCTCAAGGAGACGACCCAGACGAAGCTGTGAGCGCACTCATTTAATTACCAGATTCTGATTCCGATGGCGTGGACCTGAGGCGGCTGGCGGGACAAGTCAGAGGCTACCGGGGCGTCCGGAGGAAGGCCTCTATCGAGGAGGTCGCGGGTGCGCTCATACCTGCAGACTCCCCGGATGTGATCGCGGCTCACGGCGAGGACGCGGCCGCCATCAGGTCCGGCCGCCAGGTGCTGCTCCTGGCCGCGGACGGGATAGTCGAGTCCATGGTCGGCAAGGACCCTGAGTGGGCCGGATACTGCTCCGTGCTCGTCAACGTCAACGATATCGCGGCCATGGGCGGCATCCCGGTCGCCATGGTCAACGTGCTGTCGTGCAGGGACGCGCGGATGCGCGCATGCATAGTCCGGGGTATGAGGCGCGCATGTGACAAGTTCGGCGTGCCTATGGTCGGCGGGCACCTCCACCCGGATTCCAGCTACTCCTCGGTCGATGTCGCGGTCCTGGGGCGGACGACTCCTTCGAGGCTCGTTCTGAGCAGCGGCGCGCGGGAGGGCGATGCGGTCGTCTATGCGATGGACCTCGACGGTGAGTTCACGCCTGGATTCCCGTTCTCCTGGGATACGACCTCGGGCAAGTCGGCGGGAGAGGTCAGGAGGCGCGTGCTCTCCATGAATAGGGTCGCGCCCAGGCTCACCGCGGGCAAGGACATCAGCAACCCCGGTGCCCTGGGGACGCTGGGCATGCTGCTCGAGGCGAGCGGGAAGGGCGCGGAGGTGGACCCCTCGCTCGTCCCGATCCCGGAAGGCGTGGACATCCGACAATGGATGACCGCGTATCAGGGCTGTGGGTTCGTCGTGACCTGCGGCCGACAGGATGCGCGTGGGGTCGCGCGGTCGTTCGGGCGCGCCGGGCTCACGGCCTCGGTGTGCGGAACGGTCATCAGGCCTCATGAACTGAGGCTCGTCCATGATGAACAGCGTGAAGTGCTTTTCGACCTGGCCAGGGACACCTTCGGCTGCGCGAAGCCGGACAGGCGGCCTTAAATACCAAACTGAAAGTACGACTGCCTATGTTCGAGAACCTTAAGGCGAAGTTCAAGAAGAAGGATAAGAAGTGCGAGTGCTGCGCGGAGTGCGAGGACAAGGAGAACAAGGAATCCTCGAACTGAGGCGTTCGTTCCGGACCACGAGACGACGCGACCGCGCGGTCCGGGAAGACCCTTCAAACACTGATGTCCTGGTCATGCGCGGCGCGCCGGGCATCCGCCCATCGCGTCGCTTCCTGGGACGCGATGCGTCCCGCAGGGCCCCCGAAAAGAATTATACCCTTTGTCCGTGTTATGTGTAAACCAGAGAGCGAGAAACACGGCAACACAGCGGTTGGCAACCAATCCGAGAGGGCGCCTATACGCTCGGGTAGGTTGAGCTAGTAAAAGGGGACTGTCACGCTGCGGCCCCCACCGTGCTCGACTCTCCCTCCATCTCATCATCCTGATTGATATGCGGGACTACTGCGGCATGCGAGCAAGTGACAAATAGACTCGGGGCGATACCGTCGTCTGTCGGTCCGGGGGCCGACGATATCGGGGGGAGAGACCATTAGGGCTAGGAAACCAGTCGCACTGTTGGTTGGACTGCTCGCATCGCTTGTGTGCTTGAGCTCGGTCGCAGCGGGAGAGACCTCCGCGGTCGAGTGGAAGATGCTGGTATACCTGGACGCGGACAACAGTCTTGACATCGAGGCCGGCATCTATCATGAGGACATCGTCCAGATCGACCTTGACGAGCTCATGAGCGTCGGCTCAGGCGACTATGTGGATGTCTTCGTCCTGATGGACAGGTACGAGGACGCGGCCTCTGTCTGGAAGGTGTACCCAGGGTACATGGACCCGCTGACCTGCGACGGTCTGAGCGGTGTGGAGGTGGACATGGGGTCACCGGAGGTGCTAGAGCGGTTCGTGACCTTCACAGAGGGCTTGTCGGAGGCGACCAAGACCTGCATCATCTTCTGGGACCACGGTTCACCCGAGGGTGTCGCGTGGGACGATAACACCGGTTCGGACGCCGAACCGAACTGGCTGACACACTGGGAGGTGGTGTCGGCGCTGAAGGCGCATCAAGTGGACCTCATCGCGACGGATGAGTGCATGACCGGCCAGATGGAAGTGGCCTGGGAGTACCACGTCGGCCTGCCGCAGCTAGGCTATGCTGTCCTCGCGGAGTGCTACACGGGATGGAGGGGCTTCCTGTACGACGAGATCCTCGAAGGGCTGAGCACCCCCGGGGTCACGCCTCGGGAGCTGGCTGATATCATCGTCAAGACGACCTATGAATACTTCCTCGACCCGCCGTTCATGTCCGAGCTGGTCACATCGCACACCGCGGTGGACATGGCCATGCTCGATGGGCTTGACGGCTCGCTCACGGCCCTGGCCAGCGCCCTTGAGGTTGTCCCAGACGATGTCATCCATTACGCCGCCTGTCAGGCCAACATCCTGTGGGGCGAGAAGAGCACAGGTTTCGTGGACATACAGGTGTTCGTCGAGACGATTGCAGAGCGCGTCGGGGCGCTTGAGGTCAGGGAGGCCTGCATCGGTGTCCTCACGAGCCTGTCGTCAGTGGTCGTGGGCATCGCGGACTCTCATGTCTCGGACGACTTCCAGAACGGTCTCGGGATATGGGTCCCTCATCAAGCGCCGGACTCACTGGACATCTATGGATCGTACGACTTCTCGGAGAACGGGTGGCTGGAGTTCCTCCAGTCGTACTGGGCTTGAAGTGCACGTGCGAGGTTGGATGATATGGAGTGCTAGGCCACTGGAGTTGCCGGCCTCCCCTGCGTCGGCTACCCAGAAACCTTCTCGGCCCCGCTTCCCGATGAGCGTTGCGAGTCCACGGTGAGGCTGCTCCCGTCAGGGCCTGACCCGATCTCCGCGGTGAAGGCAGAGGTACCCGCTCTCCAGCGGGCCACAGAGCCACCTTCAACCCCATCGGACAGGGCCTCATAGTTGGTAACTGGACCGGCGCCGGTTCGGTTGCGACGTCCCCAGCTGTCACCCCCGCTGTCGACGATTTCGGTGTACAAGGACACGCCGAACGTCCCGGTCAAGCCTAGCGCGCTTCCCATGTCTGCCCAACTATAAAAGAGGTTTGCGCAGGTTCTCCCAGTCGGACCTCGGTCGCAGCGGGCACACATAATCGACATCGAAATACGATTCTGAGATTGGCATGTCACCGCTCATTCATCATGTTAATATAGCCTCGTGCACGTCAGGGCGCAGGTGCCTCGCGGGGGAGAGCCGGCCGTTTCCGGCTTAGCGGGGCGCGCGATTGAGGGGAGATAGAGTGCTTGGTTTGGAGCATAACGGCAGCAGATGCTTTGCTGTGAGCATGTGTCTATTGATGGTCGCTGGAGCGTTCCTTGTTGTCCCGTCCGGTGGCGGCGTGGGTGTGGTTGCCGCCGCGGACCCTGTCATCATGACGGTGGGCGTCACGCAGACGCCCGACTCGCTGAACGTCTTCGCGATGACCCTCAGCATATCGTACACGATCAACTTCCTTGTGTATGACACGCTGAACTCCGTCGACGAGAACCTGAACCCGGGACCGCAACTCGCGGCGTCCTGGGAGAGCAATGTAGATGGAACCGTTTGGACATATCACCTCCAGGAGGGTGCCCTCTGGCATGATGGCGTCGAGGTCACGGCGGACGATGTCGCGTACACCTTCAACCTGATAATGGACAACCCTACGGAAGGCGCCCTCTGGGGCGGGTATCTGGAGGGATTCGAGCCTGTCGTCGCGGTGGACAAGTACACCGTGCAGATCACGACCGATGTCCCGAAGGCGACGATGCTCAGCATCATGGTACCCATACTTCCTGAGCACATCTGGAGCCTAATCCCGACGGACAAGATCGATGATTTGGACCCGTGGGATTCCCAGTACTTCCCAGACGGACCTATCGGTTCGGGCCCGCTGATGCTCTATGAGTACTCTCAGACGGCTGGCTTCATCGATCTCCTGAAGTGGGACCAGTACTACCTCGACACGGTGAATGTCGATGAGATCCTCTACAAGATATTCAAGACCGATGACGCGATGATGACCGCGCTGTATTCCGGCACGATCGATGTCGCGACCGGGGTGCCTGCAAGGGTCTGGGACGAGACACTCAGTAAGCCGGACATCTCAGGTCAGGCCGTCAAGTCGCTCTCGATATTCGAGCTCGGCATAAACTGCGCGCCGGAAGAGATGAGGAACAAAGCGGACTTCCCGACCGCGAGCGACAACCTCGAGACCTGCAACCTGGCGGTCAGGCAGGCCATAGCGCTTGCCGTCAACAAGACCGAGATCGTGAACGAGATTTTGATGGGCCTCGCAGAAGAGGGGGAGTCGGTCATTTCGACGGCGACGGCCTATTGGCACTACAATGTGACGGCGGAAGAGGAGTTCGCTTTCAATCTCGAGGAAGCGAGGACGCTGCTGGATGACGCGGGATACATAGACATCGATGACGACGACATACGCGAGAACAGCACGAGCGGTGTCGAACTGACCTTCGATTTCTACTACCGGAGCGAGAAGGTCGATGACCAGCTGGCTGCGGGGATGATCACGGACTGGCTCGCGGACATCGGCATCAACGCGCCAGCGCAGGGCGTGACCGAGAACTCCCTGTACAACCTGTGGTATCAGTGCAGGTACGACATGTACATCTGGGCCTGGGACTTCGATGTCGATCCGTCTTTCGCCCTCTCGGTGATGACCACCGACGAGATACCGGACGACGCGACAGACTTCACGGCCTGGTCGGACTGTTTCTACACGAACCCCGTGTACGATGCGTTGTACCTGCAGCAGCTCAACACGCCTGACATGGCCGAGCGCCAGGCGATCATATACGAGATGCAGCAGATACTGTACCGTGACTGCCCGTATGTGGTCCTGTGGTATCCGTTCGGACTGCACGCGTACAGGACCGACAGGTTCTGCAACTTCCCCGACATGGTCTCACACCCCGGCATGACGCCTGGTACGATGTGGTACTTCTTCGAGGTCACGTTGATAGGCGAGAACGCACCGCCGACCGACGTGGACGCGGGGAACGACCAGACCGTGTACCTCGGCGAGACGCTGGGCTTCACGGGGAACGCGACTGACTTGAACGACGGGACCAGCACGCTCAACTGGACCTGGACCTTCGATGAACCTGACAGCAGCTCCGAAGTGCTCTACGGCAGGACCGTGAGCTATACGTTCTTGCAGATCGGGACCGTGGACGTCACGCTGAAGGCCACGGACCCGGGTGGACTGAACGGGACTGACTCGCTCGTAGTGGAGGTCACGGAGCTTCCCGATAACGTCGGATGGCTCATCGGATACGTCACTGATGGTTCGACCGCGCCCATAGCCGGGGCCGAAGTCCTGATAGGTACGTTGTTCAGGACAACGTATGCCGATGGCTATTATTCTGCAGCATTGTTGCCAGGCGACTACGACGTCAGTGCGAGTGCCGCAGGGTATAGTGAAGTCTCTGATTCCGTCACCATCTCGGAGAACTCAACGGTCTGGTTGAACTTCACGCTGGAAGCGACCACGGGGACGCTCACGGGCCACATCTACGACGGTGCGACCGGGGATTCGATAGCCTTCGCAAGCGTCGTCCTGATGCTGCCAACGACGAACACGACCGTGATGACGAACGCGGAAGGCTTCTTCGAGTTCACGTTCGTGGCTCCTGGGACCTACACGTTGAATGCGACCGCGCGGGATTACGAGTCGAACTCCACGACAGTCATCGTGGCTGCTGGGGAGACAATGGTCCAGGACATGGACCTCGCACCTGAGGTGGACGACTCTTCGAGCGGCGGCGGGCTCAGCCTTGCGGTCGTTGCGGGCATATGCATCGCCGTCGCGGCGGTTGTCGCGGCGGCTTTGCTGATGCTCAAGCGGAAGAAGAAGACGGACGTGTTCCCGCCTCCGCCTGCAGCACCGTGATATCTTGATGTCTGCGGTGAAACACCTGGAAACCCTTTACGGAACCCTTTGTAGGACGACTTCGTTGGACGGCCAGAGCGGATGCTGTGGTCTTCCGGATCTCATAAGGTGCGGGTCATGAAGCAGTCGAGAAAGATCATCCTAAGGAAGGTAATGAACTCAGCCGTCACGGTTTTCCTCGTGATCATGCTCAACTTCGTCCTCTTCAGGATGATGCCGGGGAACCCCATCAACACGATGGTCCCGAACGACCCGAAGATACCTGAGGAGTACAAGCTGAAGCTGATTGACGATTACGGGCTGGACCAGCCGTGGTACCTGCAGTTCTTCACGTACCTGGGCAACGTGGCCACCCTGGACTTCGGTGATTCGTTCATTTACAGGAATACTCCCGCGACGCAGATCATCCAGGAGAACATGATGTGGACCCTCCTCCTGGTCGGGACGTCGTCCATCCTGATGATCGTGATAGGCATGGCGATGGGGGTCATAGCCGCTTGGAAGCGGGGCGGCCTGTTCGATACGAGCTCGCTCGCGTTCTCGCTGTTCTTCTACGCGATGCCGACGTTCTGGTTCGGGATGATGCTGATCGTCATGTTCGCCACGGAATGGAAGGTGCTGCCGCCCAACGGTGCGCTCACCTTCGGGGAGACCTTCGAAAATAGTCTGTCATGCTATGTCGATGTGATCAAGCACCTCATATTGCCCGTCGCCAGCCTTACCATCGGGAGCATCGCCGCATTCTCCATCATCATGCGCGGTTCGCTGATCGACGTCATGACCGAGGAGTACATCACCACCGCCAGGGCGAAGGGCCTCACCGAGATGCAGGTGTTGAAGAACCACGCCGTCCCCAACGCCATGCTTCCGATGGTAGCGCTAATAGCTATCGACCTGGCGTTCGTCGTCGGCGGGGCGTTCCAGACCGAGGTCGTGTTCGACTATCCAGGCGTCGGCTGGGCGACCGTCCAGGCCACCTACGAGCTGGATTATCCCGTGCTCCAGGCGGCGTTCTTCCTGATAGCGATGGTCGTGATAGCCGCGAACCTGATTGCTGATCTTCTCATGATATACATGGACCCGCGGGTCAAGCTGGGGTGACCAAGATGACTGAAAATGGTACCCCGGCAAGGGGTAGGATCACCCGTGTGGCCCTCAGGCTGGGTCTGGCCGAGACGACCGTCGAGAAGCTCATGCTCATGAGGAAGAAGTCTGGGGTCACCTGGCGCATATTCAACTCCAACCGGCTGGGTATGGCGGGCCTGACCATCCTCGCGGTCTTCGTGGGGATGGCAGTCTTCGCTCCTCAGGTCATGTATGTCCTGTCGCTCATAGGCGGATGGGACTCCGCCTACGGACCGTTCGACGTGGTCGCACCCCGCGGGTCGGGCATCGCCCCGTCGCCGGACCATTGGTTCGGGACCGACCTGCGCGGGTTCGACATCCTCGCCAGGGTGATATACGGCTCTAGGGTGTCCCTCGAGGTGGGGCTCGTGGCGACCGTGGTCTCGATGGGCCTTGGCTCTGCCGTCGGCCTCCTTAGCGGTTTCTGGGGCGGATGGAAGGACGAGGTCCTCATGCGCATAACGGACGTCTTCCTCGTCATCCCGTGGTTGGTGCTGATGATAGTGCTCGCCACCGTGCTTCCAGGAGGGCCGAGCGTCGGGAAGGTGGTCCTGGTCATAGGCATCACGGGTTGGTCGAGTACCGCGAGGATAGTCAGGGCTCAGGTCCTGTCCCTGAAGGAGCGCGTTTTCATAGAGCGCGCACGTGCGATAGGCGCGGGCGACTACTACATCGTGAGGAAGCACATCTTCCCGAACGTGTTCCCGCTCGTGTTCGCGAACTCCATCCTGACGGTGGCGCTGTCGATCCTGTCCGAGAGCACCCTCAGCTTCATCAAACTCGGGCCGGACCCGACCAAGGTCGTCACCTGGGGGAACATGCTGCAGGACGCGGTCGACGGGTATGCGATCATCAACGGGCTGTACATATGGATCATCGTGCCCGGGTTGTGCATCGTGTTCGTCGTGCTCGGGTTCACCTTCGTGGGCTACGCATTGGACGAGATATTCAACCCGAAGCTCAGGAAGCGCTGATATCGATACTTCCCGCGCGCGCCCGTAACCGTTATATACGGCCCGACCGTTCGGCTCGCAGGAACATATCGGGAGCTGATGTGCATGAAGTTCAAGAGCACCATTATGATTGCCGCGGCGGTCGTGGTCGCGGTCGCCCTGGTCGCGGCAGCCGCGTTCTTCGTGTTCGCGGACGACGAGAAGACGGTCCTGAAGGTCTATTGCGCGGGCAGCCTGTCCGAGCCCTTCTGCGACATGGAGGATGGCAACGACCTCGAGGCGCTGTTCGAGGAGGAACACCCCGATGTCGACGTGCAGGTCACCGCGGGCGGGAGCGCGGATATGATAAGGCGCGTGACCGGCATGAACCAGACCTGCGATGTGCTCGCGTCGGCCGACTACCTTCTCATACCGTCCATGATGATCAACGTGACCCCGAAGGCCGCTGACTTCTGCGTCCAGTTCGCCAAGAACAGCATGGTGCTCGCCTACACGGACGCGAGCGCCCATGCGGACGAGATAACGGCCGACAACTGGTATGACATACTCCGCATGGACGATGTCAAGTTCGGCTTCTCCAACCCGAACGACGACCCCTGCGGCTACAGGTCGCAGATGACACTCCTGCTCTCCGAGGCCTACCACGGGGACGAGGCGATATACGAGGACCTCATCCTCAACAACACGAACATGATCGGGGTCGCATACGACTCGGTCAACGACACGTCCACCGTGAGCGTCCCGACCACCCTGACCTACGACGAGGACAAGCTCATGATCAAGAGCGCGGAGGTGGACCTGACGAGCGCCCT
>Ga0315276_10000451_pt1 | contig 35668 bp, 31 predicted proteins | sample YL17G05_0_MG_FD_204542 | JGI IMG/M metagenome (GOLD analysis project Ga0315276, IMG submission 204542) | Sediment microbial communities from Yellowstone Lake, YNP, Wyoming, USA - YL17G05_0 | ecosystem: Environmental > Aquatic > Freshwater > Lake > Sediment | place: USA: Wyoming | collected...
CGAAGTGAGATCGTTGAACCTGGAGCAAATATGAGGGCCGAAATTTAAGAAAAAGGGAGAAATTTACAGTGACTGTTTTACACCTTATTTTTTTTAAAAAATGGTCTAGACAAACCCGACCACCTCAGCTATATGTTTCTCAACACATTCTCAAGAGACTGTTGAAAAACGTTGAAATTTAGTTTTCGAGCCTGTCGAGAAACTAAATTTCACTTGAAAATCAGTTGTTTCTCGACTCGCTTCGCTCGCTCGAAAAATAATAACCGGTGTTTTTCAACAGTCTCTCAAGCGCTGACCCCAATAAAATAAATAAATTATATTAAGGAGTAATAAAGTGAGGCAGGCAAAGAAAAAAAGAATTTTGCTTTCAGGTGTATTTGGTCCCTATGGAGTTGATGATGTCTATGGTCGAAAAGAGAATGTAATGGAGCTGTGTCACAATCAAGTAACACGAATGCAGGGCATTGCCTCTATACGCCACTTTCTACAAACATTTGGACTTTATTTTCTTGCAGAAAATGTTGAGAGCCCTGTGACGGTTCTCGATTTTCCAACTGAGAAACGTTTCGTCGAAGAGCTCAAAAAATATAACTACGATCTGGTAGGCATTTCCTTTATTGTGCCCAACGTCGCGAAGGCAAGGAGAATGGCCGAACTAACGCGTCGATATGCACCTAAAGCCGAGATTGTTATAGGTAATCACGGCACAGTTATCAAGGGAATCGAAAATATCATTGCTTGCGATTATGTTGTGCGTGGAGAAGGGATTCGCTGGCTGCGTGAGTATTTAGGGGAAGACACCAGCAGACCCATCTTTCATCCTTCGCTGATATCAGCAATGGAGTGGCGTTTATATGGTATTCCCGTGCCGATGACTCAGGGAGCACTCGTGCCCGGTCTTGGTTGTCCTTACGGGTGCTGTTTTTGTGCTACCAGCCATTTTTTTGGAAAAAAATATCTGCCCCTTGTCGAAAATGGTGACGAATTATTCTCCATATGTTGTCGTCAGGCCGCTAAATTAAATACGAATGAATTTACAGTGCTGGACGAAAATATTCTCATACATGAAACACTTGCGCTTGAATTGCTTGCTGCAATGAAGAGGGAAAATAGATTTTTCACCTTTTCTATCTTTGCAAGTGCCGATGCCATTAAATCTTTCGGAATCGATAATATGTTGAGAATGGGAGTTGATTTGGTTTGGATCGGCGTAGAATCCAAGAAGCCCGTTTTTCATAAGACACGCTCAATTGATATGGGAAGATTGATTGCGGATCTAAGGAAGGCGGGTATTGTAGTGGTGGGATCCGCTATTGTAGGTCTTGATCACCATGACAAACAGGGAATAGAAGAGGACATCGATTACATTGTCTCAATGAAGTGTGATATGACACAGTTTATGCTTTTTTTTGCCATACCGGCTACGAGATTATATGAAGATTGTGAAAAAAGGGGCCTGATTGATTTTGATTTACCATATGAAGAATGGAATGGCCAAAAATACATCAACTGGCGCCATCCTCATCTGACTCGTGATGAATTAAAATGGTGGCTGGATGAGGCATTCAGGCGTGAGTATGATCGTCTTGGCGCGTCTATTGTTCGCATGGCTCAAACCACACTAAATGGATATAAATATCTTGAAGGCAGTGAATCAGATCCACTGCTCACCCAACGACGAGAGAAGATGTACAAGAAATGTCTCACTTTTCGTCAATTATTTCCTACAATGAAGCGTTTTGCACATAACGAAAGTGAGCGTGATCAGATAAGAGAGATCGAAGAAGCGTACTATGAAGCCTTTGGTTCACCTGTTTGGCGAACTCGTATAGTCTCAAGAATTGCTGAATCCCGTGCTTTTCTTTATTCATTACGTCTCAAATTAGGGCCCGATATCCGACAACCGCGTACTCGTTGTGTGCGTTATCGCTGGCAACTTAAATAAACACAAAATGAACAAAACAAGGGGACGTTTCCCTATTTGGAAGTCATAACTATCCCGAAGATGCGGTTTTTTTGAACAAAAGCGTCCAGTGATTCTTGAACTGCGGCGAAAAATGAGAATCATATAGTGCGAGGAAAACCCGTAATAATCTGAATTTCAAAACGTTTTGAATCTGCAATTTCCAGACTTGACCGCTTTATTTTGTCTGTTTTGTGTTCAAAATGTGATTTGATATTTTGTTGCAGGTCCGGTGCCCGATTTCTGCAGAAAACTTTTTTTCACCAACACATTCAGCGCATGAATCACCGTCCTTCGGCTGATTTTGGTTTGTTCCACCACATCTTTGAGCGCCAGTTTCTTCTCAGGATAATGCTCAAAACACGAAAGCACTTTCCTTGGCGCATCGGCGAGGTTCATAAAGGAGGAATGTTTGCCTGCATAAAAATCGATGTCATTTCCTATTGCTTCTTCTAACATCTTGAGAATGAAGGTGAGAAAATACTCGAGCCTATATTTTTTTGGATCCTGCGAAAATTTACCATCCGAACACCTGCGCAGCACGTGATAATATTCCTCTTTATGCTTTTCGATGTGTCTATCAACTGCGATATACGGAATGACAATTTTTATATTTTTATCATTTGATTGAAGAAGCGCTAGGGCAAATAATGCGCGGCCGATTCTGCCGTTTCCGTCCTGAAATGGATGGATTGCAAGAAACCGAAATACAAACTCGGAGGCGACTGCAATCGGCCACGGATGCTCCGGCAGAGTTTTGTTATACCAGTCTACCAGATCACGCATCGCGGAATCTGTTATGGGGCCGGGATCGCAGGTCTTTAATATGTCCTTTTTTATATTTGTTCCGGCGACGGTCTCAACTACATTGTTCGGTACGATTTTATATTTGCCGAGATAATGAACTGCCGGCGGATAGAATTGCAGCAATTCCTTGTGAAGCCCCTTGATTGCAGTTTCTGTGAGGGGGAAGAGGTCTGAGGCCTGAGTATAAATTATCGCGAGCATGTCTCTGCAGCCCGCAACTTCTTCTATGCTGCGTTCGCGCTCTTTTGACAGTTTATCCTCGATATATTTTTTCTCCTTGAAAAATGCGGTGGGCCTTCCATCCGCGCTTAATGTAGCGTCCAGCCATTTAATTTCAGGATCGGTGAGGATGGCATTTTCGATTCTCGTAGTAGATCCAATCGTGCTTATTCTCGCGTACCTATGAATTGACTCCCTGTATTCTGGGGAAAGGGAGTGTAAATAGGAGGCCTTATCAGCGGTTAACTCACTGACATGTTTCAGTTTTTTTGTTATTTCATCAGTAATTATGAAAGATAACATATATAATATATGGTACATTACAGTGCAATATAATGCAATAAATAATTGCACTATATTGCACTATATTGCACCATATCCTCGAAGCGTTCGGTCGATGGCCGGCAATTTGGACTGCGCTCGCGATGACATGAAATGGTAAAAAGTGATTTGGGCAACAGGCCCTTGAGAAGCTGTTGAAAAAGTCGCATGGCATTCCTTGCGTCATCGCGAACCAGCCTTTGGCGGGCGTGGCGATCCAATTTGAATAGGGGTAGTGACAGGCGACCCGAATTGATTGCAAGCAGGGAAGGGGGATTATTGGTGTCGGATTTGGGCTGCATAGCTGCGTCTTTGCGGCTGTTTTAAACGTTGCCGAAACATATTGACAAAAAAGGACTTTTACTTCTAATACTCCACAAATTATGGACCTCAACAGGTCCAACCGGAAGGTGGTGATGTCCAATGCCGGGAGTGAAAGTTCGCGAAGGCGAGACTTTTGAACAAGCCCTTCGCCGATTCAAGAAGCAGTGTGAAAAAGCAGGTATTCTCACAGAACTTCGCAAACGCGAATACTACGAAAAGCCTTCCATGAGGCGGAAGAGAAAGAAGGCCCAGGCCAAGAAGCGCGCAAAGCGCACTGCCCATTTCTTTTAAGGAGGGCCGATGGGACTCAAGGAAAAAATCGAAGGCGATCTCAAGGCGGCAATGAAGTCGAAGGATATGGCGAGCGCCAACGCATTGCGCATGATCATCGCGGCGGTACACAACCGTGAAATCGAAGAGCGCGGCCTTGGAAAATTAAAGCCGGGCGAGACGCTTGATGACGCCGGCGTGGCCAAGATCATATCGATGCTTGCCAAACAGCGCCAGGAATCGATTGATATGTTCAAGCAGGGCGGGCGTGATGATCTTGTGAAGAAGGAATCTGCCGAGCTTGCCCTTCTTGGGCGCTATCTTCCCAGCCAGCTTTCGGAAGGCGAGATCGAACGCATTGTAGAAGATGCGATCAAGGAAGCCGGCGCCGCAGGCCCCAAAGACATGGGGGGCGTTATGAAACTCGTGATGCCAAAGATTGCGGGCCGGGCGGACGGCAAGCTGGTGAACGAAGTTGTCCGCCGAAAGTTGACTGCGTGATTCTTAAAGAAGCTAGATGCTAGATGCTAGAGGCTAGATGTCGCAACAACGATTTTTTTCTAGCTTCTGACTTCTGGTTTCTAGCTTCTTAATTTTGAGAATAATAATGTTCAATCAATCAATCCTTTCTGACATTCGTGATCGCATACCCATTGTTGCCTTCATTAATGAACGTGTTCCCCTCAAGAAAGCAGGCCGCAACTACAAGGGTCTTTGTCCCTTTCATCAGGAAAAGACGGCGTCTTTTATGGTGAGCGATGAGAAGCAGATCTTTCACTGCTTCGGCTGCGGAGAGGGCGGGGACATCTTCAAGTTTCTGATGAAATATGAAGGACTCTCGTTTGCCGAATCTATGCGCACCCTTGCAGAGCGTGCGGGTGTCACGCTTCCGCAAGACGTCATCGGCAAAGGGCCCGATGAAGAATTGTTGCGAAAAAAGAAGTGGGCGTACAGGCTAAATGAGATAGCCGCCGAATACTTTCGCGATCGCCTGATTAGCGATTCCGGACGACAAGCTCGTAACTACTTGAAATCACGGGGAATAAAAGATGAAATTTGGACGCAACTTTTTTTGGGTTATGCCGAAAAGGGCTGGGATGGTTTGGTGCGCCATCTGGAGGAGAAAAAGGCTCCGCTTTCGCTGGCGGCTGAACTAGGCCTCATTAAAAAAAGGAGCCAGTCTCCTTCGCAGAACGGTTCAGATGGCTACTATGATTTTTTTCGAAGCCGACTGATGTTTCCGATAATCTCTCCGCGTGGAGAGGTTTTGGGTTTTTCAGGACGCGTGCTTGATGAACAGGACAAGGAAGCGGCAAAATATTTGAATTCGCCTGACTCGCTGGTGTATCACAAATCGAACTGCGTTTTCGGCCTTCACCTTGCCGCTGATGCGATCAGGAAAGATGATCGGCTGATTTTGGTCGAAGGCAACATTGATTTGATCTCGCTCTTTCAGGCCGGTGTGCAAAATGTTGTGGCTCCGCTTGGAACAGCGTTTACAGGCGGGCATATCAGGCTGCTCAAACGCTACACGAGGAATATGGTGGTTATCTTTGATGGTGACGAAGCGGGAATCAAGGCTGCAAACAGGGCCTTGCCTCTCTTCATTGAGGAAGGTTTGACCCCCCGGGCCGTGGCTTTGCCCAAGGGAGAGGATCCGGACAGTTTTGTGCGAAAGAGCGGCGTGGATAAAATCAAGAATCTAATTGGAGAAGCTCCAACGCTTTTTGAACACGTGATTGATATTGTTGCCTCTCAATCGACGAATGACACGGCCGGCAGGATACAGGCCATGCAGCAGATAATACCCCTCCTTCGTAAGGTTGCCGAACCGGTCGAGCTTGGCATGTATCGCGGATATGCGGCAAAGCGCCTGCACGTGAAAGAGGAGATCATCAGGGAGTCTCTGCAGCACAATGTGAAGGCGTACCTTTCAAAAAAGGCGCCTCTTCAAAGAAGCGATGCTGCTGTGGGACAACCAAAACAACCGGTTGAAAGAAACAGCGCTCAAACTGCGGAGAGGCTCCTGATTGAAACGATGATTGGCAAGCCGCACCTTATTCCCAAGATATGGGGAAAGATCGCTCCCGGTCAATTTTCAGACCGGTCCTGCAGGACCATTGCGGAGATAATCGTCGATGAGCAAAGACAGGGTGATGCCTTTAACTTGAACCGCCTGCTGGATCGCATTGCCGATCCGGATCTGGCAGTTGATCTTCGTTCGATTGCCTTAAATGGCCAGCAAATGGACGAGGGTGAGGCGCAGACAATAATCGAGGATTGTCTTGCATCAATGGAAAAAAGGCCGCTGACCGAGAAAATAGAACAGGTCAATGAAGCCATCCGCGAAGCGGAATCGGAAGGAAATGAGGAGCTGTTATTTGAACTTTTGGCAAAGAAGCGTGACCTCGCGGCCGCTGTGATAAAGTGACCGCCGAAAGGAAGGATAATAAATGATGACATCCACCACAACAGCCGACAAAGGCAAAACACCTCAGGTTAAAGTCGACATCAAAGAGGTGAAGGCCCTGATCAATGCAGGCAAGGAAAAGGGTTTTTTGACATTTGAAGAGGTCAACGACGCCCTTCCGCCGACGCTTGTTTCTTCCGAGCAATTAGACGATGTCCTCACAATGTTTGACGATATGGACATCGAAATCGTGGACAGCGAGGAGGAGGGCAAAGGCATAAAGCAGAAGGCGCAGGTAGCAAAACAGGCGAAGGAAGAAGAGGAGGCTGAAGAACTTGCGACTGCCGCGCTGGAGGCGGAATACGCCGGCCGCACCACGGATCCTGTGAGGATGTATCTGCGAAAGATGGGGCAGGTGCCGCTCTTGACGCGTGAGGGAGAAGTCGAGATCGCCAAGCGCATCGAGCAGGGACAAGATGAAATGTTTAACATCCTGCTCTCATCGCCTTTGGGGATCAAATCGGTTTTGACACTGGGGGAACAGTTGTCCCGCAATAAAATCCGCATCGCCGAAGTCATCAAAGAGTTTGATGATCTCGAGGGCCTGGAGGGATTTAACGAGGCGGAACAGCGGGACAAACTGCTCAAGCTCATCAGCAAGGTTCGCAACTTTTATCGCTCCTGTGGAAACCTTGATGAAAAGCTTTCGTCGACGCGCCTGACGCCAAACGCCAGACAATCCCTGGAATTGCGAAGAAAAGAAGCGCACCACCAGATGCTTGAGTGTTTCAAGCAGATGAATCTTTCCAACAGGACTATCGGCAGAATCACGCAATCGCTTCAGGAGACAATCGAGTCAATTGAGGGGTATCACAAGCAGCTCAAAGAGTGTGCGCGCAAGATGAAGTGTTCATTCGATGAGTTGCCAAAAGAGTGCCGTGAATTCCGCAGGACGGATTATCAAAAACGAAGGCTGGTTTCAAAAACCGGTATGCCAAGGGACAATGTCGCCACCATCGTTGAGACCGCACTCAAATCGGAATCGGAGGTGAGAAGGCTCGAGCGTGAAGCAAGTCACGGCGTTGATGGATTGCGACAGACGCTCAAGGACATCAAGAGATGGGAGGTTTTTGCAGAAAGGGCAAAGAACGAACTGGTGGAGGCGAATCTGCGCCTCGTTGTCTCCATCGCAAAGAAATATACCAACCGCGGCCTTCAATTTCTGGATCTGATTCAGGAGGGAAACATCGGCCTCATGAAGGCCGTTGACAAATTTGAGTACCAGCGCGGCTACAAGTTTTCAACATATGCAACGTGGTGGATCAGGCAGGCGATCACCCGCGCGATTGCCGATCAGGCGCGCACAATACGAATCCCGGTCCACATGATCGAAACGATCAATAAACTTGTCCGGACATCAAGATATCTTGTGCAGGAGCTGGGGCGCGAACCCAATCCGGAGGAGATTGCGGAGAAGATGGAGCTGCCGCTGGAAAAGGTGCACAAGGTTTTGAAGATCGCAAAGGAGCCCATCTCGCTTGAAACGCCGATCGGCGAGGAAGAAGACGGCCATCTTGGCGACTTCATTGAAGACAAATCGATTGTCTCGCCGACCGATTCTGTCGTGCATCTAAATTTGTCCGAGCAGACGAGGCGCATCTTGTCGACATTGACGCCTCGTGAGGAAAAGGTGCTTCGAATGCGTTTCGGCATAGGCGAGAAGAGCGACCATACACTAGAAGAGGTGGGACGCGACTTTTCAGTAACACGCGAGAGGATCAGGCAAATCGAGGCGAAGGCGCTTCGAAAACTGCGCCATCCGTCACGGGCCAAAAAGCTCAAGAGTTTTGTGGACTGGTAGAAGTATTTCGCCCGACGATTTTAAGAGGGGGAAACTTGAGAAAACGAGTGCTGATCGCTGTGATGGTGGCCTGCGTCGTCGGCGCCCTAATCGCAGCAGTTTCAACCGCCCAGCATCTGCGCATCGAACGTGAAGGACTGGAGAAAAAAAGTTTTTGCGCGATCTCCGAGGTCATCGATTGCGATATCGTAAATGCCAGTTCGTATTCAACCTTTTGGGGCATTCCTGTCGCGTGGTGGGGTTTCATGACCTATCTTGTGATTGGCGGCATGGCGGCATTTGGCGCATTTTCAAAAAAGGAGCGAAAGGCAACGGTATCGATCGCATGGTTTATCTCCATTGCTTCGGTGCTTTATACATTGAGAATGGCGTATATTCTCGCGGCAATCCTCGGCGTGGTGTGCATTGAGTGCATTGCGATGTATGTTGCGAATATTTTCGTGATGATTGGATTATGGACGGCGCTTCGCATACGTCTTAAATCGGTTGTTAGGTTTTTTGCGGACTATGCCCGCGCCGTCTTCAAACAATCGTCAAATTTGGGATTCGCGCCTCAGATTGTATCGCATGCGGTGGTCATCTTGTGCGTCATGGGTTTAGGATGGGCCTTGATGTACAACGTGGAGGCAAGAGGCCCCGATAAGAGGATATCGCTTAAAGAAAAGATCAATGCGCACTACATGCAGTCGCTGTATGCAATTGAATTCGATTCCCAATGGACCCTCTGGGGTGATCCCGCTGGAAAAGTTGCGATCATCGAGTTTTCGGATTTTGAATGCCCCTTTTGCCGGCTCGCCGCTTTTAATCTGCGCCCGTCCATGCAGGAATTCAGAAAAGAAGTTAAATATTCATTCGTCAACTATCCCCTTGATCAGAGCTGCAACCCCTATCTTGAGCAGTCCATGCATCAAAAGGCCTGCATGGCTGCATATGCTGCAAAGTGCGCACAGGAACGTGGCGATTTCTGGGGTTTTCATGATGATCTGTTCAGGATTCAGCGTAATTTGAGTGTTGAGGCGATTTTGAAACTTGCTCAAAAAAGGAAATGGGATGCAAGCGAGTTTCAGGCGTGTATGAATTCAGATGAAACAAAAAAAGGGGTTTTGAAAGAGATCGAGGTTGCAAGGAAGGTGCATATCAGCGGGACTCCATCCATCATCATCAATGGGCGCAGGCTCAAGTACTGGACAGACAGGGAATTTCTTCAGGAGGTAATCAGGGAAGAATTAAAGAAGGCAAAGAAGATGTGACCGATGATCTCTTTCAATTTGAGATGCTGTTTTCCGCTTCAATCGCTTCATAGTAATTAATGACCTGTCTTACGTATTTTCTCTTCTCGGCGTAATCCCCGGGGTAGAAACTCCGCTTGAATCCGTAAATGATGATGTCTTTGAGCCGTTGCGGCGTAATGTCAAAATGCCTGACGGCAAGGTTGATCTCGTTTGTCACGGTGGTGTTCGATACGAGGCGGTTGTCCGTGCAAAAAGTAGTCGAGAGGCGGTTGTCTAACATCTTCTGGAATGGATGCTGTTTGAGTTCCTTAAGGCGCGGCGTTGTCTGCATATTCGAGGTAAGGCATATTTCGATGGTTACGCGCCTGTCCGCGATGAATTGCCAGAGGGCGCGAACGTAACGTTCGCGCGCCTTGGGATCGGGAAGGTCAACCATGTCGGTATCAAACAGATGGGTGCCGTGACCTATGCGATCCGCATGACAATCGGTAATCGCCTGAAAGATGGACGCGGGTCCATATGCCTCCCCTGCGTGAACGGTTTTCTTGAGAAAGTTTTTGTGGGCCAACTCGTATGCCGCGCGATGATCCTCTGCGGGGTATCCCTTTTCTGCCCCGGCCAGATCCACGCCTACAATCGGCAGCCCGTCTTCGTCTCGCGCCTTGATCAGGGCGCGCACAAGATCTTTTGATGCAAGACCGAAACGTTCTTCCTCGGGCATGTCCTTGTGCAGATTGATCAGCGTCCGGAAATAGCTTGAGGAGTGTTCTGTAAACATCCGCATAGCGCAGCCGATAATGCCATATTCAAATGGAGGTTCCGTGCCGTCGCTTATTGCAGGACGCGAATTGATCTCTTTTTTGGCCCTGCTTAGCCCCTTCGTGACGTTTGCAAGGACCTCTTCGATGGACATTGATGCGTTGACGTGAAGCTGGGGGGCAAAGCGCGGTTCGATATAGCGGATTCCTTCCGCAAAGGCGTCTTGCGCAAGCTCGTAGGCAATCTGCTCCAACGCCTCAGGTGTTTGCATCACCGCAACCGTATATTCAAAACCCTGCAGATATTCGAGAAGATCTTTGTAATGTTCTTTGAAGACGAGTTCTTTGAGCCCCTCTTCTGTTGAAGAGGGCAGAACAATTTTTTGCTCCCTGGCGAGTTCAATGAGTGTCGTAAGCCTTAAACTGCCGTCAAGATGACAGTGGAGATCGGTCTTGGGAATCAGCTGGATGAACTCTTTAGTCAGGATTTTCATTATTCGATACCGCTCTCATTGTTGAGCCTGTTTTTTAAGCAGATCCCAATTGTGATCAACCTGTCTCTGGATCTCTGAAATCTGCTCGTCATTTAGGTGCCTGAATCTCCCCTGCAGCTTCAGATATTCTTTCACGGGAACACCTTTGGGTTCTATATTGATGACAATTCTCTCGCCGTCGAAGATTTCATAGATTGGAAAAATCCTTGAATCCACTGCAAGCTGCATCGATTTGACACTATCCTCGCTGGCAATCTTCCAACCCGCTGTGCATGAGCACAAAATATGGATAAAACGAAAACCCTTGATGGTTTTTGCCTTGGCAAACTTGGCCATGAGATCATGTGGATGCCCGGATGAAGTCGATGCAACATAGGGTATCTTATGAGCGGCCATTATCTGATCGATTGGTTTTTTGGGGACCATTTTTGGATAGTCTGTCGGCGTCGTCGTCGTCCAGGCATAGAGGGGTGTGGCGGAGGAGCGCTGAATACCGGTGTTCATGTATGCTTCGTTGTCATAACAGATATAAATCACATTTTCATTCCGCTCTGCCGCCGCGGAAAGAGACTGAAGGCCGATATCAAATGTCCCGCCGTCACCGGCCCAACCAATGACCGTCGTCTCCGTCTTTCCCTGTATGTCGAGCGCTGCGCGGATGCCGGAGATGGCGGCGCCGGTCGTCTCAAAGGCCGTGTGCATGAGAGGGATCTTTAGATTCGTGTAGGGGAATGGGCCGGGGATGACGGCCCAGCAACAGGCGGGGATCACGGCAACGGTGTCGTCCCCCAAGGCCTTGAGGGCGAGCCTCATAGCAATTGCGGCGCCGCAACCCGGACATGCAAGATGCCCCGGGGTCATGAGCTCGCGCTCAGGATATTGCTGCGGTAAAACGCCTTGCCCCGATGTCCTTGGATCCGTCTTCATAATTTCGTGTTTCGTAACCCGTAACACGATATCGGTTTACGGGTCACGGTTTGAGTCCCAGCCAAATCGGCTGTTTTCCGGGTGTCTGTTGTTCCTTTGTCAAGGTATACGCCTCTATAATTGTGTCCACAGTGACATCGCGTCCGCCAAGCCCCACAAAAAAGCTATAAACTTCAGGGATGCGGGGGTAACCGCAGATTGCAGACTTAATCTCCTGCGCCCAGATGCCGCCCGATCCATGGCTGATGTTGCGGTCAAGGACTGCGATCTTCTTCAATATGGTCCTGCCGTCCACGTTGGTAATTGCATTACGGATCTCTTGTGCGGGAAATGGTCTGAACATCCTGAGCTTGAGCAATCCAACCGGCTCACCCTTTTCACGCAGGCTGTCCACGGCAACGCGTGCCGTGGACGTCATGCTTCCGCTTGTGACAATTATGGTCTCTGCGTTGTCGGCTCGATAGAGTTCCAAAATGTCATAATGACGTTTAAAATGTTTTGCATAATCCTTGGCGATGACGGCGTAGGTCTCATTCACTCTGCCGTGCGCCTCTTCCATGATGGCGCGGAACTCCATGTAATGCTCAGGTCCGGTAAGGGCGCTGAAGGTCATCGGGTTTTTGGGATCGAGCGTGAGCTTGGCTGAGCGCTGAGGCAAAAACTGGTCCACATCTTTCTGATCCGGTATCTCAACTGCCTCATATGTATGGGAGAGTATGAAGGCGTCGTAAACGACCATAACCGGCAACATGATTGATTCAGCAAGCTTGAAGGCCATGATCGTGGTGTCAAGGACTTCCTGATTCGTTTCGCAATAGATCTGAATCCAGCCCGTGTCCCGTTGCGCAAGCGAATCGGTCTGATCGCTCCAAATGCTCCAGCCCGGGGCCATAGCGCGGTTTACATTTGCAAGGACGATTGGGAGCCTTGCATAGGCGGCCCAGAAGAGGAGTTCATGCATGAGCGCCAGTCCCTGTGCGGATGTTGCCGTGAATGTGCGGACCCCTGCCTGTGACGCGCCTATCAGACATGCCATGGCCGAATGCTCGGACTCGACCTTTATGAAGTGCGACTTGAGCCTTCCGTCGGCGCACATCTCCGAGAGTTCCTCCACCACCTGAGTCTGGGGTGTGATTGGGTAGGCGGAAATCACCTGTGCGCGCGCGAGGCGAACACCGTGCGACGTTGCGTGATTTCCCATTAAGACTTCGGTTACTGGCATAATTATTCTCGTAAGATCGTGGGGTCGTGAGATCGTGAGATCGCCAATCTTGACTTAAGCTCAACTTGTCATATCAATGTTTTTAGCGATCTTGCGATCTTACGATCTTACGATCTCACGAGCTAATTTCCGTCGGTTCTTCAATCAATTCCATCGCCGCCCTTGGACATTCATGGACGCAGACCCCGCATCCCTTGCAATAGTTCAGGTCAAAGGCATAGCCGCCGCCGATTTTGCCGATCGCAATATCAGGACAGTAGATGTAACAGTTGTCACATTGAGTGCAACGGCCGCAGTGGAAGCAGCGTGAAAGCTCATTTTCAATTGTCTCCTTTGGAGGTGCAAGCAATATCTCGGCAAACGGGCGATGTCCAAAGCGTTCCGTCGCCGGACGCATCGGATACGGATTGGTCTTGGATTCCCAGAAATAGGCGCAGTTCAGGTCGGTGAACATTGCAATCTTGTTTTTTTGGACGACCTCTTGCTCCTTTTCCGGCATCTTTTCGCCGTCGAGATGATGCAGATAGTCCTCCATCCTGACTGACAACGAATCCCCGATGCGGATTTTTTGAAAGACAGTCTCAAAGGCCTCCTTGCGGAAGTAGCAGTCAATGGCAATCGCCGACCGCTTGCCGGCTGCAAGGGCATCCACAGCCGTGCGCGGCTGATTTATAAAATCGCCGCCGGCAAAGATGTTATGCCATTCTGTCTGCCCCCCCATCTTTGTTGCCAATGCACCTTTTTCTATGGGCAATGCAGAGGGTATAATGACCGTTTCGATGTCTTCGCCGATTGCACAAAGGATTGTCTGCGCATTAAATGTCAGTTCCGAATTGGCGATTGCGACTGGTTTGCGACGCCCGGATTCGTCGGGCTCTCCCAATACGGCACGGTCACAGAGGAGCTCCACAACTTTTCCGTTCTTGGTGACCACCCTTTTGGGCAATATGAGAAATTCGATCTTGATGCCTTCGGAGAGCGCATCTTCCACCTCTGCCTCGAATGCCGGCATCTCATGACGGGTGCGCCGGTAAAGTATCGTCACATCAGAGCCCATTCGTTTCACGGTCCTTGCTGCGTCAATCGCGGTGTTTCCGCCGCCGATCACCAGCACCGTCTTTCCAAGCGGCGGCGCCTTCCCCTGCGCCGTAAAATCAAGGAAGACAAGTCCCGGCATGACGCCGTCTGTCTTTTCATCGGGAATGCCCATGGCACGGCTCTTGTGAGCCCCGACGGCCAGGAAAACCGCATCATAATCCTGACGCAGAGTTTGCATCTCGGCCGCGTTTTGTACGGCCTTGCCAAGCCTGAATTCGACGCCCATTTTCTTGAGCCGTTCTATGTCGATATCCAGAATTTCTTTGGGGAGACGATATTCGGGGATGCCGTAACGGAGAAGCCCGCCAGCCTTCGGACTGCGGTCCATAATCACCGCTTTATGACCAAGCCGTGTCAGGTGATAGGCGCATGCAAGCCCCGCCGGCCCGCTTCCCACGATTGCAATTCTCCTTTTCGTGTGCGGCCTGAAGGGTTTTGGCGCCGCTGGATTGGGACCGACGCTGTCAGCAAGGACACGCTCCAGCATCTTGATGGAGATGGAACCGCCCAGTTCCTTTCGATTGCAATTATCTTCGCAGGGATGAAAACAGACGCGCCCCATGATGCCGGGGAACGGATTTTCAAGCGTTGCCTTCTCCCACGCCTCTTCTTTTTTTCCCTGTTCAAGCAGACGGATCCACGCCTCGATGTTGTTTGCAGTGGGGCAACCCGCCTGGCAGGCAGGGATCTGATCAATGTAGCGGGGTCTCAAATAGCGCCACGTTCCGGTATTATTCCATGTCATTAAGGCGGTGGAGACGGTGCAGAAAGGCATATCAGAAACGCCCTTGAACGTGACAGGTTTTGGTTGTTTTTGTACCCTCTTCATTATGCCGTTTTCACCTCTTCATACGCATCGTGAGCTGCCGCGGCGTTTGCATCCGGCTTTATTGGAACGCCCTTTTTTATCGCCTGACAAACGGAATCAATTGAGCAAATTTCTGTTACCCTGCAAAAAGCGCCGAGAATGGCGGTATTGACAATGGGGCTCGTTGCCGATCCGACCCTGTGTCTTATGGCGATGGCATTGGCGTCCACTGTTGCTATGCGGTTCTCTGCAAGTCTTGGGTTTTTTCGAAAGGCTGCGGGGTCAAGCTTTGTGTTAATGAGGATCACCCCGCCCGGCTTGAAGCCATCAAAGATTAATGGATTATTCATAAGGGTGGAATCGAGCACAATGAGGTGATCGGGATGATAGATCTGATGGCGCAGATTTATCTGGCGATCATCGATCCTGACGAATGCCGTGACGGGCGCCCCGCGCCGTTCAACGCCGAAAGAGGGGAAGGCCTGCACGGATTTGCCTTCGGAGAAGACGGCGGTGGCAAGGATCTTGCCGCCGATAACCGCTCCCTGTCCGCCGCGCCCATGGAGTCGAAGTTCGATCATTTAACCTCTTTAACCGATATTGTCATTCTGAACGAAGTGAAGAATCCCGGCTATCAGGGATCCTTCGCGGAGTTTACCCTGAGCGAAGTCGAAGGGCTCAGGATGACATTAGCGGTGTAAACTTAGCTCTTTTAAATCCTATGTCAACAGTAGAGCTTGTAGAAACCCTACCATTAAGAAGAGGGGGGCTTCGAAGTTTATAATTGGACAAGCTCATATCTTCGTGTTCCAAGTCCCATTTTCTCCGCATGAACAAGCTGCACATTGTAATCGATGTTTGGATGCGCCTTTCGAAATACATCATAGCCGGCCTTTTTTAAGACAGAATCGAATGCTGCCTGATCGATCGCAACAGGATCTTTTGAAGCGAGGATTCCCACATCAGACATTAATGGTGTTTCGTCAAAGCTCACGCAGTCGCAATTTGCCGTGATATGATTAACGAAGGTGACGCAGAAGATTTTTTTGCCGCGCACCGCCCCTTTTGCGTACTCGGCAAATTTCTCCTGAACATTTTTGCCGGGCTCGCTCCATTTTATGCCGAGCACCTGCTGGCTGCAGGCCAGGATGCACTCGCCGCACCCGGCGCATTTTTTTGCATCAAGCACGATTTTGTCACCCACCACTTTGAGTGCCCCCTGGGAGCAGACCGTCACGCATGCCCCGCATCCTGTGCAGTATCGAAGATTGACCGAAGGCGACACGGACGAGTGCATCTCGAATTTTCCGACGCGCGAACCGCATCCCATTCCTAAATTCTTGATCGCACCGCCGAAACCGGCAAGCAGATGCCCCTTGAAATGCGAGACTGCGATGATCATGTCCGACCGGGCGATCGCTTGCCCTATTTTGACCTTTTGGAAATGACGGCCATCGATCTTTATCTCTTTGTAACTGTGACCGTAATCCCCATCGGCAATGATTATCGGGACGCCAAGCCTGTCGGTTGAAAATCCGTGCATGGCTGCAATTTCAAGGTGGCTTGCTGCATTGTTTCTGGCGCCGTGATAAATTGTATTCGTGTCCGTTAAGAAAGGATGCGTTTTTGCCTTAAGCGCCATTTTTATAATGGGCAGAAAATATTTGGGGTTGACATGGCCCTTGTTACCCTTCTCTCCAAAGTGCGCCTTGATGGCTACGGATTCATTTTTATCGAAGAGTTCAGGCAGCCCCCCGGCCTTAAGCAGAACAGATAAATTGTTTTTCTTGTTCCATGGCAGGAAATGAACTTTTGAGGAATTTGATTTCATGTGAAAGCTATAGAATAAGATGCGATAGAAAATCAAGCGGGGTAAAAAACCGTTGATACTCATAAAAAAAAGGGTTAGATACATTTCTGGGGGACGGAGGATATACACATGAAAAAACGATGCCGCGCATTTACAATCCTGTTGGCCGTGCTGTTTTGTCTTTTGATGTCACGGAGCACCTTGGCGCGTGGCCACGATGGATTCTTCTTTGGCGGCGGCTATCAGCAGCTTTTCATGTATACGCCTGAGCATCAGCTCAGCGGTTCAGCACAACAAGTAAATACCGATCGCATCTTTTTTGGTCCCGGATTTGGCGCGAACCTTCTTGTTGGATATGATTTTGAGGACACCAGATGGGGCATCCAGATGCCATTCGAGTACTCCTATTTTAAGCTGAACCATGTTGAGTGGGTCAATTATATCGGTGGGGGGGTCGAGGCAATATTGCATCTCGCGTCATGGGAGAGCGGCTGGGATATCAGTCTTGTCGGCGGGCCGGGCGCAGCCGTTCTGCCGGAGGGATCGGTCAAGAACAACAGCGGTGCAGTGGGAATGACTATCGGTGCAGGCCCCGCATTTAACTATTTCTTTGCGCGAGGCGCTACAAAGGGTTCTGTTTATGTTCAGATGCCGATCCGTGCAGTGATCTTTTTCGGTAACAATTTGTCGAAAAATCGTACTACTGTACTTTCCATTCCCATTCGAATTGGAATCTCAGTTGGATTTTGATCTTTGAGGGTGAGGTGTCCGACACTGGATGTCGGACACCTCACCCCTCTGTAAAAAATCCAGGTTTATTATGAGCGTGAAACAACTCATTTCTGAAAAGGAAGTCCTTGAGGTGGTTGGCAATCTCGCCCGAAGGATCGGCCGCGACTATCAGGGAAAAAAACCGCTTCTCATTGGTTGTCTCACCGGCAGCTTTGTCTTCATGGCAGATTTGGTGCGCAGGCTGACAATTCCGGTTGAATGCGATTTTATGAAGGTCTCAAGCTACGAAGACAGAATGAGTGCAGGTGAGATAAAACTGCTTCTTGACGCGACACTCCCGGTGAAAGACAGGCATGTTATCGTAATCGAAGATATTGTGGATACGGGCCAGTCGCTGACCTTCATTCTGGAGCGGCTCCGTTCGAAGAACCCCAAATCGCTTGAGTCCTGCGTCCTGCTCTATAAAGAATCACCCCGTATTACGATTCCCAAGAATTCCATCCTGTATCTGGGCAGCGCCGTGCCTGATGTCTTTATCGTCGGTTACGGCATCGACTATGCGCAGAATCATCGAGAACTGCCATATGTGGGGTACGTAGAAAGAGAATAAAAATTCCAAATTACAAGCAACAAATTACAAACAATTTACAAATTACAAAAAACAAATGAAGTTTCTGTTTGTAATTTGTGTATTGTAATTTGTTTGTGATTTAGAATTTGTGGTTTGAAACCTCTGAAAAACTGCTTTTTATTCTTCGAGCGAGCGTTAGCGAGTCGAGAAGTCGAAGATCTCGAGCGAAGTCGAGAGATAAAGGAGATTTTATCTTCTCGACAGGCTCGAAGAATAAAATCTAGCACTTTTTCAGAGGATTCGATTTGGAATTTTACATCATTGAAGATCAACAATATTCATCCTTGGAATCTATCGGTTAAAGAAGCGATCGCTCTTCAGCTTGAATTGCGAAAAAAGATCACCCTTGTTCCCCCCTTTTGTAAAGGGGGGCAAGGGGGGATTTTGAACATCAAAACAATAGCCGGTGCCGATATGGCCATCGATGAAGAGCGGGGCCTTGGGTTTGCCGGTATCATTATATACTCGTTTCCCGGGCTTGAGGAACTGGAGCGCCAGAATGCTGTTCTACCCTTGAAGTTCCCGTACATTCCGGGACTTCTGGCCTTTCGGGAGGCGCCTGTGCTGCTCGCCGCATTTGAGAAGGTAAAAACGACACCTGATGTCGTTATGATTGACGGGCAAGGCATAGCGCATCCAAGGGGAATGGGAATTGCATCTCATATGGGGCTCTTTTTGAATAGGCCGACGATTGGATGTGCCAAGTCCCGGCTTGTTGGAGAATACGATGAGCCGGGTATCAATATTGGAGATTGGAGTTATTTATATTTTCAATGCCCAAATCCCCCCCGGCCCCCCTTTGTCAAAGGGGGGTTGGGGGGATTTAAAAGACGGTCAAAATCCGACGAGGTGTTCCCTATCGGTGCCGTACTTCGCACTCGTAAAAACGTGAAACCCATATTTGTTTCGCCAGGCCATCTGATTGATCTTCAGATGTCCATCCAAATTGTCATGTCCTGCCTTGACCGCACGCGCATTCCAAAGCCCACCCGCGAGGCGGATCACTTTGTAGCTCGGCTGAAAAGTGATCGGTGATCAGATGCCAGACGTCAGATTAAAGAGAATGATCACTGGGGTATTTTATCCCCATCTGCGCAGTATCTCTCCATAGATTGTAACAGGGCAAATAAGTAGCATAAAAATAATCCATATAAATTAAATGGTTAGCGTAGGCTGCGATTTTCCGAGTCTGGCACAGAAATTGTATCTATATTTCGCGGAGGTTTATTATGAGGAAAACAAATTGTCTATTAGTGACCCTTGTAACTGTCGTTCTTGCCATCGTCTTTGCGTCGATTTCTCGAACATCCTTTGCTACCAATTGTATTGTGAGGGCATGGGGTAACGCATCGACTTGTGTGGTTGGAAAAACATCCGATTACACATTGGATGGTATTCCTGGCGAGATGTCATCTGATAAATGCTTATCAAATTCTGAGACCGATTATATCTTTTTTCAAAAGAATAGTGAAAATATGGATGCAGATACTGTAACCCTCTCAAGTTCGATTTCGATTTCTTTTAAAAAGGAGCGACGTGTCATTTTTTGGGGCGTGCCTCTGGGATCGGACATGACGGGAGGCAATGCTTTCGATGCGAATGGATGCCGTGTAATTGATGACGGTCAAAAAATAGAATGTGCTAAGGACAATGGTGAGTGCGGCTTTTCAAGGGTGAGTATTGATGTTAACCAGACCAGCGCGAAGACAATAGTTCAAATAAACAATATTCCCAGGGACCAGGCGGCATTTGAATTCTGGGGACCGGGACTTGTGGTCTTTCGTGACATCAAACTCTTTTCTACCTGTGATAATGCCGACGGATGCGGTTCCATCATCAGACTTCATGACATGGCGCGAGTTGTCTTTATAAATGCGGAAATCTCAGCGGATGGAAAGACGAAGTCGGTTGTTGATGTTACTTCTGGGGGCGCAAACTTTTATAATCATATTGCTTTTACTTATGGTGATGTCACAGGGTTGACGACGATTGCCGCAAGCTCAGAAAATGTGTTTGCTTTTGCAATCGCGCCGCTGATTTGGACGGGAGATTTTTCAAACGATAAGGTGCTGTTTTCCCATTTGGGTGCTGTTGAAAATTGGGGAACGGAAAGTGCAGTAAATCATTTCTGGGGCGGGGATCAGAAGTTCATTGCCGTGGCTGGGCAGGATCCGGTTGAGTGCAAATTTGAAAGCGATTTTAGATTCTGCAAGATCGTGGATAATGATGCGCTCAAGATCGCGCGACAAAAAGAAGAGTGGCGCTTCAGTTGCTATGACAATCCCGGATTTTGCGACCGCCCGCAACATGTGACCTTCCTTGAAAAGAATGACAATGATGACGGTGTAAAGAAAGTGGAAGGATGGAATTTTTCCGAAGAGGGTGAAGGATATTACATACTCTCGGTTCCGGACGGTTTTGACCCAAATAAAGTCTATGCGATGACCCACTACGGCCAGCCGATCAAATTCGTTTTGCCAGATTGCCCGAGTGGTGGAAAAGCGAAGTTGCGCGAAGATGGTTCTCTTGGCTGTGATGCCCCTGTCAATGGTTTCTTTGATTGCCCGTCAGGCGTAGAAAGCTGCGTGCCGCGCTGCAATGACCCTGCGGCGGAATATAGATCCGATATTAATCAGTGCGTTTGCAAAGATGGAACAAATACGGAAATGGTTAATGGTCAGTGCATGCCGAAGAGTGGTTACGAGTGGAAAGATGGTGATCCTAAGAGCGGAGAGGCGTATCTTGAGTGCAAGGGCGATGCGGTGCCGGCTTATGATGCGACAGACCACAACAAGGATCAAGTTGACCGCTGCACGTGCGGAGGAGGAGGTGGTGGCGGCGGCGGAGGAGGCAGGTTCAGTCCCATATTTAGAAAGACGCTTACATGGTCGCCGGGCGGTATTTCAACGTGCAAATTTTTTATGCCGTCGTTTCCAATAATTGACAATTCTTCACCACCAGATGACGGCGATGAGTCTTCACAAGACACCCCGGATCAAAACTCCGATGACAATGCAGAGGACACACCTCAACCGCAGCCGAGCGCTGAGGAAAGATGCCTTGCATCAGGTGGAACATGGATAGGATTGACGTGCGATTACCCTGAAAAACCGGCAGATGTGGACAATTCGAATGATGATGTGAATGCCGAAGCTAATGATGCCGGTTCCTACAGCGGATGTTCGCTTGTGACCAAATCCGGCCCTCCGACTTCAATAGTCTGGATGTTATTTATGGCACTTCCTCTGTCACTCATTATGTGGCGTCGCAGGAGCCATTGACAGTCATCTTCAAAAAGTTTACCGTGGCGGCGTATGAAGAAATACGCCGCCTTTTTTTGTGGTCTTTTAGCCCTTGCGCTTTTATGCGGGTCATCCCATGCCTTCAGCGCATCCGGCTTTGCAAATCCATATGGTGTGGTAATCGATGAGAAGACAGGCTTTATCTATGTCAGCAATGTCAACGGTGATCCTGATTCCAAGGATGACAACGGTTTTATCTCCCGCCTGAAAAGCGACGGAACCATAGATAAACTTCGTTTCATAGACGGGGCTTCCCCGGATATTTTACTTCATGCACCCAAGGGCATGGCTATTTTGGGGAACAGTCTTTATGTCTGTGATATCGATTCTCTCCATAATTATGATCTCACAACGGGCAAACAGCTCTTTGACGTCAACTTTGGAGATCTTCCTCATGAACATTTTTATGCGATGACAATAGGGCCTGATGGGGCGTTCTATCTTGCCGATGCTTCAAAAAATATCATATACCGTATCGATATCAGCAGGCAGCATGAGGTAACCACATTTATTGCAAGCGATGAGCTGGGGGGACCGCACGGCATTGTCTGGTATCCGGCCCGGCAGGTTTTTGTGGTGACAGGCGGTGCATCGGGACAGGTGACAACATATGACAGATCGGGGAAACGCCAGCAGATGCCGGCAATCTTTTTGAAAACGCTCGAAGAACTTGACGATGATGACGGCGGAAATATTTATGTTGCAAGCAAGGATCTGAATGCCGTTTATAGGATCGCGCCCAGTTTTGCCCTCTTTGGATTTCAGACCGGTTTGACGACTCCCGCCGGTGTAGCTTACAATCGCGCCACGAAGAATATTATTGTAACTTCCTTTGCTGATAATACGGTCCAGTCATATCCTGTGACTCCATAACGTCGCATAATGTCTGTGTCCGACACCAAATGGAGATTTTGTGTCGGACACGGGAGTTATACGACGTTCAAAATTTACAATCTGCATTATGATTGAGAAACAACACATGGTCTTCATGCGTGAAGCAATTGCACAGGCAAGGAAAGCAGCCGCAATAGATGAAGTCCCTGTGGGCGCCGTTGCCGTCATCAATGGCAAGGTGGTCCTGCGGGCCCATAATATTCGTGAAAAGACGCATAATCCTTTGGGTCACGCGGAGCTTTTGCTCCTCGAAAAGTTGGCCAAGAGGGAAAAATCGTGGCGGTTGACTGAAACTACTGTCTATGTCACATGCGAGCCTTGTCTTATGTGCGCAGGTGCGCTACTTCAAGCACGGATATCGTTGCTTGTTTACGGCTGCAAAGATCCCAAGGCCGGTGCATGCGGATCTCTTTATAATGTAATGCAAGACGAACGACTCAATCATCGAATCGGGGTCGTTTGTGGCGTACTCGAAGAAGAGTGTGCAGGGCTTTTGTCTGATTTTTTCAAGATGAAAAGGAAGTTGAGGTAGCTTCTCGACTCGGCTCGCGCCTCGCTCGAAGGATATATTGTTCGAGCAAGCCCGCCAATGTTTGTGGCGGGCGAGTCGAGAACCAAAAAACCATCGTCAAGGAGTCTTAGTGAAACAATTCTTTTATCCCAAGTCTGTTGCTGTTATCGGCGTTTCGGAAGCGCCCGATAACATGGGCAGAAACATTGTCGCCAATCTCATCGAGTTCAATTACGATGGAATAATCTATGAGGTTGGATATCGAGGGGGCACGCTTTTCGGCCGCCGGATATACCGTTCAGTCTCGGACATACCGGATCAGATTGATCTTGCAGTCATATTGACGCCCGCCAAAACCGTGCCGGACATTTTAAAGGAGTGCGGAGAAAAGGGCATCAGGAACGTAATCATAGAGTCGGCCGGCTTTCGGGAATTTGGTCCCGAAGGCGAAAAAATTGAACAGAACCTTTTGGAGGTGGCAGGACAATACGAAATAAAATTCATAGGTCCGAACGGCATCGGCGTCATTAACATGCAAAACGGTCTGGCTCTACCGTTTACAAGCTTTAAAAATGTTTTTCGTCACGGGGGCGTTTCGATTGTGTCGCAAAGCGGCGGAGTGGGGATCAGCTATCTCAATTTGCTTGCAAGTGAGAATCTGGGGCTGGCCAAATTTGTGAGCATCGGCAATAAGCTCAGGATCGACGAGAACGACATGCTTGAATATCTTATCGAAGACCCCGACACGGAAATCATCTGCCTCTATCTTGAAGGAATCAGCAACGGAGGCCGTCTTATGGACATTGCGAGGCGGTCTTCAAAGCCCATCCTGCTTCACAAGTCAAATATCGGGAAAGAGGCGATGGCAATTGCCTTGTCGCACACCGCCTCACTTTCAAGTGACGATACCGTTGTAAGCGCCGCATTAAAGCAGGCCGGCATTGCAAGGTTCAAGAGTCGTGAAACGCTTGTTAATTATTTGAAGATACTCCCTTTGCCCAGACTTAAAGGCAATAAGCTCGCCATTATTTCGCGGTCGGGAGGGCATGCGGTTATCGCCGCCGATGCCTGCGGGGAGGCGGGCTTTACACTTGCGCAGTTCAATACTCAGTTCATAAAGGAGATTGAAAAACATTTTCGCGCACATGTGATTCACCTGACCAATCCCTTGGATCTCGGCGATCTTTTTGATTATCAACTCTATATCAAGATCGTTGAGCAAACGATAGCTCAGCCCAATGTTGATGGCGTTGTCTTTTTGCATACTTATATCTCCGCAACGGAGGGCGAGGCGTCCAGGTCCCTCTTCACAGAACTGGAAAAGATTTCTTATACAAATAAAAAGCCTATTGCCATTTGTGTTGCCACAGATGAAGAAGAGCTCTATCGCTTAAGGCAAAAACTTCCTCAGCCGATTTTCATATCGCCTTCCGATGCCATTCATGCCCTTGCCCTTGCGCGCGATTTTCGTCATGGGGTGCGGCCTGAACTGCCTTCGCTGTCAAAATTAAACGTCGATAAGGAAAAGACCTTTCGAATTATCAACGCCTGTTTTCACGAGAAAAGAAATCCTCTTCTTCAAGAGGCCCTTGATGTCCTTGCGGCATACGGCATTCCCGTCATCAAGAGCGTCTGCGTGAATGAAGAAAACGAGGCGGCAAGGAAGGCTCAGGAGATCGGTTATCCGGTGGCCATGAAGATTATTTCACCGAATGTCTCTCACAAGACAGACTTGGGCGGCGTACAGCTAAATATTCGAAACGAAGACGCCCTGAGGCATGCTTATGGCGACATGATCTCGAATATCACAAGACGCGTCCCCGGCGCAGCCATTGAAGGGGTGCTCGTTCAGCCGATGATTCAGGGTGGGAGAGAGCTCATTATCGGTGCCAAAAAGGATCCCAATTTCGGGCATGCGATCATGGTTGGTTTGGGAGGTGTCTTTGTGGAGATCTTCCGCGATACGGCATTGCGCATTGTTCCCTTTGATGAAAATGATACGGATGAGATGTTTTCGGAGCTCAGGGGTTATCCTATTCTCAAGGGAAGCCGTGGTGAAAAGGGATACGACCTGAAACTGGCAAAGGATGTCGTGGCGCGTTTGAGCCGATTGATCACCGATTTTCCAATAATATCCGAAGTGGATTTGAATCCCTTCCGCATCCTGCCCGAGGGTGAAGGCGGTTTTTGCCTGGATGCCCGCATGATGCTCTCAAAATAACAGCCACAGGGGCTTAAAAATCTTAGCAACCTTTTTTGTTAATTGACGATAAAGAGGGCATGGAGGTGTTGTCAGGATGTCTTCTGACTTAAAAATACCCGCCGAATCCATGACCGCTGTTAGTGAGATATTGCAAGGTTTCGATGCCCTGCCGAATACACTGGATCGTTATTACGATGATCTTGCTTTGCAATACGAAAGAATTTGCGGTGAGTCGCTGGGCATCCATGCGGTTGAAGAAGGCACTATTTTTGTCCAGAACGGTACTGTGGAGAGGCGTTTTGCCCAGTCCCTCAATTCTTTTCGCTCATCAGAAGAGCATTTGATGGCGGCACATGGCTTGACGGTAGGAACGCGATTGCACCTCGATTCTTATGGCAACTTTCTTAGAGGGGGCAAGAATTGCCCGGAGGGTTCACCGGCCAGGACTGTCGCAAACAGGGAAACTCAGGCGGTTCTTGTGCAGGGTTACAGGGCCCTCGAAAGCGATCTTCAATTTGCAAGTGCCATCGATGAAGTCGATGCTGTTTCTGACATGCATTTGTTAGGGAAGGAAGGTGTTTATGACGACGTTGACACTGAGTCTTCTCATGAGGCAATTAAGAATAAAAAAGATTTTCAGGAACACCTGATTGAGCTGATAGGCAAAATTCGAACAGCAATGGAAAATGGGCAAATTGATGGTGCGCAGATCCATACCTTTGAAGCCCTTCTCAATGTCTTGAAGGATCCCAAAAACCAATTTGTGGGATATAAGCTCCTCAAAATGATCCAGTTCGGCAAAGAGGGCGGGGTTTTATTGCCGCCACGATTTGAAGAGTTGATATTGGCGGCTAATGGGCAAGTGAGCGGTGTTATCACGCCTGTCTTTTCACCACTCTTACATATTTTGGAGAACCCTCAGGGAGAAGAACTCTTTCTTGAATTGTTTGGCCGCCTTCCGCCTGAAAATGGTGCAATTCCTCATCCGCTTTTGGAGCGCATCATTTATTCGGCTGCAATGCAGAGATTAAATGAGGCGCGAATTGAATTCATAGAAATGATATTGAAAATAATGGCGGATCCGGACAAATTGAGGCATGCAGAGCAGTTGGTGGAAATTCTAAGAGATCCAAGCGAACAAAAGGAATTGGATAACGCGGCGACACTGCTGGATTATATCATGGGTTTGAGGCAGAGGAAGAATTGGGGCAGCGGCGAAAATGGTTCCAGCGGTTCTATGGTCCCTTCATCATCCGGTCCTATTGGAGGGCAATCATCGGATCCGGACGTATCAGCAACGGCTTATATCAGCGGTTTTTACTATAGCCATGCAGGATCGGTAGCCACACCTTTCGGGATGACCTCGACGTCAATTGATTTTTTAATGCCTCTGTACATGTTCAATACGAGCATTGTTATGATGCGGCCTCCAATGCCCGCGCCTTGATAATTTATTTTCCTTTTTTCCCGCCTTTGACTTTTCTAGCCTCTAGATTCTTCTTTTCCTTTCACCTTTGACCTTTCACCTTTGAGCTGCTTTTCCCGCCTTGCTGGCCTTTCTCGCCTTTGTATATTGCAATAGCGTGGGGAGGGGGACTGCTCAATTGTCATGCACCCCGCATGAAAATCGTACAGTCATGTAAATCATGCCTTTGTAATTCTTTAGCAATATTAACAAACTAGAAATCCCGCAAACTGGCATAACGATTGCTATATCCGAGGTGGTCACAATTTGTGACCAGTTCTTAAATTCATTTCTTGGAGGCCTTTCATGGAAAATCGAAACTTGCCTGTTCCGGCTGAAGGGGTTGATAGGCTTATATTATTGGTCCGTGGGCGAAAAGTCATATTGGACATGGATATCGCTACCCTATATGGGGTTGAAACAAGGATTGTTAATCAGGCGGTCAGGCGCAACATTGACCGATTCCCGGAAGATTTTATGTTCCAATTGACGTGGGAGGAGACAGAATTACTCAATAATAACAAAGACATGGGTTCAAGATCACAATTTGTGATCTTGAACAGGGGTCGAAATATAAAATATCGCCCCTTTGCATTCACAGAAGAAGGAGTGGCGATGCTATCAAGCGTGCTCAAGAGCCCGCGAGCTGTTAGTGTAAACATCGAGATCATGCGGGCCTTTGTCAGATTGAGACAGCTGCTTTCAACTCATTCCGATCTCGCCCGCAAACTCGCAGCCCTCGAGAAAAAATATGATTCACAATTCAAGATCGTCTTCGATGCAATCAGGGAAATGATGACTCCGCATCCCGGAACCCCTTTATGCGATAATTCTAATTCCTTAGGAGTTTATGTTTCTGATGAGTATTGGTATGAAAAAGATGATTGGAAAACTGCTGCTGTCGCGGGTACTAAAGATATCCCCTTAAATAGAATATATGAACTTCAAAAATATGCGTACTCAAGATTTACTGAAAATTTATTTAAAGAGAATGATAAATGAATGAAAAATTAGCAATATTGGGAGGCCTTCCTTATATTGCCGAACCCATAAAAGAATTAAGTATTTTTGATAATGATATAATAGGACCGATCTACGATCTTTTGAGGAATAGACCACTTTCGACTTTATACGGTGATTATGATGTAAAGCAGTTCGAAAATGTCTTTAGACGGATAGTGGGTTCCAAATTTTGTGCGGCAGTAAATTCAGGCACATCAGCACTTCATTCATCTACTATAGCTCTCGATATCAGTCCTGAAGATGGGGTATTAGTTACTTCTTTTTCTTTTGTGGCGACAGTCTCTGTAATTATACAAGCTCGGGCTGTTCCAATATTTGTCGACATAGATCCTACCAATTTAGGCATTAGCATCGATGACATTCAAAGAAAAATTACAATAAAAACCAAAGCTGTCTATATTGCACATATGTTTGGAATACCGGCAGATATTTTAAGAATAAAAGAATTTTGTGAGGATAATAAATTGCTGTTAGTTGAGGATTGTTGTCAGGCACTCGGTACAATTGTCAATGGAACACATGTGGGAAATTTTGGGGATGTGGGCTATTTTAGCTTTAATGTAAGCAAAATAGTTCAAACAGGTGAAGGCGGTATGGTTATCACTAATGAAGGTAAGCTTGATGAAATGATACGAGAGTTAAGAGTGAACGGCATGACGCCTTTTGAAGTGGAAAGACTTGGTTATAATTATAGAATGACTAACCTTCAAGCACTTCTTGGATTATATCAAATAGAAAAATGGGATTCTATACTGAAAAAAAGGAAAATCCGAAAAGATATATTAGAAAGGAACTTGAGTGGCGTTGAGCAACTAGAATATTCCAGAAACAACGTTACGTATTCGTATTATAAATATCCTTTTTTTATTAAGAGAAAATATGAAAAATATATGGATGCCATCGTCTGGGCTATGAAAAAAGAAGGGGTGCCTACAAGCTCCGCATATAAATTGTTATACAATATACCTTATATAAAGAAGGCTTATTATTCCTTTAAATGTCCGATTGGTGAGGACATGATTCCCAGATTGATTGCAATTAATCCAAGTCATTTAATTTCTGAAGCTGATATGCAAAATATTGCAGGTGCTATTCAAAAGGTAATAGATAATGCAGATGATATCGTGGAGCAGTCGAAGGCCGATAATATTTTCTAACGCATAGATGTGTTTGAGAGAATCCAAGTCAAGCAAACTAAATAGAATCTACTGTGTATAAAAGCAATTAGGCTGCATGCAGCAGAAGTGATTATGAGCAAACAAAAAAATCCCCTCTTAGTAAGAATTTACTTTGCCATGAATAAGGGTGTAGAAAATCGGTGCTCAGAGTTTAATAAGTTCTTTGCTGCTTTTTGGTTAGGTATACTTAATAAAGAGAACCTTCATCTCGTGGACGAGTACTATTACAGCAAATTGTGGAAAAAGTACTCTACTGATGATTACAATAAAGCGGGACTATATAATTGGGAGAAAAAGGCAATTAACAAATACTTTAAGAAATGCAAGCGCCTGCTAGTTGCGGGTGCTGGGGCGGGGAGAGAAATATTGGCACTTTATCACATGGGCTTTGATGATATTGATGGTTTTGAATGTAATCCTAAGCTTGTAGAATTTGGAAATGAGTTACTCAAGAATGAGAAGATTAATGCAACAATACATCATGTTCCCCATGATCAGTGTCCAAACGACAGTAAAATATATGATGGAATTATTATAGGATGGGGCACATATATGTTGATTCAAGGAAAAAATAATCGAATTGCCTTTCTTAGGAAACTTCGTGATAAAGCACGTGATCACTCGCCTATTCTCCATATCAGTAATTTCTTTTTTGAGCTCTCGATCAATCAGATGTGCATAGGTATCAACACGGTCCATTAACGATAACGCCTCATGTTTTATTCGCTCGTGAACGGGTCGAAGGGAACACCCTTCCTCAAGCCATGTCCGCCCCTGTTTTCCAAAAAGATCCGTGACCTCCGGTGAATTAATCCCTTCCAGCCGCAAAAGTCGATGTATCTGATTCTTATACCGCGTCCTTTGCTGAATTAAACTCATTCGATATCGAAGCAAACTTCTACGGTCTCTTATCTCCCGTGATGCCGCGTAACTCTCCGGTAAATATCCAAGCCTTAACAACTGCGCCAATATCCGCGCATCCACTTTGTGAGTTTTTGCCCTCGACCTTCCAATTATGCAATATTCGTGAGCACTTACAGTAAAACCCAGATTCCTCCGCCAGCAATTGTTTTGTCACCAGTGGTTATAACCATCTGATAATCCACATATATATGAATTATATATGCATATACGAATAAACAATGCATATATGCATATAAGAAAGCTATTAGTCCAGTTATAACAAGATATTATAATATGCTCTATGCATTTATCATGAACTATGCCATAATAGCGGCATGGAACCGATTGAATTAAGAGAGTTTAGAAACAGGATTGGAAAGGCCATCAGAAGATTAAGAGAGGAAGAGGGAATAAGCGCGCTCTATCTTTCAAAAGTCTTAGGAGTAACGCAGCCGACTGTTTCAAGGATTGAAAACGGTGCTGCTTCAATTCAGGCGGAAAAGTTATGTTTCCTTGCAAGGACATTCAATCGCTCTCTGCAATTTTTCATCGGAGAACAAAGTCCGATTATTTATGATGAAAACGATATCTTACGCGCGGGACTAGTCTATTACGGTGCGCATCACCTGAAAAGCAAACGCACTATAAATGTTCGAGAACACTTCAAATCATACGCCGATTTTCTCAACAGCGCGTTGAATTTTGTGGATGATGCACGTTTTGCTGCAGCCCTTGCAACCACGCTCTACTATCAGGCTGCAAAAAGTGAACTTGAGATAACGAGGATCCTGACGACGGTGCAAAATAAGCGGCTTGTTGGAAATCTGCAGATTCTTTTAGTCCTCGTTAGAGATTCCGATTTTTATATAAAAAGACCGGAAAAAGAGAAAAAACAAGCTATCCAACAAATCAATAATTTATACGCCGAATTGGATAAAGAACACGGTCATGAGATAGAGATGTCACTTGTTGCGGAGATTGGTGAAGACTATGTAGCAAAATTCATAAATGCGAGTCTGAATAATGAATAATCATTATATCCCATTATTTGAAGAACTGGATCGTGCTTTAGGTTCACGATTCGGATCAATTAAAATAGAACTGCAAGTTATCGGATATGTGGCACTTGAACTCGCAGGCCTTCCCGATAGGGGGACAAAGGACATAGATGCATTAGAAACCAGTCTGACGATTGGCGTCCCAAACGAAGAATTGTTAAAATATTTGAAGACTGAATTTGGAAGAAGAAGCCCAGCCGCACGGAAACATGGAACTTATCTTGATATTGTTCAAAAAGGAATTGTCTGGCTGCCACTCGCACCCAAGTTTAGATCTGTGATAAAACTGAAAAACATTGATGTTTCAAGGCTCGTTCCGCTTGATGTCTGTGTTTCCAAGATATTCTCAAATTTTCAGAAAAAAGGAGAACGAGGAAGCGACAGAGACGATATCATAAATTCCTTGCGCAGAAACATCATCGCATTTGCAGAATTTGTCCAACGCCTAGATGAGGCTCTTCCGCATCAGGAAGGCCGCGCCGAAGCGCCAGATGTGTTTCCAAAAGTCTTGACGTTTGTTGATGAACTATCGCAAACCTTCGGCCCCGCATTATTAAAATACAAACTGCCAAACTGGATGGAAAATATGTAGTTTGGACCCTTTTTCATAATATTCGGTCATCCGCCCTTTGGGCTGGGATGGCCTCTTCGTCGTCGAACCCACGCTGTTTCTCACCGACCCCACCCGCCAAAAAGCCTCACCTTTCGGTGAGGCTTTTTGGCGGAGAGGGCGGGATTTCCCCTTCCGGCTCCCGCCTCCAGGGACTTCCTCGCGCACCCATTCGACTCACTACGTTCGCTCATGGGTACCCGCGCTCGGTCAGAACCCAGCCGTCTTACGACGGCGGTTCTCACCCGCCAATTTCATCAAAAAGAAAAAAGGATCCATTCGGACCCTTTTGGCGGAGAGGGCGGGATTCGAACCCGCGGTACGGTTACCCGTACACATGCTCTCCAGGCATGCACCTTCGGCCGCTCGGTCACCTCTCCAGATGCCTCAAATTTTGCGGCATATTTAACCTCAACTCATTGCGATGTCGAGAGGTAAATGGCACAAATATTTTCATTGATGGGGCGGCGCAAAAGTGTATATACGCCCCCTGGGTCTTAGCGGGAGGGATGCGTGAGTGGCTGAAACGGCCGGTCTCGAAAACCGGTGTATCCTTTTGGGTACCGTGGGTTCAAATCCCACTCCCTCCGCCAGTTTGTGTCGGACAAATTATGTCCGACACAAACTGGCAGAGGGGACATATGAGCTACCAAGTAATAGCCAGAAAGTACAGGCCGCAGAACTTTGAAGAGGTGATTGGGCAGGACCATATTACAAAAACGCTTCAGAACGCGATCGCATCAAAAAGGATCCATCACGCGTATCTTTTTACCGGTGCGCGGGGGATCGGCAAGACGACCGTTGCACGCATTCTCGCAAGGGCGCTCAACTGTGAAAAAGGACCCATCGCAGAACCATGCGGGAAGTGCGTGTCATGCACCAAGATTGCACAGGGAGCCTCGCTGGATGTTCAGGAGATTGACGGCGCCTCCAATACGGGTGTGGACGATGTCCGTGAGATCAGGGATCGCACAAAATACATGCCGGCCGGCGGCCGTTACAACATTTACATCATCGACGAAGTCCATATGCTTTCAACGGCTGCCTTCAACGCCCTGCTGAAGACGCTTGAGGAGCCGCCTCCTCACGTCCTTTTTATCTTCGCGACGACTGAGGCGCACAAGATTCCGGCCACGATATTGTCGCGCTGCCAGCGCTATGATTTCAGACGCATACCTGTTTCAAAGATAACGGAATCGCTTAAGAAAATTGCCAAAGACGAGGATGTTGCGATTGACGATGAATCTTTGGCGCTGATTGCGCGCGAGGCGACCGGCTCTTTGCGCGACGCCCAATCGCTTTTTGATCAGGCAATTGCGTTCTCGGGCAGGACGGTGAGCACTGATAATATCAAGGCGATGCTGGGATTTCTGGATCGCAAACTGCTGTTGGATATCCTGGATGCGATCTTTGCCAAAGACACGAAGCTTGCACTTGCGCTTTTAGGCGAGGTCTTTGAGACGGGGGCCGATCTCACAAGATTTGCCATGGACTTTCTTGCGTGCCTGCGCCATCTGCTCGTTATAAAGGAATGCGGTCTGGAAAAAGGACTTTTTGATCTGCCTCAGGATGAAATCGAGATCCTCAGCAGATTGGCGTCAAAGAGCTCTTCTGAAGAGCTAAGTCAGATGTTTCAGATCTGGTATGCGGCGGCGGATGGCGTGGCAAGGTCCCCTTTTCCCAAGATGCTTCTTGAGGTGCTGCTCATGCGCCTTGCCCGTATTGAACCGGTGAGGCCGATTGCGGATATTTTGGAAGAGATAGAGGCGCTGACTGCGGGACCCGACACGATGGACGATGGACGAGGGACGAAGGGCGTGGGACGAGAGACGAGAGACGAAGGACGTGGGACGAGGGATGAAGCAATTTCACAAATCCCCCCCATCCCCCCTTTGGCAAAGGGGGGAGTGGGGGGATTTTCACGAGATCGCTCTGCCACCCCAGAAAAATCTTCGGCTCCTCGCAATGACTCTGAGTTGCCAATCACCAATCACCAGTCGCCAGTCGCCAGTAACGAGTCAAAATGGGAGGAATTCCTAAACTGGCTTGTGACAAATCGGCCGCAGATTGCATCGATATTCCGGCATGGAACATTCAATGGCATGAGTAGTGATGAAATCACCCTGTCCTTTGACAATCCCTTTTACGCAGAGATGGTTCTGGAGGCGGACCGGAAGTTGCAGATCGAGGAGTTGGTGGGGACCTTTTTCAAGAGAAAGATGCGCTTTGTCATCAAAAAGGGAATCGATGCCCAGCCGGCACGAAGCGAATCCGGAGATAAAAATATTGCGAAAAACGGGGCTCAAATCGATAAAAAAGGCGATGAAGAAAAAACCATAAAGCCTGCACATGAGGCAAATAAGCCCAAAAGCCTGCTGGAGCGCAAGCGCGCATTGACCAAAGAGGCGCTTGAAACCCAGATCGTGCGTGATGCGGCCGAAATATTGGGTGCAAAGATCCACGATGTGCGCGTGGATGATGATGAGGGGCAATGAGCGTAGCAATTAACAATCTTATTCGTGAGCTTTGCAAACTTCCGGGCATCGGAGAGAAGACGGCTACGCGTCTGGCCTTCTTTATCTTGAGGCAGCCGCCGCAGTATGCGCAGGGACTTGCCCGCGCACTCATTGATGTCAAGGAGAAGGTCAAGTTATGTTCGGTCTGTCTAGACCTCACCGAGCGGGATCCTTGCGATATATGTAGCGATCCGAAAAGGGATTCAACCGTGATTTGTGTGGTGGAGGATCCAACCGATGTGCTGGCCGTTGAAAAGACACACCAGTTCCACGGCAAGTATCACATCCTCCACGGGACGATAAGCCCCTTAGACGGCGTCGGCCCTGAAGACATAAAGATCCGCGAGCTCATAAAGCGCCTTGAGAAGTCGGAGATTAAAGAGGTGATTGTCGCTACTAATGCAAGTGTGGAAGGCGAGACAACTGCGCTCTATCTCTCAAAGGTCTTGACTCCGCTGAAGATAAAACTCACGAGGCTTGCCTCCGGCATCCCCATCGGCAGCGATCTTGAGTATGTTGATGCGTCGACCTTGAGCCGCGCCTTCGAGGCGAGGAGACAATTATAAAAACACCACAGAGACACCGGGGACACGGAGAAATCCTCTGTGTCTCTGTGGCGAACGTTTCAGTAAGGAGTGTTTATGAATCTCGATTTTATCTACAAAAGAAGAAGTGTCAGAAAATTCAAGCCGGATGAAGTGCCGAACAATCTCGTCACCGAATTGCTCAAGGCCGCAATGGCTGCGCCAAGCGGGAACAACAAGCAGCCATGGGAGTTCATTGTCGTAAAGGATGAGGCAAAGAGATTGGAAATAACCAAGTTCCATCGATACGCACAGATGGCCAAGGAGTCGCCGGTTGTCATCGTTGTCCTGGGAAAGAAATCGGAAAAATGGCACATACAAGATTGTGCGGCAGCTACGGAAAACCTGCTTATCGCAGCAGCCAACCTGGGACTGGGGGCCGTCTGGTGCGGGATGGATGAGGCAAGGCAGCCCGGGATCAAAGAGCTTCTAAGGGTGCCCGATGATTACTGGATATTTAGTCTCGTCCCGGTAGGTTTCCCAAATGAATCACCACTACCTCGTACACAATACACACCTGAAAAGGTTCATTCGGAAAAATTTTAAGATGCTGTTCACTCATAGGTTTGGACCGTTTGGTTGAAATAATGATGCCTTGATGAGATGAATTTGTGCATCCTCTTTGTGTCCCTTTTTCATCAAGAGCCTACCCAGATCATAATGGCACTCGCCATATGTCGGCTTAAGTTCCAAGGCGGTTTTGTAGGATTTGACGGCATATTCGTATTTTCCTTCCTGCTCCAACGTTTTTCCCATGGCAAAATGAAGTCTTGCCGATTGCGGGCTTGCGCGGATCGCATCTGAAATCATATTTTTTCTCTTATCGATATCCCTTTCATCTTCCGCCCTGATCAGACCCTGACTTGCAAGGGCGTCCTCAACGATCTGATTTAGGTTTGTCGGCTCATCTTTTACAGACGGTTCATCAAGCGCGAGCATGGTCTTTGCGACAGTAAAGGTCTTTGGATCTTTGGGATTTAAGCTGATGAATCTGTCGAAATGCTTGAGGGCTTCACTTTTGTCATATGTTTTGAAAGCCAAGATCATGCCGATATTGTAATGCGCCCTGCTGTGGTTTGGATCGTATTGCAGAATCTGCATGTAATCTTCGATTGCCTTCGAATAGTGCTCCAGCTTCTGATAGGCAACAGCGCGCAGGAAACGAGCTTCGGCATTTTTAGGATCCATCTCCAAAAGCATCGACAACTCGGCAATCGCCTCCGGCAGATTACCAAACTTGATAGACTCGCGATGCTGGGCAAGGTCCTCCTCAAAGAGATTCCGAAATCTGCCGGAACCTGTTGTCGCGCAGCCGGCCAATGACAATATTAGTATTGCTAATAATAGGGTTTTCATATGTTGTTTTCCCTCCTTTGTAAGCATGCCCCGAGCGAAGTCGAGGGGGAGGGGAAGGGGAGGTAGATCTACCCCACTCCCGACATCCGCACGATTTTTCCAAGGGAAAAATCGTTTGCGGTGTCGAGGATCCTCGATTTGACATGTCGTTTTTCCAAATGAAAAACGACATGTCAAA
>Ga0315276_10000452_pt1 | contig 35596 bp, 32 predicted proteins | sample YL17G05_0_MG_FD_204542 | JGI IMG/M metagenome (GOLD analysis project Ga0315276, IMG submission 204542) | Sediment microbial communities from Yellowstone Lake, YNP, Wyoming, USA - YL17G05_0 | ecosystem: Environmental > Aquatic > Freshwater > Lake > Sediment | place: USA: Wyoming | collected...
GAGCACAAGCACCTCGCGCTGCCCAAGGAGGACGAGAAGATCCGCTTCCGCGACATCCAGGCGCAGCCGCGCAAGATCATCTCCAGCCCGACGTGGAGCGGCATCGAGTCCGAGCACGTGAGCTACAACGCCGGCTACACCAACGTCCACGAACTGATCCCCTGGCGCACGCTCACCGGCCGCCAGCAGTTCTACCAGGACCACAAGTGGATGCTCGCGTTCGGCGAGGGCCTGTGCGTCTACCGGCCGCCGGTCGATCTGAAGACGACTCATGCCATGCAGGGCAAGCGCTCCAACGGCAATCCGGAAATCGCGCTCAACTTCATTACCCCGCACCAGAAGTGGGGGATCCACTCGACCTACACCGACAACCTGATGATGCTGACGCTCTCCCGCGGCGGGCCGATCGTCTGGCTCTCCGAGGTCGACGCCAAGCGCGCCGGGATCGTCGACAACGACTGGATCGAGCTCTTCAACGTCAACGGCGCGATCGCGGCGCGGGCGGTGGTGAGCCAGCGCGTAAGCCTCGGCATGTGCCTCATGTACCACGCGCAGGAAAAGATCGTGAACACGCCCGGCTCCGAGATCACCGGCAACCGCGGCGGCATCCACAACTCGGTCACGCGCATCGTGGTCAAGCCGACGCACATGATCGGCGGCTACGCCCAGCTGTCGTATGGTTTCAACTACTACGGCACGATCGGGACCAACCGCGACGAGTTCGTCGTCGTGCGCAAGATGGACAAGGTGGACTGGCTCGACACGCCGGCCGCGCAACCGGCTTGAGGCCAAGGAGATAAAGATGAAACGACCCCCACGCTCTCTACGTTCGCTGCCCCCCCAAGGGGACGCAGTCAGTACCCTTCGGTCGGCCGGGCGGGTACTGACATGAAAATCCGCGCGCAAGTAGGCATGGTCCTCAACCTCGACAAGTGCATCGGCTGCCACACTTGCTCGGTCACCTGCAAGAACGTCTGGACCAGCCGCGAAGGCATGGAATACGCCTGGTTCAACAACGTCGAGACCAAGCCCGGCATCGGCTACCCGAAGGACTGGGAGAACCAGGACAAGTGGAACGGCGGCTGGGTCCGGAAGGGCAGCGGCAGGATCCAGCCGCGCCAGGGCAGCAAGCTGTCGATCCTGATGAAGATCTTCGCCAACCCCAACCTGCCGCAGATCGACGACTACTACGAGCCGTTCACGTTCGACTACGAGCACCTGCAGACCGCCCCCGAGATGAAGGCGATGCCGGTGGCGCGTCCGCGCAGCCTCATCACCGGGCAGCGGATGGAGAAGATCGAATGGGGCCCGAACTGGGAGGAGATCCTCGGCGGCGAGTTCGCGAAGCGCAGCAAGGACGCAAACTTCCGCGACATCGAGAAGGAGATCTACGGCCAGTTCGAGAACACCTTCATGATGTACCTGCCGCGCCTGTGCGAGCACTGCCTCAATCCGACCTGCGTGGCGTCGTGCCCGTCGGGCTCGATCTACAAGCGCGAGGAGGACGGCATCGTCCTCATCGACCAGGACAAGTGCCGCGGCTGGCGGATGTGCGTCTCCGGCTGCCCGTACAAGAAGATCTACTACAACTGGACGTCGGGCAAGGCCGAGAAGTGCATCTTCTGCTACCCGCGGATCGAGGCGGGGCAGCCGACGGTGTGCTCGGAGACCTGCGTGGGCCGCATCCGCTACCTCGGCGTGCTGCTCTACGACGCCGACCGGATCGAGGCGGCGGCATCGGTCGCGGATCCGCAGGCGCTCTACGAGGCGCAGCTCGGCGTGTTCCTCGACCCGAACGATCCCGCGGTGATCGCGCAGGCGCGCCGCGACGGCGTGCCCGAGGCCTGGCTCAAGGCTGCGACCGAATCGCCGGTCTACAAGATGGCGATGGAGTGGAAGGTCGCACTGCCGCTGCACCCCGAGTACCGGACGCTGCCGATGGTGTGGTACGTGCCGCCGCTGTCCCCGATCTCCGCCGCCGCCAACGCGGGGCAGATCGGCGCGTTCGGCGAATTGCCGGACGTGCGCTCGCTGCGCATCCCGGTGCAGTATCTCGCCAACCTGCTGACGGCAGGCGACGAGGCGCCGGTGGTGGCCGCGCTCGAACGCATGCTGGCGATGCGCGCGTACATGCGCGACCGCCACGTCGAACAGAAGGAGAACGCGACGGTGCTGAAGCAGGTCGGGCTGTCGGTGCTGCAGGTGGAGGAGATGTACCGCTACATGGCGATCGCCAACTACGAGGACCGCTTCGTCATCCCGACGGCGCACCGCGAGTACGCCGAAAACGCATTCGACGTCCGCGGCGGCTGCGGCTTCTCGTTCGGCAATGGCTGTTCCGACGGGCAGAGCGACGCCGGCCTCTTCGGCGGCAAGAAGAGGAAGACCATTCCGATCGCGGCGAAGATCGCGGGCGCGGGAGCATGACCATGACGATCACCTACAAGGCGCTGTCCGCGCTGCTCGCCTATCCGTCGGCCGATCTCGTCGCGGCGCTGCCGGACATCGCGACCATCGTCGAGCGCGAGCCGCGGCTGTCCCGCACGCACAAGGATGGCCTGCTGGCGCTCGCCGCCGGCCTCGAACGGGCCGACCTCCTCGACGCGCAGGAAACCTACGTCGCGCTGTTCGACCGCGGCCGGACGACGTCGCTGCACCTCTTCGAGCACGTCCACGGCGACTCGCGCGAGCGCGGCCAGGCGATGGTGGATCTGAAGGAGATCTACGGCCGGAGCGGCTACGTGCTCTCGGCCAACGAGCTGCCGGATTTCCTGCCCGCGGTGTTCGAGTATCTTTCGCAGCGGCCCGAGGCCGAGGCGAAGGACATGCTCGGCGAATGCGCGCACATCCTGCGCACCGTCGGCGAGGCGCTGCAGGATCGCGGCAGCGGCTACAGCGCGGTGCTCGCCGCGGCGCTGGCGATGGTCGGCGAACCGGGCCTCGCGGCCGGGCGTGCCGACAGGCCCGCGGCCCGCGAGAAGGCGATCGACGAGGACTGGGTCGAAGAACCCGTGATCTTCGGTCCCGCTGGCGCGGCGGGTTGCGGCGTACCCCGGCCCCGGACGGCCGTCATGCAGTTCACGCCCCGCCGGGCATGACGCGATAAAGGAGCGATACGATGTCCACCCTCAACCAGTTCCTGTTCGGAATCTATCCCTATATCGCCCTGGCGGTCTTCTTCGTGGGCAGCCTGGTGCGCTTCGACCGCGACCAGTACACGTGGAAGAGCGACTCGTCGCAGCTGCTGCGTGCCGGGCAGCTGCGCTGGGGATCCAACCTGTTCCACATCGGCATCCTGGGCATCTTCTTCGGCCATCTCGCCGGCTTGCTGACGCCCCTTGCCATCTGGCACGCGCTCGGGGTCACGCCGGGCGCGAAGCAGCTGCTGGCGGTGGTCGCCGGCGGTGCGGCGGGCGCGCTGTGCCTCGTCGGCCTCATCCTGCTCATCCACCGCCGCCTGACCGAACCGCGCATCCGCATCACCGGACGGCCGATGGACATGGCGGTGCTGGTGCTGCTGCTCGCGCAGCTGCTGCTGGGGCTCTTCAGCATCGTCGTCTCGGTGCAGCACCTCGACGGCGAGGAGATGATCAAGCTGATGATGTGGGCGCAGCACATCGTCACCTTCCGGGGGGATGCCGCCGGCTTCGTCACCGGCGTCGCGCCGGTGTTCAAGCTGCATCTCGTGCTCGGCATGACGATCTTCCTGATCTTCCCGTTCTCGCGGCTCGTCCACATCTGGAGCGGGTTCGCGGCAGTGGGCTATCTCGTCCGCGCGTATCAGGTGGTGCGCTCGCGGTGACATTGGAGGGAGGAGAGAAAGAATGATGCTGATGGTGAACGGCGCGACCGTCCCCGAGGACGCGATCGCGCGCGAGATGGCCCTGCATGCCGAGGCTCCCGACCCGGAAGCCGCTGCACGGCGCACGCTCGCGATCCGCGAGTTGATGCTGCAGCGGGCCGGCGAGCTCGGCCTGCTGGAGAACGGCCTCCCGCGCGCGCGGGTGACGTTCGCCGGGCGCGCGCAGGAAGACGACGTCATCGGCCAGGTGCTCGACAGCGAAGTGACGACGCCGAAGCCGACGGTCGACGAGTGCCGCCGTCATTATGAAACCCATCCCGAGCGCTTCACGTCGGGCGGCCTCGTCGAAGCCCGCCATATTCTGTTCGCGATCATGCCGGGAACGCCGGTGATGGCGCTGCGCGAGCACGCCGAACACGTCCTCGCCGAGCTCAAGGCGGCGCCCGGCGAGTTCGCCGCGCGCGCGCAGGAGCTTTCGAACTGTCCGTCCGGCCAGCATGGCGGCAACCTCGGCCAGTTTGGCCGCGGCGAAATGGTGCCGGAGTTCGACCAGGCGGTCTTCGGCACGCCCGCCACCGGCGTGCTGCCCACGCTGGCCGCCACCCGCTACGGCTTTCACATCATCGCCGTGGAGCGTCGCATCCCCGGGCAGCGGCTCCCGTTCGATGCGGTCGCGGACCGGGTGGCCGAGTACCTCGCGGCCCGCGTCGAGGAACGCGCGCTGAAGCAATACGTCGAAGTGTTGGCCGGCCGCGCCGATATCGCCGGTGCGGATCTCGCCGGCGCCGCGAGCCCGCTCGTCCAGTAGCCCGGGTTGAACGAAGGCAAGACCCGGGTGGGCGTGGCAGCGCCCACATCCTGTCCGCCCACGCGTCCACCCGGGTTTCGCTTGCGCTCAACCCGGGCTGCGCATTGATGCGCCTTGCGGGGGTCGCGGGGGCCGGTGTGCTACGCTGACCTCCCAGGACCAACGCTCAGCCAACATGCCACCGCCGAAGATCAAGACCTCGGCCTTTCTCGCCAACCTGCCGCTGTTCAAGGAGCTCGCCCCGCCCGAGATCGACCGCATCGCGGCCGGCACCGCGGAGCTGCACATCCCGCGCGGCGAGATCCTGTTCAACAAGGGCGCGCCTTGCACCGGCCTCCATCTCGTCATCTACGGGCAGGTGAAGCTGTCGTTCGTCACGCCGCAGGGCAGCGAAAAGGTCATCGAGATCATCGGCCCGGGCATGTCGTTCGGCGAAGCCCTCATGTTCATGGATCGGCCGTACATCGTGATGGCGCAGACACTGGCCGACTCGCTTCTGCTCCACGTGTCGAAACAGGCGGTTTTCCACGAGCTCGAGCACAACCCCGGCTTTGCCAAGAAGATGCTCGCCGGGGTCTCGCGCCGGCTGCACGGGATCATCTCCGATGTCGAGTCATACTCGCTGCACTCGGGCACGCAGCGCGTGATCGGTTACCTGCTGCGGCAGGACGAGGATCAGGCCGGCGCCACCGAACCGTGCAAGGTGACGCTGCCCACATCGAAGGCAATCGTCGCGTCGCGACTCAACCTCACGCCGGAGCACTTTTCGCGGATTCTGCACGACCTCTCCGCGGCCGGGCTCATCAGCGTCGAAGGCCGCGACGTGGTGATCCCGGATGTGCCACGCTTGCGCAGCTACTCGGGCTGAGGCGGCAAGCGCCGTTCGTGGTCCGGGTTGAGTCCGGGGCGAAACCCGGGGCAATCCTGCGGTCGAAGCCGGTCCCGGGTTTTGCTTGAACCCGGGCCACGCGTCATCGGCCGCACGGACCGCCTCAGTGGCTCGTTCCCGCCGAGCGCGTGATCTTGTTGTAGACGTTGTACTTGCCCACCGGCTTGTTGGCCGGGATGCGCTTGACCTCCTGCAGCGTCGCCGCGTCGTAGACCACGATCGCGCCGTCGATCTCCCAGACGCTCGCCAGCGCGAACTTGCCGTAGCGGTCGAACTCGATGTGCGCGGCGGTCTTGCCCGGCGCCGGCGTGATCGATTTCACCACCGCAAGCGTGCGCTTGTCGATCACCTGCAGGGTATCCTTCGCCGGGCTGTTCATCGCGTCGACCCACGCATAGGGTGTCGCCTCGTGGCTGCGCAGGAAAAAACCGGGGCCGTTGGTCGCGATCGCTCCCACCGTCTTCCACTCCTTCATGTCGATGACGCTGACCACGCCATCCTTGAGGTTGGTCGTCGCCAGCACCGGCCGGCCGTGCCAGTCCCAGGTGATCCCGGAGCCGAGGTGCGGCAGCCCCGGCAGGTCGACGGTCGCGATCTTGCGGCGGACGTTGAGGTTGACGACCTGCCCCTTGCCGGCCTCACGCGCAGCACCAATCAGGTGGTCGTACTTCTGGTCGAAGAAGAAGTCGTCGAGCACGTCGTCGAGCGCGATGCGGCGCACCGGAAACGGCCCCTTCTCGGCCACGCCCTCGGCCATCCGGTAATCGTGCACGTAGCCCTCGAACACCGGCGGCGCGTTGGGGTCGTAGGTCAGCTCCCACACCTCCGGGATGTCCTTCAGGGCCACGACAAAGCTCTTGCGCGGCGCGGCATCGTACACGGCGGATACGCGCGAGCTCGCGCCCTTGCGGCCAACGACGGCAATCACTTTCACGAGCGAGAGATCGCGCGCGTCGAGCACGACCAGCGTGTGCGGCAGGTAATTGCCGGCGAGCACCCACTTGCCGTCGCCGGAGACCGCGATGTTGCGGGTATTGATCCCGGCACGCACCTCGGCCACGGTCGCGAGATTCCAAAGGTCGTACTTGGTGACCCAGCCGTCGCGCGAGGCGAAGAATACGTAGCGGCCATCCGGCGTGAACTTGGGCCCGCCATGCAGCGCATAGCGCGTCGGAAAACGCGCAATCCGCTCCATCCGGTCGCCGTCGAGGATCGACGCATGGTGGTCGCCGGTCTCGACGACGACGAACAGGTTGAGCGGGTCGGCAGCGAACTGCGGCTTGTCCGGCAGCGTGCCGTCGCGGTGGTGGACGACGCGCGACGCCCTTATCTCGGCCTCGCCCCACACGGGCTTCTGTTGCGGTGGCGTGTAGGCGTAGGCGACGAGTGCATCGATCTCCGCGGCCGGGAGCCGGTCGCCGAACGCGGGCATCTGCGTCGCGAGCCGGCCGTTCCTGATCGTGTCGGTCGCCGCGGATTGGCGCAACCGCTCGAGACTCTCCGGCAACAATGCGGGTCCGGTGCCACCCAGCCGGTCGGCGCCATGGCATGCGGCGCAATGCGTCGCGTAATTCTGTGCCGCGGACACCTCGGCCCGTGCGAGCGCAGCCGGCGCGGTCCAGAACACGAGGGCGGTCAGCAGCAACCCGACCAGACCGACGCGGGTGCCGCGCGAACTCACGGGCCCCACGTCGGGGCGTCCGTCGCCGGCGGCGCCATCATCTTGCATTGCCCCTGTCAGGCCGTCGCGTCCGCGCGGCGCACCCGGATGTACGGCTTCCGCGCGACGCGCTCGCAGTCGCCGGCGATGCCGAGCTCGTCGTCGTCAAGATAGCAACCGGGGTCTTCCGCCCACGCATCGCCGGTCAGCTGCCACGCGCGCACGCGGGTATTCCCGCCGCAGATGTCGAAATGGCTGCAGGCACCGCAGCGGCCCTTCACTTTGCGCGGCACCGCCTTCATCCCGGCCAGCAGCGGGTCGGAGGTGTCCTGCCAGATGGCGGAAAACGGCCGCTCACCGACGTTGCCGAGCCGGTAGTCCCACCAGAAGGTGTCGGGGTGGACGTCGCCGAGGTTGTCGATGTTGGCGATGTTGACGCCGGACGAGTTGCCGCCCCATTGCGCGAGCCTGGCGCGGAGGTGCGCCTCGCGCTCCGGGAAGCGCGAGCGCACCCAGTGCAGCAGGTAGACGCCGTCCGCGTCGTTGTTGCCGGTAACGAACTCGCGCGGCCGGCCCGCCACGACGTGTTTCCACGCCGTCTCGAACACGAGATCCATCGCGCGGCGTGTCGTCTGGAACACGGCGTCCGTCTTGCGATTGATGTTGCCGCGGCCGCCATAATTGAGGTGCGACAGGTAGAACTTGGAGACGCGCTCGGCTTCCATCAGCTCGAGCATTCCCGGCAGGTCGTGTGCATTGTCCTGCGTCAGCGTGAAGCGCAGCCCGACCTTGATACCCGCGTCGCGGCATAGCCGCACACCAGCGAGCGACGCGTTGAACGCCCCTGCCTTGCGCCGGAAGCGGTCGTGCGTCGCCGCGAGGCCATCAAGGCTGATGCCGACGTAATCGAAGCCCACCCCGGAGATCGACGCGATATTGCCGCCGTCGATCAGCGTGCCGTTGGTGGAGAGGCCGACGTAGAAGCCCATCGCCTTCGCGCGGTGCGCGATCGCGTAGATGTCGGGCCGCAACAGCGGCTCGCCGCCCGACAGGATCAGCACCGGCACGCCGAACGCCTTCAGGTCATCCATCGTGCGGAAGATCTCGGCGGTCGTCAGCTCGCCCGGGAAATCGATGTCGGCCGAGATCGAATAGCAGTGCTGGCAGGCGAGGTTGCAGCGGCGAACGAGGTTCCAGATCACCACCGGCCCCGGCGGATTGCGCTTCGGCGCGAGCGGCGTCGGGTTGTGCACTTCCTGCAGGTACTGCGTCACGCGGAACATGGGTTGGCCTCGAAGGGAATGCCGGTGCGCCGCTAGCGGTCGGCGCCGCCGAAGCGAAGACCGGTCTTCTTCAGGATCTTCGTGCTGTAGAGGATCTCGTGCGCGCGGGCCGCGGCGCCCAGCACGCCGGCGATCTCCCCGACCAGCGTCTCGACCTCGCCGCGACTCTTCCCGTGCACCATCGCGAACAGGTTGTAGCGCCACAGGGGCAGCCGCCGCGGGCGCCGGTAGCAGTGACTGACATACGGCAGCGCGCCCACCGTTTCGCCGAGCGCATCGACGGTGCTGTCGTCGACGTCCCAGACGCTCATCCCGTTCGCGACCCAGCCCAGCCGATAGTGATTGGGCACGACGCCGATGCGCCGGATGGCACCCGTGGCCTGCATCGCCTCGATGCGCGCCATCACCGCTTCCGGCGCGACGCCGAGCTCCGCGGCGATCGCATGCCACGGCCGCGCGACTCGCGGCAGGCCGCCTTGCAGCGCGCGCACCAGTGCTCGGTCGAGCATCTCGTCTCGCAATTCGGGGCGTAGCGGCGAGTTCATGTCCGCTTCGCTCACGCGGGGAGCCGGAGTTCGACGAAAAACTCGCGCTCCTTCGGAAACGAATGCACCGGCAGGCCGGTGTCCCGCTCGATCGCGGCGATGGCGTGCGCAATGCCGGCCGGCGTCTCGGTCGCGAGCACAAACCACATGTTGAGCACATGGTCGCGCGCGTAATTGTGCGCGACCTCCGGCAACGCGTTGACCGCCGCCGCGACGCGATCGAAGTCGGCGGGAGGCACCGCCATCGCCGCCAGCGTGAACGCGCCGCCCAGCTTCTCCGCATCGAACAGCGGCCCGAAGCGGGTCAGCGTGCCGTCGGCAAGGAGGCGGTCGATGCGGGCGATCAACTCGTCCTCGGCGAGCCCGAGCCCGGCGCCCGCAACGGCAAACGGGCGCTCGCAGACGGGGAAGCCGCCTGCCAGCGCGTTGATGATCATGCGGTCGGCAGCGTCGATCATGGCTCAGAGGCTGAGAGTTTTTCGAGCGTGCCCGAGCAGCGCGCCAGAAGGCGGCCGATCGAGGCGCAAAGCGCAGCCATAGCTCGGGCTATGGCGAGCATTGGCAACGACGAGCGGGCGTCTTCTGGCGTGATGAGCGGGCATGATCGAAAGACTCTCAGCCTCTCAGGCCGCGGCGGGGGCGGGGGCCGCGCCGCGGACGTTCGTCCGCCCGAGCGCGTAATGCGCGCCGCGTTGCTTGAACGCGCGCCTTGAGAACAGCACCGCGGACGGAAAGCCGGTGAGTTCATGCGCCCGCACCAGCTCGTCGAGGCGCGCATCGACGGTCGCGCGATCGCGCCCGTGGATCATGCAGAAGAGGTTGTACCGCCACGCGGGGAGCGCGCGAACGCGGCGATAGCAGAGCGTGACACCCTGCTCGCCCGCCAGCGCCTCGCCCAGTGCGTCGGCTTCGCTGTCCGGCACGTCCCACACGCACATCGCATTGGCGAAATAGCCGAGCGCGCGGTGCCGGACGACGATGCCCAGCCGCTTGATCACGCCGCGATTGAGCCAATCGGCGATGCGCGTCTGCACGTAGGCTTCGCTCAGATTCGCGGCGGCGGCGAGCGCCGCGTAGGGCTGAGCGCATACGGGCAGGCCGCCGGCCAGCGCATCGATCAGCCGCCGGTCCGCAATCGCCAGCTCGATGCGCGGCGTAGCGCGCTGCGCGCAGGGGGAGCGGCGCGGCGCGCGCGCCCGCGGCTTGCCGCCGCCCGCGAGATCGAACCCGAGGTCGATCCAGTAATCGGCGACCAGCGGCAGCGTGATCGGTGCATAGCCGGTGTCGCGGGCGATGGCCGCGAGGACTCCATCGAGCGTCGCGCTGTCGGCGGCCATCGCGACGAACCAGAGGTTGTACCGATGCTCGCGCTCATAGTTGTGATTGACCTCGGGCCGCGCCGACACCATCGCGGCGACCGCCGCGAGCTCGCCCTCCGGCACCGCGAGCGCGGCGAGCGTCGAGACGCCGATGGCCCCGGCACGGAACACCGCGCCGACGCGGCTGACCCGGCCGTCGGCGAGAAAGCGTTCGAGCGTCGCCCGCACCCAGGCCTCGCCGGCGCCGAGTCGTTCCGCGATCACCGCATACGGCTCGCGCGCCAGCGGGAAACCGCGCTGGAAATCGTTGAGGAGCCGCGCCTCGCGCGGGTCGAGCAGCGCGAACATGTCAGTACCCCCGCCGAGCGGGTGCCAAGGGTAGTGACTGGCCTTGCAGGCCGCGGCGTTGCGAGACGCAACGCCTCCTCGTGCCGTCCATGCCGGCGCAGGCCGGCATGGAGCCGCGGCACTCGGCTCCCTCGGGGGGCAGCGAACACAAGGCCGCAGGCCGCAGGACAGACGAAGGCTGGCCCCGGTCAGCGGGATGCGGCGCCGCCGCACATAGTGAGCGCGGGGGTCGTTTCATCCTAGAACCCCATGCGCGCGGCGCGCGACGTGAAGAAGATGCCCGACGGGCTGTCCGCCGGCAGCGTGGCGTTCACGGCAAACGATGCGGTGTCGTAGACAACGATCCGGTTGTCGTCGCGCGCAGAGATCCAGACGGCTTCGCCGCGCGGTGTGAATTCGAGGTGCAGCACTGCCCGGCCTGGTTCCAGCGTCTTCACCACGGCGCGCGTTTCGGTATCGATCACCTGCACCTTGCCGTTGTCCGGAAACGCGAAGTTCACCCACACCTGTCGCGCATCGGGCCGGGCGATCGCGAACACCGGCTGCCCGGCCACCGGCACGCGCGCCACTTCGCGCCAGTCGCGCGCGTCCACCACCAGCACCTCGTGACGGCCGATGGCCGGCAGGTACGCGTAGCCCGCCGCCATTGCCCACCCGCGCAGGTGCGGCATCTTGTAGACCGGCAGCTTTTCCTCGCCCCTGCCATAACGGTCGAGGATCCGGGTGACGCCGCGCTCCGGGTGCCACAGGTCGAGGAGCGCGAGCCCGTCTTCGCCGAAGAGCCCGGCGATGTACCAGCGGCCGTCGGGCGTCACCAGGCCGTCGTACGGCTGCCGGCCGACGTTCGCGAACTTGAGGACTTTCGGCGTGCGTGGTGCCGACGCATCGATCACCCAGATTTCGCCCGTATCGAACAGGCTCGCAACGAACCGGCCGCCCGGCGCATCGGCAAGGCCGACCACCTTCGACCGTTCGCCGTTCGGCCCCGGGGTCGATGGAATGTCGGCGAGGAGCTCCAGCGTTCCGGCGTCGAACAGCTTGACGCCGCCCGGCGTGTAGTTCTGCGCGGCGATCACGCGGCCGTCCTGGCTGATCGCGCCGCCGATCGAATTGCCGGCCTGCATCACGCGCTGCTCGATCCGCTGCGCGAGGATGTCGACCTTGGTCAGGCCGCCGTCGCGGCCGAACACATAGGCGTAGCGGCCATCGCGCGAAAAAACGATCGATGCATGCGAGAGGTCGCCCAGCCCGCCGATCGTCGCCAGCGATGTCCGCGCCGTGGTGTCGACCACCTGCACCCGGCCGGCGGCGCGCTCGACGACGACGCCCAGGTCGCCGGTGCCGCGCAACGGTTGTGCGCAGGCCGGCGGCGCCGCGCCACCGGCATCGATGAGCGCGCCGGCAAGACCGGCGATCAGCAGAACGCTAGTGCGGAGCATGCACGTCACCCGCGACCATCCGGGCGACGAGCCACTGCGCCTCTGCCTCGGACACAAAGCGCCGCCACGGCGGCATCGCGGTCCCGGGGCGGCCGGACACGATGGTCGCGACCAGGCTTGCCGCCGGTCTTGTTCTCAGCGCCTCGGGCGTGAGCGCCGGACCGAGACCTCCGGTCAGGCGCATCCCGTGGCAGGAACCGCAGTCTTGTTGCAACAGCAGGAGCAGCTCGCGCTGGCGCGGGATATCCGGTGCCGCATTCGCGGGAACAGCCGCCGCGACCGCTACCACCTCATTGGCCAATACGCCACTCGCCGCACCTGCGGTCGCCGGCATCCCGGCACCCGTCGCCGCCAGTGCAGCGGCGAGGGCGAACGGTCCGGCGCGGGTCATCGAAACAGCCCGTCACGGCCCGCCTACAGCGCGAGGATGGTGGCGACCATCTTCTTCGCTTCGTCGTCGGTGACCTTGTTCGGCGGCATCGGGATCGGCCCCCAGACGCCCTGACCGCCCTTGATCACCTTCTCGGCAAGCGTCGCCGCGGCGCCGGCGTCGCCCTTGTACTTCTTGGCGACGTCCTTGTAGGCGGGTCCGATCACCTTCTTGTCGTTGGCGTGGCAGGCGGTGCAACCCTTGTCCTTCAGCAGCTTTTCGCCGGCTTCGTCGGCGAGCGCGGGAGCGGACAGCGCGGCGGCGAGCGCGGCACCGGCAGCAAGTGCAATCAGGCGTGATTTCATCGTCGTTTCTCCCGGTCAGTAGACGTCGTGCTGCGTGTTGTAGACATTGAACTTGCCGGTCGGCGTGATCAGCTTCGGATCCTTGATCACGGCCTTCAGCTTGCGGGTCTTGTCGTCGACGACGACCAGCGCCGACTGCTGGTTCTTGGCGCTCCAGACCGAGAACCACACCTCGTCGCCGGCCTTGTTGTACTCGGGCTGCACGACGCGCTTCGCGCCTTCTCCCAGGCCGGCCCACTCGGCGATCGGCAGCACCTCGAACGGCTTGTCGAGATTCCTGATGTCGTAGACCGCGATCGACTGGCTGATATTGGTGTCCGGGTTGAGCGGCGTGTCGACCCACAGGTTCTTTGACTTCGGGTGGGTCTTGATGAACAGCGAACCGCCGCCCTGACCCTTCAGCGTGCGTACGACTTTCCAGGCGTGGTCCTTGTGCTTCGCCGGATCGGTCCCGATCAGCGACACTGTTTCGTCGCCCAGGTGCCCGGTCGCCCACACCGGCCCGTACTTCGGATCGACGAAGTTGGCGCCGCGTCCCGGATGCGGCGTCTTGCCGACGTCGATCAGCGCCACCAGCTTGTCGTCCTTGGTATCGACGACGGCGACCTTGTTCGACGCATTCGCCGCGACCAGGAAATAGCGCCCGGTCGCATCGAAGCCGCCATCGTGCAGGAACCGCGCCGCGTCGATGCTGGTGATCTTCAGGTTGTTGAGATCCTGATAATTCACCAGGTTGATCTTGCCGGTTTCCTTCGCGGTGACGATGAACTCGGGGTGGTAATGCGAGGCGACGATCGACGCGACGCGCGGCTCGGGGTGAAATTCCTGCGGGTCGACGGTCATGCCGCGGGTCGACGCGATCTTCAGCGGTTTCAGCGAATCGCCTTCCATGATCACGAACTGCGGCGGCCAGTACGAGCCGGCAATTGCGTACTTGTCTTCGTAGCCCTTGTACTTCGACGTTTCGACCGAACGGGCCTCGAGGCCGATCTTCAACTCGGCGACGTTGTCGGGCTTCTCCATCCACAGGTCGATCAGGTTCAGCCTGGCATCGCGACCGATCACGTACAGGTAGCGCCCCGACGCGGACATCCGCGAGATGTGCACCGCGTAGCCGGTCTTGATGATGTTGATGATCTTCTTGCTGTCGCCGTCGATCAGCGCCACCTCGCCCGAGTCGCGCAGCGTGACCGAGAACAGGTTGGCGAGGTTGTACTTGTTCATCTGCTTCTTCGGTCGCTGGTCGACCGGGACGATGACCTTCCACGAGGCCAGCATCTCCTTCATTCCGAACTCGGGCGGTGTGGGCGGCGTCTGCTGCACGTAGCGCGCCATCAGGTCGACTTCGGCGTCGTTGAGCTCACCCGACGTCCCCCAGTTCGGCATGCCGGCGGGCGACCCGTACTTGATGAACACCTTCAGATACTCGGTGCCCTTTTCGATCGTGATGTCGGGCGTCAGCGCCTTGCCGGTGGCACCTTTGCGCAGCACGCCATGGCAGCCGGCGCAGCGCTCGAAATAGATCTGCCGCGCCTTGTCGAACTCGGCCTTCTGCATCGGCGGCGCCTTCGGGTTGATGTCCTGATACATGTCGACGCCCGCGAGCGGCGAGCCGCCCGCCTGGTACTTGAGTTCGGCCGGTGTGTGCACCTCCGGTTTCTTCTCCTGCGCGGATGCGCTGCCGATCGCTAGAGTCAGTATTGCCAGGGCCGACATTGTTGCGGTAACTCTGGATTTCACGGAGCCGCTCCTCACAGGTGGACAAGGACGCGCGGGCTGGTCGAAAGCAGATCCCGCCCGCATTCGAGGCGAAGCATGCTCTGTGCGGGCAGCCCCGTTCCTTGATGCGGGTTAAGGATTTCCCGCAGTGCAAAACCGAGAATCGATTCCGCTGCCGGACCGGGGGTGCAGGCGATGCTTCGGGTTCCGGGTCGCGCCCAACACGAGAGGCCCCGATGGATGGATCCGGATTCGACGGCTGCGGCGAGCGCAGGAAGGAACCGGCCGCCGGATCCGGCGCGCCGACCCGCGGGCCAACCCTGCCGACGCGCGCCGATCGCGATCCGCCGAAGGACGGTGCGCCGGCGAAGCGCCGCGACCGCTCCGCCCGCCCCCCGCTCTATGCGATCCGCGACACGCGAGTGGCGGCGGCGCCGGCCGGCCTCGGCACGGTCTATCTCGTGGGGGCCGGTCCCGGCAGTCCGGACCTGCTGACACTCCGGGCGGCGGCGCTCATCGGAGCGGCCGACGCCGTCGTCTACGATCGGCTGGTCGGCGCCGGGATTGTCGCCATGGCGCGCCGCGACGCGCAGCGCATCTACGTCGGCAAGGCGCGCTCCAACCATGCGCTGCCGCAGGACGAGATCAGCGCGCTGCTGGTGCGGCTGGCACAGGAAGGCAAGCGCGTCGTGCGGCTGAAGGGCGGCGACCCGTTCATCTTCGGCCGCGGCGGGGAGGAAATCGAAGTGCTCGCCGCCCACGGCATCCCGTTCGAAGTCGTGCCCGGGGTCACCGCCGCGTCGGGCGTCGCCGCCTACGCGGGGATCCCGCTGACCCATCGCGACCACGCGCACGCCGTCACCTTCGTCACCGGCCACCTGCAGGACGGCACGATGAACCTCGACTGGCCGGCGCTCGCGCGCCCCGGCCAGACGGTCGTCGTCTACATGGGGCTTCTCGGTCTCCCCATCCTGTGCCACGAGCTGGTCGCGCACGGACTCGCGCCGACGACACCGGCAGCGGTAGTGCAGCAGGCAACGACGGCGAACCAGCGCGTGATCACCGGCACCCTCGCCGACCTCCCCGGACGTGCCTTCGACGCACGGCTCGAGCCGCCGACGCTGATCGTGGTCGGCGACGTCGTCCGGCTGCAGCGCTCGTTCGCCTGGTTCGATCCATCGTCGCTGCGCGGCGTCGCCGCCGAAGCCGGCATCGCGCTCGGCGCCGACTGACGGCGCAACAGGAATGGCGTCCGGGGCCCTCGCAGCACGGGCCCGGGTTTCGCTCCGCTCAACCCGCGCTGCGATTTCCCGGGTTACGAATTTGCGGTTTGTGCGCTTTGCCGATGCGCGCCACTCAGGCAGCACGCGAGTTGCGCCACGATCGGCGCCGGCAACGGGTGTTCACCGGCGAGCGCCCGCGCGATCCACGCCGCCGTGGTCGGGGCGTCGACGGCCGCGGGGAGAGCGGGCCTTGCGCCAACAAGGGCGGTCTCCGCCTCGGCGCAGACCGACGCTCTGCCCGCCACGAAGTGCTCGAGCTGCGGCTGCCGGCACGGATCGGCGAACGGCTCGCCCTCGGTTCCGCAAAGCAGCAGCGCGTCGGCACCGGTGGCGGCGAGGATCTCCCGAACCCACGGCAGATCCTCCGGCCGCGCGACGCTGACGACGCGGTAGCCGTCGCCGCCGAAAGGATCGATCAAGGCGGCGAGCACGCGTAGCGGCAAACGATCTTCGACCGGCTGCCCGGCCGCACCCGGCTGCGCCACGCCGGGGACCACCACGCCGGTGGATAGATACGCGATGTTGCGGCGGTCGAGACGCGCCTGCGCGTCGGCGAGATTCGCTGCCGGCAGGATGCCGAGCTCCCGCAGCACCGCAGCCGACGTGACCCGGCCGGCACCGGATTCGCCGCCGGCGCCGCCGGTCGGCGCCCCCGCCGGCCCCGCCCCTCCGGCGGAGGGCATGCCGTGCATCAGCACCGGCACGCCGTAGCGTGCGAGTAGGAGCGCGACGAGTGGCGTCAGATTGGGCAGCACACGCGTGCCTTCACCCACGGGCAGCACGACGGGCCGCGGCCGGTCGGCTGGCGCGTCGAGGCGGCCGCCGTGCGCTGCCAGCGCGCGCAGGAAATCGATCGCCTCGCCGACGGACGCGCGCCTGCCGGCGAGCGCGTCGAGGACGGCGTGGTTCGTCATTCCCGGAGCCAGATCGTGATCTCGTGGACCGATGCGACGCCGGGCTCGGTGCGATAGGCGTACCCGTTGCGCTCGAGAATGCGGAACAGCGGCACCGGGTGGCAGTCGATGACGAGCTTCAGCCGGTCGCCCGGCACGAAACCGTCGATCGCCTCCAGGACGCGCTCGATCGGCTCCGGCGGTTCCATGCCGCGCACGTCGAGGGTGATATCGCGCGCCATCAATGCGCTCCGCGCGCGGGAAAAGAGAGGCGGGTTGCCATCATCGCGCCATTGTTCGCAACGACGGCCCGGCTCTCCTTGACCCGCATCAAGCGATACGCAACGGGATCACCGCAATGCGTGCGCCACGTTGAGCGCAGCGGCGAGCAGCAGCACCGCGCCGGCCTGATGCGCCGCCGCGAGCGCCACGGGAACGACCAGAACCAGCGTGGCGATCCCCAGCGCGATCTGCAGTGCCAGCAACGCGAGCAGCAGGTGGCCGCCAATCCGCGCGCGCGATGGCAAGCCGTCGATCCGGCGGAGCCTCAGCCAGAGCAGAGGCACCGCGACCGCAAGGACCCAGGCGATCAGGCGGTGATCGAACTGCACGGTGGCCATGTTGTAGAAGAAATTCTTCCACCACGGGTCGATCATGAAGATTTCCGGCGGAACCACGTGCCCGTTCATCAGCGGGAACGTGTTGTACGCCAAGCCGGCACGGATGCCGGCAACGAGCCCCCCGGTCAGCGCCATGAAGAAAACGAGCGCCGCCACGCCGGCGGCCAGCCGCCGTGGGGGGGGCGCGGAGGCCGCAACGGGCACGGCCGGCCGCGGGTACATCAGGGAGAGTCCCACCCACCCCATCGCGGCAAAGATCACGAGCGCGAGCCCGAGATGCGCGGTGAGCCGGAACTGCGATACGCGCGGATCGTCGACGAGCCCGCTTTGCACCATGTACCAGCCCATCGCGCCCTGCAGCCCGCCAAGCACGAAGATTCCGAACAGGCGTGCGGCGTAACCGCGCGGGATGCTGCGCCGGACGATGAACCACAGCAGCGGCAGCAGAAAGACCGCGCCGATCAGCCGGCCGAGCAGCCGGTGGCCATACTCCCACCAGAAGATGCCCTGGAATGCCGCCAGGCTCATCCCCTTGTTGACCTGCTGATACTCGGGCGTCAGCCGGTACTTGGCGAACGCCTCCTGCCATTGTGCGTCGTTCAGGGGCGGCAACGTGCCGACGATCGGTTGCCATTCGGTGATCGACAGCCCCGAGTGGGTCAGCCGCGTGACGCCGCCGACGACGACCATCGCGAACACCAGCGCGCAACAGACGAAGAGCCATGCCGCGACGGGCCGGCCCGTCGGCATGGGCGCGGCGGCATCGACGACACCCGTGCTCGGCGATCGGGCGGACGCGGAGGACGGGAAATTCATGGGTTGAATTCTGCCATAGCGGGGATGGGCGACCCGTGGCGCGATCAAGGAAACACGCGATCGTTCCGCGCAGGCCGGAAATTCTTGATGCGCATCAAGTCAGGGAAGACGACGCCCGCCGTAGAGTCGCCCGATCCGACGACGGACCGCATTCGCCCGCGCGCACCGCAGCGCGGTATCCGTCAAGGCCGATTCTCCGGACCAGTTCGAATCACCACAAGGAGCGAGCGCCATGGCTACCGCGAACACCACGAACAACCCGATCGTCGAGGACGAGGTCCCCGAGGAGCCGATCCCCGCGATGCAGCTCCTGCTCGACAACCCGTTCCTGCTGCTGTTCATCGGCATCGCGATGCCGACGGTGCTCTACATCGTCTGGGGCGTGATGGAAATCGTCGGCATCCCGATCGCCAAGTAGGCCGCGCAATGACCCGCATCCAACCAGGGAGCAAGACCCCATGAGCGCCATCTCTCCTCCGACCAACCGCCTCTGGTGGAAACAGCCGCTGGACCGCGTCGAGGGCACCTGGATCGTCATCGCCTTCGTGTGGTGCATGGTGATGTTCTTCATGATGCCGTACTGGCATGTCTACGGAAAGCAGAACCTCGCCAACGAGGCCTATCGGACGACGCCCGAGGCGTTCACCGCCAAGACGACGGCGATGATCGACAAGTTCAAGGTGCGCGAGGAAACCGCCCTCAAGATTCCGGTCGTGCATCCGCCGGCGGGGAGCGACGTGTACCTGATCGCCCGGCTGTGGCAGTGGTACCCGATGCTCGAGCTGGAAGAGGGCAAGACCTACCGGCTGCATCTCGCGTCGATGGACTGGCTGCACGGCTTTTCGCTGCAGCCGGAGAACATCAACATCGAGGTGCATCCCAACTACGAGCACGTGGTGACGCTGACGCCGACGCGGGCCGGCACCTACGGCATCATCTGCAACGAGTATTGCGGCATCAACCACGCGACGATGGCGAGCCGCCTGTACGTCGTGAAGTCAAAATAGGGGATGACGATGGCCGTCAACCGGATGTTTCGCGTCTGCCCGTCCACGGGCCTTTCCTACCACCAGCCGGCGGAGGCGCTGATCCGCTGGAATGCGGTGGCCGGCGTCGTGTCGCTGCTCGTCGGCGGCATCCTCGCGCTGCTCGTCACCACCACCCGCTGGCAGGCGATCCACCTGCTGCCGGCGGACTGGTTCTATCTGGTGCTGACCGCGCACGGGCTCAACATGCTCGTGTTCTGGATCATCTTCTTCGAGATCGCCGTGCTGTACTTCTGCGCGTCGACGCTGCTGCGCTGCCGGCTCGCCACGCCGCGATGGGCGTGGGCCGGCTTCGGGCTGATGATCGTCGGCGCGCTCGTCAACAACGTCGCCGTGTTCCGCGGCGACTCGTCGGTCATGTTCACGTCGTACGCGCCGATGGGCGCGCACCCGGCGTTCTACCTCGGCCTGATCCTGTTCGCCGTCGGCGCGCTGATCGGCTGCTTCGTGTTCTTCGGCACGCTGGTCGTGGCGAAGAACGAAAAGACGTACATCGGCTCGGTGCCGCTGGTGACCTTCGGCGCGGTGACCGCGGCGATCATCGCGGTGTTCACGATCGCCTCCGGCGCGATCATCCTGATCCCGACCTTCCTGTGGTCGGTGGGTCTCATCGACCACATCGATTCGCTGATGTACCGGACGGTGTGGTGGGCGTTCGGCCACAGCTCGCAGCAGATCAACGTCGCCGCCCACGTTTCGGTGTGGTATGCGATCGCGGCGATCGTGTTCGGCGCCAAGCCGATGTCGGAGAAGGTGTCGCGCACCGCCTTCCTGCTCTACATCATGTTCCTGCAGCTCGCCTCGGCGCACCACCTCCTCGCCGACCCCGGGCTCACGTCGAACTGGAAGATCTTCAACACCAGCTACGCGATGTACCTCGCCGTGCTGGCGTCGATGGTCCACGGCCTGACGGTGCCGGGCTCGATCGAAGTGGCGCAGCGCGAGAAGGGCTTCAACAACGGCCTGTTCGAGTGGCTGCGCAAGGCGCCGTGGAGCAATCCGTCCTTCTCGGCGATGTTCATTTCGCTGATCGGCTTCGGCTTCCTCGGCGGCATCTCGGGCGTGATGATGGGAACCGAGCAGCTGAACCTCATCATCCACAACACGATCTACGTCCCGGGTCACTTCCACGCCACCGTGGTCATTGGCACGACGCTCGCGTTCATGGGGCTCACCTACTTCCTGATTCCAACGCTGTTCCGGCGCGAGCTGATGTTCCCCGGCATGGCCAAGTGGCAGCCGTATCTGTTCGGCCTCGGCATGTGCGGCTTCTCGCTGTTCATGATGGGTGCCGGAACGCTGGGCGTGCCGCGGCGGCACTGGGACATGAGCTTCGCCGGCAATGCGCTGGGCTACGAATTCCCCGGCACCGCGTACCTGATGATGAGCCTGATGGGCATCTGCGGCCTCGCGGCGATCGTGGGCGGCGGGATGTACCTGCTGATCACCGTCGGCAGCGTGTTCCTGGGCAAGAAGATCGCGACCCCCGATTTCGCGCACGTGAAGGCGAAGGACGGCGTCGCGCCGACCACACGGCCGGTCGAGGCCGCGTTCGAGGCGCACGGAAGCAGCATCGGAGTAGCGGGGTTCGTCGCGCCGGGCACGTTCGCGCTCGCGACCGTGTTCCTGGTCTCGTTCATGCTCTACTACTTCGTCAACTGGAAGTATCTCTCGACGGTGTGGCCCCTTTCGTAACCGCGCAAGACGGGACGTGACCCGGATACCCAAAAGCCGGGCATAGGAGATCGAGATGGCGCAGGGCAACGAGGCAGGCACGACGCATGCGCAGGCGGGCTCGTCCCCGTCGCGCGTGCGGCTCTTTTTCGACGTCTTCAAGCTGCGCATCGGGCTCGTCATCGGGTTCACCGCGCTGGCGGGCGTGGCGGTGACGCCCGGGCCGGCGCTGCCCGGCTGGCAGATCGCTGCGCTTGCATTGGCCGTGACGATGGCCTCCGCCGCGGCGGGCGCCTTCAACCAGTATGTCGAACGCGACCTCGACGCGAAAATGGGTCGCACGCGCCGCCGCGCCTTCGTCACCGGCCGGCTGCGGCACGGGCCGCTGTGGCTGGCGACGATCATCGCGATCGGCGCCGGCGGCGTGCTGCTCGCCGCCCTGACCACCAACGCGCTGGCCGCCTTCTTCACCTTTCTCGGCGCCTTCACCTACGGCGTCGTGTACACGGTGTGGCTCAAGCGCCGCACGTGGTGGAACATCGTCGTCGGCGGGCTTGCCGGCAGCTTCGCGGTGCTGGCCGGGGCCGCCGCGGTCACCCCGGACACGCTCGGCCCGCTGCCGCTCGCCTTCGCCGTCATCCTGTTCCTGTGGACGCCGCCGCATTTCTGGAGCCTCGCAATCGCCTTTCGCGAGGACTACGAAGCCGCGAAGGTGCCGATGCTGCCGGTGGTCGTCGGCGACGCCCGCGCCGCGCGCGCGGTGTTTGCCGGCGCCGCGATGCTGGTCGCCGCGTCGTTGGTCCCCGTCGCTTTCGGCATGGGGTGGATCTATCTGCTCGGCGCCATCGGCGGCGGCGCCTGGCTGCTGCTGAAAAGCGCGCAGCTGGCACTCGCGCCGAACCGCCGCGCGGCGATGGTGAACTTCCACGCGTCGCTCATCCAGCTCACGCTCCTGCTGGTCGCCGCGATCGCGGACGCCGCGCTGCATGCGTGATCCGCGCCAGGGCATCGACCCCAACACGCTGCTCCTCGCCGCGCTTCTTGGGCTCGTGATCTGGCTCATCGCCGGCGCGCTGTTTGCCCAGGCGCTGCCCGCCGGCACGCCGCTCGATCCTCGCGCCGCGCTGGCGACGTCGCAGAACGTGGTCGGCGACCCGGTCGGCGACTACACGTTGCTCGACGGCGACGGCAAGCCGGTGCGCCTTGCCGATTACCGCGGCAAGCCGCTGCTGGTGTCGTTCATCTACACCGGCTGCACGCAGGTCTGTCCGACCACCACCAGGTTCCTCGGCCGCGCGGTGGACGAAGCACAGCGGGCGCTGGGACGGGATGCGTTTAACGTCGTCACCGTCGGCTTCAACCTGCCGTTCGATTCACCGACCGCGATGCGCGAGTTCCAGAAACGGCAGGGGATCGACATCCCGCACTGGGCATTCCTCGCTGGCGATGCGACGACCCTCGACGGCCTGACCCGCGACACCGGCTTCGTCTCGGCCGCGACCGCCTCGGGTTTCGACCACCTGACGCAGGTGACGATCATCGATGGCCGGGGCCGGGTGTTCCGGCAGGTGTACGGCGAGTCGTTCGAGCTGCCGATGCTGGTCGGCCCGCTGAAGGAGCTGGTCACCGGCGCGCCGGCGCCGGTGCAGAACCTGTCCGGGCTGCTCGAGCGGGTGCGGATCCTGTGCACCGTGTACGACCCGCGCGCGGGCAAATACCGGCTCAACTACGGTCTCTTCATCGAGATCTTCATCGGCTTGACCTGCCTCGGCGCGACGGCCTGGTATCTCGTCGCCGGCGCCCGCCGCGCGCGCCGCGACGCGCGCGACGCGGCCGGGAAATCCGCGCCGGGTCCCGCTTGATGCACATCCTGTCGCCCCCCTGCACGCGCCCCTGAGTTCGCTGCAGACCCGGTTTTCCACCCGGCCTCGACGATTGCCTCCGTTCGGGCGCTGGGCCTTTTCTTCCGCCCCGCTGCGTCACCCGCCCCGCGCGGACCCCAGCGGGCGCAGATTGAGGGTGGAACTGAAACGGTGGATGACGGCCACGGTGCCCCTTCGCCCAATCGCCGCCGGCCGGTCGCCAGACGTATGCCTACCGCCACGGCCTCAATTGGGGTTGAGCAAAGTCACTTGGGTCCGCCGCAGCAGCTTCTTGAATTCCTTGTCGAAGGTGACGAGGTGCTCGCCGAGTTGAATCACTGCTGCCGCAAGCCACGCGTCGGGAATATCGTTTGCGGCCAGTTTCTTGTCTACGCACAGTAGGCGCAGCATCGGCCACTCGGCGCCGAGAGACGGCATCTCGACGCCCGGCACGGCGAGTAGGGTATCCAGAAACCCCACGGCATCTTCTACGGGCGTGGGCTGAACAAATATCTTCGAATGGGTGACCAAGCGCAAGAAACTGGCAACAACCATTGGCATCAGCTTCAGACTTGCACCATCCGCACACGCAACCACGGCTTCATCCAGGCATGCATAGGCGGTTTTGTGGTGCGGATGATCACTACGTGACGCCGCAACCAACACGTTGACATCAGGTGTCATCGTCAGCGGCATCCAGCATCGCTTTATTGCTGTTCGGGCTCAGGCCGGCAACCAGGCCCCCGCGACCCCTGAAGACAGGAATCTTTCGTTTGCCTGCCTTGGTCACTGGTTGCGCAGAACGAAGGCGGAGTTGCAGTCCTTCCTCTATTAGTCGCGTCAGGCTGGTCCGCTGCCGCGCCGCCAGCGCCTTGGCATTGGCTAACAGCGAATCGTTGATGTCGAGAGTGGTCTTCATCGAGTGACAATACAGAAATCTGTATAACGAGTCAACTGAAGGATAACGGACAGGAAATCCGGTTTCAATCACGCGAACCGAATGGTTGGAGGTTCGGTCGTGCGGGTAAACGGTCGGTTGTTGGCGGCAGCGGGCGCGCGAACGCGACGATGAAGCGCCGCGCCCACGTCCACCCGGGCTGACTCGGCTGATCAGCTTGCCCAAGCCATCGTAGGTCTGTCATCAGGGCAAACAACAAATCACGGGTCGGGCAGTTTGTCGTCAGGCCGACGGACGCGCATTGATTGACTGCGCCGCGACCTAGCTGTACATTTGTGATGTACACATGGAGTGCCCAATGAAGGAAGTCAAGGTCACCGAGTTGAGGCAGAACCTGCCGGGCTATCTCGCCAAGGTGCAGCGTGGCGAGCGGATCAAGATCACGTCGCGCGGCAAGGTCGTTGCGGAGCTTGCGCCCCCGGCTTCGCCGCCCGACATGGTTGCCGCCGCAAGGGCGCGCCTGCGCGGAAGCGTGCGGCGCTATGTTCGCCCGCTCGCGTCGGTGGTCGATGCGAACGAATGGGACATGAACCGGTAATCGTTCTCGACACGCACGTACTTGTCTGGTGGGTGTCGGGCTCCGGCCGCCTCTCCATCCGAGCGAAGCGCGCGATCGATCAGGGTTTGCGTCGGAGTCCGGCGATCGTCTCCACGGTCTCGGTGCTCGAAATCGCTACCGCCGTCCGCCGCGGCCGGCTGGAGCTCCAATCGCCGCTCGCCCAATGGCTCACCGACCTGCGCGCGCTGCCCGAACTGCAATTCCAGCCGGTGAGTGCCGAGATCGCGGAGCTTGCCGGGAGCTTCGACGAAACGACGCCTGGCGATCCTGCCGACCGCATCATCATTGCCACCGCACTGATTCTGCGCGCAAAGCTGGTCACGGCGGACGAGCGCCTGCGCGAGTCGCCGATCGTGGTGACGGTGTGGTAGCCGGGCACGCAAGCCGGCCGGCGTACCTCGATGGAACGGATCGGCATTTCGGTTCCTCCGGGTTTGGCGTGGGCAACCGGATAGAGTTGTGGACCGCCGCAGTGCAAGAAGATGGCGGTCTTGAAGTTGTCGAAGCCGCGCGAAGCCGCAGGCCGCCTTGTTGATCGTCTGGTTTACGCAATTCCGACCTTCGGCCACGGCGCTGGTGATACGCTGATCGAATGCGTACGCCGGTTCGGGCTGGGTCGACAGATCCCACAGCCGGCTCGGGTCGACAGGGAGCTTCCCCATGGACACCGACCGTAGCATCACCGACCACTACAGCCGCGGAAACCTTCTCGAGCGGCTCAATGCCGCACTGGCCGATGACGGCGTGGATCCCGCGCATCCGCACTTCGACACGCTGGCGCCGTACGACCAGTTCCATGGTCGCGGCCTGGAGGCGACGCAGGAGATTGCCGCGATGCTCCAGGTGGCCCCGGCGGACCACGTGCTCGACATCGGCAGCGGCATCGGCGGGCCGGCGCGCTACATCGCGCAGCGGTTCGCCTGCCGGGTCACCGGGATCGACCTGACGGCGGAGTTCTGCGAGGTGGCCCGCCATCTGACGCAATTGCTGGGTCTCACGTCGAGGGTCGATTTCGAACTGGGCGACGCGCTCGCAATGCCGTTCGCCGACGCCGCTTTCGACGGTGCCTATTCGATGAACGTTTCGATGAACATTGCCGACAAGACAGCGCTGTACGGCGAGATCCGGCGGGTGCTCAAGCCCGGCGGCTGGTTACTGCTGTCCGAACTCGCGCTGGGGCCGGGCGCGCCGCTGGACTATCCGACGCCCTGGGCCGCCAGCGCGAGCACCAGTTTCCTGTCGACGCCAGCGGAGACGCGGCGCGGGCTCGCGGCGGCAGGGTTCGAAGTCGTGCATTGGCGCGACACCGCCGGCAAGTTCAAGGCGTACTCTGCGCGCAGCCGGGCCATGGTGGAACGCGGCGAGAAGCCGCCGCATCGCGCCGTTCAGCTGATCCATGGCGGAAACGCGCCCCTGGCCATGAAAAATTCGGCGCTGGGCGTGGCGGAGGCGCGCATCATTCCGTTGGAGATCCTCAGCCGCAAGCGCGGCTGACCGGGTTCTCCGACCCCGCAGCTTTCGCTGGTTCTCGTCGGTCTCCGGCACCATCCTGCCGTGGCTCACCTACGTCACCGGCATCAACGGCTACAGGCTGCCGTGGGACCAGACGGCCCAGTTCGTGACCGTCGCCACCGCCGAGCGGCTCGACTGGCTGCCGGTGTTCAAGGGTGTGCCGATCCGCAACTTCATCACCCTCGAGGCGATCAACGACCGGACTTCGACGTCGATCACGCCGTGGACGCTGGGCCGGAGGCGCGCCGACGCCGGCGCGCGATAGGCGTGATGGCTGTCCGCGTGCGCACGGCGCGGGTGGCCGGCGTGCTCGTCGGCAGGATGATGCTTTGACTCACCAGATCCTGACCCAAGACCGCCGAGCGAGTCGTTCGGGCGCGCACGGGGCAAGAGCGACCCCTCGGCGACGCGCGACCACCCCATCTTCCCGTCAGCTCGGTCTCGGCGGGCCCTTCGACCTGTTGAAAGCCGGCGGCTGCAAAAAAACGGGAGGCGGCCCGCGACAACTCCCGCGCGCAGCCTCCCTTCTTGGGCCGACGTCGCTTGCTCTATTTCACGTCGTTACCCTACATCCCCTTGCCTGTAAGTGTGACGGTCTGGGTGCTGCCAACCAGATCGCCACTGTTGTCGGTGATGGTTAGCGTCGCACTGTAGGTCGTCTTTGCTATCGGCTTGAACGTCACCTTGATCGGGCAGCTCGTGCCGCCTACCAGGGTCCCTGGGCATGTGGTGGTCCATACGAAGTTGCTGGGGTTCGCGCCCCCGATCGCGATCCCGCTGATCAGCAGCGGTGCTGTCCCCGCATTGGACAGCGTCACCGTCTGAAGTGCGCTCGTCGTGCCGACCTTCTGGTTGGCAAATGCCAGGGTCGTTGGCGCCACAGCGGCGATCGGTCTTTCCGGCAGGAACACAATCGGGCGCATCATGTCGTTCTCTTCGTGGCCCAGCAGGTGGCAGTGCCACACGTATTCCCATCCGTAGTTGGTCATCACATTCGTGGTCTGGGCCACGCCAGGGAAGCCCGGCGGAGGCGCTACGGGCATGAAATTGCCCAGGGAACCTGTCGGCATCGTCGGGTCGAGCACCCGGTTGCTGTCCGGAAGCGCAAAGGGAAGATTTTTCATCTTGACCGGGCGTATCGCGACGATGATGTCCTCGAACGGGTTCGTCCTGATGGTTTCCTTCCAGCCGAGCTCGTCGTCATAGGGCGGCTTGATGGTATTGGTCCAGTCGACGCGGTTCACGACCTGCACGTTGAACATGTGGAAGTGGATGGCATGCGAGTCGACGCCGATGTGCGAAATGCGCCAGAGGACGGTCTCGCTCCCATTCAGGATCTCCGTCGGCGGATCGATGTAGAAGGCCGCGCCGATAACCGGGCCCGCGCCTACGGGCGGCGCGAGTGGACTCGGGGTCGAGCCGAGCACGGCGTTCATCCGTCCAAATTCCAGGTCGAAGCCCTCGACGAGGTTCTTCCCGTTCATTACCAGGTCTCCCTGGAGCATGGCAGAGGCCGTGGCGCCCGTGCCGCTGCCGCCGCTCAGCGTGACGAGAGGCGCCTTCCTACAGGACCCAGGATTCGTGACTGTGATGGCGCCAACGGTGCCGAGGGTAATGGTTGCCGTGGCAGTTGCGCCCGTGCCGCCGCCACCCGCGATCTTGACGGTAGGCACCGTCGTGTAGCCCGAACCCAGGTTTGTGACGCTGATGACGGTGACGACGCCACCCGAGATCGTTGCCACGGCCGTCGCCGTCTGGTTGCCGGCGACTTTGGGAGCGGATAGTGTCACGGTAGGCGGCGTCGTATAGCCGCTGCCGCCCGTCAGGAGCGTGATGCCGGTGACCCCGTTGAGCGCTGCGGTGGCTACCGGCAGGGTCGTACAGCCGCCGCCGGAAAACTTGACGACAGGAGGTTTGGTAAAGCCGAGACCCGGCAACGTCGTCATGACTCGGGCAACCGGCTGATTTGTGCCGGTCAGATTCAAGGTTTCGTCCACGCTGTTGGCATAGACCCCTGCCGGCACGAGGAGCGGATCCTGGGACAACCTGAAAGCCGCAGGCAAGGCAGCGCTCAAAGCGCCGGTATCGAAGGAGGCGGCAGGACTGCCCAACGGGTCGATCCGGATTTGCATCACCGTGCGCGTGTTGGGGCCGAAGCCGGCCGGCGTCGTGGGCGCGCCCCCAAACAGGGTCTGATCGGGATCGTCGGTGTAGTAGTCGTTGCGCGAGTCGAACAACGGCATCGGAACGGGCGCATCGTTGTAGAGAATGAGCGTCGAACCGGGCGAAACCGCCGAGAAGTCGACGATGACGTCCGCGCGGAATGCGGGCAGCATGAGCAGCGACTTGCTGGTGACGCCCCCGAAGGTGACGCTTCTGCGGTTGTAGTCGTAGTCGATCGGCTGCGGGTGGATAATCGCCGGTTTCGTCAGGAACCCGCCTTCGTTGCCGATCTGGACCCAGTCCGGGCCCGTTGTCATCGGATCGGGGACGCCGCCATCCCTGCCGTCTTTCGGCCAGGTCAAGGGGCGGGGGGAACTCGCTGAGCTCGGGACCGCCGGGACCATGGAAACTTCCGTGCACGTACTCGGATCCACCGGGGCAACCAAGGTAATCGGATCCGCGGTAGTTCCCGTGCACACGAGACCGCTGGCGGTCGCGGCGTAATAGAGCTGCAGGTTGAGGATGCGGTCGTTGCTGGCGTTCAGGATGCGGAAGCGCAGCGGTGCCGGCGGCAGCGTGACATAAGGAAAGGCGGCGCCGTTGATGACCAGCGTATCGCCGTAGGCTTCGGGGATGATGGTCGCGCTGGGCAACGTGTCCATCAGTGCCGGCATCGGCGGGATCATCCACGGGCCATAGTCCCACCGCCCCAGCGGATTGGAGCCGCTGTCGGCGAAGATATCCTCGTTCGGCATGTACTCGTGGGGGAACCAGAAGTTCCCGCCTATGGTCCCCGGCAGGTAGGTGTACCAGAGAGGATCGACTAGCGAAGTGAGAGCGGTTGGCGTACCCCCGAAACTCGCGACCGGCGGAGTGGACAAATCGTTCACGAACGTCTTGTCCTGGATGATTAGGGGGATGCCGTATTTATAGACACCGCCGCCCTGGTCGGGAAGGATCTTGGAGCAGGGACCGGCGGCAGAGCACGCGCCGCCGAAGATGCCCGACGCATTCGTGCCCGAGATCAGGTCTTCCTCGACTTGGTCGGTCAGCAGATAGCCGGCGGCCTCGCCGGCATAGACGTTCAGCCGGGTGATGCCATAGGCGTGGTCGTGATAGAACATCAGCCGCGCACTCTGCTGGTTGGGATAATAGAAAGTCGCCATCCCGTCGCCGGGGGCCGGCGCCGGGATCGACTTGCCCGGGCCCACCATGTCCGGCACGTTCTGGAAGCTGACGCCCTTCTTGAATGGGGTCGCGTCACCGGCCGGGGTAATCCACTGGTGGGGCGTGCCGTCGCTGATCCACGGAGTGAAGCCGCCGTGCAGGTGAATCGTGGCGCGGTTCTGCGTGTAGATCGCGCAAGTGGTGACCATCGTCGGGTCGCACGGCAGGCCAGCGGCGTCCAGCGGCCCCATCCCCGCTCCCATGAGAAGCGTATCCACCGGCAGCGGCAGGTCGCCCGAACCATTGGTGCCAAGCTCATTGACGAACTTGAAGCGGACGGGCGTGTTGCGCTTGGCGATGACCAGCGGACCCAGATACCGTTGGGCGCTATCGGTGATTCCGGCCGTTCCCAAGTTCTTCTGGTAATAGCCCCGGAGCTGCGTGCCCGATATGGGCAGGTCGGAATGCATCTGTTGCTGGTACGGCGCCAACCCGATCTCGTAGTAGTCCGATCCCGGGTACGTAGTCGTGTCCGGATTCGCAACCGGGATGTACTGCCCGAGGTTGTTCTGGTTGGCGGACCCCAGTCCCGGCAGGGAGTCGACGAACTTGCGCAGGCTGGGGCTGTTCGCGAAGTTCGGTAATGCATAGTCCACTGCCGGATTGAATCCGATATAGGATCCGGGGTAGACCGGGTACGCGTAGGGCGCCGGACCCGGGGCCTTGCGGTTGTACGTCTTGATTGCCTCCTTGAGGCGTTCGTTGGCTTGCTTTCTCTTCTCGTGCGCTGGGGCCGAGCCGCCTTTCGTCGATTTACCTGCTGCAGCCGATTGCATATCGGCCGTCGACTGCGCAGTGACTTGACCGACTCCCCATGACAAAGCAACGATTGCCGCGATCGAACAAATCAAAGCTATGCGGCGTTTCATGTTTCCTCCTCGTCAATGCGACGGTGTAGTCGACAGTGGCCGGCGAGTGCGATCGGGAAACGCACGCGGGCGAGGCGTTGGTCCGGAGGGTACAGGCGCGGGCCGGAGGGGAGTCCGCGACAGGCAAGCCCTGAGTAACTTGCGGAACGAACAAAGAACATCTCCCCTTTTAAAACAGTGCGCGCCGCAAACTTCGAGCGTATTGATCCATCGCAAATGGACCATGAACAGGTCACGGACATTTTGCAGGTGGATGGCGACGCGCTCTCTGTAGCACACAACGGCGCAGAATCGAGCGATGGACGCCGATCTCCGCCCCGTTGTCGCCGCCGTCGCCGAAATCGGCGACGCCGAGCTGCTCGCGCTGATTGACGCCACCCCGAAGGCGCCGCAGATCGCGCGGTTGCTGGCGTGGACCGATCCGGCCTGGGACCGGGTACTGAGCCGCCGACGTGGCGCGGACTTCGCGCACCTGCCGCCAGAGGCGGCGATATCACCCGCGTGACGAAGCGGTCAGCATCGAGGCAGCGATGGCGATGCTGGCGACGTTCGCGCAGGACTCCAGCGCCATGCGCGCTGTGCGATGCGCTGGTGGAACAACGGACCGGCGGCGGGCGAGGTCCTCCTCGGCATCTTCTCCGCACACTGGGGACCCCGGAGCGGGACCACGGCAGGGATGCGGGCGCGCGTGCACCGCGTCTCGAAAAGGGTCTGCACGGTGCGATACAGGAGTGTGCGTTCCGGCCGGCGCCGTCGCGTTCGCCCCGGAAAGCCTGGGGTCCGCTGCCGCGAGCCTTCGCCGTCACTCTTGCCGAGCCGCGAAGGCGTAGAAAGGCAAAGCCATTCTTGAGAATCCATCGAGACCAGTACCGCGACCCGCAAGTTTGCGTACATGCCGAGAACCGATTCCGCCGGCCGAGCGCGCGAAGCGAACCGCAGCCATAGCCCAAGCCATGGCGAGGATGCGCGACAAAACGATCGGCATGCGGAATCGATTCGAACCTAGCGAAACTTGTGGGTCGCGGTACTAGGGTGATAGCCCGTAAGTGCTCCGCATGGCCCGGCGGATCATCCGCCGTCGTCATCGTGCCGACCGCGCCGCATTCCGGGCACGTGGCCGGAGGATGAGGCCATGGCTCCACGCCGATCGCGACGCGCGCGCGGCGACCGGCAAAGCCGTGCCGCGCCCCGCTTGATGCACATCATGTCCCGCGCCTGCATCTGCCCCTAATATCGCGGCAGACCTGGTTTTCCACCCGGCCTCGACGACTGCCTCCGTTCGGGCGCTGGGCCTTTTCTTCCGCCCCGCTGCGCCGTCCGCCCCGCGCGGACCGCAGCGGGCGCGCGAAGGCGACGATGACGCTCCCCGCTCACTTCCAACCGTACGGCTCCCCTTGCGTCGCGCGACGCGGTAACCTGTCCGGCCACGACCGCCCGGAGACGGTGCCATGCTGAAGGCGATCCAGCACGCGGGGCAAGCGGCGTTCCTCGGCGTCGAGCGCCTGTTCAACCGGATCTTCGGCGACGAGCAGAATCCGTTCTACTACCTCGGCGCGATCGCCTACTACCTGCTCTGGGTGGTCGTCGGCAGCGGCCTCTATCTCTACATTTTCTTCCAGACCGGCGTCAGCGAAGCCTACGCGTCGGTCGAATACCTGACCCGCGAACAGTGGTGGCTGGGCGGCATCCTGCGCAGCTTCCACCGGTACGCGTCCGACGCGATGGTGCTGGCGATGGTGCTGCACCTCGTTCGCCATTACGCCTTCGACCACTACCGCAGCTTCCGCTGGTTCTCGTGGGTCTCCGGCCTCATCCTGCTGTGGCTCACCTACATCACCGGCATCAACGGCTACATGCTGCCGTGGGACCAGACGGCCCAGTTCGTGACGGTCGCCACTGCCGAATGGCTCGACTGGCTGCCGGTGTTCCAGGGTGCGCTGATCCGCAACTTCATCACGCCGGAGGCGATCAACGACCGGCTGTTCTCGCTGCTGTCGTTCCTGCACATCGGCTTCCCGCTCGGGGTGCTGGCGCTGCTGTGGGTGCATACGCAGCGCGTGCCCGGCGCCAAGACCACGCCGCCGCGGCCGGTGTGGATCGGCGTCACGCTGGCGCTGCTCGTGCTGTCGCTCGTCAAGCCCGCCGTCTCCGGCCCGGCCGCCGATCTCACCGCGGCGCCGATGGTGATCCCGATCGACTGGTTCTATCTGCCGGTGTACCCGCTGATCTACCTGTGGTCGCCCGGCGCGGTCTGGCTCGTCGTCGGCGGCGCGACGCTGCTGCTGCTCGCGCTGCCGTGGCTGCCGCCGAAGCGCGCGTCGCGCGACGATCTGCATCTGATGGTCCACCCGGACAACCGGATCATCCCGGCCCGGCCCGGCGAGACGATCCTCGAGGCCGTGCTGCGCGAGGGCATCGCGTTCCCCTACGAATGCCGCAACGGCGGCTGCGGCCAGTGCAAGTGCACGGTGCTCTACGGCCCGGTCGAGCAGGGGCCGCACCAGGAATCGGCGCTCTCCGCCGACGAGCGCGCGAAGGGCATGGTGCTGGCGTGCAGCGCGACGCCGACCGCCGACATCGAGATCGAGTATCTGCCGCTGGCGCTGCCGGGCGGGGTCCGTCCGCGCGAGTACGCGGCGAAGGTCGTCGCGATGCACAAGGCAACGAGCGACGTGATGATCGTCACGCTCCGGGTGGAGGGCGGCGAGCCGATCCGCTTCTACGCCGGCCAGTACATCAACATCATGCTGCCCGATGGCGAGCAGCGCAGCTTCTCGTTCGCGACGGCGCCGCACGTCAACGATGAGATCGAACTGCAGATCCGCCACATCGCCGGCGGCCGGTTCACGACGCACGTGTTCGCCGCAATGAAGGTCGGCGACACGGTCCGCTTCGAGGGGCCGCTCGGCTCTTTTTTCCTGCGCGAGGACTCGCAGAAGCCGATCATCTTCGTCGCCGGCGCCACCGGCTTCGCGCCGGTGAAGAGCATGGTCGAGCACGCGTTCCACGTCGGGATGAAACGGAAGATGATCCTGTACTGGGGCGTGCGCTCGCTGTCCGACCTGTACTGCCCGGACCTGCCGAAGCAGTGGGCTGCCCTGCATCCCAACTTCACGTTCGTGCCGGTGCTGTCGGCGCCACAACCCGCCGACCAGTGGACCGGCCGCACCGGCCTCGTCCACGAGGCGATCCTCGCCGACTTTCCGAATCTCGCGGGACACCAGATCTACGCCTGCGGCTCGGCGAAAATGGTCGAGGCTGCGCATCCGGCGTTCAAGTCGCACGGCCTGCAGCAGGACGACTGCTTTTCCGATGCCTTCCGGCTTGCGCCGCACCTGCAGCGCAAGACCGAGGACGCCGACATGGTCAAGCTGGGAGGAACCCGCTGATGGCCGGCACCACGCAACGAAGCCCCGCGGCGCGGATCGTGAACTACGCGCTGCAGGCCGTCTGCTACGCGGCGTTCATCGGCGTGGTCGGTTACTTCGCCACGTCGCCGCCGTATGTCCACCTGCCCGAGGGCCAGGCGCTGGTCAAGCTCACGTTCCAGCACGCCGGGCAGCGCAAGGAAGCCTGTCACGAACGAACGCCGGAGGAGCTCGCCAAGCTCGCGCCGAACATGCGCGCGGCGACGGTCTGCCCGCGCGAGCGGGCGCCGGTAGCGGTCGAGATCGAGATGGACGGCAAGCCGCTGTTCGCCGTCGTGGCGCCGCCGACGGGACTGTCGAAGGACGGGGCGTCCACCGTCTACCGCCGCCTCGCGATTCCCGCGGGCGAGCACCGCTTCGTCGCGAAGATGAAGGACACCGTCGCCGGCGACTTCGGCTTCGTCGGCAGCCGCACCGTCGACCTCAAATCGGGGCGCATCCTGGTGATCGACTTCGACGCCAAGGACGGCTGGGTATTCCGCGGGTAGCGACGTGAGCCTGGAAGCAGGGGCCCCGCGCAGCGGGGATGCGACCGGGGCGAATCGGCGCGGCCAGCCGACACGCAAACCTTCGCAGGGCACAAACGGTGCAAGGAGGCTGGCGACGTGAGCCTGGAAGCAGGGGCCCCGCCGAGCGCGCCTCCCTGGCGTCTGCGCGCGCAAGCGCTGCAGGACGCGGTCGAGCAGACCTTCGACCGTCCGTTCGGCCAGGCCGGCAACCCCTGGCGACAGCTGGGCGCGCTCGCGTATTTCCTGTTCTGGATCGTCACCGCCACCGGCATCTACGTCTACATCGGGTTCGACACCCGCGCCGGCGGTGCCTACGCCTCCGTGGAGCGCCTGTCCGCGAACGAGTTCCCGCTGGGCTCCCTGACGCGCAGCCTCCATCGTTACGCGTCCGACGCGCTCGTTCTCGTGGTCGTGCTGCACCTGCTGCGCGAATGGCTGCTCGGCCGCTACGCGCACTTCCGCCGCTTTTCGTGGACGACCGGCGTCGTCACGCTGTGGCTGCTGTTCGCGTCCGGCATCGGCGGCTTCTGGCTGGTGTGGGACCAGATCGCGCAGTACAGCCTGATCGCGACCACCGAATGGCTCGACGCGCTGCCGCCCTTCAATGGCGCGCTGATCCGCAATTTCATCGCGCCCGATGCGGTGAACGACCGCCTGTTCTCGCTGCTCATCTTTCTGCACATCGGGCTTCCGCTCGCGCTGCTCGCCGTGATGTGGGTGCACCTGCAGCGACTTTCGTACCCCGCGAGCAACCCGCCGCGCGCCCTCGGATGGGGGACGCTGGGGGCGCTCACGCTGCTGTCCGTGGTCCGGCCCGTAGCGAGCGGCGCGCCCGCCGATCTCGCCGCGGCGCCCGGCATGCTGGCGCTCGACTGGTTCTATCTCGGCGTCCACGCGTTCGCCGACGCGACGTCGCAAGGGACGCTCTGGTTCGCCGCCGGCGGCGTCACGCTGCTGCTCCTCGCGCTGCCGTGGGTCTCGCGCGCCGCGCGTGCTCCACGCCCGCTGCCGGCCATTGTCGATCTCGACCACTGCAACGGCTGCGGACGCTGCTTTGCCGATTGCCCGTACGCGGCGGTCACGATGCAGCCGCGCACGGACGGCAAGCCGCTGCCGCGGCAGGCGGTCGTCGATCCGGCGTTATGCGCCGGCTGCGGGATCTGCGCCGGCGCGTGCCCGTCGTCCACGCCGTTCCGCTCCGTCGTCGACCTCGTCACCGGCATCGATCTTCCGCAGGCGCCGATCTCCGCGTTGCGCGATCAACTGCAAGCTGCACTCGCTCGGCTGGCCGCGCCGCGAACGGGGAGCGTCACGCCCCGTATCGTCGTCGCCGGCTGCGCCCCTGCCCACGGCGGCCCGGATCTCGCGCGCATCGCCGATGCGCACACGGCCACGCTCGCGCTGCTGTGCGCCGCGCAACTGCCGCCCTCGTTCATCGAATACGCGCTGCGCGCCGGTGCCGACGGCGTGCTCGTCACCGGCTGCCGCGACGGCGATTGCGCGTTCCGGCTCGGCAATCGATGGAGCGAGGCGCGGCTGGCGGGAACGCGCGAGCCGCGCCTGCGCGCCACCGTGGCGGACGAGCGCGTGCGCATGGCGTGGGTCGGCCGCAATGATGTGCCCGCGCTGG
>Ga0315276_10000453_pt1 | contig 35589 bp, 30 predicted proteins | sample YL17G05_0_MG_FD_204542 | JGI IMG/M metagenome (GOLD analysis project Ga0315276, IMG submission 204542) | Sediment microbial communities from Yellowstone Lake, YNP, Wyoming, USA - YL17G05_0 | ecosystem: Environmental > Aquatic > Freshwater > Lake > Sediment | place: USA: Wyoming | collected...
AAGTCCGGTTCTTCGGAGCCGGCGATCTGCTGATCCTCCATCCCGACAAGATGACGCCTCTCTGGAAGCCGCGCTTCGAGGAGGCGGTGGTGGTCGTTCTGGATCTTCCGAAGGGGATCGTCCCCCGTCCGGTCTTCCGGGTGCAGGCGGGCTCCTTCTCCTCGGAGACGGAGGCGGAGGCGTTCAAGGGCCGGCTGGAGCGCCTCGTCCCCGACCCGGTCCTCGTCTCCTTCAATCCCGACCGGAGTTCCTACCGGGTGAGGGTGGGGCAATTCGAGAGGCGGGACGATGCCGCACCCCTGACCGAGCGGCTCCTGGGGGAGGGATTCCCGGAGCTGTGGGTGGCGGAGGAGGCGGCCCCCGCCTCGGGACAGGCCCGGCTGCGGCTGGTGGACTCCCGCTACTACTCCCAGGTCACCGAAGTGAAATCAATCCTGATCCGATCGGCCCTTCCCGGCGGCACGGTGGAGGTGGACGGCGAGCCGTACCGGGGGACGATGGAGGTCCGGATCCTCGGGGACAGCCTCAAGGTCATCAACCAGCTGGGAATCGAGGAGTACCTTCGGGGGGTGGTCCCCAACGAGATGGGGCCCGGCGTCTACCCGGAGATGGAGGCGCTGAAGGCCCAGGCGGTGGCGGCCCGGACCTACATCGTGGCGAACCGGGGGCAGTACTCCGACTCGGGATACGACATCTGCGACTCCTCTGCCTGCCAGGTCTATCGGGGCTTCGGCACCGAGCACCCCCTCACCAGCCAGGCCGTGGAGGAGACCGCGGGGATCATCGCCGGTTACAACGGCGGCCCCATCAAGGCCCTCTACACTTCCACCTGCGGCGGGCACACCGAGGACGGCGCGAACGTCTTTTCGGACCTGAAGTTCCCGTACCTGAAGGGCGTGGACTGCTATCCGGAGGTGGCGCCCCCTTCGGTCCTGATCGGCCGGGATGATCTCATCGTTGCGGACGGCGGGAACGGGACCCTCCTCAGCTCCGAGCTGGGTCTCCTCTACGTCTCCGGAGTGGTGGGGGAGGAAGCGTTCAAGAAGAAGCATCTCCAGGAGGAGGCGGACCCTGCGGAGGCGCTGGTCTGGTGGCGAAAGGCCTTCGGGCTGATCGGCGCCGGAAGCGTCCCCCCCGGCTTCCGGTTCGGGGGCGGGACCGTCCTGGAATGGAGCCGCTTCATGATGGCGGCGTTCGGGTGGGAGGAACGGGCGAAGCTGGCCCTGGATCCCCGGGACATTCCCTATGTCCTGAGCGCCAGAGACTCCGACCAGGTCCCCTCGGCGGACGCCGACGCGGTGGCTTTCCTTTTGAGGACCGGAATCCTGGCGCCCTATCCCGACGACACGCTGCGGATCCATGGCCGTCCCCTGCGTGCCGCGGTGCTCGGGTGGATCTTCCGGATCGCCGATCGGTACCAGTCCATCGTTCTGCGCAAGGGAATCTTCCGAGGCATGGAATCGGGCTCGATCCAGGTGGTCAACAAGGGCCTCACCGAGACGTTCCCCGTGGCGCCGGCCCCCTGCCTGTACCAGCTGTTCCGGGGAAGGAGCTACCCGGCCCCGACCCTCGCCCTGGCGGCGGGCGACCCTCTCAGCTTCCACCTCAACGCCGCGGGCCAGGTGGATGCGGTGGTCCTGGACGCATCCAACCGGGGCGCGGCGGACGACCGGTCCAGCAGCTTCTACTCCTGGGAGGTCCGCTACACCCGCCAGGAACTGGAAGACCTGGTCCACAAGAGGGTGGACGTGGGACGGCTGGGAGACGTGGTCGCCACGAGGCGGGGGGTGTCGGGCCGGGTGATGCAGGTGAAGATCACCGGGAGCCGCGGCACCTTCACGCTGAACGGGTTCAGGATCCGCACCGCGCTGGGAATCCGGGAGAACCTCTTCACCATCGAGCGCCAGGTGGATCCCGGCGGCGGCGTCCGGGCCTTCACCTTCGCCGGCAAGGGATGGGGTCATGGAGTGGGGCTCTGCCAGGTGGGGGCCTACGGCATGGCGATCCGCGGCGAGACCTTCGACCGGATCCTCAAGCACTACTATCCCGGCGTCGAACTGGTGCGCGCCTACTAGATTGACAATGGAAAGTTTGCGGGACTATCATCGCGCCACATGAATCCAACTTGCGACACCGACCCACGGAATCCCGGTGCTGACTCCTTGAAACGGCCGGCCGCCGGCTCCCGGGAGGGGAGTTTCTCGGGACGGCTCAAGGCCCTTTCCATCTCCGACGTTCTCGAGTTCCTGCGTGTGCTGGGCCGCTGCGGCACGCTCCTGATCCGGGACTCCGACCGGCAGGTCTCGCTGCAGGTGCGCGAAGGGGAGCTGGTGGCGGCCGAGATCCCGGGAGAGGCGGGGAGCCTGGCCGGCTTCCTCTTCCGGGATGGACTGCTGACCCGGGACCAGCATGAGTCGGTGATGGAAAGGGAGAGGAACGGCGAGCGGGTCGGACGGGTCCTCATCGAGGCCGGGCTGCTGACGCCGAAGGGGGTCTGGGAGGCGCTGCGGAGGCAGGCCCGGGCCACGGTCCTGGGCCTCTTCGAGTGGGAGCAGGGGGAGTTCCAGTTTCGGGAAGGCGAGGGGCTCGCCGGGGGCGGGATGGAGCTGAACCTTCCTCTCCTCGATCTCATCGCCGACGGGATCCGGGCCGTGAGGGAGACGCGCCTGTTCTCCCAGCGGATGCCTTCTCCGTCCTCGGTCTTCGAGGCGATTCCTCCGGCGGAGCGCAGGGCCTCCCTGCCCCTGGAGCCCCATGAGCGCTACGTGCTGGGCCTCATCGACACCGGCCTGAGCCTCTCCGAGGTCGCCCGTGCCAGCGAGATCGGCGAGGCGGAGACGCTTCGCGTGATCTTCCTCCTCTTCTCGGTGGGGTACCTGAAGATGCGGGCTTTCCAGCCGGCGGTCGAGGAAGCCCGGAACGCGGAAGTCCTGCCTCTCATCCGGCGCTACAACGAGATGTTCGGCTTTCTCCATCACTACCTGGTGAGGGAAGTGGGTCCCATCGGGGAGGCGGTGATGGGCCGCTACTTCGAGGACCAGAGGAAGGCCCAGCCCTCCCTCCTGGCCGAGGAACGGCTTGGGCGCGATGGGACCCTGGACGAGCAGATTCTGGTTCGAAACCTGGGCTCCCGCGGAGACGGGAAGAGGATGGAAAGGCTGGTCGACGGGCTGAACGAGCTTCTGTATGCGGAACTCCTGGCGGTGCGGCGCACACTGGGGACCAGCCACGAGGCGAGGGCGGTGCAGGGGCTCCGGGAGATGGGGCTTCAACCCGTGATCCAGCCCGATGTCCCGCCGGCCGGTGCGGGCAAGGAGTGAGGGAGTGGTCACCCTTTTTCGGACCCTGGGCATCCTGTGCATCGTGGGTGGGCTCCTCTGGATGGTGATCGCGGAACTGGTCCTGCACGAGGGCCGCGGCGGACAGGTCCGGCTCATGATTCTCTCGGGGGCCGTCCTGCTGGCCGTGTCCCTGGTCCTTTCGATCATGGGGCGCGTGTCGGCAAAGGTGGCGAGCGGCCGCTGCCGCCGGTGCGACAGGCCGGTCCAGCCGGGGCACGTCTACTGCTCCGACCATTTCAAGGATGCCGTGAACGAGTATCGGGATCACCACAGGCAGAAAGGCAACGGGGGTTGAGGGCGGACGGTCCCTGCCCGGCCGCGGAGGCGGTGGTGATCGTGGGCCCGACGGCGTCCGGAAAGAGCGACATCGCCTGCGCCCTGGCCCGGAGGTTCGGCGGGTGGATCCTGAGCGTCGACTCCATGGCAGTCTACCGGGGGCTGGACATCGGCACTTCAAAGCCATCGGCGGAGATCCGGCGCGAGATCCCCCACCGGGGACTGGATCTGGTGGATCCGGATCGGGACTTCTCCCTGGGGGATTTCATCCGGGCGGCCGATGAGTCGCTGTCGGAGTTGCGGTCGGCGGGGGCGCTGCCGATCCTGGTGGGGGGCACCGGCCTCTACCTGCGCGGAGTGCTGAAGGGAGTGGCCCCGCTGCCCGGGCGGGACCCGGCTTTCCGGAGGCGCCTTCTGGAGCGGGAGTCGGCGGAGGGGCCCGGCACGCTGCACCGGCTCCTCAGCGAGACCGATCCCGAATCCGCCCGGCGAATTCCCGCGGCGGACACCCAGCGGGTGGTGAGGGCCCTGGAGTTGTCCGAGCGGGGAGTCCGGGACGCGCTGGGAAAGCCCGGAGCCGAATGGACCGCCCCGGACCGCTTCCCGAGCGTCAAGGTCGGAATCCGCCGGGACCGCCGCGAGCTGGAGCGGCGGGTCGAGAAGCGGGTGGACCGGTTCCTCTCCCGGGGGCTCCTGGAGGAAACCCGGGATCTCCTCCGCCGCTATCCTCCCACGGCGAACGCCTTCAAGGCGCTCGGATACCGGGAGCTGGCGGCGCACCTCCGGGGCGAGTGCGATCTCGCGACGGCCCGGAAGGAGATGGTGCTGAACACGCTCCGATACACGAAGAGGCAGATGACCTGGTTCCGGAAGGAGCCGGGTGTTCGTTGGTTCGAACTTTGCGGTCCGGCCGAGGCAGCGGCGCCCCTGATCGGGGATTTCGTCGCGGGGTGTCTGGGCCGCCTGTCCGCCGTCGCAGAATAGGACACCGGTCAAGTCCTTCAGAGGAGAAGCCATGGAAAGGGACAGCTCCCCCAACATCCAGAACGACTTCTTCAACCAGGCGCGGAAGGACAAGGCGCGGGTGGTCATCTATCTCAACAGCGGCAAGAAGCTGATGGGCCGGATCAAGAGTTTCGACAAGTTCACGGTGATCCTGGACAACGGCCAGGGCGAGCAGATGATCTTCAAGCACGCCATCGCCACCGTGAGCAGCACCAAGACGTTCGGGAACTACATCCACTTCGACCCCGCCGCCGGAACGGACAAGGATGCGCCCGAGGCGGAAGGGTCGGGCGAGGACTGCGGGGGCGAAGGGAAGGACGGGACCTCCGCGGAGTGAAGTCCCCTCCCGGAGCCCCGGAGGCACCTTGGGTTTCACCCTGCCGAACCTGGTGACGATCGCGCGCATGGTGCTGGTCCCCGCCTTCATCATGCTGGTGGTCTCCAACCGCCCGGGCTGGGCCCTGGGGGTCTTCGCCGCCGCGGGAATCAGCGACGCCCTGGACGGCTTCGTCGCCCGGCGCTTCGGGCAAAGGAGCGAACTGGGCGCCTTCCTGGACCCTGTCGCCGACAAGCTGCTCGTGACCGCGGCACTGGTGGTCCTGTCCCTCCCGGACCATCCCGCGTCGTTCCCTCACTTCGTCCTGCTGAACCGCTTTCCCATCCTCCTGACGATTCTGACCATCAGCCGGGACGTCTTCATCGTCCTCATCGCGCTGGTGATACACCTGGCCACCGGGCTGACCCGTTTCCAGCCCACGGTCTATGGAAAAATCACGACGGTGGTCCAGGTGGTCACGATCTGTGTCATCCTCCTTTACAACCACCTGCAGGTGCGCTCGATCGCGGTGGTTCCGGGGTTGGTCTATCTCACCCTGGCGGCCACGCTCCTTTCTGGTTTCCACTACATCTTTCACGGCGCGCGCCTCGCGGGGTCGGCCCCGGACACCGGCAGGTAGCCTGACGGCCCGAAGCGGCCGCCCGTGGGTTCTCCTCACATTCCAGGTCGTTGCTCGGGAGTTTCAGTTCAGAACCAGCCTGGCCGGAGCGAAGCCGGGGGCGGATCTCTATTTGCCGAAGAGGCCCCTGAGGATCCCCTTCTTGTTGTCCTCTTCGGTTCCAAGGGCGATCCGGGCGGTCTCGTTGCCGGCCTCCCAGGAGAGGGCCTTCTGGAGATACTCCAGGCCCTTCTCCTCCTGCCCCATCTTCCTGTAGAGGAGGCCGAGCTGGGCGTAGTTCTCGGCAAAGGTGGGGTTCATCTCGATGGCCCGGAGGAAGTGCCGTTCCGCCTCCTTCCTGAGGCGCGGATTCCGGCTCTGGACCATCGCCAGATAGCGGTGATACTCCTCCTTGCCCCCGTCCTGCTCCACGGCGTGCTCGAAGAAAGAGAGGGCCTTCACCATTTCCTGCTTCTCGTAAAGGGCCCGGCCGTGGAGGTAGTTCTGCCGGGCCACCTCGGCGGCGCTGCTGGCCGTGCTCTCCGCGGAAGGCTTGTCGCCGGCCTGAGAAAGGGACTTGTCGTACTCGCTCCGGCTCTCCGGCTTGGAGAGGGCGGCATAGGCCTCGGTGATGGCGGCGAAGAGCCGCTCGGCGCGGCTCTTGGTTTCGTCCTCGGAGAACTTGTCGGGATGGAGCCTCTTGGCGAGGGAGTAATAGGCGTGGCGGACCTCCGAATCGGAGGCGGACGGCGTGAGGCCCAGGACCTGGTAGAAGTTCTGTCCCATGAGGGCGGAGAAGCGCTCCAGCATCTCGTCCACGGGCCCGGCCGGCCTCCGCAGGACGGCCGTGGAGGAAGCGGGAGCCTTGCGGGCGGGCGGTGCCGGCGCCGTCTCGCCGTTGGAATCGCCGGCGGAGACACCCGGGGCTTCCGGCACTCCCGGCTCTCCCTCCACGGCGTCGAGCTTCAGGAACCCCGCCAGGATCAGCGCGCAGAGGGCCCGTTCCGTCTCCTCCGGATCCAGGGGGCTCATCACCGCGACTTCCCGGAGGGAGAGGGTCCCGTCGGCCCGTGAGATGAGGAAGCCCTCCGCCGGCTGGAGGGGCACCTGCTCCAGGGGGATGGGGGGGGCCGGGTTGAGGCGCACGCGGGGGCTTCCGTCCCTCAGAACCGCGCGGATGAAACCCGAGTCGGTTGCGTTGCGCACCAGACCCAGGATCGCCACCGGGACCGGGAACCCCGCGTCGCCAGGCTGGGTGAAGGGAAGCTCCCCCTCCTGGTACTCGTAGGTGGCGTCGCCCCACTTCGCAGCGCCCACCACGATTTTCTCAATCATCTCCTGCACGAGGGTCCCGTGATCGCCCGCCTCCAGGAAGCCCAGGCGCAGGATGGAAGAGCTGAGGAGCTCGTTGACCTGCTTGGCCGCGGTCGCCTTGCGCATCTGGTCGGCGTGGAACACTCCGCGCTGCTTGAGGTGCTCGGTGAGGCTCTCCGTCATGAGGTTCGATGCGGCGTAGCGGATCATCGATCCCTTCTCGATGAAGAGCTGGCGCACCAGGTTTCCCCGGGAGATCTTGAGGCCGCCGGAGCGTCCCCCCGCCAGGATTCTCGAGAGGACCTGGGCCAGAGACCGTTCGGAGAGCTTTCCCGCGAACCCGGCCACGTCAGCTCCTTTCCGAGAACTTCTTCAGGAGATCGTCCATCCACCCCTTCTGCAGATCTGCGAAGTCCTCCCGGGTGGTCCCCCGGAGGGCTTCTTCCGCCGTCAGCCCCTCGCGCATCCCGTCCAGGGCCTCCACGAGGGCGGAAAAGCCGAACCGCTCGGAAAGGTACCGGGTGAAGGAGAGGGCGGAGGCGTAGGTGAAGGTGTCGTACCAGGAGCGTCCCTCCGATGCGGCCAGGTCCCGGGCCAGGCCCCGCTCCTCGGAGGCCGGAAGGGACCTCCCTTCCAGCATCTGGGCCAGCCCCTCCTGCAGCCACCGGGGGCAGTTCCCGGCGGTCTTCCCGGAGACGAATGCGTGGGTCAGCTCATGGACCAGTACGGCGCGGATCTCCGGGTTCAGGACCTTCACTCCTCCGATGGGGATGCGGATTTTCCCGTCGAAGAGACCCGACACCGAAGCGGGCAGCCGGGTCATCTCGTGGAATTCCCGGGAAGGGTACAGGATCGTCACGATGGGGCCGGGGGGAGCGAACTGAAAGCGCTCCGAAAGGTCCCGGTGCTTCTCCTCCAGGTAGTCCCGGATGGAAGCCCCGATGTCGGGGCCGGACAGGCCGCCTCCTTCGTAGCGCAAGGTGAAGTGGGGCGCTTCAGTCCCCTCGAAGTCCCGGCTCACGGCCAGCTCGCGCCGCGCCTTCTCCAGACGCGCGGCGACCCGCGGGTCGCTCCTGAGGGACAGGGAGGTCTCCCACTCGGAGATAGCGTCAGGAAGGTTTTCCTCGCGGTAGTAGACGGTGCCCAGGAGGTCGTGGAGGGACGGGTCCTTCGGATGGGAGACCAGCCCCTCCTGGATCTGGGCCCGGGCGTAAAGATCCTTCCCTTCCTTGAGGTAGTTGCCGGAGAGGCCGAGCAGTGCCGGGAGGCACCGCGGGTCGTAGGTGAGGGCCTCCCGGTAAAGGCTGCCGGCGGTGGAGAGGTCCCTCCTCCCGGCGGCGCTATCCGCCAGGACCGAGAGCCCCCGGGCGATCTCCCGTGCGTCGGCCTCGCGGCGCCGGGGCTGCTCACGGAGGTCGCGCTTCAGGATCTCCAGGGTCTCCCTCATCTCATCATCGGAAAGGGAGCCGGAGGCGGCGGCCGGAGGCAGGGGCGGTGTTTCCCGGCGGGTCCCGGCCACGGGCCGCTGGAGGGGTGGCGCCGCACCCGGCAGGGCGTCGGGAGATGCCGGGGGGGGATTCGCCAAGGCGGAGGCCCCGGCCCGGGCGGCGGGCGGGGGCGAAGCCTCGATCCGCTCCACCAGCGAGCGGGGGATGGTGACGCTCCCCCCGGCGATCTCGAAGACGACCTGGTCTCCCTGATAGCGCCAACCTTCCACTTCGAGGCTGCGCCCGTCCTTGAGATGGATTGTGTCGGCGAGGGATACTCCGGCGGAGAGGATCATCCCCAGGAGGCCTGCCCCCGCCATCCGGCGCATCTCAGCGTCTCTCCGGGGGAGCCAGCTTCCCGAGGCTCACCACCACGGGCTTCCCGCCTTCGTCCAGGAAGAAGGCCGGCACCGCGGCCTTTCCGGCCCGGGCTTCCTCCTGGCTGGCGTATGCCCCCCAGCAGAGCCGGTAGCAGGACCTCCCCTCCAGGAAGAACGGGACCATGAAGAAATCCACCGAGCCGCGGGTGCGACGGGCGGCCTTCTTCACGGACTCTTCCTGGCAGGCGATGGCGAGCTGAAGGGTGAAGGTGTTCTTCGTTTCCTGCCGCGTCGTCTCGAGCCAGGAGCCGGCGGCGGCGGCGAAGTCTCCCGAGTCGAGGAGTGTCCGGGCCTCCTGGAAGCGGTCTGCGGCGGCAAAGGGCGGGACTCCGGGGATTTGCTCCGCCGCCGAGGGCGGCGGGGAAGCGGGTCCCTCCTCGCCGGGACTCGCGACCGCGGCCCCGGCCGGTCCCTTCGTCCCGGCGGAGGACGTGGGGGCGGGCGCCTGCGGACCTGCCAGACCGGCGGATTGGGCCAAAGACGGCTCGTCGGTCGGGATCGACCCGGTTTCTCCCGCTTCACCACCCCCCTGAGTCGCCTCCGGAGCATGGGGTGGGCCGGCCTCGGCACTCCCGGATTCGGAAGCCGTCGCCTCCTTCTCCGGGGGGGCGGGGGAGACACCGGCGGGTGCGGGGGAGCCCTTCAGGAAAACGAACCAGGCGAAGGTCGCGACCAGGATCGCGATCCCGGCCATGATGGAGAGGATCCCCCAGGGTCCCGCGGTGCGGGCGGGAGGGGACGGAGACGTCAGAGGGTCTTTGAATTCCAGGCGGATTGGCTCCCCTCGCGCGACGAGATCCTCCCCGTCGCCGGCATTCTCGGGCGACAGCCAGGCGGCGGGCGCGGGACCCCCTTCCACCTTCGGCTCCAAACTGGCGGGATCGGGCGATGGGCCGGGGGCTCCTTCCGGGACGGCCGGGGCGATCCACCCACCGGTCTCGCCCTGCCTCGCCACCTCTTCCGGCTCCGAAGGAACGACGACGATGGCAGGTTTCTCCGGCTCCGGAACTTCCGCGGCGGCCATGAGGGGACCGGGAATCGGCTCCACCCCGACGCTCTCCCCCGGGGATTGCGCCGAGACCTCCTCCGGGACAGGTACTCCCTCGGGCTCCGCCGACTTCGTCCCCAGAAGTCCGAAGAGATGGAGCCCGTAGACGGTCTTGCTGGCGGCGAAATCGTCCAGCCCGGCCGCCTGCCCGAAGGCGTGAATGGTCATGGGCCCGGAGAAACGGCCGGCGCAATCCTGCCATCGTTTCGGAAGCTTCGGGAGTGCTGCTCCGGGAGAAGGCGCGAGGGCGGGGAAGTAGATCGTATCGGGGGCGCCCACCTCCAGCAGGACAAAGCTTCGCTCCGGCAGATCCTGGACGAGATCCAGCAGAAGCTCCCGGGTCTCCACGTTGAGGGACGTGATCTCCCGCGGGAAGTATTCGCTCTGGATCTCATAGCGCCCCCCTGCGAGAGAGAGGACGCTTCCCACGATCTGTCGGAGTTGCTGCCGGGCGCCCGAGAAGAGCTCGCCGCTCGTGAGGAATCCCATCTGCACCAGGACACGGGCCAGGGAAGTGCCGGGCTGGGCCTGCTTTCGGGCCAGCTCCATCTGCTCCGTCTTGAGCTTCCCGGCCCGCATCAGAATCGGCGCCAGGTGATCGCCCTGGTCGTTGGAAGATGCCATGGCGATCTCGCCGGTCTGAAAGTAGAGGAACTTCAGGACCGCTCCCTGGGAGATTCGCAGGGTTCCCGTGAAGCGTGCAAGGTGGAGGCGGACCAGAAGGCGGGGACAGGAGATGTCGGCGAAGGTCCCGGAATTGTTCACCGATTCCATTGACGCGCCATCCTCGGGGCGGACCCCGGGCCCCCGAGGCGGGAGTGGGGCAAGTCCTTCAAGCGGAGGGAAGTATAGTGTCGCGTTACGGGAAGTGTCAACCGCTCCGGTGGAGGACCTGGGCGGTTTAACTCCTTGCAAGGCATGGATTTCAGACGGGACGCGTGTGGTAGAATCACTCCCGGGCAGGTGAGGCATTTGCGGAGGCACCGGTGAACGGGAATCTCAAGGACGAAAGCCGGTACGATGCCATCGTGGTGGGAAGCGGCATCGCGGGCCTGCGCGCCGCCGTGGATCTGGCGGAAGCCGGAGCCCGGGTGGCGGTTTTGACCAAGGACAGTCCCACCGACAGCAACACCGGCTTCGCCCAGGGGGGCATCGCGGTGGCGCTCTCGGAGGAGGACCGGATCGAGTTCCACCTGCAGGACACCCTCCGGGCCGGGGACGGCCTGTGCGACGAGGAGGCGGTCCGGATCCTCGTGGAGGAAGGGCCGCCGCGGATTCAGGAGATGATCGATTGGGGGACCCGCTTCGACCGGGAGGGGACCCGCCTCGCCTTCGCTCAGGAAGGGGCCCACAGCCGGCGGCGTGTTCTCCACGCCCATGGCGATTCCACCGGGAGCGAGATCGTCCGTGCGCTGCTGGCGCGCGCTTCGGCCTTCCGGTCGCTGGTGTTCCTCACCCGGAGCTTCTCCGTGGACCTGGTTCTGGAGGGGGGCCGGTGCACGGGCCTCCTCGTTCTGGATGAAGGCTCCCGGGCCCTCCGGGTGATCGGATCGGGAGCGGTGCTCCTCGCCACCGGTGGGGCGGGGAGGCTCTACCGCGAAACCACCAATCCTCCCCAGGCCACGGGGGACGGAGTTGCCATGGCCTACCGGGCGGGAGCGGCGGTGGCGGACATGGAGTTCGTCCAGTTCCATCCCACCACGCTCTGTGCTCCCGGCGCGCCGCGGTTTCTCCTTTCCGAAGCGCTGCGGGGAGAAGGAGCGCTCCTCAGGAACGGGGCGGGGGAGCGCTTCATGCCCCGCTATCACCCCGACGGGGAGCTGGCGCCCCGGGACGCAGTTTCCCTGGCCATCGTGGCGGAGCTGGAGCGCACCGGCGACCGGTGCGTCACCCTGGATCTTACGGGACAGGATCCCGCGGCATTGAGGGGGCGGTTTCCCAAGATCTACGAGACCTGCCTCCAGTTCGGCTTCGATCTGGCCCGGGACCGGGTCCCGGTCCATCCCAGCGCCCATTACTTCATGGGAGGGGTCAGGACGGATCTGAGGGGCCGGACCGCGGTGCCGGGCCTCTACGCGGCGGGAGAGGTGGCCTGCACCGGGGTGCACGGCGCCAACCGTCTCGCCAGCAACTCCCTTCTGGAGGGGCTTGTCTTCGGGACGAGGGCCGCCTCGGCCCTTCGCGAGGAGTTCCGGATGGCGGGGACTCCGGAGGTGGAAATTCCCACCACCCTGACCCCCGGCCCTTCCGGGGCGGCGCACCTGGCAGGGCGGATTGGCGATCTGATGTGGGGCCGCGTGGGAATCCGTCGCGACCGCGAGGGGTTGCTGGCGGCCGCTGCGGAGCTGGAACGGCTCGAGGAGACCCTCGGCCGCCACCCCGTGGAGCGGGGCGCCATTGAGGCGCGAAACCTGCTCGTGCTGGGAAGGCTTGTGGCCCGGGCCGCCCTGGACCGGGAGGAGAGCCGGGGCGCCCACCACCGGAGAGATTTTCCTGCCCGGCGCGACGAGTGGGTCCGGCACCTCGAGTACCGGGCCGCGGGACCCGCCCCCGATCTCTCTCGCAGGGATTAGTTCCCTCCCCGAAATCTCGTCACATTCGGCCGCCGCAGCGGCCTCGTCTGTTAAAGCGATTTTTGAGATGGAGCGCTCGGTCCCCGGGAAGGACTCAGCGAATCATGCTGAAGGAACGCCGCCAGCGGGTCCGGGTGATCAGGTGGGTGAGCTTGGACCATATCCCGGAGATGCGATCCACTACTCCGGTGCGCAGGTAGGCGTCCCGGTCCTCCTCATACGACCAGAAGACCGCAAAGGCCCTCCCCTTGATATAGTCCCGGGGAACGAAACCCCAGGCCCGGCTGTCCCGGCTGTTGTCCCGGTTGTCCCCCATGGCGAAGTAGTGCCCCGGCGGAATCTTCGTGGGCGTATAGTCGTCGGCGTCGAGGTGGGTCCCCGGGGGGTAGATGTGCTGGACGTAGGGCTCCTTCTGGAGGACCCCGTTCAGGTAGAGCTGGCGATGCCGGACCTCCAGGACATCTCCCGGAAGACCGATGATCCGCTTGATGTAGTCCTTCTCCGGCTCCTCGGGATACTTGAAGACGACAATATCGCCGCGCCGGATGTCCCGGATGGGAAGAATCTTCTTCTCCCACTCGAAGGAGTGGGGAGCGTAGACGTTCTTGTTCACCATGATGTAATCGCCGATGAGGAGCGTCGGGATCATGGAGCCGGTGGGGATCTTGGATTGCTGGAAGACGAACGTGCGGGCGAACAGGACGAAAATGACGCAGGTGACGATGGTCTCGAAATAGTCGCGGAAGATGCCCTTCCGGGGGGGTGCCGCGGGAGAGGTCTGGGGGGAATCGGTCATCGCAGGAAGGAAGCCACCATCTCGACCGCTTCGGTCGGGGTCCGGGAGATCCGGGTGATCTGGAGCTGCTCTGCCTCCACCATCTGTCGTTCCTCGAGGGACTTGAGGACCCCCTCCCAGCAGTCACCCAGGAGCACGATCCGGGTGGGAGGAAGGAGGCCGCTACGGTTCAGGGCCCAGAGAAACGCTAGCTCCGCCAGGGTCCCCGATTTGCCGCGGAGGATTATATAGGCGTGGCTGAGCTCTATCAAACGGCGGGTCCGGCTGTAAAGATCCGGCTCCCGGTGCTCCTCGTCCAGATAGGGATTGCCCGCAGAGCGGCGGAAAGCGCCGGTGGTCACCCCGACGGAACGACCCCCGGCCTCCCGGGCCCCGCGGCTGGCTGCCTCCATCACGCCGCCGTAGCCCCCGTTCACCACCCGGAAACCGGATAGGGCCAGCAGGGCTCCCACCGCCCGGGCCTCCTCATAGAGGGGATCCCCTTCCAGGGGCTCACTGCTTCCAAAGACCGCCACCGACAGGGGAACCGACCGATTCTCCAAGCTCCTCTCCATTTCCATTCCGCCGGACCCATCCGCGCTGAATCATAACTGAACGGGGCGGGGCCCGGAAGGGGAGAAGGGAATCCACCGGGCGGGAAGCGCCGCGTCTTCCACCGGATCCCGGTCCTGGCAGCCGCCCCATCCCGGTTTGAAGCAGGCCCGGCAGCCTCCCGGGAGCAGTCCACTCCCGAGGACGAGCCGGGCGAAGATCGTCCAGTAAAGGTCGAAGAACTCCGGGCGGAACCCCAGGGGTCGCACAGGCGGAAGCGTTTGATGAAACGGATGATACGGCAGAACTAGACTTGAGTGGCATTGCTTCGAATGCCAATATTATTTTGAGAAATCATCTTGACAATTACGTGATTACGAGTAGATTAACAGCAGATTTCGTATATATATGATTTTTGCTGCACTCCCTCCAAATCGCATCAAAAACATATATATACAACCCAGACAGTTTTCCCACAGCCTCCCAACAACAACCCGAAACGGGGGACCGAAAGGTCCCCCACCCCCCTGTCTCACCGGTCCTTGGATTTCTTCCGGGCTGCCGGGACCCGGTAAGCGCTGAGCAGACAAGGCGTTGACAACCTATGAGCGTCATCATAAACTCCGGAAACGTCTTTTCAGCATGGGGACCGGATGTTCAGGCAGGCCATCGAGAAGCTGGAGAGGGAGCTCCGCACCCTCGAAAAAGAGTACCGGCACGAACTTCCCAAGGAGATCAAGAGGGCCCTCGCCATGGGCGACCTCAGGGAGAATGCCGAGTACCACGCCGCCCTGGAGAGGCAGAGCTACGTCAAGGCCAAGATCGGCCATATCAAAAAGCGCCTCTCCGAGATCGCCATGATCAAGATCGACTCCCTTCCGCGGGATCGCGTGGGCCTGGGGTCGACGGTGGTCCTGTACGATCTGAACGAAAACAAGGAAGTCCGCTACGAGCTGGTCTTTGCCGATGACTCCGACTTCTCCCGCGGCCTGCTCTCCGTCTCCTCTCCCATCGGAAGGGGACTCGTGGGCCGCGGGGTCGGGGAGGAAGTCTCCATTCAGGTTCCCAACGGCGTGAGGCGTTACGAGATCGTTTCCCTGCAGACCATGCACGAGAAGGAAAAAGGTCCATCCACGTCCCGCGACGAGGAGGAATAGCTGCTCATGAACGGCCGGGACGGGGGCGTGTCTCGCGGGGGGATGCTGCGGGACGACTCCTGCCCCTATCTCCGCCCTCGGAAGGGCGCTACTGTGAGGACACCCATGTCAGTCCTGCCGCCGCCAAGGCTCCGTCCCGCGCTGCCGCTCCCGGCCGCGCTCCTGATCTCCCTTGCCCTCTCCTGCGCCGCCAGGGTGGACGTGGAGAAGCTCTTCCTGCAGTCCCGCTCCAGCGATTATGAGGAGCAGCTGGAGGCCCGGCAGAAGCTCGAGGGACTGGTGACCGAAGGAGAGGTCGGGCCCTTCGCCCGTGGCCTGCGAAGCGAGAACACCGAGACCCGCGTCCAGTCCATTCTCCATCTGATGTTGATCAAGAAGGACGAGGCCAGGAAGGCCCTGGTGGGGGAGCTGGATCTCTCCCGGCGGTTCAACGTCTTCTACAATCCTATCCGGCTGATCCCCGTCTCCACCCCGTACGACAGCCGCATCATGATCGCCCGCATCGTTTTTCTCCAGGGAGGGGACCCGGAGGCGGTGGATGTCCTCGGCGCCACTTACGGAAAGGAGCCCGACGCGGAGGCGAGGGTCGGCACCGTCTACGCCCTGGGAGCGCTGGTGGATTCGAGGACCGTTCCCGCCCTGAAGAAGGCCCTGAGGGACCGGGATCTGAAGGTGGTGAAGGCAGCACTTGAGGGACTGTCCCAGCTGGAGGTCCCCGACGTGGCCGACTCGCTGCTGCAGGGCCTCACGGACTCCGACGAGGCTATCCGGGTCAACTGCGCTTCGGTCCTCTCCGGCTTCCCGGGGCGGAGGACCGCCGACGCCCTGATGGAGGTGGTCAGGAAAGACCCCTCGGAGAAGGTCCGCCTGGCCGCGCTGATCTCCGCGGCGTACGCGGGGGGGCCGTACACCTTCGAGTTCATCCTGGGCATTCTGAAGAGCCAGGGAGCCGGCGCCGAGATGAAGAACCAGGCGGCTTCGGCACTTCAGGGCCTGACGAACCAGGATTTCGGTCAGGATGCGGCCCGCTGGGCCCGCTGGTATCAGCAGAATCGGGAGAAGCTGTTGCGCCCCTGACTGCCGGCGTCCCGCCGGCCCATGGAGTCCCATGCCGGAAAGAACCAGGGGTGATCTCCGGGATCTCCTCTTTGCCCTGCTGGAGTCCACCCGGCCCAGACAGTGGATCAAGAACCTCCTGATCTTCGCGGCCCTGCTCTTCGCCAAGAAGCTGACCGATCCCGTCCGTCTGGCCCACGCCGTCCTCGCCTTCGTGCTCTTCTGCGCCGTCTCCGGCGGGGTCTACCTGTTCAACGACATGCTGGACCGGGAGAGGGACCGCCTTCACCCGATCAAGGCAAGGCGCCCGCTGGCCTCCGGCAGGCTGCCCATGAACGTGGCCCTTCCGGCGACGCTGGTGCTCCTCACGGCGGCCATCGCCGCCTCCTTCAGCCTGTCGCTTCCCTTCGGGGCCACCGCTCTCGTCTATTTGCTCATCAACATCGCCTACTCGTTCTGGCTCAAGGAGGTGGTGATCCTCGACGTGATGTTCGTGGGTTTCGGCTTCGTCCTTCGCGCCCTGGCCGGGGCCGTGGCCATCGACGTCGAGATCTCCCCCTGGCTGATCCTGTGCACCATTCTTCTCTCGCTCTTCCTGGCTTTTTGCAAGCGCCGGCAGGAACTGGAAATGCTGGTGGAGGAGGCGGGCGGCCATCGCCTGGCGCTGCGGGAGTACTCGGTGGGGTTCCTGGACCAGATGATCTCCATCGTCACCGCCGCGACGGTGGTCTGCTATTCCTTCTACACCATCTCACCGGAGGTCGAGCAGAAGCTCGGGACGCGGTATCTTTTCCTGACCATCCCTCTGGTCCTGTACGGCATCTTCCGGTATCTCTACCTCGTCCACCGCCGGGGGCAGGGGGGCAGCCCCGCGGCGGCGCTCCTCACCGACCGGCCTCTCCTCATCTGCGTCGCGCTTTGGACCGTGGTGGTCTGCGTCATCCTGTATCGCTGACGACCTTTCGGCTGTTGCCGGAATCCGCGCGGGACGCTAACATCTCCCAAGTCCGCGCGGAGGTCCGCTCCGGAGGGAACCGTCCATGCCCAGACCCCGTGTCGCGGTGCTTCGCACCGGACCCGCCACCGTCCTCTCCGATTACCGGAGGCTGATGCATCTGGCGGGGTACCGGGAGGTCCTCGATCCGCTGACCCCTCTCCTGGTCAAGCTGAACCTCTCCTGGACGAAATACTTTCCCTCCTGCTCCTCCCAGCCCTGGCAGCTGGAGGGAGTCCTCCAGACCCTGGCGGACGACGGGTACTCCCCGTCGCGGATCTTCCCCGTGGAGAACAAGACGGTGGTCACGGAGCCCTGGGCCGGCGCACGGAACAACCGCTGGCTCCCGGTGATCCGCCGGTTCGCCCTGGAGTTCCTGCCCCTCACCGAAGTGGAGTGGATCGTCTACCGGTTCAAGTCGCCCCTCCTGCGGCTGAACCAGATATTCCCCGAAGGGATCGAGATTCCCGCCATCTACCCCGGGAAGAACATCCTGCACCTGCCCACCGTGAAGACCCACGGCCATTCCACCACGACCGGATCCATCAAGAACGCTTTCGGCGGGCTCCTGAAGGAGGTCCGGCACTACGCCCACAAGTACATCCACGAGGTGCTCGTGGACCTGGTGATGATGCAGAAGGAGCTCCACCCGGCCGTCTTCACCGTCATGGACGGAACGGTGGCCGGGGATGGGGCGGGACCGAGGACTTTGGAGCCGGTGGTCAAGGATTACCTGCTGGCGGCGGCCGACTCGGTGGCCATTGACGCGGTGGCGGCACGGATGATGGGCTTCGACCCCATGGGGATTCCGTACCTGCGGATGTGCCACGACCGGGGCCTGGGGACTGCGGATCCCCGCCAGATCGAGATCGTGGGGGAATCGATTGAAGGGGTGAACTTCGGGTTCCGGGCGAAGAGAAGTCTCGTGATCTGGGGTGACCAGATGCTCCGGGTGGGTCCCCTCCGGTTCCTGGAGAAGATCGCGCTGCATTCGCCCCTGATGGTCTGGGCCCCGCTCGCGTCGAACCTCTACCACGACTGCCTGTGGTACCCCACCGCAGGACGGGCGAAGATCAGGCGCTTCCGCAGGACGAAATGGGGCCGCTTCCTGGACGAGCGCTACGGTGGAGGCTCTTGAGCCGCTTTCCGCTCACTGCCGGCTTCGCCCTCACGCTGGCCATCCTGGCGGTTTCCTGGGGGGCCATCCTGGTCCGGTTGTGCCAGGCCCCCTCCCTGGTCATCGCCTTCTACCGCCTCGGCCTGGCGACCGTCATTCTGATCCCGTTCGCTCTCGCGACCGGGGGCCGCAGGTCCATTCTCCCAGCGGGCCCGTCCCTGGCGCTGGTGGCCGCGTCGGGTTTTCTGCTGGCCGTCCACTTCGGGACCTGGATCACCTCCCTCTCCTACACAACGGTCGCGAGCTCCGTCGTGCTGGTCTCGACCCAGCCCCTGTTCTCGGCCTTCTTCTCGGGCCTCTTCCTCGGGGAAAAGGCCCCCCCGCGGCTTTACGCGGGAGTGGCCCTCGCCCTGGCGGGGACGGCGGTCATCGCGGGAGGGGACCTCGCCCTCTCTCCGGCCCGCCTGAAGGGGGACTTCCTGGCCCTGGTGGGCGCAGCCGCGGCGTCGGGTTACTTCATCATCGGCCGCCGCCTCCGGGAGGAGATGCGCTTCTTCGGATACCTGGTCCTCGTCTACGGGTTCTCGGCCCTGTTCTTAGGCGCGGCCGCGGCGGCGTCGGGAGAGAATATCCTCAGGGTGTCCCGGGGCGACATTTTCTGGCTCTTCCTCATGGCGGCGGGGCCCACCGCGGTGGGACACGGCTGTTTCAACTGGGCGGTCCGGAAGCTCCAGGTCTTCTACGTGAACCTGGCCGCCTTCGGGGAACCGATTCTCGCGAGTTTCTATGCCTTTCTCCTGCTGGGAGAGACGCTGGGTGCCTCGCTCTGGGCGGGCGGCGCCCTGGTCTTCGCCGGCATCCTCCTGGCCCTCCCCCGGCAGGCGCGATCCGTTCCGGCAGGTTGAGGCCGACGCGGCCCCGCGAAGAGGCGGCACGGAGGCGGAAGTGACGGTGGATCTCCGGGCACCCGTCGAAACGGTGAAAGGGATTGGCCCCAGGAGGGCGGAGGCCCTCGCGGGGGAGGGAATCAGAACGGTGGAGGACCTGCTCCTGACTCTCCCGTTCCGCTATGAGGACCGCAGCCATTTCGCTTCCATCTCGGCCCTGGCCCCCGGCGTCCGGGCGGCCGTCAAGGGGCGGATCTTCTCGGCGGTCCTGCGCCGGACGAGGACCCGGGGGTTTACGCTTTTCAACGTCCGGATCGAGGACGAGTCGGGAGTTCTGCCCTGCCTCTGGTACAACCAGCCCTACCTCCGGAACGTCCTGAAGGAGGGGCGGAACGTCGTCCTCTTCGGCGAGGCGACGGTGCCGGAGCGCGGGAAGCCGGAGCTGAGGTTCCTGAACCCGCAATACGAGATTCTGGGGGACGACCCGGAGCGGATTCACACGGGTCGGATCGTCCCCATCTACCGCAAGGCAGGGGACCTGTCCTCCCGGAGGTTCCGGGGACTCCTCCACGGCCTCCTCCATGAACTCCCGTCGGATCTAGGCGATCCGCTCCCGGCCGGGCCGTGCCGGCGCCTGGGCCTTCCCTGCCGGGCGGCGGCCTTCCGGGAAGTGCACTTCCCGGCGCCGGGAACGAGCCCCGCGCTTCTGGAGGCCGGCCTGACCCCCGCGCACCGGAGGCTCGCGTTCGAAGAGCTGTTTCTCCTGCAGGCTTCGCTGGAGCGCGCCCGGGACCGGAGAAGGGCGCTTTCCGGAGTCTCCATTCAGGTCACGCCGCAGTTTCGTCTCGACTGCTCCCGGATCCTCCCCTTCCGCCTCACCCCGGCGCAGGAGCGGGTGCTGGAGGAGATTCTCCGGGACCTCTCGGGGCCGGCGCCCATGAGCCGGCTGCTCCACGGCGAAGTCGGATCGGGCAAGACGGTGGTGGCCCTCCTCGCGGCCGTGGCCGCCATGGAGAGCGGCTGCCAGGTGGCGCTGATGGTTCCCACGGAGATCCTGGCCGAGCAGCACTACCAGACGCTGGGACGGCTCCTGACCGGGACCGGCCACCGGCCGGCCCTGCTGACCTCCGGGCAGGCGTCCGCGCAGCGCCGGGGCACTCTGAAGGCGCTTGCCGGGGGAAGCGTGGGCCTGGTGGTGGGGACCCACGCGCTCATCCAGGAGGAGGTCGAGTTCCGGAGGCTGGCGCTGGTCATCGTGGATGAGCAGCACCGCTTCGGCGTCCGGCAGCGGACCCTTCTTCAGGAGAAGGGGCGCCATCCGCACCTGCTTCTGATGACCGCCACGCCCATCCCCCGGTCTCTGGCCCTGGTCCTCTACGGCGACATGGAGGTCTCGGTCCTCGACGAGGTCCCCCGCGGCCGGGGCGTGGTCCGGACGGTCCTCCGCACCTCCGCCGACCGGGCAAAGATCCACGCCTTCATCCGGCGGGAGGCCGAGGAGGGGAGGCGGACGGCCATCGTCTACCCGCTGGTCCGGGAATCGGAGGGAAGCGACCTGCGCTCGGCGGTGAACGAAGCGAGGTCTCTGGCGCGCGGGCCTCTTTCCGGCGTCGCGGTGGGCCTCCTCCACGGGAAGATGTCGTCGGAGGAGAGGAACCGGGCCATGGCCGGCTTCGCCGCGGGCCGCACCCGGGTCCTGGTGACCACCACGGTGGTGGAGGTGGGGATCGACGTTCCGGAGGCGACGGTGATGGTGGTGGAGAGCGCGGAGCGCTTCGGCCTCTCTCAGCTGCACCAGCTGAGGGGGCGGGTGGGACGCGGGGCCTTCGCCTCCTGGTGCATCCTGATTCGCGGGGATCGCATCTCCCCTGAGGCGGAAGCCCGCCTCCAGGTCGTCACCGGCACTTCCGACGGGTTCGAGATTGCGAGGCGGGATCTCGAGATCCGGGGACCCGGAGAGCTCCGCGGACTTCGGCAGTCCGGCGATCCCGGATTAAGACTGGCGGATCTGGTCCGGGATGCAGATCTTCTGGAGATCGCCCGTGAGGAAGCCGCGCGGGTCGTGGCCGGCCCCGGAGAACAGCACCCCCCGAGTCCTCCACGGGACTCTCCCGGCACGGGACGTGTCCCTGCCGTGCGCTTCCCGACAGAGAAGCCGGTGCCCTGACGATTCGCCCGCCGGTTCTCCCCGTTGTACCCTCCGAGCAGGAAATTGCATCTTCGGAACATCTTCCGCGGCGAGGGGAGCCCGGAGAGAGAGGGATCGTTCCCTCTGTGCCCGGTTTGTTTCTTCTCGTTCGGTCTGTATCTCAGAGTCGGAAGTCAAGAACTGCGCTTAATTTCATGCTCATCATAGAGTTGCACTCTGGAGTATTGTACGGGAGCGACAAGAAAGTGACAAAAATTATAGCGGTTTTGTCTTGACAAGAAAGCAGTTAAGCCGTATCGTCGTGTCCAAACGGACTGGAGATTATTGCGAGGCAAAGGCTGCCCTGCGGGAGAAGGCGGGGGGTCGCTCTGCCGCGCGTGAAACCATGAATGCGCCCGGGAGTTGGGCTCGCGGGCCGGAGAGTTGAGGAGAGAGAGCCCAGGTGGAGGTGTTCACAGGGCGCCGTACCTTTAAGGCTTCGCGCTCAGCCTCAGGGTACGTCGCCGCCTCAGGGGCCGTCGTTGAGGGCAGTCGTGGGGACGGCCTGATCCAGGACGCACTCTCCGAGAGGCTAATCCACAAAGCGTAATTCATCCCTTTCCGGGGAAAGCCTTCCGGGGAAGGGAGGGTCTTCCCCGAAGGAGCTGATACCTTTGCCCGGGGAATACCCCCGCAACAATACGAAAGGGTAATGGCCTGGAGTCGAATAAAGACAGACGGATAATCCCCCTTCCCCCAGCTCAAGCCGGTCATTTTTCCAATGTTGGGGCGGTATCGGGAGCGAATCCGTGTCATTCGATTGACAAGCTGAACCTGTGGTCCGGGTTCGCTTGCGCGGTGCTTGAGGGACCGATGTTTCCCAACGGTCATGACGGCCGGCACTGAAAAGTGGGATCCGGCCGAGGAGGTCGAGCAATGAAGGGACGGTGCCAAGGAGCAGCCTGCATCGCCGTCGCCATGATGGTGGCCGTCGCCCTGACGCTGAGCGCGGCGCCGCGGCCGGGTGACAGCGAGCCGGAACCCCCTTCGAACAACGACTATCGGATCGGCGTGGGTGATTTGCTGAACATCCAGGTCTGGAAGGAGACCGACCTCACCCGCTCGGTGCCGGTGAGGCCGGACGGGAAGATCTCCTTTCCCCTCCTCGATGACATCCGGGCCGCGGGCCTCACCCCCCTGGAGCTCAAGGCGGTCCTCACGGAGAAGCTGAAGCAGTATCTCAGCGAGCCCCGGGTGACGGTCCTGGTCGAGGAGGTCAACAGCTACAGGGTCTACGTGATGGGGGAGGTCCTGACCCCGGGAGCCCTGGTGCTCAAGAGCAAGACGACGCTTCTCCAGGCCATCTCCCTGGCGGGCGGCTTCACCGGGTATGCGAAGCGCAACGAGATCACCGTGCTGCGCAGGTTGGCCAGGCGGGATGAGCGGATTCTGGTGAGCTACGAGAGGATCCTCTCGGGAAAGAGCCCCGAGCAGAACCTGGTCCTCGAGCCCGACGACACGGTGGTGGTGCCTTGATGACATTGCCGGTGCGTCGCGGCACCGTGTGCGCGCTCCCGGGGCGATACCTGGTGATCGCGATCCTGACTTTTTGTGCGGCGGGAGAAGGGTTCCGCGCCCAGGTCCCCAGGAGCGCGGGCGCGGGTTCGACAGGAGGCTCCGATCTCACCGTGACACTCGGGGCGGGGGCCACTTCCAACGCGGAGTTCGCCCCAAGCGGCGGCCCGCCCGGCGGCGACTACTTGTCGAACCTTGGGCTGGATTTCTTGACTGCCCGCCGCACCGGGCGCACCGACTGGTCGTTCCACTACCGTCCCTTCTATAGCCGTTATGAGCAGCGAAGCGAATTGAACACCCTCAACCACAGCCTCGACTTCAGTGGAGGCTACGATCTTTCGCCACGCACCAGGCTCACCCTGAGTGACAATTTCGGCTACAGCCGCAATCCCCTCTACGTGGCGAGATACGAAGTGGGGGACTCGCCGGTCCTCACCCGGGAGAGCAGGAGGTGGTCAAACTCTTCCTCCGCGGGCGTGGGGCTGGATCTGTCCCGGTCGCTGACTCTGCAAGCGGGGCTGTCCGGCACCGCCCACCGCTTTCAGGAGACCGGTCTGTATGACAGCAAGATCTACACGGGAAGTGCCGGTCTCTCGAAGAAGGTCGGCCGCGACGAGACTTTCTCCACCACTTACAGCTACTCCCGTTTTCTGCTGAGCGCCCCTGAACTGCCCGACCTCAGCACGACCTCTCAGGGACTTCGCGTGGGATGGTCCCACGCGCGAGGGCAGGGCTCGAAGGTGGGAGTTTCCCTCGGAGCCACGCGGGTGCTGGGGGAGGCGGATCTGCGGACGTTTTTCACGGGAGACGCCTTCTTCCACCATTCCCTCCAGGGGGGGGACATCTCGGCCGGCTACAGGCAGGATCTCAGCGCGGACACCGGATTCGCGGCAGTGAACCTCGCCCGGACGATGTATGCAGGGTTCTCGGGGCGGGTCGGACGTTTCGTCCGATGGGGCCTGGTGGGCGACTACGGCACGCGGGAGTCGACGGTGGTTACCGGGAATCAGTTCGATAGCGGGTCGGTTGTCGACTTGAGGTACGCCGATGTCGTCTTGCGAGGGGATGTCGCGCTGAGCCCGCGATGGGGCCTGAGCGGGAACGCGATGAGTCGAAGGCAGGATGATGCCTGGAATCCCGGCAGTGAGATAACGGTGAACAGCCTTTTCCTGGGAATGACGTACAGGATCTTTTGAGGGCAGGAACGGGGACCTTTCAAGGGTGCGAGCAGACATGGCGAGAAGAGAAGAAATCCTGACGAGCAGTGAGGCACGGCAGTACCTCAAGATCGGCCGGACCAAGCTCTGGCGGATGACCAAGGAGCAACTGATCCCGAGCTATCGGCTCGGGAAATCCCCGAACGCTTCACTGCGTTACAAGCGTTCGGAGTTGCTCCGGTGGCTGGACAGGAACCGGCTGGTCTCCGAGAAGAGCGGCGGGAACGGCGACCGCGATTGAGAGATTTCGCGGAAGAAGCAGACAGGATCGAGTCCTGGCGAGGTTTCCCTAGGTGAAACCCTGGTACGCCATTCAGACCAAGCCACGCAAGGAGCAGGCAGTTCTTGCTGCGCTGGGCCGTGCGGGAGTCGAGGTCTACTGCCCGCGGATCAAGCAGCGGCGGCTTAGAAGGAGGCGCAAGGTGTGCGTGGACACCGCGCTGTTTCCCGGATACCTGTTCGCTCGCCTGGCTTTCCTCCAGGACTACGCTCGTGTGCGGTGGACGCCGGGTCTCGTCCGCGTGGTGACCAGCGGAGGGGTCCCCGTGGAGGTTTCTGAGGAAATGCTCCGGGAAGTGCAGGCGATTGAGAGGGCGGGGAATCGCGGAAGTCTGCGTCCCGCCAGGCTCGCCCCCGGTTCTCGAGTTTGCGTAACGGAAGGGCCCTTCGCCGGTTTCGAGGGGTGTGTGACCGAACCTCTCAACGGCGATGAGCGGGTCCGGATTCTCATAGAACTGTTCCACAGGCAGGCAGCGCTCGAAGTCGACGAGACAATGCTGCAATCGGCGTCACCCGTGCGCTGCGGCCTGTAATCTATTGATTATAGGGTGGTTATAGAGCGCAAGGAGCGACCTCTAATGGCGGAGCTGTACTCGCTTGAAAAGAAAGCGGTGAATGCGGGAAGCGGCGCTTCCCCGCGGGTCGCGCCGGCAGCACCCGGTTGGGGGCAGACGCACCCCCTGTGGCGCAGCATCCTTTCGCCCTCCGGGGGTCAGCGCGTCCTGATCCTGGATCACGCGCCGCACGGAGTTTTCGAGTCTCTGCTGGGCGAAGGAGTCCAGCTCAAGCGGCAAGGGCAGAAAGGCGGAGGCGAGGAAGGGCCCTACGACCTGGTGCTGGAGGGAATCCGGGCCCGGGGGTTCGGCATGCATTCCGGTGGGAGCAGAACATCGCTTGTCGTCCCCGGCGGCAGGTGGGTCACCGTCGTCGATGGGACTCCCTTCGTGGGCCTTCAAGGGCGGGCGGTCCGTCGCCGGGAGAGGAGGGAAGGTTTCAAGAGGGTTGAAACGTTGTATGCGCATCCGTCCCTGTCATCTCCCGAGATCCTGGTGCCCCTGGATCGTGTCGAGCCCATCCGGTATTTCCTGGAACTCGCCATGGGAGATCGGACTTTCAAGAAGCGCTGTCTTGCGCTCGGGTTTCTCCTTCTGGCGAGGCTCGGACTGCACAGGGAGTTGCTGCCGAACCTGATTTTGATTGCGAGGAGATGAAGGTGCTCGAGGCTTTGAGGGACGTCTATCGGAATCTGGCGGCGGAAAGCATGGTGGTCCCACCCAGCGAGCTCTCGGCGATCATGATCCATCGCTCCGAGGATGAGAAGAAGTACGCCGACCAGTCGGTCTATTTCTTCTTTCTGCCAAAGGAAAAATTTCCGTCCGCGGTTGGAAAGGTCGGTTTCGACGCCGCCGGGGCCCATTACCTGGAGCGCGAGCACCGGAGCCTGCTCTCCATCAATTCTCTGAACGGAGGCCTTCCCCCGGGCTCCTTTCCCCGCCCTCTTCTTTTCCGGGAAGTGTCCGGCCGCCGGTTTCTGCTCCAGTCGGCCCTCCGGGGGGAGAAGGTCGTGCGCTGGATCGTCCCCGGGGCGCGCATGACCGCCCGCCTCTCCAGGTTCCTGGCATGGGCCGCCGATTGGAGCGCCTCCCTCGGAAGGGCCACCCGGGGAGAGGCCGCGGCGCTGGTGCCGGTCTGGACGGAGGAGTTCACCCGGAAGCTGGACCGGACCGGGAAGTCCCGCGCCCTTCTGGAGACCGCGGCCCGGGAGGTCTGGGATTGCTTCGACAGGAGCTTCCCCTCGGTCCTGGCCCACGGGGACTTCTGCGGCGAGAACATCCTGGAGCACGAGGGAAGCTACGGCGTGATCGACTGGGAGCTCTGCGATGAGATTTCCATCCCCCTCTACGACATCCTGGATCTCTGTCTCTGGGTCATCTTCCGGATTGAGGGACAGGGGGAGGCGGACCCGTTCGGCGCGCTGGAGCGGCTGCTCAACGGGGACGACCCGCTGGCCCGCGAGCTCCGATCCGCCCTGGGGCGCTATGCACGGAGGATGGATTTCCCGAAGGAAGCGCTTCCCCCGATGGCGGCCCTGGCCTGGGCCGGATATTGCCTCAAGAAGTTCCAGTACCTGGCGCGCGACGAGTCGGGGAACTTCGCCAGGGCCCGGGCGGGGGTGAGGAAAATCCTGGAGACACCGGCCGGGGTGCTGGCGGGGGAGAGGGTTCCGAGGTGAGTGTCGCCCGGGTGGCCCGCAACATCGGCTCCGGTTACGCAGGAGCCGCCGTCAACGGGCTGGTCCTGCTCCTGTTGACGCCGCTGGTGATCCGCCATCTTGGCCCCGGCGACTACGGGATCTGGGTGCTGGTCTCCGCCATCGGGAGCTACCTGGGATTCCTCAACGCGGGCAGCGGCCCCGTGGGGGTCCGCGCCGTGGCGTCCCTGGCGGGGACGGGACGCACCGCCGAAGCCAACCGGGCGCTGGGCTCGGTTTTCCGGATCTACCTCGTCGCGGGGGTCCTCGCCTGCAGCGCCCTGGTGATCATCAGCTTCACGGCGCTGGATCGCTTCCGCGTTCCCGCCGGCCGGCAGGAAGAGGCGCGCCTTCTCCTCATTCTGATTGCGCTGAATTTCCTGGTCTCGTTTCCCCTGGGCGTGACCCGGAGCGTCCTGGCGGGGTTGCAGCGTTTCCAGATCCTCAACGGAATCGAGATCGGTACCGCGCTTTTCCGGCTGGGTGCGGCCGCGGTCCTCCTCGAGGCCGGGTTCGGCCTCGTCGCCCTGGGGGGGGTCCAGCTGGCCTCCTCTCTTCTGGGACACGCCGCCCGGGCGGTCTCCATCCGGCGGATCGCCCCGGGAATTCACCTCACGGGCGGATCCGCCTGGCAGGGGCTTTCCCCCGGGATCCCGATCTTCTCGGCACTCTCATTCGGGTATGAGAGCCTCAGGACCCTCTTCGACAATGCCAATCTCCTGTTCCTGGGAATCCTTGCCGGGCCCGGGGCCGTCGGGACCTTCGGAGTCGCGCTCACCCTCGCGTCGGTCGTCCCGAAGGGGCTCCAGCCCATCTCCGGCGTCCTTTTCCCCATGGCCTCCCGGATGGAAGCGCTGGGGCGGCGGGAGGACTCGGCGCGCCTTCTGGAGGTGGGCACCCGGCTGAACCTGGCGCTGGCTCTGCCCATCGTCACGCTTCTCGCGGTGGATGGCGAAGGGCTCCTGCGCCTCTGGATCGGCGAGGGATTCCAGGGGAGTGCCGCCATCCTGGCCGTTCTGGCGGTCGCGAACCTGGGCGCAGCATCCTCCCTGGCCGCCACCACCCTTCTCTTCGGCTCGGGAAGGGTGGAAGCGCTGCTGCGGGCGGAAGGGGTCCGTTACGTGATGAATCTGGGTCTGGTGCTGCTTCTGTATCGCTATCTGGGTCTGCCCGGGGTGGCGGTGGCGACCCTGGTCTCGATCCTGGTGGTGGATCTCTGGCTGGTCACGCGGCGCGCCTGCCCCCGGGCCGGAGTGGACCCCCGGGCATTCCTCCTGAGGTCGGTGGCGGCGCCGCTGCTGTCGGGAGTGCCCGTGGCGGTCCTCATGATGGCCTGGAATCGGCTCTCCCCCGACCCCTCCCTTCCGGTGCTGGTCCTGCGCTGCGCCTTCTGCCTCGCCGGGTTCGCCCTGGTCTATGCCTGGAGCGGCACCTTCCGGGAGGAGAGGCGCCTGGTCGGCAAGGCATGGGCGGAGGTGTTCCGATGAGCGGGAGTCCTGAGAGTCGAGAGGGCCGGGGGACGCGCCACCCGGGCCTCGTCGGTGTGGGTCCCGCGGCGGAGAGAATCTCCGCCGTCGTCTGCACACGCGACCGCCCAGCTTTGCTGGAGCGGTGCCTCTCCGCCCTGGCCTGTCTGTCCCCGGCGCCGATGGAAGTGCTCGTGGTGGATCAGAGCGACGGGGAGGATTCCGCGAGAGCCGTGGAGAAGTTCGTGGGGCGAATCCGGGGGCTCCGGCGTCTCCCCACCCTCTCCCGCGGTCTGAGCCGGGCCCGGAACGAAGGGATACGGGCCGCCCGGGGCGAGATGGTCGCCTTCACCGACGACGACTGCGAGGTGCGTCCGGACTGGATCGGACAGGTGGCCAGGGCCTTCCTGGAGAACCCCTGGGTGGCCGCGGTCACGGGGGGGGCCCTCCCGGATCCCCGGCTCCTGTCGTCCGGGATCAACCCGCGCATCCTCGCGGCCGTCACCTGGCATCCGGAGGAGCGGCGCGTATTCCGGGGGAAGGTGGACCCGAGCCTGGCGGGAGGAGGTCTCAATCTCTCCCTTCGAAAGTCATGGGTCGAACGAGTCGGCATGTTCGATCCCGATCTGGGGCCCGGGGCTCTTCACCGGGGGGCGGACGACACCGATTTTCTCTACCGTCTCCTGTGCTCAGGCGGGGCCATTCTTTACGATCCGGAGGTGGTGGTTTCCCACTTTCCCTGGCGGGAGGAGAAAGCCCAGTCTGCGGTGGAGTTCGAATACGGGCACGGGATTTCCGCCTGGGCGCTGAAGTGGGCCGGGAAAGGCGACTTCTTTCCCGCCTGGATTGCCCTGAAGGTCCTGGTCTCCCAGGGGCGGCGGGCCCTCGGAGGCTCGCTGCGGGGGGACCGGGCGGCCGCGAGGACCGGCCGGGCGTACCTCGCGGGCCTCGGCCGCGGGGCGACGGCCCGGCTCTTCGGAAAGGGAGGAGAAGGCCCGCCGGCCGGTTCCGTCCCGGGGGTGCAGCCGCGTGCCTGAGACGGCAGGAGTCAAGGTGCTCATGTATCACCAGGTCAGCGAATGCCCCGGGGAGAGGCTCCGTGCGTGGGGGATCACGCCGGAGCAGTTCGAGTCGCAGATGCGATACCTGGCGGAGGAGGGATACCGGACCGTCTCCCTGCGGGACGTGGTGGATGTGGCGAAGGGGATCCGGCCGGCGACGGACAGGACGGTGGCCCTCACTTTCGACGACGGCTACAGCGACTTCCTGCGCCACGTCCTCCCCGTCCTGAATCGCTACGGGTTTGCGGGAACGATCTTTCTCGTGGCGGATCACGTGGGAGGGACCAACGCCTGGGATGCTCGGCACGGGGACCCTCCCCGGGCGCTGCTGGGCTGGAGCGAGGCGGCGGACCTGGCGGCGATGGGGATGGAGATCGGGTCCCACGCCAGGACCCACCGGTTCCTCCCGGGCCTGCCCGGCGCGGAACTGGAGGAGGAGATCCGCGGCTCGAAGGCGATCCTCGAGGATCGGCTGGGAAGGCCGGTGCGGTTCTTCTCCTATCCCCACGGCCTCCACGACGGCCGCTGCGCAGCCCTTGTGGTTTCGGCCGGGTATGAGGGGGCCTGCGCGGACATCCGGGGGGGAAACCGGGCCGGGACCGATCCTTTCCGGCTGCGGCGGACCCTGGTGACCTGTCACGACGGACGGTGGTCCTTTGCCTTCAAGCTCAGGACGGGGTTCGGCATGCGGGAATGGGCCCAGAGGAAGATGGGGGAGCTCCGGCGCGGTACCGTGCCGGCCCCGAGGGAAGCGGTGTCATGACCTCCCCGCTTCTCTCGGTGGTCGTGCCGACCTACGACCGGCGGGGAATCCTGGAGCGAACCCTCCCTTTCCTGCTGGATCAGACGGCACACCGCCGCGACTACGAGATCGTCGTGGTGGTGGACGGGTCCAGGGACGGGACCCTGGAGATGCTGAGGGCGCGCCGGGATGAGCCGGGGTTCCGGATCGTGGTCCAGGAAAACCGGGGGCTGGCGGCTGCCCGGAACCGGGGAGCGAGGGAGGCGCGGGGGGAGGTTCTGCTTTTCCTGGACGACGACATGATCGCCTCCCGGGACCTGCTCGCCGTGCACCGGGGGGAGCACTCCCGGCCCGGGGAGCGGGTGGTGTTCGGCGCCCTCGGCCTGGCGGAAGGGCCGCGGAGGTCCTTCCTCAAGGAGGGGGTGGAGATCTGGGGAAGGGAAATGGACGCGCGTCTCTCGGCGCCGGGCCGCCGGTTCCGCTTCGACGACTGCCATTTCGGGAACGCCTCCATGTCCCGGGAGCTTCTCCTGCGGGCGGGAGGGTTCGACGAAAGCTTCCTGAGGTTCGGTAACGAGGACTACGACCTGGGCTGGCGCCTGATCCAGTCGGGGGCCGAGATGCGCTATTCGCCCGGGGCCCGGGCGAGGCAGATCTACGACAAGGACCTCTTCCGGTGGCTGCGGGACTGCTACTGCGTGGGGCGGGCCGACGTGGCGCTGGCGCGGAAGCATCCGTCCCTGGCGGCCGATCTCCGCCTCTCGCGGCGGGAGCGACACCCCCTGAAGCGCTTCGCGCGGTTCTCGTCGGTCCTGCCAATGGATCCGCTGGCCCCCGCCTGGGGGCTGGCAGCCGGCTTCCTGGCGGGGATGGAATGGGCGGGGGCACGTGGCAGGGTCTTCGGCCATGCCCAGTCTCTTCTGGGTGAGCGGCAATACTGGCGCGGCGTCCGGGACGCGCGACGGGAAGGATCCCCGAAAGAGGCCGGCCAGGAAGCCGGCCAGGGGAGGGTTGCATGAGGAGTCCCCGGATCTCTGTCCTCATCGCCACCGCCGACCGGCCACGGCTCCTCTCCGGGTGCCTGGAAAGTCTTGCTGCCTCCTCCTTCACCGACGCGGAGGTGCTGGTGCTGGACCAGAGCCGCGATCCCGCCGAACTGCCCCCCCAGGCGTGGTCCGGGAGCCCTCTGGAGTTCCGGCACATTCGATGCCCCAGGCGGGGGAAGAGCGCAGCGCTGAACCTCGGCATCGCGCAGGCGCGGGGGGCGCTCCTGGCCTTCACGGACGACGACTGCCGGGTGGCGCGGGACTGGCTGGAAGTCATGGCCCGGGCGGATGGGGAGCCTGGAGAACGATGCGCCCTCACGGGCCGGGTTGCGGGGGGAGACCCGGAGGGGAATGCGGCGGTGGCCCCCTCGCTCCGTGAGGACCCGGAGGAGAAGATCTACCGGGCCCCGATCTGCCGGGACGTTCTTTTCGGGAACAACATGGCCCTCCCCGTGGAATTCCTGCGAAAGGTCGGTCCCTTTGATGAGGGGCTGGGACCGGGCACCGAAGCGCAGGCGGCCGAGGACAACGATCTGGGGTACCGCCTCCTGCGGGCCGGCTTTCCCATCCGCTATCTCCCGGGCATGGCGGTCATCCACCGCTTCTGGCGAAAAGACGAGGAGCAGGTCGGCCTCTACCGCGGCTACGGAGTGGGGCAGGGGACGTTCTACGGGAAGCACGCCCGGAGAGGGGACCTTCACATGCTGACGCGCATGGCCCGGAGCCTCTGGGACGCCGGACGGGATGCGGGCGGCGCCGCGGTGCTGGGGAGGCGTTATGACTTCAGGACCTCCACCGCCTTCGCGGCAGGCCTTCTCAGGGGGTTCTTCCGGTCCGCCCCGGGTCCCGTGCGGCGAGGACGGGGGAGCGTTGGCGATGGGGGGGAGATGAGCTCGCCGGTGTCCCCGGAGAGGGCGGTCGCGGCTTCCGAGCGGGAGGTGCGGCGGGTGGTCCGCCGGATCTCCCGGGCGCGGGTGTGGCAGTACGACTACCTGATGCTCCGGGAGATCGGCCTGGGACTGGCCCGGGAGGCCGCGACCCTCAACGGAAAGGCGGGACTCTCCGTCCTGGACGTGGGATGCAAGTACAAGCCGTACCGGGGCCTGTTCGAGGGACGGGCTTCACGCTACGTGGGGCTCGACCTGCAGGCATACCGCGGTGTGGAAGTCCGCGGGGACGCCATCCACCTCCCGTTCCGCTCCGACAGTTTCGATCTGCTCCTCTGCACCCAGGTCTTCCATATGCTGCGAGACTTCCGGGGGGCCCTGTCGGAGTTCGTCCGTGTGACCCGGCGGGGAGGAAGAGTCCTCCTGACCACCATCGGGACCTGGCCCTATCCGCCGGCGAGCCACCTCCACCGCTGGAGCCGGCGGGAGCTGGAGGAGCTCCTCTCGGAGTTCGGGGAGGCGAGAGTCGAGGAGACCGGCGGCTACCTGCAGCTGGTGCCCCAGATGGCCAATGCCTTCGTGGCCATGGGAGTGGAAGGGCACCTGACGGCGAAGTACGGGCGGGCCGGCCGGGCCCTGGCCTTTCCCCTGAAAGGGATTTACCTGGGGATGAACCTCCTGGCCCTGGGTTGCGAGAAAACGGTCCGGGCGGCGGCGGGCGCGGGACTGGGAGTGGCTGTGTCCCTGAAGGTTCTGGACGCCCATCTGGCCATCAACTATCTGGCAGTGCTGATCCCGCGGAAGTGAGGGTTCGAGTTGTCGTACGACCTGGCGTCGCAGTTGAAGGGGATCCTGCTCCGGACGGCCCCGGGCTTCATGCCCGATCGCTTTAAGGCCCCCCGGCTCCTCACCTTCCTGCTGACCTACCGCTGCAACCTCCGCTGCGCCATGTGCTGGCAGTGGGGGGAGCGGGGGCTTTTCCACGAGATGCCGAAGGAGCACGAGGGCCGGCAGCTGGACCTGGACACCCTGCGCTCGGTGATCGACGACGTGGCGGAGGACGGGACGGGGGTCTTTGTGTGGGGCGGGGAACCGTTCCTCCACCGGGACCTGATTCCCTTCGTGGAGCACGTGAAGTCCAGGGGCCTCTATTGCAGCATCAACACCAACGGGACCTGCCTGCCGCGGGAGGCGGCGCGACTGGTGGATCTGGGGGTGGACTCCATCATGGTCTCGGTGGACGGCCCCAGGGAGGTCCATGACCGCATCCGGGGCATGCAGGGCTCCTTCCAGAAGATCGCCGCCGGCGTCCGATCCGTCCGGGAGGCCCGGAGCGGAAACAGGAACCGGACGGAGATCGTCGTGAACACCACGATCTCCCCGGCGAACCAGGCGGTCCTCCTGGAGACTCTCGGGACCGTGGAGGAGATGGGGGCGGATCGGATGATCCTCTCCCAGCTCTGGTTCACCACCGAGGAGATCGGGAAGGCCAGCGAGGCCTACTTCCGGGGGAAGTTCAGCGCCCACGCCGGTTCCTGGCGCGGCTTCGTCATGGACGTCTCGGCGCTGGACACCGGCCTCATCGCGGAGCAGATGCGGGAGATGTCGCTGCGGAAAGGGGCCATGGAGCTCCGCTTCCTGCCGGACCTTCACCCCGGGCAGGTGCGGGACTACTACGCCCGCCCCGAGGAGTCCTTCGGCAAGACCCGCTGTTTCGTCCCTTGGCTGGAGTCGGAGATCCTGCCCGACGGCAACGTGACCCCCTGCTCGGACCGGCCGGACCTGATCATGGGGAACGTGAAGAAACAGAGGTTCCGGGAGATCTGGAACAACGATCTCTACAGGTCCTTCCGCCGTGCCATGCGGGAGGACGGCCTGTTTCCGTACTGCTCCCGCTGCTGCGGGCTCTGGTCCCATTGAGGGCGGAGGAGATGGCCCTGGACGTCTCGGTTCTCATCTGCACGCGGGATCGCAGCGAGATGCTGGACGCCTGCCTGCGCTCGGTCCTGGCCTGCTCCCCGCCGCCGGCCGAGGTGGTGGTGGTGGACCAGAGCCTCGGCGAGGCAACCCGGAAAGTGGTCTGCCTCCATCAGGGGGAGCGGGTTCCGGTGAGGTACCTCCGGGGCGAGGGATTCGGACTGTCCCGGGCGAAGAACCAGGGGATTGCCGGCTGCACCGCCTCCGTCATCGCCTTCACCGACGACGACTGCCGGGTCGATCCCGGATGGGTGGAGGCCCTCACCGGGCCTCTCCGGCGCTCCGAGGCGGGCGCGGCGGTGGGGAAGACCCTCCCCGGGATCTCCGTCCCCGGCGCCGAGGAGACGTTCGCCGTCTACGCCCCCGGAGGCCGGCCGGAGTTCTCCCGCCGCACCCATCCCTGGAGAGTGGGGGGAGGAGGCAACTTCGCCGCGAGCAAGAAGGTGCTCCTGGAGACCGGGGAGTACGACGAGCGCTTCGGTCCGGGCGCCCGGTTCGAGAGCGCCGAGGACATGGACATGGTCCACCGGCTGCTGCGATCGAGAAAGCGGATCGTCTACGTGCCGTCCGCGCTGGCCTGGCACCGGTCCTGGAGGCCGTCCGTGGCCAGCCGGTGTCTTTCCCGGGCCTATGGGATCGGTGCGGGGGCCTATTTCACGAAGTACCTTCTGGCTGGGGATCTCCTGAGCGGATGGCGGTTCGTCCAGCGCTTCTCGGTCCGGTCGGCGCACCTTCTCAGGGGACTCCTGCGCGGCGACCGGCGGCAGGTCCGGGAACAGTCCATCTACCTGGCGGCCCTCTTCCGGGGTGCCGGCCGTTATCTGCTGAGCCGGAGGTCGCGGAAGATGGGCGTCCCGCGCCTGGAAAGGGGAAGGGCATGAGACGCAGGATCCTCGCCCTCCCGCTCTCCGGCGTGCTCTCCGTGATGGTCCTCTGCGCGGTCCTGGTCTTCCTCGTCACGGCGCTGTTCGGGCTCTTCAATCCCCGGGACACCTCCCAGCCCGAGGGGGTGGTCGTGGCCGGGGCGCTTCGCCTGGCGCGGGGCGAGCCTCTCTACCTGGATCCGGCGAAGGGCCCCTACATAACGGCAATGTACGGCCCGCTCCTTTACGCCGTTCTGGGCTCCGTCGTGAGGGTGACGCGCGCGGAGGTCTGGGGCGCCTACCTCGCGGGCCGGCTGGTGTCGTTCCTGGCGGCCCTGGCCTGTGCGGGGCTGGTGGTCCACCTTTCCCTCCGCCACGGCGCCTCCAGATATGCCGCCTGGATGGCGGGGGGTCTCTTCCTCGCGTCCCCCTTGATCCTTCCGGTGGCCTACTCCTCCCGCTCCGACGTGCCGGCCCTGGCGCTGGCCCTCGCGGGAGTGGCCCTCTTCCGTCGTTTCGCCGGCTCGGCGCGGCAGTACCTGGCGGCCGTGCCGCTGGTGGCGGCCGCCTGCACCAAGCAAACGGCCCTCGCGGCCGTTGCGGCCATCGCCCTGACGCTGTTTCTGGGGAGGAGACCCTGGGGCGCCGCCACCTTCGTGGCGGCGGTGGCGGTGCCGTGCGGAGTCATTCTCGCCATCATGATCCAATCCACCGGCGGCCTGGCGGCCATCAACCTTCTGGAGGTTCCGGGCGCTTCGCCCCTGAGCCCTGTGAGCCGGCCCCTGGGGGCGCTGGCGAACTTCCTGGGCCTGGCGGCGCTGCCCCTCATCCTGGCGGCGGTGGCGCTTCCCCGGCTGATCCAAGGGGAGGATGGGCTCCGGCTTCCTCTCGTCTACGCGGGGACCTCGATTCTGGTCAGCGCAGCGGCCTCCGCCAAGCTCGGGAGCGATGCCTACTACTTCATGGAGCCGCTGGCGGCGACCCTGATTCTCTCCTCGGCCGGGCTCACGACCCTGCTTGCCGACGGGAAGCGGTGCCTCGGAGAGTGGCAGGCAGTCCTGGTCGCCGGCGTATTCGCCGTTCTGCTGGCGGGATCGGCCGGAACCACGGCCCGGATGGGGGAGTACCGTTACCAGCCCAACAGCGAGGTGATCCGGCTGGCCGCCGCCGCTGAGGGGGATGCCCTCATCGAGGACGAGA
>Ga0315276_10000454_pt1 | contig 35552 bp, 29 predicted proteins | sample YL17G05_0_MG_FD_204542 | JGI IMG/M metagenome (GOLD analysis project Ga0315276, IMG submission 204542) | Sediment microbial communities from Yellowstone Lake, YNP, Wyoming, USA - YL17G05_0 | ecosystem: Environmental > Aquatic > Freshwater > Lake > Sediment | place: USA: Wyoming | collected...
ATTTACCGAACAGACTCCGTCAGCGTCGTAATCCCATTTCTTCACAGAGGCATCTCCCCAGCCTGGAGTGATGGTGTCAGAAGCGACAGGGCCGGCTGCTACGTTATCAGAGAAGGAGAGGGATGGGGCTGTGGTATCTATCACGATCGCGTGCGCAGCGGCAAATGTTCCGACTGCAGGAAGCGTGTTATCGGCATCAGTGCCCCCTCCATTCTTGATGGTACCGCCGTTTAAAGCCAAACTGGTAGTAGCGTTATAATCCAGATCCGCTGAAGTCTGTCCTCCTGCGACTGTATATCTGAACGTAAGGGTGGCACTGCCTGAACCGCTGTTATATGAAGCAGAACCTCCGGAATTAAGGGCAAGTGTAGGTGTTCCACCACCTGTATTCACGTTAACAACCTCAGAATATGTCACTGTGATATCAATCACTTCACCTGATTTGAATGTGCCGTCCGCATGGGCTGTAGTTACAGATGAAACAGTAGGCGGTGGAGCCGATACAACGATGGTATTACTCAAAGCAGAAGTTAAAACACCTGAAGTGAAACAAATCTTGATACTCTCGCCTGCGGAATATTGCATCGCCGTGTAGGTCATAACACCTGAAGTAACTGCGGTGGCATTAGCAGGAGTAGAAGTTATGGCGCCGGAGCCGGCAGTACCGCCACAAACTTGAGTTGAAAGAACAGCCGATCGGGTTATGGTTGAAGTATTATCTGTAGTTTTTGTATTGCCGTATTGATCTTGAACAGCCACGACAGGTTTGGTTGCAAAGTCGGTATTTGTAGACGCTGTACCAGAAGGCTGGGTAGTGATTCCTAATTTGGTAGCGGTACCGGCTACTTCAGTCAAGGTTCCAAAGTTGGTCGAACCAGTTACGCCTGCAATTGTCGCAGTCCCGGATTTGGTAATATTTCCAGAAGCTAACGGGGTACCAGCGGTTGGTCGGACCTGTATATTTGAAAAATCTACTTTACAGTATGTTGTTGGACTGCCACCAGCCTGGTCAACTGCACTAACTGTAAATGTGATCGTGCTTGATGTAGGCGTCGCTGTGCCAGAAGAAAAAGTAAAGCAGTTTTTTGAACCAACAAGCAGAGTAATCGTTGCTGTGACATTCTGGCCAGTATTGAATTCAAAACCAGTTGGTGCGTTCAATATGATTGTACCAGTTGTGCTGATATCACGATGAGCCCCTTCGGCAAGCGTCGGCCCAGTCAAAGTTGTCCAAGAACCGCCGGTATTATCCGCCGAAATTGCTGAACCGCCTGTTGCCGCTGTAACAGTTGCCGCCGCAAATACCGCCATAAATGTAAAAGGTATAGCAATCGCGATAGCAATCAGGGTTATAGGTGTAAACATCTGATGGTTGTACACCTTGGTTAAAAAATTATTTTTGTTTTTGTTTCCAAACATATATTTTTATTAATAAATATTATACACATTATTCAGAAATGGAGGTTTTATCCCTATCATTCCTAAATAATTTTTTGTGTAATCTTAACATTATAACATTATTTAAAAAGGATTGCAAGGGATTTGACCACAGATTTGACCACAGATTTGCAGGATTAAACGGATTTACGGGATGGATTTCAAAGGATTTGCAGGATGGATTTCAAAGGATTTGCAGGATTAAACTGTATTTGCATAATTACATGATATGAAACTTTAATCTGCCAGTGGCGGACAAGTTTTCAAATTTTTAATTTTTCATTTATCGTATAATCTTGTAATAGCCCCACTAGGTGGGACGAAAGCGGAATTATTTACTATTGACTTGGTGAACATTTGTTTACTATAATAATTGTCTGGAACTATGATTTATTTGATTGTTTGATGTACATGATGAATTTATTTTGTTTAATATAAGAAATGGTAAATAATAATTATAAATATTCAGATTTAACGGAGAAGATTATCGGATGCGCCTTAAAAGTCCATAATTATTTGGGCAATGGTTTTCAGGAAGTGATTTATCAAAGGGCATTGGCCATAGAATTTGAAGATGCTAAGCTGGATTTTGCAAGAGAAGACGAGATGCCGATTAAATATAAAAGTCATGATATAGGCACGAGGAGGGTGGATTTTTTCGTAGAAAATAAGATACTTGTTGAGATAAAAGCAGTCACCAAACTTGATAACGTCCATTTGGCCCAAGCAATTAATTATTTAGAAGCATTCGACAAGGAAGTGGGACTTTTGATAAATTTTGGATCGAACAGCATGGAATTCAAACGTGTTCAAAACAAAAAAATCCTGACTATCACTTAATCACAAAAATCAAAGTTCCAGACAATTATTTATGAACAATTTTTTTACTCAATCTAATCAGCTATATAGCTGATTATGGTTTCTGATGAAATAAAAAATATATTGTTTCCTGTCTTCCAAAAATAATACTCTCAAATCCGGCATAACATCAATACTATCCAGCCCCTCATACTTACCGGCGAGCTTATGGCGTCTTAGATTACCGCATCTTGGATCAGCCCGAAATAAAAGCCATGTCTTATACCATGCTTTTTTCTGCTTCTGAGTCAGTTTATTGAAATCTTTTCTAAATGATTTACGCCATTTTACCGTCATTTTCCGCTAATTCTTTAAAATACCTTGTCGCCTCGTCTAAATCCTTAAATACAATGTCTCCTTTTTCAGGTCCGCTATGGTAGTGAGGTTTTGTACTGATGTCAAGCTTGCCGCTGCGGACAATATTTTTAAGAAGCATTTTAATCAGACTGCTCAGGGAAACACCGATTTCATCCGCGATTTTTTGCGCTGACTTTTTTAAATCATTTTCAATTTTTAGAGATAAAGTAGTCATAAGTCATTATTAAGTATATATTTAGTATATCAAAAGTATTGATTTAGGTCAAATTTTATTAAATTAATCAGAAACCTTAATCACCGAAAAACGAGTTGCCGAGGAATTCTCGGTAACTGCTAAACACTTAAAAAATATTTTCGTTTCGGTGGAATTGGACGAAAAAAGCAATGTGCAAAAAATGCATATTCCTAATTCCGATCCGCCCGTGCCTTCGCCGTAGCGGCTACGCGCACGGCAGGCGTGATGGACGAAAATCGATGTGAATTTCAGTATATCAAAGTTATTTTAAAATTCGAGTTTCGATTTTCGAGTTTCGATTTTATAATGGTAAAGTAAACACGTAATAAGAAATAATGGAATTTCATGTATTAACAATTTTTCCGGAAATGTTTAAAGGCTTTCTGAATGAGTCGATTTTGAAGAAGGCTCAGGGAAAAGGCGTGATTAAAATTGTCCTTCACGATATACGCGATTACTCGAAAGACAAACACCGTAAAGTGGATGACACTCCGTATGGCGGCGGCGCTGGCATGGTGTTTACACCGCAACCTCTTTTTGACTGCATCAAGGCGGTAAAAAAAATCGCGAAAAAGGCTCCAGTTATTTACCTTACGCCGAAAGGTAAAAGACTGACACAGACGAGAGTAGAAAGATTGAGTATAAAACCTGCCTGCCGGCAGGCAAGGTTTACTCAACTGATACTGCTTTGCGGACATTATGAAGGGATCGACCAACGTGTTATTGATAAATTGGTGGATATGGAAATTTCTATCGGTGATTATGTTTTATCCGGCGGTGAAATTGCCGCGATGGTTATCATCGATGCTGTAAGCCGATTAGTGCCCGGCGCAATAGGCAGAGAGGCGTCGCACGAAGAGGAAACTTTTTCTAAAAAACTGAGGCGGAAAAAAGAATATCCGCATTACACCAAACCCGCTGTTTTTCGCGGAATGAAGGTTCCGGATGTTCTGCTTAGCGGGAACCACGCGGAGATTGAAAAGTGGAGAATGCGTCACCTGCGGTGACTTCATTTCGCATTTCGGAATTCGTATTTCCCGCCAAAGGCGGGCAGGCGCATTCTCATTTTTCATTTGGTCGATTGGTGGACTTTTATTCGTCTGGATTTAAAAAATTGAACTGCATTCTGAAAAAGGTAGGGAGGAAGGTGGCTCCCACTTGCGAAAAGCAAGGGGGAGAGGCAGAGAGGGGGTACTGATTTACACGAATTGATTTTATACTTATAATCAATATTACATCGATTCTTTTAGCTACCGTTTTTAGGTTAAGGTTTGAATATCAGCAATATTGTGTTATGTACTCGGTATACATATTTTAAATAATCAAATCAGTACCGCCTCTTCCTCTCCGCCTAATTTAGGCGGAGCCGCCTTCCTCCCTGCTTAATTATGAACAATTTTTTTACTCAACTTCAAACCGCGCTTCAAAAAAAATCACCTTTATATATTAAGGTAAAGGTCATTCCAAAATCGCCGAAGAACGAGATCGTGGATGTTATGGATGACGGCACTTATAAAATCCGCATAGCCGCGCCGCCGACGGACGGGAAAGCGAATGCTGAACTTCTGAAATTTCTGAAAAAGTCATTGGGATTGTCGGAAGCGGTGATTGTAAGCGGGCAGAGGGACAGAATGAAATTGATAAGATTAACCAGATAATATTTGTGATTTATGAATTATGATTTTTGATTTCAATCTAAAATCACAAATCTAAAATCACAAATGAATAGTTGCCCCACTCCCCTTTTTCCGATATGATTTTTCTTGTTAGTTGTAAGTTGTAAGATTTAAGTTGTAAGTAAAAACTTAAATCTTAAATCATTAATCTTAAATCTATTTATGATCGACCTAAAACATCTGCGCGAAAACCAGCAGCTTTATGAAAAAGGTTTTGCCAAAAAACTTGTCGAGGTGAACATTCCTCATGTCCTGAAACTGGACTCGGAATATCGCGAGGAGCTTAAAAAAGTTGAGGAATTCCGCGCGGAAAAAAATAAGGTTTCTAAACTGATACCGACTTTAAGCGAATCTGACCGACAGATAAAGATAGCTGAGATGAAAGCGCTGGATTTAAAACTGAAAGAAGACGAAGAAAGAATGAACAAATTATTTGTTCAATTAAAACAGGCTTGCGATACAATTCCCAATATTCCCCATGAGAGCGTACCTCAGGGAAAAGATGAAACCGAAAATGTTGTAGAAAAAACACATGGCAAAATAAAGGATTTTAAGTTTCAGCCGCAGGATCACCAGGAACTCGGAATGTTCCTTGATATCATTGATATTGAAACCGGTTCAAAGACAAGCGGGGCGCGTTTTTATTACCTGAAAAATGAGGCTGTGCAGTTGGAATTCGCGCTTATCAACTGGCTCTTACAAAAATATATCAAAAAAGGCTTCATTCCTGTAACAGTGCCGATGCTTGTAAAGGAAGAAATGATGTACGCGACGGGATTTTTCCCTGCTGACAGGAACGAGATTTACACGGTTAATCCAAAAATGACATGCCAGGAATGCGGAAAGTCAGGCCCTGAATCTGAAAGCGACAATCTGTTTTTAATCGGCACATCAGAAGTCACTCTTGCCGGCCTGCATATGTTTAAACCGATAAATGAAGAGGATTTGCCTAAAAGGTATGTCGGTTTTTCCAGCTGTTTTCGAAGGGAAGCAGGCAGTTACGGAAAAGATACAAAAGGTATACTACGCGTCCATCAATTCGATAAACTTGAAATGTTTTCATTCTGCCACCCGGATAAATCCTGGAAGGAGCATGAATTTCTGCTGAAAATTGAGGAAGAAATCCTGAAAGAACTAAAATTGCCCTATCAAGTGGTCAACATTTGCGGAGGTGATTTGGGCGCTCCAGCGGCGAAGAAGTATGATTGCGAGGTCTTTGTTCCTTCACAGGGAAAATACCGCGAACTGACCTCTTGTTCCAACTGCACAGATTTTCAGGCGCGCCGCGGGAATATACGCTACAAAAACGAGAAAGGCACATTTTTTGTGCATACGTTAAACGGCACGGCCATGGCCTCGACCAGGACGATCATAGCGATATTGGAGAATTACCAAAAAAAAGACGGAAGCGTCGTGATACCGAAAGTCCTTCAGCCGTTTATGGGTGGACTTAAAACTATTAACCCGAAAAACTGAATGTTAGTTTGTAGTTGGTAGATTATGGTATTTTATTCTTAATATCCTGTTGTTTAAATTTCACTACAAACTACCAACTACAAACTACAAACTTTTAATAAATTAATAATTTGAAATAAGTCAGAAACCAGTGTATCTTTATTTCACAAAATCATATTAGAAAATTATGCAAAAATTGCCTAACCAACCGCCGCTTCCGCCACATTTTCAACAGCCAAGGCGAAAAAATACAATTGGATATGTTTTGCTTTTCGCTTTGATTCTGACAATCGCGTATTATATTTTCAATCCCCAAGGCATATCCGAGGACAAGACAGCTACCGAAATTCCAATCAGCCAGCTGGTAATTTATTACAACGACAACAAACTTTCTACAATTGAAATTAAAAACAGCAAGATATACGCGACGGACAAATCCAATAAAAAATACTTTGCTGTAAGGCCCGAAGGGGAAACGCTTAAGGACCTCGGCTTAAACGACCCGAAAAACCCCACGGAGATCAAAGCTATAAGCACGGAGGCCGCGACTTTCTGGTTAAACGTGATATCAGGGTGGTTGCCTATAATTCTTTTTATAGCCCTCATCGTTTTTATGGCGAGACAACTTGGGAAAGGGGCGAACAGCGCTTTTTCTTTCGGCAAATCCCAGGCGCGCGTTTATACCAAAGACGGTAAAGGAAGGACCACTTTTAAAGACGTTGCTGGTATGGAAGAGGCGAAAGACGAGCTCGTTGAAGTCGTGGATTTTCTTAAATATCCCAAAAAATATATAAAAATCGGAGCGAAAATACCGCGCGGTGTTATGCTTATCGGCGCGCCCGGTACCGGAAAAACTTTGCTCGCGCGCGCTGTCGCGGGCGAAGCTAATGTGCCTTTTTTCAGCATCTCGGGTTCGGAATTCGTGGAGATGTTTGTTGGCGTTGGCGCAAGCCGTGTCAGGGATCTTTTTCAAAAAGCGAAACGCAACGCTCCGTGCATTATTTTTATCGATGAAATCGATGCTGTCGGCCGGCAACGCGGATTTGGTATCGGCGGCGGGCATGACGAGCGCGAACAGACTTTAAACCAAATCCTGTCTGAAATGGATGGCTTTGAAAAAGAAACGAACATCATCGTGATGGCCGCCACAAACCGCCCCGACATTCTTGATTTCGCGCTGACCCGACCTGGCCGTTTTGACAGGCGTGTTATCATCGACATGCCCAACCTTGTTGAGCGCGAGGAGATTCTAAAAGTACATGCCAGGAACAAACCGCTTGAAAAAGATACTGAGCTTAAAAAAATCGCGAGGCAGACGCCCGGCTTTTCAGGCGCAGACCTTGAAAATTTATTGAACGAAGCCGCGCTTATTGCGGCCAAGGGCAACAACGCGACTGTGAGCCAAAAACATCTTGAGCTTGCAGTAGAAAAAGTGGGGCTGGGACCTGAAAAGAAATCGAGGAAGCTTTCCGAGGAAGAAAAAAAGATCACCGCATATCATGAAACCGGTCATGCGCTTGTTGGCAAACTGCTACCCGGTTGCGACCCGATCCATAAAGTCACTATTATACCGCGCGGGATGGCTCTAGGCGCCACATGGGCCGTGCCTGAGGAGGACGTGCATCTGAAATCTGTTTCAAAATTCAAGGATGAGATCTGCTCCCTTCTTGGCGGATACATTTCTGAAAAGATTTTCTTCACTGATGTGACAACAGGCGCCAGCAGTGACCTTAGGCGCGCGACTGAAATCGCGCGGAGGATGGTCACGGAATACGGAATGAGCCCGGAACTGGGCCTCGTTATTTTTGGAGAACAGGGCGGCGGCCAGTTTTTGGGAACTGAATTAGCGACTTATAAAAATTACAGCGAAGAAATGGCCGCGAAAATCGATAACGCGGTGTCAAAAATAATTAAAGAAGCTGAGGACCGCACCTGTAAACTTATAAATGATAATAAGGATCTTCTTGAAAAAATCGCCGCGGCTCTTCTTAAAACCGAGGTTCTGAATGAAGATGAATTTAATGCATTCTTCAAAACTAAAAAAACGAAACGATTGTAAAGTAATTTTTAATTTTTACAATTTTTGAATTTTTATAAATAAGTTTTAATTTTTAAAAAATCCAAACAAAATTTTTAAAAATTATACATTAAAAATTAAATATTATTTCAAAAATTATAAAAATTAAAAATTATAAAAATTTTAAAAAAGTTATATATGAAACAAATCCAATTCAAAGCGCCCATTAAGTCTCCTATTCTGGCCTCAAAAACAATTGAACAGAATGAAGCTTCACAGCTTTCTCAATCACCTGAGGGTTTTGGCCAACTGCCAATTGATATCCTTGAAAACGAAAAAGAGATTCTTATCATCACGCCTATCGCAGGTGTGGACCTGGATAAAACCGAAATCATAGTAACAAATGATGTTCTGACGATAAGGGGTGAGAGGCAGACCGACCTGAGCAATTTTTCTTTCAAAAAACGCGACTATTACGTCCAGGAATGTTTTTGGGGTAGGTTTTCGCGTTCTGTAATTCTACCGACTTCTGTGGATTCGAATAAAATCGACGCTTTCCAGAAAAACCATGTGCTTTATATCCGTATTCCAAAGAGGTCAGCGATTCAGATGAGGATTGTGAAAATTAAAAGCTAGCTATTTAGCTTGTAGCTGTTTAGCTTATTAGACAATCTAAACAGCTAAACAGCTAATAAGCTAATAAGCTAAAAATATGAAAATCAAAAAAGCAGTATTACCGGTTGCGGGAATGGGCACAAGGTTTCTGCCTGCTTCAAAAGTAGTGCCTAAAGAACTATTCCCAATAGTCGATAAACCTGTCATACAGTATTTGGTCGAGGAAGCGGTTTTAAGCGGAATCGAGGAAATTATTTTTGTGATATCAAAAGGAAAGGAACTTATCAAAAAACATTTTTCATACCATCCTGAGCTTGAGGCGATTTTAAAAGACCGCGGAAAACATGTACTTCTGGATAAAATAAATCCGATACACAAGCTTGCATCGTTTAAATATGTATACCAGAAAGAACCTCTGGGCGACGGGCACGCGGTTTTGATGGCAGAGAAAGCTGTGGGAAATGAACCTTTCCTGGTTTTGTTTGGAGATGATATTGTAAAAAGTGATGTTCCCGCGGCAAAGCAGCTGATAGACCATTTTGAAGGTGAAAGTATTTTGGCTGTCGAACGCATTCCCAAGGAAAAGACCATGCTTTACGGCATAATAAAACCTGGTAAAAAAACTGGCAGACTTTACGAAGTCATGGATATGGTTGAAAAACCTGAACCGAAAGAAGCACCGAGCAATCTTGGGATCATAGGCAAATATGTATGCACGCCCGAGATATTCAGTGCGTTAAAAAAAGCGCCTGCAGGAAAAGATGGAGAGATACGACTGATCGACGGTTTTAACGTTCTTAAACAAAATCAAAAAGTCTGGGCAGTCGAAATAGAAGGCGAAAGGTTTGATACTGGCCGACCTGAAGGTCTTGTGGATGCGTCGAGAGCATTTCTGAAGGACTAGGAACTAAGGACTAAGGACTAGGGACTAAGTATTTAATTCAGATATGTTTTTTATTTATACCAAGCTTAGTCCTTGCTTAGTCCTTAGTTCCTAGTCCTTAGTCCTATAATAATATAAGACCACAATTGCACTTGTTTTGTCTTTTTAGTTTTACTATATTTTCCTTGAGAATTTAATAAAAATAAGGTACAATAAAATAACAGCTTAAATATTAATCCAATGCCCAAAAATTTTGATGAATCAAAGTATCCGCCGCACATTTTAGAAGCCCTGGAAAATATTGAGAATCTTAAATTAAAAGGCGAACACGAAAAATCAATCGCTGAGGCCCAGAAACTTTTAGTCGATGATCCGAATTGCGTGGCGGCCCTTGAGGAAATAGCCGATAATTATGTCAGCCTGGATCAGTTTGAGCGCGCTGAAAAAGCCGCTTCTCACGCTCTTAAACTTGATAGGAATAGTTATACCGGATATTACATACTCGGCTTTCTTACATCTCATCAGCAAAACTGGGGTGAAGCTATCGCGTATCTTACCAAAGCTAATGAACTGCAACCGAATAACCCCGAAATTCTGCGATGCCTTGGATGGGCAGTTTTTAATTCCAATAAAAGAAGTCAGGGTATAGTTGTCCTTGAACGAGCCTTGAATTTAGACCCTGAAAACAGCCTGACTTTATGTGACCTGGGAATCTGCTATCTACAAACAAAAAGTTTTGACAAATCCGTTGAACTTTTGAAAAAAGCAATGGAAATAGATCCTGACAATAAACGTATCCAGGAATGCTACAGGGCCGCGAAAGGTTTCAGCGACAGATATTCGTCCCTGATCGCGAGACCAAATAGGAAAGAACCGCAACGGAGATCTTTTACCTAGGACCAAACTAGGACTAAGAACTAAGGACTAGGTCCGCAGACTCCGCAGAGTTACGGACTCCTGCGGAGGACTAAGTATATGGTTAAGTGTTTTTTCTTATCCCTTTTTTAGTTTATAATCCACTTAGTCCTTAGTTCTTAGTCCTTAGTCCTTTTGAATAAAAAAGTAATAAAGGTAATGGGTTTCGGCACTTTCGACGGCCTGCATCCCGGCCACATGAGTTTCTTAGAGCAACTGAAACAGTTGGGAGACGTTGTCTATGTTGTAGTTGCAAGGGACGTAAATGTCCTTAAAATCAAGGGGCAACTGCCTCGCATAAACGAAAAAATCAGAATGCAGGTACTTCAGAAAGCCGATATTGTAAATTTTGTGCTTCCAGGAGAAATCAATGATTTTTATAAATGGATCATTATCTATAAACCCGACATAATCGGTTTGGGATATGACCAAAAAGCTGACATCGATGAACTGAAAAATATATTTCCGGACATTCAGATAGTCAGGCTTAAGGCGTATAAACCAGAGAAACACAAATCGTCACTTCTAAATTCCCAATGACCCAATACCCAATTCCCAATTTTATTGAATCTATGTTTCCTGGATTTAAAAGTTGAGGTATAATCCAAACGTTGTATCGTTATAAATAAAAATAAAAATAAATTGATGAAAGGAATTCTAGGACATTTCAGTAAAAACGACTTCGAAAGGAATATAATCTGGTTCCAGAGGGTTATTAAAAATGGGTGGCACAACCTGATGAGAAACAAGCTGCTCACAATTGCCACAACGCTTATTATCGCCCTCATGTTTTTCGTGTTTAACCTGATCCTCGCGCTCAGTCTGGCGAGTGATTCCGTTATTCTTTCAGTAGGCAGAAAAGTTGATATACGCGTTGAGATTTTGCCAAGTGTCGAAAACTATACCTCTCAAACCATTGTAAACAAACTAAAAACGCTTCCGGAAGTCAGCGAAGTATATTTTATTAGCAAAGAAGAAGCTTTGCGTAATTTCGGTACGAAATACCCGAATGTGATTTCTTTTCTGAATAACAATAAGCTCGAAAATCCCCTGCCTGATGTTATAAGGATCGTCGGCAAAGATGTATCCGCGAATAACCAAATAATAAGCTATCTTGAAGATGTTCAGTTTTCGCGGATTATAAACCAGCAAAACCTCAGCAATGATGTTGAGCAAAAAAACCGAAATGAAAAGATCCTGAACATCACCCAGTTCATCAAGGGAGTCGGCTTATGGCTTAATATAGTTTTTGCTGTAGTGGCGATACTGATTATTTTTAACAGCATCAACATCAATATCCACACGCACCGCAACGAGATCAACATAATGCAGCTTGTAGGCGCAAATAAAAATTTCATACGCGGAGGCTATTTGTTCGAAGGCCTGATGTATGCGGTATTCGCCCTGATCCTGAGCATGATTTTTGCCCGCCTCACACTGATTTACCTGAGCAAGAATCTGATAGGGATTATCAGCAACGAAAATCTTCTTGTCGGGTTAGACGCGATACTCCTTCACTTTGAGGACCATTTCTGGATAACTTTCGCCTGGCAGTTTTTCGGTGCTATACTAGCGGGCCTTGTCAGCAGTTTTCTGGCTATTGAACTTTACCTCCGAAAACGATTTTCCTTCTGAAACCGAATGGTGGCTAGGATAGTGGCTAGAATTGTTGCTAGAATAGTAGATTTATTGCAACAGTTAACCACAATACTAGCCACCTGCCCGTTCCATTCAGGCGGGCAACTCTAGCCACAATTCGAAATATGAACAAGCATTTCCAAACCACAGGCCTCATCATCCGGAAATTCGATATCAATGAAGCGGACCGCATAATAACGGTGCTGACGGATGACCGTGGGAAAATCGACTGCATAGCTAAAGGCGGGCGCAGGCTTAAAAGCAAATTCTGCGGAAGGCTGGAACTTTTCAGCCATATCCGGATAAACTGTTTTCAGGGTCGCGACCTTTCTATTTTAAATGAAGCCCAACTGCTTTCGGGACTTACGGAGACAAAAGAAATAAAGAAACATCGGATACTTTTTTATATCGCGGAGCTCACAAACAAACTGATACAGCGGGACCAGCAAATCGAAGGCGCTTATCCCCTGCTCCTTGAAACGCTCCGCAACCTTGAAATCGGCATTAAAATGGATGCCCTGCTTTACAGCTACCTTATAAAACTGCTTACACTCACAGGATTCCTGCCTCAATGGAACAAATGCTCAGCGTGCGGAAATCCGCTAGACCTTGAATATCCTGTCATGCGCAGTCTCGCGCATTCAAACCCGATCTGCCATTGCTGTGCCACTACTTCAGATAAAAAAATCGATATAGGATTAATAAAATGGATCAATTACATGCAGAAAAATCCTCTTTCAGGCAATGTCAGGATAAAGGCTGATGAAGCGCAGTATGAATCCGTGTGGCAGTGGCTTAAAAATATTTTAACGGACATCTTCCAGAAGCCGATAAAAGCGCAGGAATTCCTAGAACTAATTATTTAGCTGTAAATTATGAACTAACCCGAAGCTCTAAGCTCTGAGATAAAGCTTATTTTTTGCTTTTAGATTGCACTGTTTCAAGCGTAAGCCATTTTACTTCGCGCATTTCGGTTGTGTAATTTATAAACCGAGTAACTTTTAATAGGTAGAACAAAAGGCTTAATATTATTCCAAAAAATAAGCCGACTACAAAAAATGCCATTTGAGCAACGCTGAAAAGCAGTATTCCCAATACCCATGGAACTGCGTTTGGATAAGGCTCGAGCTTTTTCTCCCATTCATTAATCAGAGACTCAACTTTTGGGCGGATTTCATTAAGAGCCGCCGTTTTCTGTACAGGCGTAGCTTGCTGGCTTTCAATCATTATTTTCGCCTGGCCTATGATCATTTCCACTACCGGCGCCTTAACCTGAGGCGGGACTATGTAAGATTGCTTTTCAGCGTCTTTGCTGTAACCTTGCGCGAAGGCCACGCCTGCGATAATCGCCAGAATCAGAAATAAAATCATTTTCTTATTAGAAATCGGGAATGGCGAAAAGGATATCTGATTTTTAAACTGATTGTAAGCCCTCATAAAATGCAGGGAAACGATTACAAAAAAGATTGCCCCCATGATCAGTGATCCTGTTGTTGGACCGATAATAAATATATATTCAATTGTTGCTAGCAAAATTGTAATGAAAACTATCCATCTTGGACGGACCAAAACCTCAGTAACTCCGATCATTAAAACCAAAAGTAAGGCGGAAATGCAGAGATGTATGAGAAACGGAGTAGTCGTTTTTGCAGAAGGAATAAGTATTACAAAATAATTATCGATAAGTCCGTGGCAGATTACGGCAAAATATAACATACTGCCTATAAAGGCGAGGATTATAACTACGATTTTTATAATATAACCGATATCAGATAGTTTATTGGATTTATTTTTCCCGGAACCAATTGTCCGACTGAAGATATTTTGCAGAAACATATTATTTAGGTTTTATAATTATTATTTAATTTGATGGTAGCATTCTGACATCAAGTGGGTCAAATTTGTTAAAATGTGTAAATTTTGTGATTCTGCTACCTATAGTTCGTCTTTATAATTTTTTGTAAAATAACCTGTACACATCCTAGGTTAAGAATTTTATGTGGAGCGGGTGAAGGGACTCCTCTCACTGCACCCGACTTTGTCGGGTTTGTTACGAGTACTCAAATAGTCGTCGCACGACTCTCTTCGTTCGTCGGCTTCTCCTTTTTCGTATCAAACCCTCGGCCTGTCCGCTGGACAGCGGACCGCTCTAGTCAAAATGCTTTTTAATAATCCCTTCATTAACTATCTGCATCAATATTCTTATATTCTTCTGTCTCTTAATCCAATATTCAGCTCTTCTGGCCTCTTTTAATTTCGGATAACTTTGATGAAAAACTAGCATTACTGGTCTAATATTTCTTGTTGATTTTACATACCCGAAAATATGCTCTTTTAAACGGATAACAAGATCGCTTGTGCTTCCTATATAAAATCTCTTATTTTTACAAAATAACAAATAAACACAGTTCCTCATAATTCATTTAAATACAAAATTTACATTACCTTTCGATACACTATCCACAATTTATTTATTGTGGAGCGGGTGAAGGGACTCAAACCCTCGACCTTCTCCATGGCAAGGAGACGCTCTAATCAACTGAGCTACACCCGCAAATTTGTTTAACAGCAAAAAAATTTTATCAGATTCTGTTTTGTTTGCAACCTAATTTAAATTTATAGCTTTTGTTTTTTATATTTTTTCAATAAAATAATTTCTGCGCAGGTATAGTATATCGGTATTATGCGGCCTTCCCAAGGCTGAGAGACGGGTTCGACTCCCGTTACCTGCTCCACCCAAAAGCAAGCTCCTGCTTACAAATGGGTTTCTTTACAGAACCCCCTTCTTCAGCATTTGCTTGCTTTTGGGCAATGGGGTCCGAAGTTAAATCGGACTCGCCATTTTATCCCGCCCCGCGAAATACCCACCCCCTTCCTCCTCGTCTCGCCTGCCTGCGCGAAGCCTAGCTTAGCTACGGCGAAGGCAGGCATTTCGCGGGGTCCCCTTTTTCGCGGGTAATGGTACAAACCCCTGAATTCAAAATCGAACTTCGAAAATCGAATAAAATATGTAAATATCATCTTCGGATTTTGGATTTCGAATTTCGGTTTTGCGTAACAAGTTCTCGTATAACCTAAAAAACCACAAAAATACGCGAAAAACAGGTTATAAACTATTGCTTTTTAATGCAAAAATGTAGATAATTTTACCGATATAAAATAAAAAAATCATATGGAGCACGAAAACCCGTCAAAAAGCCCAATGTATTTCTGGGCGCGAGTGGATCATTTCATCAGGGAATGTTTTTCCAATGAGGAATCAAAAGCCTACCACATTGTAAATGACATAATAGTTTTCCTGATATTTTTCTCCATTATTTCCATAATGCTTGCCTCGATGGAGGATTTTTATCTGAAATACCAGACATTTTTTGATGTCTCCGAAATTGTAGTTGTTGGTATATTCACAATTGAATATATTTGTAATATCTATGTCGCCAAGGACAAGAAGAAGTATATATTGGGGCCTTGGGGTATTATCGATCTTATGGCTATCGTACCTTCCTACTTCAATTTCATAGACCTGAGGGCAATAAAAGTTCTAAGGGTGTTAAGGATTTTAAGGTTCCTCCGCCTGATGAGGATGCTGAGGCTTTTGAAACTTGCAAAACAAGTCGTTAAAGCCGGTGAAACGGAGGAAAAAGTAAATAAATTCGAAACCCTGAAGATGGACCTTCAGATTTATTTTATTGCTCTATTTTCTGACATGGTGATCTTCAGCACACTTGAATATTACGCTGAAAGGGCTGTTGAAAACACAGCCTTTACATCAATCCCAAAAGCTATGTGGTGGTGCATTGTAACTATTACGACTGTGGGCTATGGCGATATGTATCCTGTTACTGCGATAGGCAGAATAATCGCTGGCTTTGCTATGCTATCCGGTGTCGCATTATTCGGCTTACTGATGAACGTGATAGGCAAATACATGATGACATCGCTTTTCGGCACCGAAGAGATTGGGACAACTGATGTTAAAGAACTTGAAGAAAAAATACATAAAGAAAAACATAAAGAGCACCTTGATTTGCATGATTAGCCTGATTTCCAGGATTGATTTCCTTGATTGCCTTGATTTACATGACCTTCTGCTAAATGAAAAATTATTATTTAACTTGAAATTTGAAATTTGTAACTTGTCCCGCTAAGCGGGACTAATTTCAATATAATCATGAGTAAAAATACCTTAAATGTTCTTGAAGGAAAAACCCTCCTTCTTATTAACACGGGTTCGCTGAAAAAACGCTTCATATTACAAAGGCTACGGAAATTAGGCCTCCAAATCGTAGCTGTAAATAAAGAAAAAAACTGGGCGCAGCCATATGTGGATCACTGGATATTGGCTAACACCAATGACCATCAGGAGACAATTTCTGCGATAGTTTCTTTTTTCAGAAGCAATCCCAATATAAAAATCGACGGGGCTCTGACTTTTTGGGAAGACGACGTTCTTTTAACAGCAAAAATAACAGACAAATTCGGCTTCATCGGAATTCCCTATGACGTAGCCAAAACAGCAAGAAATAAATATCTTTTCAGGGATTTTTGCAAAGAAAACGGCATTAACGCGCCCCAGTATTCATTGGTCCGGAACGAAGAAGACCTGGATACTATTGAAAAAGGTTTTAATTTTCCAATAGTCTTAAAGCCAGCGTACGGCTCAAGCAGCGCGTATGTAGTTAAAGTCGAGGACAAGGATGAGCTGAAAAATGTTTATCATTACATAAAAAGCAATCTCACGAACCAAATCGAATCCGCCCTACATGACGGGCATGAGATACTTGCTGAAGAATATATCGATGGCGATGAAGTGGATATAGATATTTTGGTACAGCACGGAAAAATTAAATATTATTGCATCACCGACAACTATAGGACTAGCGAACCGTTTTTTGTCGAAACGGGTGATTCAGCGCCATCCAGCCTTCCTATATCACGCCAGGATGAACTGTTTGAAATGGCGGAAGAAGCCCTTGAAAAACTCGGCGTGCAGAACGGCTGCATACATTTTGAGGCTAAATCCACAAAAAAAGGCGCTGTTCCAATCGAAGTAAACTTAAGAATGGGAGGCGACCAGACCTATTCATATTCAAAAGGCGTGTGGAACGTGGACCTTATTGAAAACGCGGTGAAAATCGCGATAGGTATTTATATTACCAAGATCAAAAAAACCCTCCAACCAAAAAAATACATAATCGGCCAGTATTTTTTATCGGACCATTCCGGAGTTATAAGCAAACTGGATATTGAAGATAACCTGAAAAACAAAAAGTATGTCGAGGAACTTGAGATACAGAAAAAAATCGGCGACCCTATACTTGTACCGCCTGAAGGATTTGAATATTTAGGCTGGGTCACTGTTTCCGGAGAAACCCTTCTGGACGCGCAGAACAACGCCAATGAAATAATGAAACTCGCTCGTTTTGAGGTATCCCGTTTTCATCCCGCGTCATCAATAGGAAAAACTGTTAGGAAAAACCATTTCTCCGCTGCCTCGGTAAATAAAGACATGGTGATCCGTAGTGCGAAAATCGAAAAAATCCGGAAGTTGTCATTAAAAAACCAGCGCAACCTAAATATCGGCGTCGCGTGTAATATTTATAAAGATGAGGATGCTTTGGTTGAAAGCGATCTAACTCAGGTTGGGAAAAATATTGAATCAACTCTCAAAGACCGAGGATATAATGTCACATTTTTTGATTTTAACGATATGCCAAATGTGCTTAACGAACTTCAGAAAAGCAATGTTGATTTTATTTTTAACGTGTGTGAAAGGATTAATAATTCAAGCCTATTAGAACCCCACGCAACATCTGTTTTTGACATACTTCAGATACCCTATACGGGTTCAAACCCTTTCACCCTTGCCCTATGCATAGACAAAATCCGCGTAAAAAAACTCTTCGCGTATCATGGCATACCGACGCCAAGATGGGACTACGCGTACAGTATGGATGACGACATTGATGAGACACTTAAATATCCTTTGATCGTTAAGCCAGGTAATACTGATAATTCTATCGGCATAACAAATGACTCTGTCGTCACAAACAAGAAGGAGCTAATGCGCCAGCTTGAGAAGATCATACTGGAAATCGGGAGCCCCGCGCTTATGGAGGAATATATTGAGGGCGATGAATATGATGTTACTCTTCTTGGTAATGATGATGATTTAAGGGTCCTTCCCCTATCAAGATCAATTTTTTCCAATATGCCCAAGGGCTATTGGCACATTTACCCGTTTGACGCGAAATTTGGCAAGGAATCCGTTTATAGTTCGATCATTGTGCAAAGACCCCCTAAGAATATAAGCCTGAAGCTCGCTTCGCTTATAACTGAAATCTCAATCGACACATATAATATCCTCGGTTGCCATGATTACGGAAGGGTCGAGGTAAGAGTCGATAAAAATAATAACCCGTACGTGCTGGAACTAAACCCGAATCCATCCATTGATAAAGGCGATTGCGTTCCTGCTGTGGCGGATCTTGTAGGACTGGATTACGGTGATTTCCTGGAAGAAATAATCAGGCTGGCCATTGAAAGGTATAAAAATAAACCGCCGTATTACCACTTACAGGCGAACATTATCTAACTTTTAACGACCATATTCACTAATCTCTAATATCTAATACCTAATATCTAATTTTGATATACAGACTTTCCGTCTTACAAAATTAGATATTAGAAATTAGAGATTAGGAATTATTCTTGAGGTATCCGGCTTAACTGACAAATCAAATCCCAGTCGTCGTCAGGGGCGGCGCGGTTGAATGTTTTGTATCCGCATTTCTCGCATACGTGTATGATGCGCGCTCCTTTCTTTTTGTGGAGCTGGATCCCGACTGGCTTCATCAATCCTTCACAATCGCTTAAACGGTCTCCCGGGATTTTTGAATCCACATGAAGCGAATAAAGGCAATACGGGCAGTGATTCCTGCAGCTTCCGCCTTCATGCGGTTTCACAGTCTTTTTGCATTTCGCGCATTTAAAGCCTTCGTTGATTGTAATGGGATTTTTTCGTTTAAACATATTTTCGTATTGTCTCCGAATAGATTCCGAATTGACTTCGCATGGATTTCGAATTGACCACAGATACCCAAATCAATTCGAGGTCAATTCGATGTCCATACGGTTAGATTTGCCACATCTTCTCATTATATTCCTTCACACAACGATGGGTATTAAATACCGAACCAAGCGCGATGGCATGCTTCATCCGCTCGACCCATTCATCCTTTCGGTTGTAATAACAATCAATTACATCCTTCAATGTTTGATAAAGCGCGTCGGCATCCATCCTTTCCTGGCTAGGCTGAGTAATGGTCGACGGTTCCAAGCCAAACGCCCATCCACTTTTCGGATCCTGTTTATAACCTTCTATCCACCATCCATCCTGGATCGAACAGTTAAGAGCGCCATTCACCGCTGCTTTCATACCGCTCGTCCCGCTTGCCTCCATCGGGGGCTGAGGATTATTAAGCCAAACATCGCTTCCTTGTACAAGATATTTTGCTATATCGAGTTTGTAATCAGACGGCACGACGATTTTAATCTGCCCCCTTAACGCCCTTCCGAGATGGACAAGCTGGTTTATAGTATCAATAGCGAATTTATCGCCGGAATGGTATGGTCCTGCGTATATAAGCTGGATTTTTTCGTAACCCAAAGCCCTTACCCTTTCAATATCATTAAATAGCAAAAGAGGCCTTTTATAAGGAACGAATCGCCTTGCGAAAGTAATGGTCAAAGTCTTGTAATCAAGCTTATCGCTTTCCCGGATCTCATCAAAAGGGACTGTAAAAAATTCAGGCTGACTATTAATAAAATCTATAAGGTCCTTTTTTCCTTTATTATGCGCCTCCACAAGCTCCGCGCTGGGAATTTTTAACGCATCAGCAAGTATTCCAGGATTGCTTTTCCATCCTTTCAGATACTTATCATAAAGCGCCACCATGCTTTTCGAAGCCCAGCTTTGCACATGCACGCCATTTGTTATGTATTCAAATTTATAATTCGGGAACATCTGCTGGCATATATCTCTGTGTTTTTTGGAAACTGAATTTGCGGCCCTGCTAAGATTCAAAGCGAGCAAAGTCATATTTAAATCATTTTCGCCTGCCAGCTTTCGTATATGCCATGGGACTTTTTGAGTTAGTACATCATTCACGAGACCGTAATCAAAGCGGTCATGGCCTGCGGGTACGGGTGTATGTGTAGTAAATACACATTGCTTACGAACATTCTCATCAATAAAATTCTGTTCTTTCAGAAGCGCTAATGTAAGTAAAGCCGCATGGCCTTCGTTTAGGTGGAAAGTCTTAATGTCACTGTAACCCAATTCACGCAGCATACGGACTCCAGCGATGCCAAGTATCGATTCCTGACACAAGCGAGTAAAGCGGTCCATAGCATAAAGGTCTTTTGTTATGTCCTTATCCCACCGCTTATTTTCCGGCAAATTGGTGTCCAGAAAATAAACAGGTACTTCGCCTTTTTCGCCTTTAATTATGTATTCCCAGGCGCATACCGCAACATTTCGGTCCTCTATATGCATATGGACTTTTTCTTTCCGTTTTGTGGCAAATTCTTCAGGCTTAAACGCGAACTTGGAGTTTTCGCTTACGTGATACATCAAAGTGACACCGACTGCTGGCGTTCCAAGGTCAGCGCACGATTTAAGTATATCGGCAGCCAAAACCCCCAAACCGCCAGCGTAGTTCGGCACTTCTGACCTTAGGGCGATTTCCATTGAAAAATATGCGACTTTTGTGTTTTTGGGATCCATCTTTTATTAAATTACAATTTACAAGCACCAAATTACAAACAAACTACAAATTACAATATACAAATTACAAAAAAATTACAATTGCCAAATAACAACCTATAATTTGTATATTTGGATTTTAAATTTGTATATTTTTTGTGTATTGGAATTTGTAATTTGGAATTTATATATCAGGGTGAGAATTTGAAATGCATCACATCCCCATCCTTAACAACATATTCCCTCCCTTCCTGTCGCACTTTACCGGCTTCACGGGCGCCTGTCTCACCGTTATATTTCACATAATCTTCATAGCTGATGGTCTCAGCCTTTATAAAACCTTTTTCAAAATCAGTGTGTATTACACCTGCCGCCTGAGGGGCTTTTGAACCGATTTTTATAGTCCAGGCGCGCACTTCTTTAGGCCCTGCGGTAAAATATGTTTGAAGACCTAAAAGCTTGAAAGCCGCCTTAATAAACGAGTTTAATCCTGATTCTTTTATACCAAGCGAATTCATATATTCCTTTGCTTCCTCAACAGAAAAATCTACAAGATCCTCTTCAACTTTTGCTGAAATCGGCAAAATCTGTTCATGAGCGCCTAAATTCAATTCCTTTTTAACCGCTTGAATATTAAATCCCGCTAATTCACCCTCTTTTAGATTTGCAATGTAGATAAAAGGCTTATTCGTAAGCAGATTTAGTTCTTTAGCCAGCTCTTTTTCTTCATCGTTTAAATCGATATTTATGGCCAGTTTTTCGGCCTCTAAAGCCTCCTTTATTTTCTTCAGCGTAGATACGTTGGCTAAAAGGACCTTATCTCCTGATTTTGCCTTCTTTTCAGTATCCCCAAGACGTTTATTGACCGTATCAAGATCTGCCAGAATAAGTTCAAGATGTATCACGTCCATATCTAATTTCGGGTTTATGCCGCCATGGACATGGATGATGTCCGGATCTTTAAAAAACCGTATTACCTGCGCAATAGCGTGGCATTCGCGTATATGGGAAAGGAATTTGTTGCCAAGACCTTCACCTTCACTGGCGCCTTTTACAAGTCCCGCAATGTCAACGAATTCCACGATAGCCGGAATGACTTTCTCGGGCTTTGCAATGCCAGCTAATACCTTAAGCCTTTCATCAGGCACTTCTACGATTCCCACATTAGGATCAATCGTGCAAAATGGGTAATTCGCTACCTGGGCGCCTTTTGAACGGGTCAAAGCGTTGAATAAAGTGGATTTTCCCACATTTGGCAGACCGACAATTCCTATTTTCAAACTCATATTTGCAGATTTATGACGTTCCTAGGTTACTTTTTTCAATACATTCGGGCAAGCGAAAAAATTCGCACAATCAGTATTGTACGGAATTCTTTTAATGCCATTTTGCCGTAACCTGAGCTATTTAGCTCCAGCGGGAACGCCCGTGTCTTACTTTTGTGCAGTTATTCTCCTTTGAAACATCAGGTGCTGTCTAATGCACCTCGTCCTCCTTTTTTGGTGGCAAAAAAGGAGGGAAAAAACCATTGGGGGTTGCGCGAAAAAAATCCTACATTATGCCTTATGTCCTCTTTTACATGGTGCGCAACCCCCAAACCCCCATTTTCCTTTTTACTTCCACTGTGCATCCAAGGTGTTTTTGTGATGTGTAGGAAACTACGTTGCGGGCTGGTGGTTTTATTCAGTATGTCTGACTAAAAAAACCCACATCTGAAAATAACGGCATCTGCCTAAATTGAATGCACAAAGAGAATTAAAAGTGCGCTCAGGGGGGTCCCGGGGGATAACGGCCGTGAGAAACGAAAGGTTGCTTAGCGATAACGATGATTACACGGCTCGTTATCCCCTAGGCGAGTTTTTTCCCACCGCTTTTTCCACCGCCGGAAAAAGCGGGCAACAATGCAATTAACAGCGTTGGCGAACACTAGACTGTAATGCAGTTGAGCTATCCAGGCGGCGTTAGCCGCTTAGAAGTTCAGGAAAAAAGTAAGTCGGAGGCAAATCAGGTTTCAGTTAAATAAGTTGAATGATGAATTCCGTACAATACTGATTGTACAAATTATTTTTTAAACATTTCCCAAGCCTTTTTTAACTCATCAACAGTCAGTTGTCCAGAGGCAGATGCAGATTTTTTATCCAAAGGCGCAAACATTATTGTTCCGCCCAAAAATGGAGTGATAACTCTGCTTAAAATTCCCTTTTTGCCCATTGCGATAAGGATATGTGGGATTTTTTTAGCTTGCAATTGTCGGGCCAAAAAAATGACGGAAAAAGTATCTTCAATCGATTTGGCCATAACTGAGATTTTTATAATATCAGCGCCTCTTTTTTTCATTTCATGCGCTTTTTTAAGCATTTCTTTAAAAGACGGTGTTTTTTTGAAATCGTGAAATGAAATAATAATATTTTGCATTTCTGATTTCTGATTTCTGATTCCCATTTTACATTTAGCATTTTGTATATCTCGATATTTAACAATATTTGCACATAAATTTTTCGGTATATCAAAAGAAACATCAACACATACGGCGCCATGTTTCAAAGCCTCTTTAAGAATATCTGCCATTTCAGTGTAACTGCCTTTAAATGAACCTTTTTCTGATGGTTTTTTGCACACACATATTACAGGCAAAGGCGCTTTTTTAAGCAGGTTTTTTAAATCCAGATCTTTAATTTGATCTAACCAAATTTCGGCTAAATCAGCTTTTCCTTTAATCTGAAATAGCCTTTTTAAAACCATTTTTTGCGTTTTTTCTTTAACAGGAACGCAGATCAGCATATTTTGAAACTAAGAGACTAATAAAGTTTCGCATAAATATTGTTTGTTTTCAACAAAACGAAACGACGACACGACGTCACAGCAAAAAATTACAAGCCTCAAATCACAAATTACAAGTAAGCTCCAAGCTACAAATTACAAAACACAAAATTTAAGTAAAGTAAATTATTGTAATTTAAATCTTGTAATTTGTAATTTACTTGTATTTTGTAGTTTGTTATTTGTAATTTTAAAATAGTAACATCAAAAAAAGGTCGTTTCGTTGTGTCGTCGTTTCGTTGTAATGTGATAAAACATTGACAAATTTAAAAAAATGCGGTAATGTAAAATCTATTTTCGCCTTCCAAAAGTTTGAAAATAGGCTTCCCGCTATACTGGGAATGCTGTTCTTTTAAAGCAGAGGGATTGTAAGATTCTCAGAATTTTATGAGTTAGCCATCTTTCTTTTTTAACGAAAAAAAAGCGTGGCTGTTTTGAAGTGGCTGAGAACTTACCGTACTACTAAGTGCGAGTGCGAGTCTCAAGTCTAATTATTTGGATTTGGCACTCACACTCGCACTGTTCTAACCAACAACTGACAAGGAGAGATCCATGATGCGATATGCGTTCGCGACGATTGTCGTCCTTCTCGCCAGCGTCTGCGCCAATGCCCAGCCTCAGAAGGCGAGGCACGCAGCGCTCGCTGCCAAGTACGCTGAAGTACCAGAAGTAAAGAGATACTTCGACAAGGCATGGCAATGCCCCAAGGGCAACTGCCCGACAATCGCCCTCGCGAAGGAGCTCAAGAAACTCAGAATGAGTGCCATGTACCACTGCCAAGTGACGTGGCAGAAAGGGAACCAGAAAGGTGTCCTTTGCAAGAAGGACATCGAGTCAACTCCTGCAACCTTCAGAAGCACGGAGTCACGCGGGGCCAGACATGGCCCCTCAACCAACGGCTCTGATAAACCGGCATCCGAGGTCAAGCAGACCATCTACATCTGTCCGGATGACACACAAGTGCCCAAGCCGGAACACTGCCTTGTCACGCCACTGAAGGCGACCGTGTACGTTTGCCAAGATGGCAAGGTGACCGGAAGCCCCGACGACTGTGTCGTCCAGACGACCAAGAAGTGGTGGATCCTTGCCATCATTATCATCATCACAGGCCTCTGCTTGTTCCTCGGTCTCGTCGGATGGGTCTACTACCGCAACAAGTGGGTCTACTGCCACAACAAGTTGATCGACGAGACGGCGAAGGTTGCCCAACTGAGGCAGGAAGTTGAGAAGAAGGGCAGCATCTCCCTCGAACTTCAGAAGAAGCTGGAGGCGATGCCGACCGTGTCGACGACGCCACTGCCTGCACCGCCGCCCGATGAGTATGTTGAAACTCCGAGCACTGCTGGGACATTGGTTGGCGTTGTCAGGTCACCCGAGGCACCACCAGCCGATGAGCCAGCTGAGGCCCCAAAGAAAGAAGGGACCTTGCTAGGCATTGGTTCAACTGTCACTGCCTCGGAACAGGCGGAACCGATTTCCGCTGACGCGTCTGCGAAGGCGGATGCGGAAGTTCCGAAGAAGGGAGGCACCGTCTTCGGCGTTGGCGGGTCTCCCGAACCCCCAGAGGCAGAACCAACTGTGGCGAAGACCGAGGAGCCAGCCAAGGCGCTGAGGAAAGAAGAGGCCATGCTTGGCGTAGGCGGTCCTGAGGCACCTCAGTTGCCCGAACCGCCGACACCCGCGTCTCCCAGAGAAGTTCCGCCGAAAGGCGGAACCATATTCCAAGCTGGCGGCGCAGGTGAAGTCCCGACTCCGGAACAGTCATCGGCAGAACCGCCGACCGGAGACGAGTTCGACCGCTACGATTCCGGCCTCAAGCAGACCTACCATGGCCTGCCTGCAGCACCTCCCACCCCTACCACTCCGGCAGACAAGCCCGGAGACAACAGCAAGTAGTATCCCCTCTGCGATCCCCCATCCGACGCTCGTTGGGTGGGGGGTTTCGCTATATTTGTTTTTTTGTTTTTTTAAAATCCCCCTAGCCCCCTTTATCAAGGGGGAAGCTCAACCCCCTCTGACTCCCCCTTAACAGGGGGAATTTTTTTGTTTTTGTATCTGAAAAACTTAAATTCCCCGCCTGTGAAGGCGGGGGCAGGGGTGGTTCTGAATTGATAAGAATTAAATATATATTTACATTAATTCAGAACCACTTTTTTCCCCTGCTACAGACGGATGTACACGATGAGGCGATAAGAATTGTATTGTAACAAAATAGCATTTCAACTGTATAAAATGTTGTATCGTCGTTTCGCCTGTGCTGAGCAACGCCGAAGTATCGTATCGTTGAATAAAAAGGCTTGACAAAATGATAAAAATGAGATACAATTTCGTTCCAATCTTTGTCTCTTGATAGAGGTCAAAAGTTGGGAAAGGGCCTTCAATGACTCTTTCAAAGGAAGCGAGAAATGCGTTCCGAAGCGAAACGCCACAGGCGTGTAGCGGAGGATGCGGAATTGAAAATTTATGTAGCCGCCCGCAAGGGCAGGCGAAGAAAATTATTCGATTCCACAAGCATTTCCCTTCCGAGATGTTCATTAACAGCAGAGGGATATGTAAGTTCTTAGCGCCAATGAGCATGTCCGACCTGACAGCACTTTTGAGTTATCTCGAGAGTCGTATTCAGGAGCGGACGCTTTTGAGTGTCTGAAGAATTTTACATTAGCTATACCTAATTTTTGTAATAGCCGATCTGACGGCATTGCGCATAGCGCAAATTTGAGATTTGAGATTTCAGATTTGTGATTCCCATTTATACATGTGACATTTCAGAATTTGATTCAGAAATCACAAATCATAAATCATAAATGTTATGCTCAGTGTCGTCAGATTGGCTTAGTAAGTCAACAAATTCAACAACATCCGGAATTATCCGGTTCGCAGTACAACGTACGAAGCCCCCGACCTCCCGTCGGGGCCACCTCCCCACGGGAGGAACACAAGGAGGAAACATGAGGTACAGGAACCCGAGAGCGTCCGCCCGCGCCAAGGCGCTGGCGGAACACAAGAAGCTGTTCGAGCTCGTCCTGGTCGCCATCATCATGACGGCCATCCTGATCCTCGCCGCCAACGCCCGCGCCCAGGTCGAGGTCGACATCACCAAGGACGACAACTACAAGGCGATGAAGTCGGACAACAACGCCGACGACCTCGCCACCCACAAGAAGCAGTGTTTCCAGACCTGCTCGAACATCCCGACCGAGACGCCGGTACTGAAGCAGAAGTTCATGGCGTGCAGGAGCATGTGTGACTCGGCGTTCAACGCCCGCAAGAAGCAGCTCGGACAGAAGCCGCCTGTGGTGACCCCGCCTGTGCCGCCAACGAATGTGGCGCCGCCCACGAAGGCGACCCCGCCGGCGAAGGCGACCCCGTCAACCAAGGGGAAGCCATCGGCCAAGCCTGACCAGAAGGCGCCCCCCGCGCCTCCGGCTCTACCTGAGCCACCTGCTTCCCAGCCGGAGCCTCAGACCTGCCCGCCTCCGCCTCCGCCTCACGTCTGTCCGCCACACTATGACCACGCCTGTCACAACTTTTGGGCGATGGTGAGGTGTTGGTGGGGCCTCTTCGTTCTGCTGCTACTCCTGATCGCCGGCGGAACCGCCGCCGGGTACTTCTTCGGTCTCCGTAACAGGAGGCCATGACATGCGAACCGTGACCAAGGAGGTCGCCATGCGCAAGTTCCTGTTCCCGGCCGCTGTGGCGGCCATCCTCGCGCTCCTCTGGGCGTCGTCGGCCTTCGCCCAGGTGGAGGTCGACATCACCAAGGACGACAACTTCAGGGCGATGAAGACGGACACCAACCCCGCCGACCTCGCCACCCACAAGAAGCAGTGTCTCCAGACCTGCTCGAACATCCCCACCGAGACGCCGGAGCTCAAGCAGAAGTTCATGGCGTGCCGGAGCATGTGCACCGGCGCGTTCAACGCGCGCAAGAAGCAGCTCGAGGGTCCGCCCGATCCGTGCGCGGGCAAGAAGTGCCCGCACGGATGCGACCCCAAGACCGGGCAGTGCAAGCCCGGAGACGAGCCGCCTCCGCCGCCCCCGCCACCTCCGGAGCCCAAGTGCAAGGGCGTGAAGTGTCCGAAGGGTCAGAAGTGCGACCCGTCGGACGGCCAGTGCAAGGGCGGCGAAGATCCCTGCAAGGACGTCACCTGCCCGCCCGGCCAAGTCTGCAAGGGCGGCAAGTGCGTCCCCGCCGACAAGCACGGCGAGCCCGAGGGCAACAGGTGCAAGCGGTGCAAGCCGGGCGAGGTCTGCAACCCCGAGACCGGCAAGTGTGTGGATCCCTGCAAGGATTCCACCACCTGCAAGCCCGGTCCGGATCTGGTCTGCCGTCCTGAACTCGTCGACGACAAGCCCGTCTGCTCACCCTTCTGCCGCGGCGTGAAGATGCGCTTCGGCGAGAAGTGCGACCAGCAGTGCCAGCCACCCGTCGCCTGCGACCAGCAGACCTGCAGGGCGAAGTTCCCCTGCCCAGAAGTCGATGAAGCGACGTGCAGGGCGAAGTTCCCCTGCCCGGAGTGCCCGTCGTTCAGGTCGATGTTGATCTGCTGGCTGTGGCTGTTCATCGCCATCGCCATCGTCCTCGGCGTCCTCGTCTTCCTCTGGCTCCACTACAGAGCCAAGTGGAAGGACCGATCGGAGTTCGTCAAGGTTCTTCAGCAACGCCTGAAGAGCGGAGGCGGACCCATCGAGGAGAAGCCAACCCCACCCACCTTCGGCACCCTGTTCAAGCGCTGGTGGTGGGCGATCCTCCTCATCGTCATCGCCAGCGACTTCCTCTTCCTCATCCTCATGACCCTCCTGTTCCCGGCTCCCAAGTAGCCTGGGGAGCCCCCGCCTAGGTATAGTATCCCCTGCCCCCAAAGAGCCTCCTGGTACCATCGCGTATCAGGAGGCTCTTTCATAATTTTTAATTTTTAATTTTTGAATTTTTATAAATAAATTCTAAACTTTTAATTTTCAAGAGCTGATTTAATTTAGTAATTAAGCATTAAAATTTAAAAAATTATTTAAAAATTATAAAAATTTAAAAATTAAAAATTTTCCGCCAGATAGCTTTAGCTATCTGATTTTAAATTTTATAATAAATCAAGGTAATCATGGTAATCAATCAGGGTAATCCGTTTAATCCTGTAAGTCCGTGATCAAAATTCCTCTTGACATTTCAGAACATTTGTTATAAAATTGGGAACCTAAACATTTTAGGTGAACGTCTATCCGCCTCGTATTTACAATGGGGTGGGTATGGCGTCCTCTCGTGTTTAGCTGCTCTTTAACAACTTATGTACTAGTAAGTAGTAGCGAGAAATTCGCTCTGAACGTAACAAGGACGACTGAAAGGAAGTCCGCTGTGAAGTGAAGACAGATTTGTGAAAATCTACGCGCCCGCCGAAGCTTTAGCGAAGGCGGGCAAAGAAGATTTTTGCAAATCTGAGAATTTCCCTACTGAAGTAGCCTGTCCGCTGTTACGGCGGACACTATTCATTCGTTTGACTTCGTTGGATCTCGATTAATTTCGATTGATGCCGACTTAGCCAAACCCAATGCAACAAACTGCGCTCGTTCACCTTCCGATTGTAAATCCGATTGTAAATCCGCGCCTTTGGCGCGTAAATCCATTGTGTGTCTGATTACAACCACAATTGGATTTACTACTGGATTTACTATTGGCTAACAATAGGTTAACTATCGGAAACAGGTGTAACTTGAGCGCACAAAATTTTTTTCAATGCTAACTGACAGCGTTTAGGACTGAACCATTGGACGGAGCAGGGTTGTACCCTGGTCCGTACAATTACCGATAAGCCGGTAAGCCGATAAACCATGGTACAACCATGCTCCATCGGTATATTGTCCCCACAATAGTTTCAGTCTTGCGCGCTGTTAGTTAGTTTCATTCTTAGTTTCACCCAACCCGACAACGCCCCCCTAACGGGGCTTAACATATTGCTTTCGTGCCTCCAAACCCCTCTGGGGAGGAAGGCACATCAACCCCCCCCCAGATGGAAGGAGGAAACGGATGCGTACCAGTGCGAACAAGGGCCACAAGCCCACAATGAAAGGAGTCGCCATGATGAAGGTCGTCCGTATCATGGCCGTCACCATCGTGGCGGCCACTCTCACCCTGCTCGCGTCCAATGCGAGCGCCCAGCCTGCGACCTGTAACAAGGCCGCGGTGCAGAACTCGCCGGCGTACGGCGCCTACGGCTTGTATTTCAACAAGCCGATGGCGCAGAAGTGCTCCCCCGCTAACATCTCGTCCCTCCAGGGGACGAGCCAGATGCTGCAGCGGGTTCTCACCCGCGAACACTGTAGTTGGGCAGACATCGCCCCCCTCGTCGTCTACGCAGGCCCTGCCAGCGTGGGCTGCGGTGGGCCCAACCCGCCCAATGCGCCCTCCGCTTCGTCCGACGTGGAGACGGTTCGCAAGAACCCCCTCTACATCCCCCTCCTGGGCCCCTGGTCCTACCTCTCGGAAAGGGACATCCGCTACACTAGGCGGCTGTTCTTCTCTGCTGACAGGGCGGTTCATGCGGAGGCGTTGAAGACCGCCCTCCCCGATGCCCAGGCAAGGGAGCTGATCGCAACGCTCTCACAGCTTCCCCGCGGCATCAACATGAACGTCACTGCCGACAAGCAGCTCGACGCGCAGATGCACAAGCGCGCCAACGAGCTGATCCGGAAGGCGCTGGCTAGCTGTACCTTCGCTGTCGACTCCGCAGCCATCACGGCCAAGGAGAGCGAGGTCGCCCAGGAAAGCGACCCCGAGCTGAAGGTGAAGCTCCAGGAGGAGCTGGCGGCTCTCAGGAATACCCAGATCCCCGCCTGCCCCCCTGACGTCATCAGCTTGATCGACGGCTTCATCGGTGCAGTCAGCACCCTCGACAGGAGCAAGCTCTCCGAGGATTCGAAGTCCGAGGTGGGCAGGCTTGTCGATGAGGCCCGCAAGGCGAAGCGGTCTGACTTCAAGATCGCCTACGCAAGTTCCGCTCTGGACCACTTCATGCTCAGCGGTCCGTGCGACTCCTGTCGCGGCATCGGCAAGGCTTTCCTCGACAAGTACCGCGCCAGCTCCGCGAGAGTCAACAAGATCCCGCGGTTGCGCCTCAGCTTCTCCGCGATCTTCTTCTCCGGCTCCACCAAGGACAGGCGCCACGGACGCGACTTCACGGTCAAGTCCGCGGGCTACGGGCTCATCGGCTCCATCGGAGTCGAGGGCGTGGTCAAGCGGTGGGACTGGGGCGCGCTTCTCGCCGCCCTGGACGTGGGCATTGGCGCCCGTTGGACCTACCTCCGCGACGAGACGACGTCGAACGTCGTCGAGTCGAAACACATAGTGGTTCAGGCAGACGTCCGAACCGGCATCAACATCAAGGACTGGGTCAGCCTCGGTCCTGTCGCCAGTTTCCGCCCCCACCCTGTGGGCGGCGAGGTCGGCGCCTTCATCGAGCTGACCCGCGTCAAGTCCCTACGTGTTCTCGTCGAAGGGTTGTACACCCTCGACGACATCAAGAAGAACACGGGCGTTCCCGGCTCACACGCTGTGAACGTCCGCGCCCCCAGCGTCCGACTCAAGTTGGCCTGGGTGCTGTAGTTCCACGTTTCACCGGGGCGTCCCCGCCAAAGCCTTCCGCTGAGGCGGGGACCCCCACGACCAAACAACGAGCCATCCTAAGGAGGATGCCATGATCAAGTTCGTGTTCTACGGCTTCATCACCGCGGCGCTCTGCGTCGCTCTCACTGGCTGCAAGGACAAGGTCAGCGGTGAGCCCTCGGGCCGCGATCGCGCCGTGTCCGTCACCTTCCAGACCCCGCAGACCTCGTTCGGCCTCAACATCAAGCAGGACGAGGACCTCACCGACAACGCCGCCGCGGTCATGGTGGGCGACTCCACCGAGACCAACGGCATCCACAGCATCGTCTTCACGGACGTGCTCGCGGGCACCTACATCGGCTTCGCCAGCCCGACGAACGTCAACGACGTCTTCAAGCGCATCCCCGTCGAGATCGTCGTGAAGTACGGCGAGGTCGCGGTCTACGACCTCGACTTCGAGACCGGCACCGTCACCCCCCAGAAGTGCTCCGAGACGTTCTCCGCCGTGGACTCCGACGGCAACCCCCTCGGCGGAGTCGTCATCTCAGGGCAGGGCCTCTCGTGCACCACCAGCGACGAGACGGGCGCCTGTACCATCAACAATCTCGTGTGTGATGAAGTGACCTTCACCGCGCACAAGGACGACTACGGCGACCAGACGTGCACCGTCGATCTCGCCGGCGATCCTTCCAGCTGCACGTTCACCATGACCCCCGTTCAGACCGACGGCGGCGTGCAGGATGACGCCGGCCAGACGGACGGCGGAGTCCAGGATGACGCCGGCCAGAGCGACGCACCGCCCCAGGACGACGCCGGGCAGACGGACGGCAGCAACAGCGACGCGCCCACCCCGGGCACCATCGTCTTCAAGTGCGTCAAGGCTGGTAGCTCCCCGCTCCAGCCCCTGCAGTGCACGGTCACCGAGGTCAACCTCGGGACCAACCTGCACTGCTCTCCCACCACCACCGACAACGACGGTGGTGTCCACGTCAACCCCTACGGCGTCTGCGAGATCGACGGGCTGACCTTCGGGGTCAGCCTGCGGTTCACCGCGGCCTACACCGGCTGCACCACCGCCAGCTGGCCTTCCTCCGGTTCCGCGGACCCTGTCGTGATCATGCCGGCCGAGCCACGGCTGGTTCACGAGTTCGCGCTCAGCTGTCCGTAGCGCGCGCTCACCCACCTACTAGTACATGCCATGCTTCTGTCTTCTCTCCGCCACCTGCGGATGAGTGAGGCAAGGCTCCTACCCACCTGTCCCGAAGTCTTCCAAGACTGTCGGGGCAATCCTCAGGACACCAGAAATTCTGATGTATTGAGGATTGTTACCACGGATTTACAGGATAAAAAATTGTGAAATAACTGCCTTAAAATATTTAAAGTTTTTTGCCGTATATATAATATGGTATAGAAAAGTTGATCAAAAAGACTTGGTTTGTTTTTTTGTTTTTGTTTGTTTAGAACCCCCTCCGTTCCGCCGTGGCGGATCGGCTCCCCCTTATCATAGGGGAGAGCTTAACCCCCTCCGCACTTCGTGTCGGCTCCCCCTTATTACAGGGGGAGATTGTTTGTTTTTTGTTTTTGAATCCCCCTAGCCCCCTTTATCAAGGGGGATTTTTTTGTTTGTTTTTGTATCACAGAAAAACTGAAATCCCCCGCCTTAAATAAGGCGGGGGACAGGGGGCGGTTGAGTCTTCCCCCGCTTGCCTATCCGCTCTTCCGGAATTTCCGAAATAACTTATTTTTAAAAAATACTATTGACAACTAGTCAAACTTTATATACATTATCTTCCAATACCCATAATTTTTATTGCATTTTGAGCTAGAATATAGCTTTAATAAAATACTAATTAGGGTAATCAAACAAAACAAATGCACCAAAAATTGTTGTATTTGTTTTGTTTGAAATTTATTTAATCATCACACCAACAATATGCAAAGGATTCTCAAATTTATCTCAAAATTTACTTCAATAGCTTTAATCGCAGGTTTAATTCTGCCGTTTGCGGGCGACGCGAATGCCTCTATTTACGGCACTTTAAATGTGAACGTATCTCCGGCTATTGGAAAGTATGTGGTAATAGATGAACTTACCACTAATCCCGTATCAAGCGAGACAACAGGCTCTGCGAGCTTTACGCTCCCTGCGGGCTTTTACACTGTCGATTTCAGAGACATAGGAGACCCATGGGAGACACCCGAAGACAAAAGCGTTACGCTTGAGGCTGATAGTTCAGTTACTGTATTGGGCTTCTATGAGATAAAAGGAAATGTTTACGGAGACCTTTATGTAAATGTAACTCCTGAGAGCGGAAAGTATGTAGTCATAGATGAGCTTTCCGGCAATCCTATATCAAGTGAGACCGTAGGAGACGCGAGCTTTACGCTTCCTGCGGGCTTTTATACTGTTGATTTTAAAGACATCGGAGGCTCATGGATTACACCTGCTGACCAAAGCGTAGAGCTTGAGGCCGGCCATTCAGTAACTGTTGATGGTATTTATACCACAGCGCCAACGACCGGCACTGTAAATATCGTTGTGCAGGATAACAACAGCCAGCCAATAACCGACGGAAGCTGGATTCTGTATAGCTGCACTGATGTTAACAATATTAATTCCTGCACTGTTCCTTACACATCTGGCACCTCTACAACCCCATTAACTAATGTGCCTGTGGGAATTTACGGTCTGAAACTTACAGTAACACAGGGATATTCCGGAGCAGTTGTACTAAGCCTTAATCCTCAAACTCTAGTTGCCGGAGGCACGCTTACTTTCACCGCGCAGTACACAATCGCCGCGAACGCGGGAATGGTGGAAGTTTATCAGTTGGCCGCTAACGGTGTATTAAGATTATATGGCCCTACACCTGCCACAATTTCTAACGCTATATATAAAGAACCTTCATCTCTTCCAGGTGTATACAAACTGGCTGTTTCTTCTATGCCGGCAGGAGGCCAGTATGTGATCGATTATGTAACTAATGGTAACGGACAAGTGATTTCCGCCCCATACACACAGACTTTGGTTGCTGGCGGAAAAATCGTGTTTAATGTTAAATATAAACTTATCGGAGAGAAAGGCACAGTTGTTGTAAACCAAAACAGGCCAGACGGGTCAGTACAATTAGACGGACCTACTTCAGCCTTAATCACAGCAACAACATATATCAACAGCAATTCTGGAGTCGGGAATTATCTTTTGGATATGCTAACTCCGCCTACCGGATTTGTTTTGGATAAAGTAACCGATGGAACAGGAGCCACACTTACCTCACCTTACAATCAGACTTTAGCAAGCGGTGCCACTATTACCTATAATATATTATATAAGTTTAACGGTGATACTGGCACAGTTACAGTTAATCAGACAGGCGGTATTGGCACAGTAGGCCTAAGCGGCCCAAGCTATGCCATGGTTACAACCGCGACTTACACGGATGCAGGCGCAGGCGTTGGCACATATACTCTTACAGGAATAAATCCTCCAGCTGGTTTTGTGCTGGACAGAGTGACCGATGGCACAGGCGCTACGCTGACTTTACCTTATTCACAGACATTGGCATCAGGCGCTACAGCTACTTACAACGTCGCATATAGAGCTATCGGAGATACAGGAACTGTTACAGTAAATCAGACAGGCGCGGTTGGGTCGCTTGATCTAGTCGGTCCAAGTCCCGCAACGGTTACAACTGCCACATACACAAACAGCTTAGCCGGAGTCGGAACCTACACACTTTCAGGAATAACTCCCCCAGCTGGTTTTGTGCTGGACAGAGTAACTGACGGCACAGGCTCAAATGTTGCTGCGCCATACACACAGATGCTGGCTAAGAATGCCACAATAACATACAACGTTATTTATGCACCTATCGGCGATACCGGCACTGTTAACGTTAATCAGACAGGAGCTGTCGGCTCACTTCAGTTAAACGGCCCGACACCTGCTTTGGTAACTACCGCCACTTACACAAACGCCACTTCAGGCGTAGGCACATACACACTTACAGGCATCACTCCTCCAGCTGGATACGTAGTTGATATTGTCACAGATGGAACAGGCGCGACTTTAACCGCTCCTTACTTACAAATTCTAGCTAAAAACGCTACTATTACTTACACCGTAGCCTACATTGCTATTGTAAACACAGGGACAGTTAATGTTAACCAGACGGGTGCAGTCGGGTCAGTTGACCTGGTCGGCCCAAGCCCTGCAACAGTAACTACAGCCACTTATACTAACGCTGTTGCGGGTGTGGGTTCATATACCCTTGCAAACATAACACCGCCAGCGGGTTTTGCGCTGAGCGGAGTAACTGATGGG
>Ga0315276_10000455_pt1 | contig 35548 bp, 28 predicted proteins | sample YL17G05_0_MG_FD_204542 | JGI IMG/M metagenome (GOLD analysis project Ga0315276, IMG submission 204542) | Sediment microbial communities from Yellowstone Lake, YNP, Wyoming, USA - YL17G05_0 | ecosystem: Environmental > Aquatic > Freshwater > Lake > Sediment | place: USA: Wyoming | collected...
CGGGCTGAGCTACGCCAACACCTCGGCACAACCGATACGCGCAGCGGCCGTAGAGCTGATCCAGTCGGGTGGCAGCACGCTTGCGACGACCACGACCGACAGCGACGGCAACTACGCACTCACTGCGCCCGCGAACACCAGCGTGTTCGTGCGCGTGCAGGCGCAGTCACGCAAGACGACGACTCCGGCGCGCAACATTCGCGTGCTCAACAACACCAACGGCAACGCGCTGTATGTGCTCGACAGTGAGGTCTTCAACTCCGGGACGACGAACCAGACCAGGAACCTGCTCGCCGGTTCGGGCTGGGGCGGCACGGGCTACACTGGCGTCCGCGCCGCGGCCCCGTTTGCGATCCTCGATACGCTGCTGGCGGCGGCGGGTTTCGTCGTCGCCAACGGCAACGCGACGCTCGATCTGCCGGCGCTGGACGTTTTCTGGAGCGCGCAGAACAATTCGTCTTCGGGCGACGTGACGCTGGGCCAGATCGAATCGACGCTGTATACCACCGCATCGACTGGCGGACCCGCGCCGGGCATCTATGTGCTCGGCGACGAAAATGTCGACACGGACGAATACGACCAGCACGTGCTGGTGCACGAGTTCCAGCATTTCCTCGAAGACACGATCAGTCGTACCGACACGCCGGGCGGTCCGCATTCGCCGGATGAACGGCTCGACGTGCGGCTTGCCTTCAGCGAAGGCTTTGCCAATGCGTTCTCGGCGATGGTGCTGAACGACCCGTTCTACAGCGACTCGCTGGGTTCGCAGCAGGGCCGGCGTTTCTCATTCAGCATGGAAAACAACGCGGCGTCGCCGGCGGGTTGGTACAACGAGGCCTCGATTCAATCGGTCACCTGGGACCTGTACGACGCGGCGGCCGATGACCCGGATGCCGTAGCACTTGGCTACAAGCCGCTGTATGAGGCGCTCACGGGCCAGCTCCGCAGCGGTCCGGCGCTGACCAGCATCTACCCCTTCGTCACCGACCTGAAGGGGCGGGCGGGCGCACCGGTCGCGGCCATCGACGCGCTCATCACCTCGCAGAGCATTCGCGTGACGGATGAGTGGGGCACGAATGAGACGAACAACGGTTTGGTGCCGCGGACCCTGCCGATCTACGGGCAGGTCACGCTGAACGGCGGGTTGCAATCCGTCTGTGGCACGACCGCTGCCGGAACTTACAACAAGATCGGCAATCGGCTGTTCCTGCGGTTCTCGATTGCGGCCGCCCGTTCGGTCATGATCCGGGCTCAGTACACGCCGACCGGATCGACGGCCCCGTTCTTGCCAGACTCCGATCCGGATATCGTGCTTTACAACAACGGTTTCCTCGACATCGCGGATACTGCGACGAACGGTGACGAGACGCTCACACGGACGCTTGAGCCGGGTGAATACGTGATCGAGGTCTACGAGTGGAGCCACATCGATCCGTCATACTCGGCAGCGGAACGACGCGGCGACACATGTTTCAATGTATCGGTCACGGGCTGACGCAGCCCCAGGGAAACCAGAGGCAGGCATGCGCATGACGTTGAATGACGATGTCCGGAGCACCGGTGGCCGACGTTTGGCCATCACCGCCGCTGCCGCTCTGCTGGCCGGCGCACTCGTGACGGCCTGTGGCGGCAGCAATGACGACGCGGTGGCTGTCGCCAAGACCGAGAAGGCCAAGGCGAACAAGACCGTTCCGACCACCCCGCCCGCCAACGCGGACGAGAAGCACGCACGCCTCGCTGCGGCGGTCGTCGACGGCAAGACCACCGCGCCGGTCGACATGGTGTACGACGTGCTGGCGAAACCCGCTTTGGGTCAGCCGTTCGAGGTCGAAATGACCTTCAATACGCGGTTGCCGGCCGACAAGCTCGAGACGGAGATTACCGAAGCGCCCGGCCTGACGATCGCTGGCGAGAAGACGGCAACGTTTTCGCCGGTCGAACTTGGGCAGGTGTATACGAGTAAAATTCTCGTCACGGGCGACAACCCGGGCCTGTTCTACATTGGTGTGGTCGCCAAAGTGTCGACAAAAGTGCAGACGGAGACGCGCGCCTTCGCCATTCCCGTCGTGATCGGCGACCCGCCTTCTGCGCGGAAGGCAAACCCGCCCAAGGACTCGACCGGCCAGGCGGTTCAGCCGATGCCGGCGCAAGAGCCGAAGTAACCCCTTTTACCTCTCCCACCTCTCCCCCATCCGTGGGCGAGGGCGCGCGAAGCGCGGGTCCGGGAGCGGGATTTTCTGCAGTGCAGCAAGCGAGGGGCAGATCCGCTATACTTCGCGCCCTTTTTAGGGCCCCTCCGGGCCCCTGGCGCACCAAGTGTCCTCGAACCCCACGCAGAACCTCCGCAACATCGCGATCATCGCGCATGTCGACCACGGCAAGACCACGCTGGTCGACCAGCTCCTGAAGCAATCCGGCACGTTCGACGCCCGTACGGTCGTCCCCGAACGCGTCATGGACTCGAACGTGCTCGAAAAAGAGCGTGGCATCACCATTCTGGCCAAGAACACAGCCATCAAGTGGAACGAGTACCGCATCAACATCGTCGACACCCCGGGACACGCCGACTTCGGCGGCGAGGTGGAGCGCGTGCTGTCGATGGTCGACTCCGTGCTGCTGCTGGTCGACGCCGTCGACGGTCCGATGCCGCAGACGCGCTTCGTCACGCAGAAGGCGTTCGCGCACGGCCTGCGTCCAATCGTGGTCATCAACAAGATCGACCGTCACGAGGCCCGTCCCAACTGGGTGCTGGACCAGACGTTCGACCTGTTCGACCGCCTGGGCGCGACCGAGGAACAGCTCGACTTCCCCGTGGTCTACGCCTCTGCCATCCAGGGTTTCGCGACCTACGATCCCGCCCACCGCGGCGGCGACATGAAGGTGCTGTTCGAGACGATCATCAAGCACTGCTCGCCGCCGGACGTCGATCCGAACGGCCCGCTGCAGCTGCAGGTGTCGCAGCTCGATTACTCGAGCTACATCGGCGCGATCGGCATCGGCCGCATCAAGCGCGGTGTCATCAAGCGCGGACAGACGGTCACGGTCGTCGACCGCACGGGTCACGCGCGCACCGAGAAGATCTCGCAGGTGCTCGGGTTCCACGGCCTGAACCGCATGGAAGTCGACTCCGCCAGCGCGGGCGACATCGTCGCGTTCGCCGGCATCGAGATTCCGGCCGTGTCGGATACGCTGTGCGACCCGTTGACGCCCGAGGCGCTGCCGCCGCTGGTGGTGGACGAGCCGACCATCGGCATGACGTTCGAGGTCAACACCTCACCGTTCGCCGGCCGCGAAGGCAAGTACCTCACCAGCCGCCAGATCCGTGAACGGCTGTTTCACGAGGCGCTGACCAACGTCGCGCTGCGCGTCGAGGAAACGGACGACCCGGACAAGTTCCAGGTCTACGGCCGCGGCGAACTGCACCTCGGCGTGCTGCTCGAGAACATGCGTCGCGAAGGCTACGAAATCGCCGTCTCGCGTCCGCGCGTCGTGATCAAGGTGATCGACGGCGTCAAGAACGAGCCGTACGAAGTCCTGGCCGTCGACATCGAGGACTCGAGCCAGGGCGCCGTGATGACGGCGCTCGGCAGCCGCGGCGGCCTGCTGCAGGCGATGCACCCGGACGGCAAGGGCCGCGTGCGTCTCGACTACATCATCCCGGCGCGTGGCCTGATCGGCTTCCAGACCGAATTCCGCACGATGACGTCCGGACTCGGCCTGCTGTTCCACGTCTTCGATCATTACGCCCCGGTGTCCGAGCGCGAGATCGCAAGCCGGCAGAACGGCGTCATGATCTCGAACGGGCAGGGTACCGTGCTCGGCTATTCGCTGTTCAACCTGCAGGAGCGCGGCAAGCTGATGTGCGCGCACGGCGACGAGGTCTACGAGGGCCAGGTCATCGGCATGCACAGCCGCGAGAACGACCTGGTCGTGAACCCGCTCAAGGGCAAGAAGCTCACGAACATGCGTGCGGCCGGCAAGGACGAGAACATCGTGCTGGTGACGCCGATCCGCTACACGCTCGAGCAGGCGATGGAGTTCATCGAGGACGACGAACTCGTCGAGATCACGCCTTCGTCGATCCGCATCCGCAAGCGCGCGCTCAAGGAGCTGGATCGCAAGCGTTCGGGTCGGGCGTCCGAGTCGGAGTAAGCCTCCGCTGCGGTCGCGCTGGCACCTCTCTCGCGTCAGTGGGAGAGTGGGCTCAGGTCGCGCACGTAGCTCCAGTTCCAGTCTTCCTTGCGCCCCGGGGTCTCCCGCGCCTCGTGAATCGCGCGGAGGAACCGCACGATTCATGGCGATCCTTGCTCGAGCGGGTGTTCGGCGATGGTGCCAGCGGCTGGTCGGACGGGGCGGTGCCGCCTCACACCGACGCTCGAGCTGCGGCGTCCGACACGGGGCGCGAAAGAAGACCGGAACTGAATCTCCGCGCACTTGCTGGCCTCACTCACTGGCTGACCCGACCCGTTCGGTCTTCGTCTTCCGGTTCCCCGCGTCACTGCAGCCCCTTGGCTCGCCGTTGCAGCGGGATCGGTCCTTGTCCGCGCTCCGCGTGTCGGACGCCGCAGCTCGAGCGCAGGACCGAAGCGGCACTGCGGCCGGGTCGCTACTGCGCTGACACCATCGCTTCGATCCCGCTCGAGCAAGGGTCGCCGTGAATCACGCAGGTTCCCTGCGGGATTCACGAGGCGCGGGAGACCTCGGGGCGCGGACAAGGACCGATCCCGCTGTAACGCGAGCCGTTGATGCGTCCTGCAAGCGTGAGAAGACGAGACGGATCAGCCGGCCTTGAGGTCGGATTCGCGGTCCGTTCGTGCCGACACGGTTTCCGGCGCGGAGGCGACCAGTGCTGCCAGCACTTCGATCGGCTGCGGCGAAGCGATGAAATGGCCCTGTGCGTACTGCACGCCGAGTTCGGCCAGCTGGTTCAGCACCTCGGCGGAGTCCACGCGCTCGGCGATGGTCGCGATGCCCATGGTGCGGCCGATCTGGGTGATGGCCTCGACCATGCTGCGGTCGATGACGTCATGCGTCACGTTCTGCACGAAGCTGCCGTCGATCTTGATGTAGTCCACCGACAGGTTCTTCAGGAACAGGAACGACGAGAGGCCGCTGCCGAAATCGTCGAGCGAGAACTTGCAGCCGCGTTTGCGCAGCTCGTGGATGAAGTGCGTCGCCGCGGCGAGGCTGGTGATGGCCGTGTTTTCGGTCAACTCGAAGCAGAGCGCGCCGGGACTCAGGTCCGCAGTGGCCATCTCGGCGATGACGAAATCGAGGAATTGCTCGTCGTTGATCGCCGTCGTCGAGACGTTGATCGTGATCGTGTACGGTGCCCGCGACAGGTCGTCGGAACGCTTGTGTGCAAGGTGCCGGCACGCCTGCCGTACGACCCATCGGTCGAGCGACGGCATGAGGTTGTAGCGCTCTGCCGCCGGGATGAATTCTGCCGGCTGCACGAGCTGGCCGTTCTCGTCGCGCATGCGCAGCAGCAGTTCGAACTGGCGGAAGGCCTCGGCGCCGGCCCGAATCGCCACGATCGGCTGGCAAAACAGCACCAGGCGGTCTTCCTCGAACGCGCGATTGATGCGGGAAACCCACTGCATCTCGCGCAGGCGATCGGGGGCGTGACCCCGGTCGTAGGTGTGCACGCGGTTGCGCCCGGATTCCTTCGCCGCGTAGCACGCCACGTCGGCGGCGCTCATGATCGTCGACAGTGTGTCGGTATCGCAGTTCATCTCGGCCAGGCCGATCGAGACGCCGACGTTCATGATCCGGTCCTGCCAGACGAAACGGAAATCGCGGATCGCCTGGCGCAGGGCCTCGGCGATGCGCTGCGCCATGTCGAGGCTGCAATCGAGCAGCAACACGCCGAACTCGTCGCCGCCGAGCCGGGCGAGGGTGTCGGATGTGCGGATCCGGGTCTGCAAGACGCTCGTAACCTGCTTCAGCAGCCGGTCGCCGGCCTGGTGGCCGCAGGTGTCATTGACCACCTTGAACTGGTCCAGGTCCAGGTACAGCACGATGTTGCGAACCCCGGGATCGGAGCGCGATGCCTGCAGGGTCTCGTTGATGCGATGTTCGAACTCGCGGCGATTGATCAGGCCCGTGAGGGCGTCGTGGGTCGCCTGGTAGGAGAGCGCGCGCTGCAACCGGCGCTCCTGGCTCACGTCGTGGAAGACCATGACGACGCCGATCAGTCGGCCGGCCCGGTCACGAATCGGCGCGGCCGAGTCCTGCATCGAAATTTCCTGCCCGCGACGGTTCACGAGCAGCGACGGCTCGGTCATCTCGACCATGTGACCTTCCCGCAGGCAGCGAGTGATCGGGCTGTCGACCGGCTGGCGCGTGGTCTCCGAAATGACCTGGAACACTTCGGCGATCGGGCGGCCGAGCGCTTCCTGCGAGTCCCAGCCCGTGAGCGCTTCGGCCACCGGGTTCAGGTATTCGACGCGCCCGTCGGCGTCCGTCGTGATGACCGCGTCGCCGATCGACTGCAGCGTGACCTGCGCCTTTTCCTTTTCCTCGTACAGCTGCAGTTCCGCGCGCTTGCGCACGGTGATGTCGGTAATCGTGCCTTCGTAGCCTGTGATCTCGGCGTCTTCGCCGCGAATCACGCGTGCATTGATCAGCACGGTGATCTGGGTGCCGTCGCGCCGCCGCAGCTGGCATTCCGCCTCGCGGATGATGCCGTCGCGGTGCAGGTTCGTGATGGCGTGGTCGCGCTCGCTCGAGTCCATGAACACCGCGGCCATGTCCGGGACTGTCAGCAGTTCTTCGACGGTGTCGTACCCGAGCATGTGCGCCAGCGCCGGGTTCACTGCCTCGAAGCGGCCCTTGACGGTCGAGCGGTACACGCCTTCGATGACGTTCTCGAACAAGCTGCGGTACTGCGCTTCGCTGTGGCGCAGAGCCTCCTCGGACCGCTTGCGCTCGATGGCGATTGCCGCGAGCGCCGTCAGGCGTCCCATCAACTCGAAATCCCGGCGGAGCGGGCTGCGCGGCTGCTTGAAATACAGCGCGACCGTGCCGAGCATGCGGCCGTCCGATGCGCGCACCGGCGTCGACCAGCAGGAACGCAGTCCGGCTTCGACGGCCGGCGCGCGCAGGTGCTCCCAGAGCGCGTCACGAGTGATTTCCGCAACGATCACCTGGCGGTGCAGGAAGATCGCAGCTGCGCAGGAACCGTTGCGCGGGCCGACCTCGAGACGCCGCTTCGCGTTCAGGTATTCCTGCGGCAGGCGCATGCCGGCCACATGGTGCAGCGCATTGGTTTCGGCTTCGTAGACCGATACCGTGCAGAGCGCATCCGGAGTGACCTTCTCGGCGGTCTCCGTGATGGCTTCGAGCGTGGCGGTCAGGTCGGCGTTGCTCGTGATTCTTTCGAACACCCGCCGTTCACCCGCTGACAGCAGTTCGCTGCGCTTGCGCTCGGTGATGTCGATGATGCTGCCGCGAATGAGGCGCCGGCCCGAGGACGGCAGGCGGACCAGGCGGACTTCGCAGGGAATGTCGTGCCCGAGTGCGTCGCGGTGCAGCCATTCGAAACCCGGCGCGTCGCCGGCGAGTGCGCGATCAATGTGGCCACGGGCGATGCCGAAAGACGGCGAGCCATCCAGTTGGAGTGGAGGGCTGATCTGCTCCGGACCGATGGCCAGCAGCTCATCGCGCGTCATCTTGAAGAAGCGCACGGCGTTTTCGTTGCACTCGACGAATCTGCCAGCATCCATGTCAAGCACGACGATGGCCTCCGGCGCGTTCTCGACCAGTGTGCGGTAGCGGGCTTCGCTTTCGCGAATCGCCGCTTCCGCTGCCTTGCGTGCGGTGGTTTCACGCATGCAGACGACGAAGAACTCGCGGCTGTCGAGCCGGACCTTGCTGACGCCGATCTCGGCGTCGAAGAGTTTGCCGTTCCGGTGCCGGCCCTTGGTCTCGCGTGGCTTGAGGTCGGCCTGGGTGTTCTCGACGGATGCCGCCAGGTCTTCGAGCGTCTCGACGATGCGGGGGCGGCACGCCAGTGACGGAATCAGGAGATCGAGCTTCTTGCCGCGAACGTCCTGTTCGCCAAAGCCGAAGACTCGCTCGCCGGTCGTGTTCAAGGTTTCGATGCGGCCCGTCTCGTCGACGGTGATGATCGCGTCCTTGACGTGATCGAGAATGACCTGCAGCTGCGCCGCTGCGCTCTCGCGCACTTCGCGCGTGAACGCACTGGTCTCGTCCGCAAGCAGCCGCATCGAATGCACGACGCCCTTGCGTTCTTCGTCCCAGTCCGCGTATGCGTCACTGATCGCGTGCAGGAGCTTGCGCAAGTCGAGATCCCCGCCTTCCTCGCGGGAGTCGTCGAACTGCTGCTTCAGTAGCGGGTGCAAGCTCATGGAACGCAATGATCCTTCGCCCGCACGGACGGGCGTCGCCGAATGTTATGACCGTAATGAACCAATCTGTTGTGACGGGTGTCACCTCTTTGGGCCTCCCCCAATCACGATGGGAGAGGCCGGCCGCCCGGGCGGGTGCGAGGCCTGGTGGAAGGCCCCCATCCCGGCCCTCTCCCGCTGGAGCGGGAGAGGGGGCAGGAGCCCGTGTAAACTTCGCGCCCCATGAAAGCCTCGCCGCCCAGTACGCCCGCCACCGTGCCCCCGTTCGGCCGGGATGACCCCGCGCCGTTCGTGGTGCTGGAGGAGCATGGAGCGGCGCCGGCCCTGGTCGTCTGCGACCATGCCAGCCGGGCGTTCCCGCAGGCCCTGGACCGGCTCGGACTGCCCGAACTGCCCAGCTGGCAGCACATTGCCTGGGACATCGGGGCAGGGGAACTCGCCAGGGGCCTTGCCAACGCGCTGGGTGCCCCGGCGGTGCTGGCGGGCTATTCGCGCCTGCTCGTGGACTGCAACCGCTCTCCGGACGACGAGGAGGCATTCCGCAAGGAAAGCGACGGCTGGACCATCCCCGGCAACCAGCATCTGACCGATTACGACCGCCGTATGCGCCTCGCGTCCTTCTTCGACCCATACCACGAATGCATCGAGGCCATGGTGGGTGGGTTCCGGAGCCGGGGCGCCGTGCCAATGCTGATCGCCGTGCACAGTTTTTCGCCGACCCTGGCCGGCAGCACGCGACCCTGGCACGCGGGCGTGCTGTGGGACCGTGACGAGGCCAATGCGCGGCGACTGCTGCATCGGCTCAGGGCGCAGAAGGGGCTCGTGATCGGCGACAACGAGCCCTACAGCGGCAAGCACCCAGCCAATTACACGATCGATCACCATGCCAAGGCCCACGGTCTGCCCCATGTCTGTATCGAAGTGCGGCAGGACCTGTTGAGTTCGCCCGCGGGCATCGAGCGGTGGGTGCGCCTGCTGGCCCGCGTCATCGGCGACATCCTGGCCGAGCCGCAGTCGTTGCAGCTGCTCGCTGCGGTGGCGCCTCATGCCTGATCACGCACCGCCGTTCACCATCGGCGTCGAGGAGGAATACCTCCTGGTCGACGTCGACACGCGCGCGGTGGCGATCGACCCGCCGCCCGAGTTGTTCTCGGCGCTGCACGACCGCACCGAGGGCCGCGCATTTCCGGAGTTCCTGCGCTCGCAGATCGAAGTCGCCACGCCGGTGTGCAATACGATCGGCGAGGCGCGCGCGTCCCTGATCGGGCTGCGACGTGCCGTGGTCGAGGAATCTGCCAGGTTCGGGCTGGCGCCGATCGCGTCGGCGAGCCATCCGTTCTCGCTGTCGTCCAAGCAGAAGCGCACCGACAAGGAGCGCTACGTCGCGCTGCTGGAGGAAATGCAGGGCGTGGCGCGTCGCATGATGATCTGCGGCCTGCACGTGCACGTCGGCATCGACGACGACGAACTGCGCATCGACCTGATGAACCAGGCGCGATATTTCCTGCCGCATCTGCTGGCGCTCTCGTGCAGCTCGCCGTTCTGGGAAGGGGAGCGCACTGGCCTGATGTCGTTCCGCCTGATGATCTTCAACGGCATTCCGCGCACCGGGTTGCCCGAGAAGTTTGCGAGCTGGAACGAGTATCGGCGCCACACCGACATGCTGATCGAAACCGGCATCCTTGCGGACACGTCGCGGATCTGGTGGGACTTGCGTCCGAGCGCGCGGTACCCCACGCTCGAGACGCGCGTGATGGACTCGTGCACTTCGCTCGAAGACTCGGTGCGCCTTGCGGCGCTCAACCTGTGCCTGATGCGCAAGCTGTATCGCCTGCGTCGTGACAACCAGCAGTGGCGTCCGTATCCCGAATTGCTGATCGGCGAGAATCGCTGGCGCGCCATGCGGTATTCCTGCGATGCGGGCCTGCTGGACCTCGGCCGCCAACGCATCGTCCCATTTGGGCAGCTTGTGGAAGAGATCATCGAGCTGCTGCGCGAGGACGCGGTCGAGCTCGGTTGCCTGCCCGAGATCGAAGGCCTGCGCGAGATCCTCGAGCGCGGCACGAGCGCGCATCGACAGCTCAGGATTTTCGAGCGCGCGCTGCAGTCGGGTGCCGACCAACAGGAAGCGTTCAGTGCGGTGGTGGACTGGCTGGTGGCGGAGACCGCGCGATGACGGCACGCGTGCTCGACCGGCGCCTCGCGGTGGCCCCGATGATGGACTACACGGACCGGCACTGCCGCTACCTGCTGCGGCTGCTGAGTCCGCGTTCGCTGCTGTACACGGAGATGGTGACTGCGCATGCGCTGGTCCACGGCCACCTCGACCGCCTGCTGGGGTTCGACGACTTCGAGCATCCCGTCGCGCTGCAGCTCGGCGGGTCCGATCCGGCACTGCTCGCCCGCGCAGCGAAGCTCGGCGAGCAGTACGGTTACTATGAGATCAACCTCAACGTCGGCTGCCCGAGCGATCGCGTGCAGAGCGGCCGTTTCGGCGCCTGCCTGATGGCGGAACCCGAGATCGTCGCGGAGTGCATGATCGCCATGCGCGAAGCCGTGAGCATCCCCGTCACCGTGAAATGCCGGATCGGCATCGACGAGCTCGAGGACTACGGCTTTTTCGAGTGGTTCGTGCTGGCCGTGCAGAAAGCGGGTGTCGACGTGTTCGTCGTGCACGCACGCAACGCCATCCTGCAGGGCCTCACGCCGAAGGAAAACCGCGAGATCCCGCCGCTGCGCTACGACGTGCCGGAGCGACTCAAGCGCGAGCACCCCGAGCTCACGGTGATCCTGAACGGCGGCATCAAGACCGTGTCCCAGGTGCGCGAGTGGTTGCCGAAGTTCGATGGCGTGATGATCGGCCGGCAGGTCTACCACGAGCCCTATCTGCTCGCCGAACTCGACGCGCACTTTCTCGGCCCCGGCTTCGTGCCGCCGTCGCGTGAGCAGGTGGTGGAACGCTACGCCGACTACGTCGGGCGCATGCTGGCGCAGGGCCATCGCCTGCCGCTCATGCTGCGCCACATCCAGGGCCTCTTTGCGGGCCTGCCCAACGCCCGCGCGTGGCGCCGCTACCTCACGGAGCACGCGATACAGCCCGGTGCGGGCCCCGAAGTGCTGCGGGATTCCCTGCGGATGTTCCGGGTCGCGGCCTAGCGGTCATTCGGGCACCATCCTGCCCGTATCGGCAGGCACGGCGCGACGGGCCACACCCGATATAATGTAAAGTCGATCCGGATCAATCTGCCCGCTACCGGGCGCCGAGGGGTTCTGCCGAGCGTGACCAGCACCGAGACGGAAGTTGCCGTCGTCTTCGCCGACGTCGTGGGCAGCACTCGCCTGTACGAGTTGCTCGGCGACCAGCGTGCGCGTGAGCTGATCCAGCTCTGCGTCGAAATCATGCGCGATGCGACCGGGCGCAACCGCGGCACCGTCATCAAGACCATCGGCGACGAAATCCTCGCGATCTTCCCCACCGTCGATGACGCCGTGAACGCCGGTGGCGAGATGCAGCAGGACATCGGCGCCCGCCCCGAGCTCCTGGTGCAGGGCCAGCACGTGGCGATCCGTATCGGCTGTCACTTCGGGCCTGTCGTGCTCGAGCACAAGGATATCTTCGGCGGGTCGGTGCACACCGCGAACCGCATGACCAGCCAGGCCAAGGGGGGGCAGATCATTCTCTCGGCCGATACGGTCCGGCGCTGTTCGCCGGAGTGGCGCGCGGTTTCGCGTCGCGTGGACGTCACCTCGCTGCGTGGCCTCAACGAGGAAATGGAGCTCTACGAGGTCCTCTGGCAGCAGGAAGACGCGACCAGCATGCTGCCCTCGATCGCGATGGGCGGCATGCACGGCGCCCGGTGCGTTCGCGTCCGGTTCCTCGACCGCGAGATCGTGCTCGACGACGCCCGCAACGAAATCACGATGGGCCGGGCCGAGGAGAACAGCGTCGTGCAGAAGGGCACGCTGATTTCGCGCCTGCACGCCAGGATCGAACTGGTGCGCGGCCGCTTCCTGCTGGTGGACCAGAGCACGAACGGCACGTTCGTGCTGAACGCGGACGGCAAGGAGTCGTTCGTGCGGCGTGACTCCGTCGTGCTGCAGGGCGAGGGCTGCATCGGACTCGGCAAGTTGCCGGATCCGAAGGCGGCAGACGTCATCCGGTTTTCGCTCGAGGACTAGGGAAAGGGGTTAGGGGTTAGGGGTTAGTCGGAGGCGCAGTTGAAGCCTGAGAAATGGGCTCAACTCCTGCCGTGGTACGACGAGGCGTCGGCTTATTGCGCACCTCCGACTAACCCCTAACCCCTAGCCCCTAACCCCTCGCGCCGCGGCGCGCAGCGCGCTGCGTCAGCCGAGCGCCTTCTTCACCTGCCGGTGCTTGTCCTTGAGTTGCTGCGGCATGCGTGCGCCGTAGCTTTCGAGGTACTTGCCGATATCGTCGATCTCCGCGTGCCACGCGGCCGGATCGATGTTCAGCAGCTGCTGCAGGGCGTCGTCGCTCAGCTTGAGGCCCTTGAGGTCGATGTCCTCGGGGCGGGGCAGGAAGCCGATCGGCGTTTCCTTCGCCTGTGCACGGCCTTCGCAACGATCGACGATCCAGGACAGCACGCGCAGGTTGTCGCCGAATCCCGGCCACAGGAACGTGCCGTCCTTGTCCTGGCGGAACCAGTTGACGTGATAGATCTTTGGCAGCTGCCTGGCGCGGCTTTCGAAGCTCAGCCAGTGCGACCAGTAGTCCGCGAAGTTGTAGCCGCAGAACGGCTTCATCGCCATCGAGTCGCGGCGCACCACGCCCACCTGGCCCACGGCCGCGGCGGTCGTTTCCGAAGCCATGCCGGCGCCGATCATCACCCCATGCGCCCAGTCGCGCGCTTCGTACACCAGCGGCGCCACTTCGCGACGGCGACCGCCGAACAGGATCGCCGAGATCGGCACGCCTTCCGGGTGCTCCATCAAGTGCGAGTACGCCGGGTTCTGCTTGGCCGAGACGGTGAAACGTGAATTCGGATGCGCGGCCGGCGTCTTCGCGGTCGCCTTGTCGTACAGCTTGCCCTGCCAGTCGATGACCGGCGTGCCCGACACGCGGCCTTCCCACCACGGCTCGTTGTCGGCCGTGAGCGCCACGTTCGTGAAGATCGTGTCGTGGTGGATCATCTCATAGGCGTTGCGGTTGGTCTTCGGGCTGGTGCCCGGCACCACGCCGAAGAAACCCGCTTCCGGATTGATTGCACGCAGGCGGCCGTCGCCGCCGACATGCAGCCACGCGATGTCCTCGCCGATCGTCCAGACCTTCCAGCCCGGCATCGTGTCGGGCGGGATCAGCATGCCAAGGTTGGTCTTGCCGCAGGCGGATGGGAACGCACCGAGGACGTAGTGCACCTCGCCGCGCGGATTCTCCATGCCCACGATCAGCATGTGCTCGGCGAGCCAGCCTTCGGTGCGCGCCTGGAAGCTCGCGATGCGCAGCGCATGGCACTTCTTGCCGAGCAGCGCGTTGCCGCCGTAGCCCGACCCGATGCTCTTGATCGAGAGTTCCTCGGGGAAATGCATGATGAAGCGCTGGTCGGGATCGAGATCGCCGATCGAGTGCAGGCCCTTGACGAAGGTGCCGTCCTGCTCGATGCGGTGCAGTGCCGGCGTGCCCATGCGCGTCATGATCCGCATGTTGAGCACGACGTAGGGGCTGTCGGTGATCTCGACGCCGCAGCGCGAGAAGGGCGAGTTGATGGGGCCCATGCAGTAGGGCACGACGTACATCGTGCGGCCCTTCATGCAACCGGCGAACAACGCATCAATCCGGGCATGCGCAGCCGCCGGATCCATCCAGTTGTTGTTCGGGCCGGCGTCTTCCTTCTCCGGCGTGCAGATGAAGGTGAGGTGCTCGACGCGCGCGACGTCCGACGGGTTGGAGCGGTGCAGGTAGCACCTGGGGAAGGTTGCCTGGTTCAGTTCGATCAGGTCACCGCTGCCGAGCATCCGTTGGACGAGTTCTTCGCGCTCGATGTCCGAGCCGTCACACCAGTGGATGCGGTCGGGTTGCGTAAGTATCGCCGTCTGCCCAACCCAATCGCGCAGGGATGTATTCGTAGTCATTACAGGACCTTCTGCCACAGTCGACGAATTATAGCCGCCCGACCCCTGTTGCGCTGCGTTGCGACATAACCGGCGCGTGCGGGAATGTACGCACCAAAAAAAAGCGCCCTCCGGGGAGGGCGCAATCAGGGGGAGACCTGTGGCCAAGGCCCGCGTCTTGGTCTTACGCGGCGGTGCGGGCCTGGCTTTCGTTCTGAATCAGCCCGTTACGCGGCCTTGCGGACGCGCTTGACGGTCTTGCGGGTCGCACGCTTGGCGGCAGCAGTCTTGCGACGTACGGCAGCCTTCGGCGCCTCGACTTCCTTCTCGACGATGCTCTCGTAGGCGTGCCTGGCGACGTTACGGAAATCGCGGCCTGCCACCTTGACGATGGTCACGACGCGGGTAGCGTCTTCCGCCATACGCGCGCGCGTGGCGGGCGTGAGCTCGATCTGCTCGCGCACGAGTTCGACGATGTTCTCGGCGCGAGTCGCGCGCTCGAGGCGCAGCGCCACGTCGGTCAGCGCGGACGTCACGACGTCCGACTGCAGTTCGATCAGGCTCTGCACGGCCGCCTGCGAGACCGAGGTCAGCTTGACGCTGGACCGGGCGATCATGCGGACGGGGCTCTTCAGGGCCTTGAGGGTTTCGGCGGAGCCGGTGATGGCCTCGCGCACGGTTTCAGCGGAATTCTTGCGGAAGCTGCGAACCTTGCCGGTGAGCAGATCACCGCCCTCGGCGATGTATTCCTGCATATCTACGATCATAGTGATCTCCTTGGGTTGTTCAACGGTGCTGCATTGCAGCATTGCTGCATTGCACAATAGTCCAGATGACAACGACTGTCAAATTAGTAGATATGCCCAGCCCTGAGGAGGACCGCGCGTTACCGAACCGGAACCGCCTTCGCCACAAGGGTATTTCGGGGCGTCCACGCCCTGTATGTCACTTGCCTCGAATCCGCCCGTCCCGCAGAGTCCGCTCGCGATGCCTGCCCACCGAACCCACAGCGAACCTGCTCCGCACCCGGGCACTGTCAGGCCCGGTCACCGCTCGTCAGCGGCGTTCGCGGCGTCCGTTCTGCTGCTGGTGGGCATGCCGGCCTGGCCGGGCCGCGCGCTGGCCGAGGACGTCGCCGGGAAACCGAACGTTGCCGAGGCCACCGGATCTGGTCCGTTGGCGACGTCGATCGAAGTGCAGAAGCTCGCAGTGAGCGCGGGCCCGGGCGGGCAGGAGATTCGTCGCTGGGTCCCCGCCGAGCGGCTTAACGCCGGCGACGAGATTCACTACACGTTGCGCGTGCGCAATCCAGGCAAGCAGGCGGTCGACTCGATCGTCGTCACCAAGCGCCTGCCGTTCGGTGTGCGTTACCTGCGTGGCTCGGCCACGGGTCCCGCCGCCGAGGTGCAGTTCTCGGTCGATGGCGGCGACACATTCGCGACTCCCGAGATGCTTGCGCGCATTGCGGGTGGCGGCAAGAAAGGCCAGCGCAAACCACTCGAGAACGACTACACGCACGTCCGCTGGGTGCTCAGGAAGCCGCTGGGTCCGGCCTCGACCGCCCTGCTGCGCTTTCGCGCGACGTTCTCCTGACGCGCATGGCACTGCCGCTGGCTGAAATCCTGGGCCCTGAAGGGCCGCTGGCTCGCGCGCTGCCGGGCTACACCACGCGTCCGCAGCAGATCGAGATGGCGGAGCACGTGGCCGCCGCGCTGCAGGAACGCACGCAACTGGTGGTCGAAGCGGGCACCGGTACCGGCAAGACGTTCGCGTACCTCGTGCCCGCACTGCTGTCGGGTCGCAAGGTCATCGTCTCCACCGGCACGCGCGCATTGCAGGATCAACTGTTTCATCGTGACCTGCCGACGATCTGCGCTGCGATCGGTCGACCCGTGCGCATCGCGCTGCTGAAGGGTCGCGCCAACTATCTCTGCCGACACCGGCTCGACATGGCCGAGCAACAGGCCTATGCGCGCGGGTTACGCAAGGAAGTAGCGACTGCGTTGCCCAAGGTTCGCTCCTGGTCCTACACGACGAAGCGGGGCGACATCGCGGAGTTGCCCGGCATCGGCGAGCAGGATCCCGTGTGGCCGTGGGTGACGTCGACACGCGAGAACTGCCTCGGTGCGGAATGCCCGAAGTTCGAAGAGTGTTTCGTGCTCGCGGCACGGCGCGAGGCGCAGGCCGCCGACATCGTTGTCGTCAATCATTACCTGTTGATGGCCGACCTGGTGCTGAAGGACGAAGGGTTCGGCGACCTGCTTCCGGGCGCCGATGCGATCGTGATCGACGAGGCACACCAGTTGCCGGACGTCGCCGCGCAGTTCCTGGGCTACAGCGTCAGCACGCGGCAACTCGCCACGATTTCGAAGGACGTCGCGGGCGAGCTGCTGCTCGCACAGCAGATGGCGGGCAAGGTCGACGGCGCACTGAGCGGGTTGGATTCGCAGATCGCGGCCGTGCTGGCGATCACCGGCGGCCAGGACGCACGGCTCGAGCACGCACAATGGCCGGACCGCCTGCTCGAAGCGCTGAACGGGCTGGGCGCTCGCGCCAGGGAACTGGCGGACGCCATCGCACCGCTCGGCGCCGACGGGCAGGCTGCGTTCAAGCGCCTGCAGGAGCGGCTCGAGGAGACTGCTGACCGGCTGCGTTCGTTGACGGCCGCGGAAGCTCCGGGCGGCGTGCGTTGGGCCGAAACGAGTGCTCGTAACGTCAGTGCGCATTTCGCGCCCGTGGACGTCGCGAGCCAGCTCTCGTCGCTGATGGAGACGCAACCGTGCGCGTGGATCCTCACGTCAGCGACGCTTGCCGTCGGTGACGACTTCTCCCACTTCAAGCGTCGCAGCGGGCTCACGCGCGCGACGACCGTGCGTTTCGAGAGCCCGTTCGACTTCGCGAACCAGGCGCTCATGTACCTGCCGAAAGGCCTCGGCGAACCGGGTGCGCCGGACCATTCGCGCAACGTGATCAACGCGGCCCTGCCGGTGCTCGAAGCGAGCGGCGGCCGTGCGTTCATCCTGTTCACGAGCCATCGTGGCCTGCGTGAGGGCGCCGAAGAGCTCTATCGGCAGTGGGGCGAGACGCCGCCGTTCCCGGTGCTGATCCAGGGTGCGGCCTCGCGCGATCATCTGCTGCGCGCGTTTCGTGAGGCCGGCAATGCCGTGCTGCTCGGCACCGGCAGTTTCTGGGAAGGCATCGACGTGAAAGGCGAGGCGCTCAGCGTCGTGATCATCGACAAGCTGCCGTTCGCGGCACCGGACGATCCGCTGCTCAAGGCGCGGCTCGCGGCGATCCGCGAGCAGGGCGGCAACCCGTTTTTCGACGAACAGGTGCCGCAAGCGGTGATCGCGCTGAAGCAGGGCGTCGGCCGGCTGATCCGGGACGAAACCGACTGCGGCGTGGTCATGCTCTGCGATACTCGCCTGGTGACGAAAGGTTACGGACGCCAGTTCATCACCAGCCTGCCGCCGATGCGCCGCACGCGCGCGCTCGAGGACGTGCAGGCCTTCCTGCGCGAGAAACTCGGATGACGCGGTTGCGCGTGCTCGCGATCGACACGTCGACCGAGGCCTGCTCGGCCGCGTTGCTGTGGTCCGGCGGCGAGATGCGCCAGCGTTTCATCGTGACGGAGCGCGGCCACGCCGACCTCATCCTGCCGATGATCGACGAGTTGCTGGTGGAAGCGGGCTGCAGGCTCAAGGACCTCGACGGTCTCGCGTTCGGCCGCGGACCCGGTAGCTTCACCGGGCTGCGGATCGCGGCGGGCGTCATTCAGGGGCTTGCGTACGGAGCGGGTCTGCGTGTCGCACCGGTCTCGAGTCTCGCCGCCGTCGCCTTCCTCGCAACTTCCTCCACTCCTTCTTCCCCTTCCGGTCCTTCCGGGCCTTCCGGTCCTTCCGGGCCTTCCGGTCCTTCCGGGCCTTCCTCTCCATCCCCCCCTTCCCCCGGCGTCCTCGTCTGCAACGACGCGCGCATGAATGAGGTGTACTGGGGCTGCTACCGGTTCGATCCGGGCGACCCGTGCGTGCCCATCGTGCTGACCGCGGAAACGGTCGGACCCGAAGACCGCGTGCAGCCGGCGCCAACCGTCGTGCACTTCGCGGGCAACGGCCTCGCGCGGTATCCGGCACTGCAGGCCCGGCTCGAATCCGTCGGTCTCGGCTACCACGCGGGCGTGTATCCGCGTGCCAATGCGATTGCGCGCCTCGGCGAGCGAATGCTACAGAAAGGTGAAGGCGTGAACGCGGCAGAGGCGCTGCCAGTCTACATTCGTGACGATGTCGCGCGTCCCGCGCGAACGGCCGTCACGGGACTGTCATAATTGACGCATGTAATGCGCCTGCAATGGCATACACCGCAACTGGACCAGTCATGACGGGCAAGCAGATCCTGATCGTCGAAGACGAGAAGCCGATTCGCGACATGATCGCGTTCGGGCTGCGTCGCGCCGGTTTCACGGTCAGCGAGGCCGAGGATTGCAGCGAAGCACGTTCCCGCATTGCCGATTCGCGCCCCGATCTGCTGCTGGTCGACTGGATGCTGCCGGACCAGAGCGGCCTCGAACTCACGCGCTCGATCAAGCGCAACAAAGAGACGCAAGACCTGCCGGTGATCCTGCTGACGGCCCGGGCCGAAGAGCAGGACAAGGTGGCCGGTCTCGAAGGTGGCGCCGACGATTACATCACCAAGCCGTTCAGCCCCCGGGAACTGCTGGCACGGATCCAGGCGGTGTTGCGCCGGACGTCGCCCACGGCATCGGGTGAAGCGATTGAGGCGGGTGCACTCAAACTCGATCCCGTCAGCCATCGGGTGATCGTGGGTGAGCAGACTGTGTCGCTCGGTCCGACGGAATACCGCCTGCTGCAGTTCTTCATGGAACACCCCGAGCGCGTGTACGCGCGCAGCCAGCTGCTCGACCGCGTCTGGGGCGGCAACGTGTACGTCGAGGAGCGCACCGTGGACGTGCACATCCGCCGGTTGCGCAAAGCGCTGGAGCCATTCGCCTGCGACTCGCTCGTGCAGACGGTCCGCGGTTCGGGGTATCGTTTCTCGACCCGGCCCGAGTAGGCCGGTCGATCCACGGACCGAGGACCGCAGCGCTTGTCCCGACCTGCCTGGCAGTATCTCCTCGGTATCGCCTGTGGCCTGCTGGCGGCCCTGGCTTGCGGTTGGATCATCGCTCGACCGGGGTTGTGTACCGCGCTGTACCTCGCCGCCATCGTCGCCTGGCAGGCGCGCAATCTCATCCATTTCGAGAATTGGCTGCGCCTGCGCAGCATCCTGCAACCGCCGAACATGGGCGGTCTGTGGGGCAATGCGGTGGCTGTCGCCAACCGCCTCTACCAGCGCAAGCGATTCCATAAGCGTCGCGCGCTCACGCTGCTGCGAGAGTTGCGGCGCATGACGTCGGCGATGCCGGACGGCACGATCCTGCTCGGGCCCACGCGCGAGATCCTCTGGTTCAATCCGACGGCGGCGGACTGGCTTGGATTGCGTCGCAAGCTCGACTACGGCATCCGCATCGACAACCTGATCCGGCAGCCGGAGTTCGTGGAATACGTTGCCGAGGGTGGCAAGGGCGCGGGACCGCGCATCCACATGCCCAACCTCGGTGATCGCTGGTTCGCCTTCAACCTCGTCACGACCAGCGCGCGTGACCTGCAGTTGCTGATCGTCCGCGACGTCACCAACGAAGCACGACTCGAAGGCATGCGGCGTGATTTCGTGGCCAACGCGTCGCACGAGCTGCGCTCGCCGCTGACCGTGGTGCGTGGCTACCTCGATACGCTGGCCGAAGATCCCACGCTGGACGAAACCTGGCGGGAGCCGGTGCGCGAGATGCAGCGTCAGTCGGAGCGCATGCACAACATCGTGTCCGACCTGCTGGAGCTGTCACGTCTCGAAGCCGGTGGGGGCGAGGCGGAAATGGAACCGGTCGACGTGGCCGGGCTAGTCTCGTTGATGCGGAGGGAAGTCCTCTCACGTCCCGACCACCCGGCGAAGTTCGACGTGTACCTCGAGTCGGACGCGCTGCTGCTCGGCGCCGAATCGGAACTGCACTCGATCTTCCAGAACCTGATCACGAACGCGGTCAAGTACACACCGCCGGAAGGCACGGTGTCAGTGCGCTACTGGACGGACGGCCTCGGCAGTCACGTCGCGGTCAGCGACACGGGCATCGGCATTCCGGCCGTGCACATCCCGCGATTGACGGAGCGCTTCTACCGTGTCGACGCGGGCCGTTCGCGCAAGCTGGGAGGCTCCGGGCTGGGACTCGCGATCGTCAAGCACGCACTGCAGCGGCACGGCGCGCAGCTCGAGATCACGAGCGAAGAAGGCAAAGGCAGCTCCTTTGCGTGTCACTTTCCTCCCGCGAGAGTCCAGCTGCGTGAAAGTCCGGTGGCCGCAGTCGCCCAGCTTCGTTGACGTCGCCGCCCCGACCGGGACAACGGCAGGCGTGGCCTCGACGCGCCGTCACCCACCGGCAACTGAACCTCAATTGCGCGTTCCGGCCGCGCGCTGTGCAGTAATACTGTCGCTGCACTGAAACCTGCCTGTCACATACCCGGCGTACAACGTGCGCCAAGGAAACGTCGGGTGGGTGCTCTCGAGCACGGTGCCCGGCGCAGCCGAAGCTAACAGGCAAACCACCGAAAGGGGATTAATGTGAAATCGACCGTGCTTGCGACGGCAGTCGCCGCCGTGCTGACGCTCAGTGCCGCGGACGCGTCCGCGCAGACCAAGGGCGCGGCCACCAAGGCCGACGTTCAGTCCATCCAGTCGCAGATGCAGGCGCTCGCCGAGCGTCTCAACCGTCTCGAATCGGCCAATGCCGAACTCAAGACGCAGAATTCGGAGCTGCAGTCGCTGGCTGACCGCCGCGAGGCAGAGATGGACTACCTGAAGTCCCAGACCAAGGAGCTGCGCGAAGAAGGCGCGGTGGCTGCCAATGAAATCTCGAAGGTGAAGGGTTCGGACTGGGCGGCCAAGATCAAGGGTCGCGGCGACCTCCGTTACCGTTCCGAGAACATCTGGACGGAGCGCGTGGTCGCTGCCACCCCGACCGTACCTGCCTACGTCGACGACGCGGCTGACCGCTATCGCCAGCGCATCCGCGCGCGCCTTGGCTTCGACGCCAAGATCACGGATCACGTCAACGGCACGATCCTGTTCGCGACTGGCGCCGACGATCCGCGTTCGTCGAACCAGACGCTCGGCGCGCAGAGCACGCGCAAGGCGATCGGCCTGGACATGGCCTACATCGACTGGAACGCGCTGCAGGGCGTGAACATCGTCCTCGGCAAGCAGCCGTGGCCGTTCTGGCGGCCGGGCAACAGCCTGTTCTACGACGGCGACTACAACCCGGAAGGCGGCGCGGTCAAATTCGATCGCGGCATGCTGTTCGGCAGCGCCTACGGCTGGTGGCTCTCGGAGCAGTACAATTCGAACCCGGTCGGCGAGAACAGCGACGGCAACGTCGTTGGTGCCCAGCTGGGCCTCAAGTTCGCCCTGTTCGGCGGCGAGACTCGGGTCGCGGCGCACTACTACGACTGCGGTGCTTGCCAGGACCAGACTTCGATCCTGTTCGGCAACACTGGCAACGGCAACACGACCTACCCCGTTCGTGTCACGACCACCGTGGGTGCAACCAATACGACACCCGCCGTGTCCGTCGTTTCCACCACCAACGCGAATTACCTCAAGTACGACTACGAGATTCTCGAATTGAGCGGCGAGATGGGTTTGACCGTGTTCAACCAGCCGCTTTCCTTGTGGGCGAACTACGCCGAGAACATGGCGTCGGGCGTCGATGAAAGCACCGCCTACGCCATCGGCGCTTCGCTGGGTCGCGCCAGCAACCCGAAGACGTGGAGCGCCGCGCTCTGGTACCAGGAACTCGACGCCGACTCGCTCTTCGGCCAGTTCGTCGACTCGGACTTCGGTGACGGACGCACGGACACCAAGGGCTTCGTGTTCCGCGGTGCCTACGCCCCGGTGCGCAATTTCAACATTCAGGCCACGTACTTCCTGAACACGTTGAACAAGAACGAGACCAGTGACCCGTATTTCGCGGTGAACGACAGTCTGAGCTACGACCGGCTGCAGCTGGACCTGAACTACAAGTTCTGATCCGACGGTCCCCCGTGGAACCCTCCCCCGGGCCCGCAAGGGCCCCCCTCGCCAGCATCCCCCCGGCGAGGGCGCGGGGAGGGTGTTTTTTTTCCCGGCCCGGTTGAACTTGTTTCAGTCCGGGCCGTCCTGTACAAGACGGCAGCTTCGGGAGATCAATAACCGTGATGGACACCTCGGACCTTTCCCACCACATCCACAGCCGCTACAACGCGGAGCTCGAAGGCATCCGGACCGGCGTGCTGCAGATGGGTGGCCTCGTCGAGCAGCAGCTCCAGAACGGGGTGAAGGCGATCGTGGGTGGGGACAGCCGCCTCGGCGAGGAAGTGGCCCGGCAGGACCACAAGGTCAACGCGATGGAAGTCGCGATCGACGAAGACTGCAGCCGCATCCTGGCGACGCGCGCGCCAACGGCCTCGGACCTGCGCCTGATCGTGGCGGTCATCAAGACGATTACCGACCTGGAACGCATCGGGGACGAGACTGAAAAACTTGGACACGCCGCGGCGCGCCTCTCGAACTCCGATCGCACGGCTGATCGCTACCGCGAGCTGAAGCACATCGGCGAACTCGTCGCTGACATGGTGCACGGCGCGCTCGATGCCTTTGCCCGTCTCGACACCGAGGCGGCGCTCAGCGTGGCTCGCCGCGATCGCGTGATCGACGAAGAGTACGAGGCCATCCAGCGCCAGTGCATCACGTTCATGATGGAAGACCCGCGCGCGATCCGACGCACCCTGGACATCCTGAGCCTCGCGCGCGCGCTCGAGCGCGTGGGCGACCACGCGAAGAACATCTGCGAGTACGTCGTCTACATGGTGCTCGGCAAGGACATTCGCCACCTCTCGATCGAGGACGTCGAAAGGCAGATCCAGGCGGCGCGCGCGACGAAGCAGGGCTGACGTTTCCAGGCGAGTGACGCGGAGGGCGCGTTTGAACCTTACCTTCGATTCCCGACAGCCCTGGTGGCTGCAGACCCGCACGCTGAACCTGGCGGGATTCCTCTGGTGTGCCGGCCTCATGGCCTACGCGCTGTTCGTGCAGTACGGACTGCGGGAAGAACCGTGCCCGCTCTGCATCCTGCAGCGGGTCGCCGTGATCGCGACGGGCGTGATTTTCCTGCTCGCGTGGCTGCAAAACCCTGCCAGCGCGGGAATGCGGCGGGTCTACGGCACGTTGATCGTGCTCGCCGCACTGGCCGGTGTCGGCGTCGCGGCCCGTCACATCTACGTCATCAATGCTCCGCCGGGCGCGGTCGCGGAATGCGGCGCGAGCCTCGAGTACATGATGGACGTGTTGCCGCTGCACGAAGTGCTGGGCAAGGTGCTGAGCGGGTCGGGAGAGTGTGCCAAGGTCACCTGGCGGTTCCTCGGGTTCAGCATGCCGTTCTGGGTACTGCTCAACCTGCTCGGTCTCGCTGCGATCGGCGTGCTCGCCAACTTCCGCAAGCGCTGAGTCGGCACCTCTCCCGCTTTTGCGGAAGGGGTTGTCTAAGGGCGGGTAAGTATCTGGCGTCCGATCCGGCATGTCCTGCCGCGCTTGGAAAGGCAGACACGCGCGCGCCAGGACATGCCGGATCAGTCGCTTGAATGCAGCGTGTGTCTGCCTTTCCTAGGTCCGGGCCAGGTCCCAGGAGCGAATGCCCCGACCGTCTCCAGCCGCAGCGGGCGGGGGCGAGGGCGTCAGGTCAACAGCAATTCCATGATGCGTTCGTAGGCGAGGCTCAACGTATCGACGTCCTCGATCCGCACGCACTCGTTCACCTTGTGGATGGTTGCGTTGATGACGCCGAGTTCCACCACCTGCGCACCGGTCGGCGCGATGAAGCGGCCATCGGAGGTGCCGCCGGTCGTCGAGAGCTGGGGGCTGCGTCCCATCGTTTCGCGCACCGCCTGCTCCACGGCGGCAGTCAGCGTGCCGGGGCGCGTCAGGAAGGGCAGGCCGGACACGAACCATTCCAGCGAATACTTGACGCGGTGACGGTCGAGCACTTCGAGCACGCGCTGCTGCAGCCGTTCCACGGTCTGTTCCGTCGAGAACCGCAGGTTGAAGCGCGCCTTCAATTCGCCGGGTACGACATTTGGCGCGCCGGTGCCGGCCGAGATGTTGGAGACCTGGAACGTCGTCGGCTGGAAGAATTCGTTGCCTTCGTCCCAGTGCGTCGCGACCAGTTCGGCCAGCGCCGGTGCAAAACCGTGCACCGGGTTGTCGGCAAGGTGCGGATAGGCGATGTGACCCTGCACGCCGTGCACCGTCAGGCGACCGGAGAGTGAGCCACGACGCCCCACTTTGATAGTGTCGCCGAGCGCCTCACTGCTGGTCGGTTCGCCGACCACGCACCAGTCGATCTTTTCGTGGCGTGCCTCGAGCACCTCCATCACCTTGCGCGTGCCGTCGACGGACGGGCCTTCCTCGTCGCTCGTGAACAGGAAGGCGAGGGAGCCGGCATGGTCTGGATGCTTCGCGACGAATCGCTCGGTGGCGGTCACCATCGCGGCGAGGCCGCTCTTCATGTCGGCGGCGCCGCGTGCATACAGCACGCCATCGACGATCACGGGCTCGAATGGATCGGTGCGCCAGTCTGCGCGCGGACCGGTCGGCACGACGTCCGTGTGACCGGCAAAGCAGAGCACCGGGCTGCCATTACCGCGCCGTGACCAGAGATTTTCGACCGGACCGAAACGCAGGCGTTCGTTGCTGAACCCGAGTGGCTCGAGCCGGGCGCAGATCACGTCGATGCAACCGTGATCCTCGGGGCTCACGGAGGGCCGGCGCAGCAGGTCGTCGGTCAGGGCAAGGGTGGGGGACATCGTGCGGGGTTCGCCTTTGGGATCGCTGCAGGGCCCGGGCCGGGTCCGGCATTAAAGCCATAGAGGCCCGTCGGATCAAGCACTTGCGTCATCATTACCTTTGTCATACAGCTGTCACAGTGGGGCGGCAGACTGCGCGGCATCCAACAGGGGCAACCGCCCCCAGCCGACCCCACAGCAGAGGATGCCTTTCATGAAGCTTTCCTGGCAGCAGATCACCCTCCCGGCCCTCGCGCTCGGCCTCCTGGCCACGGGCGCCCCGGAGCGCGCGCACGCGCAGGCCGCGATCAAGATCGACGGCTCCAGCACCGTGTTCCCGATCTCCGAGGCTTACGCCGAAGAGTTCCAGATCCAGAAGCGCGGCAAGGTCCGCGTGACCGTTGGCGTCTCCGGCACCGGCGGCGGCTTCAAGAAGTTCTGCCGCGGCGAGACGGACATGGCCAACGCCTCGCGTCCGATCTCGGTCGAGGAAATGGAAACCTGCCGCAAGGCTGGCATCAAGTACATGGAAGTGCCGGTGGCGTTCGACGCGCTGACGGTCGTGGTCAACCCGGCCAACACCTGGGCGAAGTCGCTGACCGTGGCCGAACTCAGGAAGATGTGGGAACCGGCTGCGCAGGGACGCATCACGACCTGGAACCAGGTCAACCCCAAGTTTCCGAAGGACAAGCTGATGCTGTTCGGGCCCGGCGCCGACTCAGGCACGTTCGACTACTTCACCGAAGCCATCAACGGCAAGGCGAAGGCGAGCCGTGGCGACTTTACCGCCAGCGAAGACGACAACACGCTGGTGATGGGTGTCGAGAGCAACAAGAACGCGCTCGGCTACTTTGGCTACGCGTACTACGCCGCGCACAAGGACAAGTTGACGGCGGTCGCGATCGACAATGGCAAGGGCAAGGGTCCGGTGGGTCCGAGTCTCGAGAACGTGACCAACGGCACCTACAATCCGCTTTCGCGCCCCCTGTTCGTCTATGTGCGTGACTCGGCCGCCCAGCGTCCGGAAGTCCGCGAGTTCGTGCAATTCATGTTGAACAACGGCGACCTGGTCAGCGAAGTCGGCTACCTGCCTTTGCCCAAGTCGGCCTACGCCCTCGCCTGGAAGCACTTCCAGGACGGCAAGCTCGGCACCGTCTTCGGTGGTCACCCGCAGGTCGGCATCACGATCGAACAGTTGCAGGCGCTGGAAGGTAAACTCTAACCGGCAAACCCCACGCGGGGCTGGGCCGGGATCGCAAGGTCCCGGCCCGTTCGTATCTGACACGGAGCGCCTGCCAGGCGCCGGATTGGGGAAGGGCTCATGTCGGCAACGACGACATCTGGTTCGGCTGCGATGCGGAAGGGGGCGTTCTCATCGCTCGCCTACCGCAAGAACCGCGACCGGGTCATCGAACTGGTCCTGATGGCGGCAGCGCTCGTCGCGGTTTTCACGACGCTCGCGATCGTCTTCATCCTGTTATACGAGTCGTCGTTCTTTTTCGAGCACGTGTCGATAAAGGACTTCCTGACCGACACGCAGTGGACGCCGCTGTTCGACGACGCGCACTACGGCATCATGCCGCTGGTCTCGGGCACGCTCACGGTGACGTTCGTCGCGCTGCTGGTCGCCATCCCGCTCGGCACCATCATTGCGATCTACCTGTCGGAATTCTCGACGCACCGCACGCGCGAGACGGTGAAGCCCGTGCTGGAACTGCTCGGCGCCGTGCCGACCGTGGTCTACGGCTACTTTGCGCTGCTCATGGTCACCCCGTTCCTGCAGCAGTTCATGCCTAACCTGCCGGGCTTCAACATGCTGAGCGCGGGCCTCGTCATCGGTCTGATGATCGTGCCGTACGTCGCTTCGGTGAGCGAAGACGCAATGCGTGCGGTGCCGCGCTACATGCGCGAAGGGTCCTACGCGATGGGCGCCACCAAGCTGCAGACCGCGCTGCGTGTCGTCGTGCCGGGCGCGTTCTCGGGCATCGCGGCCGCTTATATCCTCGGCATTTCACGTGCCATCGGTGAAACGATGGTGGTCGCCATCGCGGCCGGCATGCAGCCGACGCTCACGTTCAACCCGACCGAGCCTGCGGCGACGATCACCGCCTACATCGTGCAGGTCAGCCTCGGCGACCTGCCGCACGACAGCATCGGCTACCAGAGCATCTTTGCGGCGGGCCTCGTGCTGATGCTCATGACTCTGGTATTCAACGTGGTCGGATTCTTCCTGACCCGCAAGTTCCGGGAGGCGTACTGAGATGTCCGCCGTGATGACCATCGAGGAACTCCGCCGCGGCCTTTCGTGGCGCAAGAACCTCGACAAGGTGTTCGTCGTCGTCGGGTTGCTCATCCTGATGAGCTGCCTCGGCCTGCTCGCGTTGCTGTTTCTCGACCTCGTGCGGGACGGTGCCTCGCGCTTCGGCTGGGACTTCCTGACGCAGTTCCCGTCGCGCAAGGCGGAGCGCGCCGGCATCCTGTCGGCCTGGGTCGGCACGTCGATGATCATGCTGGTGACCGCGCTGGTGGCGCTGCCCGTCGGCGTTGCCGCGGCCATCTACCTCGAGGAATACGCGCCGAAGAACTGGTTCACGGGCGTCATCGAGATCAACGTGACCAACCTCGCCGGCGTACCGTCGATCGTGTACGGCCTGCTGGCGCTCGGCCTGTTCGTGTACAAGTTCGGCTTCGGGCAGAGCGTGCTCGCAGCCGGCCTGACGCTGGCGCTGCTGATCCTGCCGATCATCATCGTCGGCACTCGCGAGGCCTTGCGGGCGGTGCCGAAGGCGATCCGCGAGGCGGCCTACGGACTCGGCGCGACGCGCTGGGAGGTCACCAAGGACCACGTGCTGCCGTATTCGACCGGCGGCATCCTGACGGGCCTGATCCTCGGCCTCTCGCGCGCGATCGGTGAAACGGCGCCCATCATCACGATCGGCGCGCTGAGCTTCATCGCCTTCCTGCCGGGGTCGCCCGTGACCAGCGAGTTCCCGTTCGTCAATTTCGAGTGGCTCAGGAGCGAGTTCACGGCGATGCCGATCCAGATCTTCAACTGGGTCTCGCGGCCGGACCAGGCGTTCCAGCAGAACGCAGCCGCGGCGGCGGCCATCCTGCTCGCGATGACGTTGGCGATGAACGCCGTCGCCATCTGGATTCGCTATCGCTTCCGCAAGAAGATCAACTGGTGAGTGGCTCCCACATGAACACGAACGTCGTCCACAAGGCGGAAACCCCCACGCTCTCCATCACCATGGAGGAGCGCAAGGCGTTGCGCGCGACTCCGGCCAAGGCCATCGCCGAGAAACTCGACTTCTGGTACGGCACCAACCAGGCGCTCAAGAACATCAACCTGGTGATCCCGGAGAACCAGGTCACGGCGCTGATCGGCCCGTCGGGCTGCGGCAAGAGCACGTTCCTGCGCTGCTTCAACCGCATGCACGACCTGCAGGCGGACACCCGCTATTCGGGCAGCATCATGCTGCACCCGGAGAGCGTGAACCTCGTCGGCAAGGACGTCGATCCGATCGAAGTCCGCATGCGGATCGGCATGGTGTTCCAGAAGCCGAACCCGTTTCCGAAGACTGTATTCGAGAACGTGGCCTACGGCCTGCGCCTGCGTGGCTTCGGCAACCGCACGGAACTCGCTGAACGCGTGGAGAAGGCCCTGCGCGGCGCAGCGATCTGGGACGAGGTCAAGGACCGGCTGACGGACTCGGCGCTGGCACTCTCGGGCGGCCAGATGCAGCGTCTGTGCATTGCGCGTGCACTCGCGACGGAACCGGAAATCCTGTTGTTCGACGAGCCGACCTCGGCACTCGATCCGATCGCAACGGCGAAGATCGAAGAGCTGATCACCGAGCTGCGGCAGCGCGTCACGATCCTGATCGTCACGCACAACATGCAGCAGGCAGCACGCGTATCGGACTTCACGGCGTTCATGTACCTCGGCGAACTGGTCGAGGTCGACGCGACGTCGAAAATCTTCACCAACCCGTCCAAGAAGGCGACGGAAGACTACATCACGGGCCGTTACGGCTGAGCCGGGTGATGGAGGCCGTCGTCATGCAGGCTTCGGATCCGACAGAGCCGCACACGTCGAGCACCGTCGACCAGTCATTGGCGGGCCTGCGGCTGCACGCGCTCGAGATGGGCGCGCTCGTCATCGAACAGGTAGCCTGCGCGGTCAAGTCACTGCTGGAACGTGATCCGGTGCTGGCGCAGGCCGTGTTGGCGCGCGAGAGCCGCGTGGATGAATACGAGAAGCGGCTCGACCGCGACAGCCTGACTTTCATCGCCTTGCAGCAGCCCGTAGCAAATGACCTGCGGCTGGCACGGGCCATCGTCCGCATCGGACGCGAGCTCGAGCGAGCGGGGGACGAGGCCAAGAAGATCGCGCGGTTTGCGCTGTCGCTCGACCACGCCAACGATGGCGATCCCGTACTCGCCGTCGGGCGCCAGTTGCGTCACATGGCGGCGCTGTCCGGCTCGATGCTGCGCAACGCCGTGCGGGCGGCCGACGAGATGGATCCCGGGCTCGCACGCAGCGTGCTCGAGCGCGATGCCGAACTCGATGCCGAATTTGCCGCGGCGCTCCGCCTGGTGATGTCGTACGTCCTGCAGGATCACCGCTTCCTGCGGCCCACGATCGACACGATCTTCGCGCTGAAGGGCCTTGAGCGCATCGGCGACCACGCCAGCAACATCGCAGAGCAGGTGCTCTACATGATGGGCCAGGACGGCAGGCAGGCCGACGCGGCTTGAGCCACGTCGTTGGTCCGGCGTCTGGACTCAGTCCGTGCTGCGCAGTAGTTCGTTGATCCCCACCTTGGCGCGAGTTTGCGCGTCGACGCGCTTCACGATCACGGCGCAAGCCAGTCCGTACTTGCCGTTGGCCGCCGGTAGCGTGCCGGGCACCACCACCGCGCCGGCCGGAATGCGGCCGTAGCTCACTTCGTCGCGCTCGCGATCGTAAATCCGTGTGCTCTGGCCCACGTAGACGCCCATCGACAGCACGGCGCCTTCCTCGACGATGACTCCCTCGACGACCTCTGAGCGCGCGCCGATGAAGCAGTTATCCTCGATGATCGTCGGGTTCGCCTGGAGCGGCTCGAGCACGCCGCCGATGCCGACGCCGCCGGAAAGATGCACGTTGCGTCCGATCTGGGCGCAGGACCCCACCGTGGCCCACGTATCCACCATCGTGCCTTCGCCCACGTGGGCGCCGATGTTGACGTAGCTCGGCATCAGCACGACGTTGCGGGCAATGTGCGCACCGCGGCGGACGACGGCCGGCGGCACGATACGCACGCCCTCGGCCCGGAAACGCTCGGCATCGTGCTGCGCATGCTTGAGCGGCACCTTGTCGTAGAAGCGCGTGTACCCGGCATCGATCGGGACGTTGTCGAACAGGCGGAACGACAGCAGCACGGCCTTCTTCAGCCACTCGTTGACCTGCCAGCGGCCAGCGACTTTTTCGGCCACGCGGGCCGCGCCGGAATCGAGCAGGTCGAGCGCCAGCCGCACGGCCTCGACGATGTCGGGCGGGGCGTTGGCGGGGGTCAGCGTCGACCGCTCGTCGAAGGCGGCGTCGATCTGGGCGGCGACGTGGGCATGGGCGGCCTGGAGCGTCATGTGCATTCCGTCATGAGAGGGTAAGGAAGCCGTCACACTGCAACAATCCGGTAACGACGGCGGTAGATTCTATATGCTAATTACCTGTTACCGCCCGATTCACCGGCCGGCATGGGCGCCGGGGGATTCCCGTCGAGATGGAAGCAAAACTGCGAGCACGGATGCTGAAGGAAGCCTGGTTCGACCGGGACCTCAGCTGGCTCGAATTCAACCGCCGGGTCCTGGCGCAAGCCGTCGACGAGCGCGTGCCGCTGCTCGAGCGGATCAAGTTCCTGGCGATCTTCACCTCGAACCTCGACGAGTTCTTCATGAAGCGCGTCGGTGCCATGCGCACCCGCGCCTATGCGAGCGGCAATAGCGCCGTCGTCGAGGAATTCAACTCTCACGTCCATCGCTTGCGCGAGGCGCTGAATCCGTTGCTCCTGCGCCGTGCTGCATGCTTCGGCGAGCTGCGCCAGCGGCTGGTGAAACATGGAGTGAGGCTCGCGACCTGGGACCAACTCTCGTCGGCCCAGCGCGACGAAGCACGCGAGTACTTCGAGCGCCACGTATCGCCGGCGCTCACGCCGCTGACCCTCAACCCGTCACACCCGTTCCCGTTCATGTCGAACCTGTCGACGTCCTGGGGCTTCGTGCTCAAGGAAGCCGACACGGGCGATCGCATCCTGGTACGGGTCAAGGTGCCGTCACAGTTGCCGCAATGGCTGCCGCTGCGGGCCGACGTCGAGACCGGGCAGCGTTGCTTCATCTCGCTGCAGGAACTGGTGCAGGTCAACGCGGCCAGCCTGTTCCCTGGCGTCGAGATCGAAGGAACCACGCTGTTCCGCGTCTCGCGCAATGCCGACATTGCCATCGAGGAAGACAGCGACAACAGCATCAAGGAGATGGTCGAGGAGCAGGTGCGGCAGCGGCGTTTCCAGCCGGTCGTGCGGCTCGAATTCGGGGAGGGCCCGAGCACTGAGATCCGCGACAGCCTCGCTGCGCGCTTTGGCCTGCGCGAGAGCGACGTCTACGAATTGCCCGACATGCTCGACTATTCCGGCCTGTTCGAGATCGCCTCGCTGCCGGTCAGCGAGCTGCGCGATCCGCCCTGGGCCCCGCAGCCGCCGTACGGCATCGATGCCGACACCGACATCTTCTCGGCGATCCGGGCGGGCGATGTGCTGGTGCATCACCCGTACGAGAGCTTCGATGCCTCGGTCGAGCGCTTCATCCGCGACGCGGCCGACGACCCGGGCACGACCACGATCAAGATGACGGTGTACCGGCTCGGCGACGACACGCCGTTCGTCCGCTCATTGATCAAGGCTGCGGAGAACGGCAAGCAGGTGGCCTGCCTGGTCGAACTCAAGGCGCGCTTCGACGAGGAGCGCAACCTGCACTGGGCCGAAGAACTGCAAAAGGCCGGCGACCACGTCATCTACGGTTTCCGCGGCCTCAAGACCCACACCAAGCTCGCGCTGGTCGTGCGCAAGGAAGGGGACGGGTTGCGCAGCTATGTCCACATCGGCACGGGCAACTACCACGTCAAGACCGCGCGGATGTACACGGACTTCGGCCTGTTCACGTGCGACCCGGTGCTGACGCGCGACGTCGTCGCCTTGTTTCATCACCTGACCGGGTATTCGCGCTCGCCGCGTTTCGAGAAGCTGCTGGTCGCGCCGCTCAACATGCGGACCCGCTTCATCAACCTGATTGCGCGCGAGGCCGCCAACGCTCGTGCTGGCCGTCCGGCGCGGATCATCGTCAAGGTGAACCAGCTCGAGGACGGCCCGATTTGCGAGGCACTCTGTGATGCGTCGAATGCGGGCGTGCCGATCGACCTGATCGTGCGCGGCTTCTGCTGCCTGCGGCCCGGCATCGCTGGCCTCACCGAGAACATCCGGGTGCGCTCGATCATCGGCCGGTTCCTCGAGCACGGCCGGGTGTTCCATTTCGCGAATGGCAGCGAAGATCCGCTCGCCGGCGACTTCCTGCTCGGCTCCGCGGACTGGATGGATCGCAACCTGTCCCGTCGCGTCGAGGCAGTCGCGCCGGTCGAAACCCGTCATCTGAAAGAACGGCTCTGGGAAGTGCTGCAGCTGCAGCTGGCCGACCTGCGCAATGCCTGGATCATGCAGGCGGACGGCAGTTACGTGCAGTGCACCAGCAACAGCCGCGCACCGAAAGTTGCCCGCGACGGCACGCACGTCACGCTGATGAAGCGCACCAAGCAGCGCATCCACCGCTGACTCCTGCGCCCTCATCACAAAGGGTTCTCGCGGCATTCATCGTTGGTTCACTGCCCAGGCTCATGCTCGCGACAGCGACGCCTGGCTGCCGCAGGCCAACGGCGTGCTGTGCACGGGGGTCAGAGCGGCCAGAACAACAGCATGCCGCGCGCGAGACCGGCGCCGATCAGCGCGCCGGCCAGAACGTCAGTGGGGTAGTGCAGGCCGAGCACCACGCGCGAGGCTGCGATCAGCAGCGTGAACGGGACGAGGATCGGCGCCAGTCCCGGTACGTGCGCCGTTGCGACGAGCGTGAAACAGACGGCGTGCAGCGTATGGCCTGACGGGAAGCTGTACCGGTCGAGCGGGGCGGCGCAGAGGCTGATGCCAGCGTGCGAAATAAAGGGTCGTTCCCGCACCAGTCGGTGCTTCAGTTGACGGTACACGGCAGTGCCCACGATCCCCGTCAGCGCCAACTGCGCGGCCACGCCAGCACCCTGCGGGCCACTGAGCGCGAAGGCCAGGATCAACAGATACCAGAACACGCCGTCGCCGAGCCGACTGATGACGGCAAAAAAGCGCCGGATGGGTGCATGCCGGGAGCTGCGATTGATGCGCAGGCACATCGCGTGCTCCGCGTGGTCGAAGCGGTGCCACAGACTGGTCGCGCCGGGCGATGCCATCCGATGCCTCCTGGTCTGGCACGGCAGGAGCGCCGGCCTACTGCGCGCAGTCTGACGGGCGGGTGCGACGGGGAAATTGCAGTCGGATGAAAGTGCTGTCATCCAACCTTCACGAGACTGTCACTGTTGCCGCAGATACTCCACGGGTTTTTGGGTTGTGCCAAGCGGCCGGATGTCCGCGCGGAAACAGAACCTGACGGAGAGCAGTGACATGACGACCGACGGCAGCAACTGGAACGCAATCATGCAGTACTCATTCCTGCGTGTGTTCGCCAACGATGGCCTCATCGACCGCGACGAGTTGCAGATGCTCGAGCGTCTCGCCTTGCAGGACGGCATCGTTGACGACAAGGAGAAGGACGTTCTCATGCGCGTTTTTGCCCGTGCGAATCCGCAGACCGTCGAGCCGGCCGTCTGGGACGAAATCCAGCGCTTCAAGACGCAATTCGGCATTCCCTGAGGCAGGGCGGCTCGACGCCGCTCAAGGTGTCGACGTTGCTCACGGGCGGGTGGGCAGTAGGTTCGATACCCGGCACCCGCTCCGACGTCGGTACCGGTAGACTGCGATGCGGGGCAAAAGCCGGCGCGAGCGCGGCGAAACGTCCTCCGATCCGTCACCAAAGCAGGAACACGCCGTGTCTACCAGGACCTTCATTGGCCGATCTGTCCGGAGCGCGGCCGCCGGGACGGTGCTCTACCTGGTCGGGGCTGCGTTGTTTGCCGGGTGTGTCCAGGCGAAGACCACGGTCAAGGGCACCTGGCAGGAGGGCGCGCCGCGCAAGCAATCGTTCACCCGGGTGCTCGTCGTCGGCGTCAGTCCGAACGTCAATCAGCGCTGCGCGTTCGAGTTCTTCATGGCGTCGCAGCTGCAGAGCGAGTCAGTCCAGGTTATCCGCAGCTGCGACGCGGTCAAGGAAAAGAACCCGCTGACTCTCGAGAGCATCGAGCAAGCGGTCGCCGCGGCTAAGGCCGATGCCGTGCTGGCGACCAGTCTCGTTTCCAGGGAGATCGAATCGAAGGAAGGCGGCAGCAGGGATACGCGCGGCAACGCGTCGTACAAGGCCACGGATGCGGGATTCGCGACCGGGTACTACGGCGTCTATGGCGTACCGGTCGTCTACGGTGAGTTTGTGACTGCGCCCGCGTTCACGATCGCCCAGGGCGCAGCCCGGGTCGCGTCGAGGTTCTACCAGACGCGGGACAGGGCGCTGATCTATACGCTGGATACGCAAGCGACCAAGCTCGAGTCGACCGATGCTGCTTTGCATGACATCGCCGCTGCCATTGCCGATAAATTGCGACGTGAAGGGCTGACCCGATAGCGGGCAGCAACATGCCGGCACGCGCTCGAGCCCGCTCGCCGCAGCGTCACCAGCGTGGCTTGCGCCGGGGTCAGCGGCGGGAGTCGCTGGCGAATTCGGCGATGCGGCGCGCGGCTTCGTCGCAGTCGTCGAGACTGGCGACCAACGAAATGCGGATGCGGCCCAGGCCCGGATTTCCAGACTCGGTCTCGCGCGCAAGGTAACGGCCCGGCAGTACCGTCACGTGCTGCTGCACAAACAGGCCGCGCGTGAAGGCCTCGTCATCGCCGACGCGAGGCCAGAGATAAAAGCCGCCCGCGGGGATCGCGATGTCCTGCTGCAGGGCTGTCGCGATCACGG
>Ga0315276_10000456_pt1 | contig 35518 bp, 20 predicted proteins | sample YL17G05_0_MG_FD_204542 | JGI IMG/M metagenome (GOLD analysis project Ga0315276, IMG submission 204542) | Sediment microbial communities from Yellowstone Lake, YNP, Wyoming, USA - YL17G05_0 | ecosystem: Environmental > Aquatic > Freshwater > Lake > Sediment | place: USA: Wyoming | collected...
GGGCATCGTCGCATAAGTTGAATGGGACCGCGAATTAGAGGACGCCGTTGGCGGCACGTGGAAACCCGGATAGAAGGTTGAACCAATCAAACGAATTTTAAGCTTGACAGGCCTGGCTTCATAGAAGTTCACAGAGGTCACAGAGAATAGATAAGTTATTGTGAGATAAGGAGTAAGGGGATTTGTCCCGATTTATCGGGATTTGCGGGATTTTTTATTACCCCCCTTCGGTTTTGATTGAAAGTTTAGCATGTGGCCAGTGACTCGTGGGCGGAAAGAGGGATGACCCGCCACAGCAATCTCAAAAAGGCTGTTTGACAACGTCCTGTTTAGGGTTAAAATAGATAAATTCAACTTTGTGGCGAAATTTTTATAGGAGGACAAAAATGAGTGACGCAAAGCAACGATATAGTAGTTATGAAGAAGTGCCTTACTATCGTAAGCAATGGTTTTTCTGGTTAATGTTTCTTGTTTTTTCTCCGGTTGCAATAGGAATATTGTTATTTGGAGATGTATACTACAAAAAGAAGGGGCAGGTTGAAGCTTTTGGAATCTGGGAGAGGATTGTGGCTGGGATAATCGCAGCGTTTTGGTTTATAAGACTTATCACTTGGATTGTTGGCAAATAAGTTTTTGAGAGGTTAGGAATAACAGCCGCCCATAAATGGCTGGGGAACAGTAAGATAAAAATATACTAAACAATATTCAAGGGTGGAGAGAAATAAGTATGACGTCCCCAGATTTCTGAAGGAAACACCAAATCCTTTTTGAAAGGCACAAAAAATGAAAAAGTTTTTCCAAATCGTAGCGTGGATGATTGTGGGGGGCGGAATCGTTTTTTGGTGGCTTCATACGACTCCCAGCGACAAGGTCATTGCCCTCAAAGAAACCTCCAAAACCCCTATATTCAAAACGCTGGCTGCTGATTCAAACGATGCTCAATTATTTTTAAAAGAAGAAGGGCAGTGGTCTGCCGCACTTGCTTATTTCCAAAAAGCAACGGTGGAGAATCCGGACGATGCCGATGCTTGGCTTGCGGTTGGTCATTGTTACGACAAACTTGGCCGCCATCAGGAAGCGATAGAATCCTATAAACAGGCCATCAGAATCAATCCAGGCAAAGCCTACACCAGACTTGAACGCTGGCAGGATGCGATAGAAGCCTATAAGCAGGCCATCAGACTCAAGCCGGATGATGCCGAGGCACACTTTGGTCTTGGCGTTGCCTACGCCAAACTTGCCCGCTGGCAAGATGCCATAGAAGCCTTCAAGCAGGCCATCAGACTCAAGCCGGATGATGCCGAGGCACACCATATGCTTGGCCTTGTCTACACCAGACTTGAACGCTGGCAGGATGCCATAGAAGCCTTCAAGCAGGTCATCAGAATCAAGCCGGATGATGCCGAGGCACACTTTGGTCTTGGCCCAGCTCCATATTATGCCGAGGCACACTATAATCTTGGCGTTGCCTATTTAAGGACTGGCGACAAGGGTTCAGCCCTTGAAGAATACAAAATCTTAAAAACCTTAGACGCTGAACAAGCAAACGAATTGTTTAACTTGATTTATCAGTAGGTATCCCTGAACCCGCCACGCTTTTACTGCTCGGCCTCGGTGCGGTGCTGTTGAGAAGGAAACGCTAAATCAAATATGGAGAATTGGATTATGAACAATAAACAGAAAAAATGTCTTTGGATAGGCATAGCTTTAATCGTGGTCATGGGGCTTTTTCCACCCTGGGTTCTTGAGAGTGAGAAAAAAACTAAGAACTATCTCGGAGAAGGCTACACAGAGCCGCCGCAATCAACAGGCAACAAAGGATTAAAAACCACTGCCGGACAACCTGATTTTGGTAAACGTATGGATGGCACACCTGAAGGGACTGGTTGGTTAGGAGTAAAACCAATAACATATCCAGACGGCACAACCGGCGAGACTTCAGAATACAGTATTCGTGTTATGTTTGATAACGGCAAGAAAGTCGAAATACCCTCACTTGTCCCCGGACTTTCAAAAGAACAAGAAAATCTAATGCTTACGGACATTATCCCGAATCACAAAAGAGTTCCTCCTGATATACTAAGAATCGCTGTTGACCACGCAAAAAAGAGAATCGCAGAAGGTATAAGTCCTTTTGCTGCTAATTATGAATCGCCACAGGCGAAAACCGGCCAACCTGCCGCCGCAACAATAGATACTATGCCGCCAGAGGAACAACAACCAAATGAATATACGCTTATCAAGGATACAAATCCGAATGTAAACCAATATGTAATTAGGAATACAAATCCGGTTAAGGCACGTGAAGAAGAAACAGAAAGACAACAGGCAACTGACGATTTTCGACAACGAATAGCGGCCAAACGACAGGAAGAAATCCGGCAAGGGTGGGTCTGGCAATATACTCCTGAACAGCAAAAGCGTCTTAAGGCTTTGGATAATAATCTTGATAATTTACCCGAGGCCCAGATACTACGGGCGAAGAGTTATATTCTGCCTCATAAGGGTCCAAGACCGCCGACCCCGCAGGAGGAACTCAAGCAAAAATTAACAAGTGACGGTCGCGGCGGGCAATGGATAAAGAATGAAAAGACTGGCGACTGGAAACCTGTTGTTGCCAAGGCTCACGAGTACAGGTACACCACTGAACCCGGTCCCTATTCCTGGATAGGCGACCCCCCGGCAAGAGCCAAATTTGTTGACCTATATCGTCTTGGTATCCAATACTTTGTTGTTGCTGTTGTAACAGCCGGTCTGATTATTACTCTCAGGGACAAAAAAGACCCAAAGCAATAACCCGTTGATTAACCGGAATTTTAAATCCTCGGCCTCGGTGTCCCGATTATTTCGGGATTGAGAAGGAAATGCTGATTTGGTTTTTCAGCCAATTGCTGCTTGATTGCCGCCGATGGTTTTTTAGATTGCCGCGTCGGCCTTCGGCCTCCTCGCAATGACAGGGGGTTGCCGTGTGGTTCGACACTTCGACCATGCTCAGTGCAGGCTCTGCTCACCACAGGCCGGCGACCGCTAAACGGAGAGATTCTTCGCTGCGCTCAGAATGACAATTTTCCGCTGCGCTACGAAAGACTGGGTCCCCGGCAGAAGACCAAGGGAGCTAAAGCCGAGGACTCCGCTGCGCTACGAAAGACTGGGTCCCGGATAACAACCTTAACGAATATGGGTCCCCGCCAACGACATGCGGGGATCTGCGCTGCGCTTCGAGGACTCCGCTGCGCTACGAAAATATAGACCCCAGATAACGACTTTCTGGGGTCTGCGCTGCGCTACGAGGGGTGAACGGGCTTTATTTTTCGAGGCGGGGGTGGTATTCTATTGGAAAAAGGATGGTTCAAACCCCCGAATAAATTCGGGGGCTAAATTTTTGGATTCCTGCCCATTCGACTGCGCTCAGGGCAGGCTTTGCGCGGGAATGACAAATTACTTTTATGTGCAGTGCGAAATACGAGCAGTTGACAGCTTCTCAAAGGGAGGCTGTTTTTCATAAAGAAGGGCCGGCGCTTGTGCTTGCAGGGCCGGGCAGCGGCAAAACACGCGTAATCACATATCGAATTTCCGCACTTATCGATTCCGGCGTCCGGCCCTGGAATATTTGTGCGATAACCTTCACCAACAAGGCTGCCGATGAAATGCGTCAGCGGGTCATCGCAATTGGAGTTGCAGCAGGCTCTCATATCAGCACCTTTCATTCTTTATGTGTCAGAATCCTGCGCCGCTATGCCGACAAGGCCGGCATCAACCCGAATTTCAGTATTTATGACAATGCCGACCAGTCGCGCTGTATGAAACAGGCTGTGAAGGACTGCAACATTGACAGCGCCAACTTTCCGCCTGCGCGAATGCTCGATGCAGTATCTGCGTTGAAAAATAATCTCGTTACGGTCGATTCTTTCAAGGCCGACGCCGATGATTTTTTCTCTAAAACATTGGCACGGATTTATGAACACTACGAGCGTATATTGAGCGAGCATAATGCACTGGATTTTGACGACCTGCTGATGAGGACCGCCCTTTTGTTTGATAATTGTCCCGATGTTTGTCGTGAGATTGGAGAGCGTTTTAAATTTCTGCTGATAGATGAATATCAGGACACCAATCACGCCCAGTATAAAATCGCCAAATCAATTGCGAGCCGGCATAATAATATTTTTGTCGTCGGCGACCCCGACCAGTCGATTTACCGCTGGCGCGGCGCAGACATTCGCAACATACTGGACTTTGAAAAGGATTGGCCCGGCGCAGTTGTAATCAGGCTCGAAGAAAATTTCCGCAGCACACCGAATATTCTCGAGCTGGCCGATAAGCTGATAGCGGCCAACAAAAATCGAAAGCAAAAAAGGCTCATCCCCACAAGACCGGGCGGGAAAGACGCTGTTATAAGCATCTTTGAAGATGAACACGAAGAAGCCGGTGCCGTTGCCGAAAAGATAAAGGAGCTGGCTGAAGAGGGTATGCCTTTATCCGGTATGGCGGTGTTTTACCGCGTTAATGCCAGCAGCAGGGTATTGGAGGAGGCGTTTATCAAAAATAAAATCCCGTATCAGATTATTCGCGGCGTTGAGTTTTATAACAGAAAAGAGATTCGCGACCTGCTGGCCTATTTGAAGATTCTTGCCAATCCCAGCGATGAGAACGCCCTGCTGCGTATTATAAATACCCCGCCCAGGGGTATAGGCAAGACCACAATCGACCGCCTCAAGGCTTACGCTGTTTCGCAGGGCATCGGCCTTTTTGAAGGCCTGAAAAAAGCGGAACATATCGATTCTCTCCCGAAGGCGGCAAAAATCAAAATAGGCGAGTTCGTTAAAATGATTGAGCGGTTCAAGAAGGATTCTTCCGGCAAGGTCGCCCCGCTTGTAGAGCGCATTTTTACCGAGTCGGGGCTGTCTGATTTCATCAAAACCAGCGAACCCGAATGGCAGGACAAAATTGAAAACATCGGTGAATTGATAAGCACCGCCGCATATTACGACAGCCAGCCTGCCCGCAGCAGCCTTGTCGAAGGCGGGACAGAGCAGCCGTCGCTTGTCGAATACCTGCAGCAAATATCGCTTGTCAGCGATGTCGATGCTTATGACACTGCCGCCGAACGGGTCGCCCTGATGACCCTGCACGCGGCAAAGGGACTGGAATTTGAAAATGTTTTCATCATCGGCCTTGAGGACGGCTTATTGCCTCACGAAAGAACCAACACTGGAAACGAAGATGATTTGGAAGAGGAACGCAGGCTTTTTTTTGTCGGCATAACCCGTGCCAAATCAGGACTGCACATAAGCTGTGCCAGATACCGCACCATTCGGGGGCAATTGACCAGAACTATACCGTCGCAGTTTCTTTATGAACTCGGCGTGAATTTTTCTGAAACCGTCTTCTCCTGTCATTCCTGCGGAAGCAGGAATCCACTTGCAGAATTATCTGACGATACGAATACCTCCCTGCCCTCCGTAGCCCGGAGGGCGAAGGAGGGTGCCGGTGTTGATGATACCAGCCAGGTCTTTCCTGATTTTGTCACAGGACAGTTGGTGCGGCACAAAATATTCGGCTTAGGCAGAGTCAAAGAGTTTATTGATATGGGTGAAAACAGCGTAGTAGTGGTTAATTTTAACGCGGGACAGACAAAAACGCTGATGGTAAAATACGCCGGTCTTTCAAGATGTGATATTAAAAATGATTAAAAACCTGTAACAAAACCAGAAGAAAAACAACTGGATTCCCGCTTTCGCGGGAATGACAGAGAGGTTTGTAATTTAACGGAAGCTGTAATGGGCGACAGGAAATTTCTCCAGCGTATTTCTCCGCTTTTGGGCGTGGTTATTTTCGGGGCCGCTCTCTGGGTGCTTCATCATCAGCTTGAGCATCTCCGCTGGCACCAGATTATTCATCAGCTCGATGAGCTGCCAGCACGTTCCGTTGCCCTCGCTGTGCTTCTTGCAGTGGCGAGCTATTTTACGCTGACCTGCTACGACCTGCTCGGCACTAAATACCTCAACTGGAACATCCCCCGCGGCAGGGTAATGTTCGCATCGTTCATAAGTTACGCTTTCGGCTACAACATCGGACTGTCGGTCCTCTCTTCGGGCTCGGTAAGGTTTCGCCTTTATACCGCCTGGGGACTTTCAGCGGTCGATGTCTTCAAACTGGTGGCATTCGTAACCGTAACATCCTGGCTGGGCATCCTAACCCTGGCAGGCGTTACGTTTTTCATAGAACCCCTGTCATTGCCGCAGGGCTGGCATCTGCCTTTTGGTATGGCGGTTCGGCCGATAGGAATAATCTTCTTTGCAGCAATTGCGATATATCTGGCCGCCTGTGCCGTAAGACGCAGGCCGGTTCAACTGGGGTCGTGGGATTTCAGACTGCCGCCGCTGAAACTCGCACTGCCGCAGGTAATAGTCGGCACAATCGACTGGATGCTGGCTGCCTCGGTGCTTTACGTCCTTATACCGCCCTCGCATAATTTACCGTTCGACATATTCCTGTCGGCTTATCTGCTCTCGCAGATGACGGGCATAGTAAGTCAGGTGCCGGGCGGCCTGGGGGTTTTTGAGACAATGGTGATTTTACTGCTCGAACCCATCGTCCCGCCGGAGGAAATATTAAGTTCGATACTTGCTTATCGTGCGATTTACTATGTGCTTCCGCTGATGGTCGGCGGAATACTGCTGGGCGGCTACGAACTGCGCCAGCGATGGCAGCTTGTCGGCCGGATGGGACGCGTGTTCGGTCAGTGGGTCGATGCTATCGTGCCGCAGATACTGGCTTTTGTTATCTTCATCACCGGAGCGATACTGGTATTATCCGGGGCCATACCGCCCGTTAAAGGCCGGCTCCACTGGCTTTCTGATATACTGCCTTTGTCGGCTGTCGAGTTGTCTCATTTTCTCGGCAGCGTTGTCGGCGTCTGGCTTCTGTTTATCGGGCGAGGCCTCCAGCAAAGACTGCGGGCATCATACTGGATGGCCGTGATGCTGATGGCCTTCGGCATAGTCTTTTCCGTAATCAGAAATTTTGACTACAAAGAGGCGGCTTTTCTTACAGTTGTCCTGCTTATGCTGATACCCTGCAAGCAGCGTTTTTACCGCCATAGTTCCCTGTTAAGCCAGCAGTTCACTCCCGCCTGGATTGCCCTTGTCCTCATCGTCATCGCAGGCTCAATCTGGCTCGGAATATTTGCATATAAGCATGTGGAGTACAAAAACGAGCTATGGTGGCAGTTCAGCCTCCACGCAGATGCACCGCGGTTTCTGCGTGCCTCGGTCGGCATTGTGGCCTTCGCATTGATATTTGCGCTGGCAAGGCTGATGCGACCGGCGCCTCCACCGACAATGATTCCGCCGGCCGATGAAATGAGACTGCTCGAACAGCTTGTGCGAAAATCGCCCAAAACCTGCGCCAGCCTCGCCCTGCTCGGCGATAAACATATCTTCTTCAACGAGCCCCGCACCGCATTTATTATGTATGGCATACACAGCAGAAGCTGGATTTCGATGGGCGACCCCATCGGCCCCGATGAGCTTTTGCCGGAGCTGGTCTGGGATTTTCGCGAGCAGGCCGACCGCTACGCCGCTCATTGTGTCTTCTACGAGGTGGGGACGGAAAACATCCCGCTTTATCTCGACCTCGGCCTGGCCCTGCTGAAATTCGGCGAAGAGGCCCGTGTCCGGCTGGATAAATTCTCTCTCGAAAGCGGCGACCGCAGGGAATTTCGCTACACCCTGCACCGATTCGAAAGGGAAGACTGTCGTTTCGAGGTTGTCCCCGCAGAGTCGCTGCCTCAATTATTGCCGCAGTTCAAAAAAATCTCTGATAATTGGCTCGCCGACAAAAAATCCAGAGAAATGGGTTTTTCGCTCGGATACTTCGACCCCGCTTATCTGGGCCGGTTTCCTGCTGCTGTTGTATGGAAGGGAAATACGATAGTCGCCTTTGCCAATCTCTGGCTCGGTGCGGAAAAGGCTGAAATCTCTCCCGACCTGATTAGGTTCTCATCGGATGCGCCGCGTAATGTTATGGCTTACCTTTTTGTGCAGTGCATTCTCTGGGCCAAAGAGCAGGGCTTCAAGTGGTTCAATCTCGGAATGGCGCCGCTGGCAGGCCTCCAGAATAAGCCCCTCGCCCCTCTCTGGAGCCGCGCGGGGGCGATGATTTTCCGCCACGGTGAGCATTTCTATCATTTTGAAGGCCTGCGCAGATTCAAGAGCAAATTCGACCCCGTCTGGACGCCGAGATACATAGCCTCTCCCGGCGGCCTGGCTCTGCCCCGCATCCTCACCGATGTGCTGGCCTTAATCCACAGCCGCGGAAAATCGCACACGTAATTCTGAAAAATTTAGTGCGGACAACCGGATTCCCAAATGGTAAAATGTGCCGCGGGAACATAATTGGCAGGTAATAATATGAAAAAAGATACTCCGGCAAAGCCGCAGGTCAGGCTCTACTATAAAAATGTTATCGCAGAGGTTATCGGCGAAGAAAACGGCATTACACCCGCCCAGCTAAAAGCCCTCGCTGAAAAGACCTCGCCGCTTATTCGGCAGTTAAACAAAGAAAGAAAATCAGGCAAAACCCCTTACAGAGACTTGCCTTATAACAACAAAACCGTTGAGCAGGTTAAGGCGCTGGCCGGCAAATTGAAAGGCCGCTGCGAAAATCTTGTTGTGCTTGGCATAGGCGGTTCGGCCCTCGGCAATATCGCTTTGCAGACCGCTTTGAATCCTTATATGTATAATCTCGATGATAAGCAGCGAACCGGCCCGCGGCTTTTTGTGTTTGATAATGTTGACCCTGCCCAGTTCGGCTCATTTCTCGATTGGGTCGGCGATAAGCTGGATGCAACCATTTTTAACGTTATCAGCAAGTCCGGCCAGACCGCCGAGACCGCCGCACAGTTTATGATTATTCGCCAATTGCTTTTGGACAAATTCGGCAAGGCCGGCCTGAAAAAACACATTGTTGCGACCACTGACCCTAAGCACGGCACTCTGCTCAAAATCGCCCGGGATGCTGATTTGCCCTGCCTCGAAGTGCCGGACGGCGTCGGCGGCAGGTTCAGCGTATTGAGCGCGGTCGGCCTGTTCAGCGCCGCTATGTGCGGAATCGACATCGACCGGCTTTTGGCCGGCGCAGCCGATATGGATAAAACCGTCAGCGCAGAAGACTTCTGCAAAAATCCCGCAGCCATTAACGCCGCAATAAATTTCCATTTTTATAACCGGGGCAAAAAAATCTCCGTAATGATGCCTTATAGCTACGCACTGAAGGATTTGGCTGACTGGTATCGCCAGTTATGGGCCGAGAGTCTCGGCAAGGCTAAAGATTTGGCCGGCAGCGAGGTCCACATCGGCCCGACGCCTGTCAAGGCACTCGGCGCAACCGACCAGCACAGCCAGGTTCAGTTATACCGCGAAGGCCCCAACGACAAGATATTCACCTTCTTGCAGGTGCGCGATTTTGGAAAAGGTCTCAAAATCGGCCCAGCCCCCGATTGCGCCGCCGAGTTGAAGTATCTCGCAAACGCTGATTTGGGCGCATTGCTTAACAGCGAGAAAACAGCGACCGAATACGCACTTTTGCAGAACAAGCGTCCCTGTCTTACGGTGATTTTCGACAAAATCGATGCTTACACGGTCGGCCAGTTCATTTATTTGTACGAGGTAACAACCTCTTTTGCCGGGGCATTGTTCGGGATTAACACTTATGACCAGCCTGCCGTTGAGCTGGGAAAAGAAGCGACCTTCGCCCTTATGGGCAAAGACGGCTATCAGAAACTCGCTAAGGAGATTCAGCCTTTTGCCGAAATAGACGAAAAATTTTTGGCCTGATATAACGCAAGAGGATTAGCAATGAACTATGCAATGATAATGGCCGGCGGCACAGGAAAGCGACTATGGCCCCTCAGCCGCAAAAAACGACCCAAGCAGGTGCTGAAACTGCTTCTTGGCGGCCAAACGCTGCTCCGCTCCTGCCTCGAGCGACTGCTGCCGGTATTTGACGCAAGAAACATAATCACCCTCACCAATGCCGGTTATGCCGACACTGTTCGGGAGAACCTCAATGAGCTGCCCTTTAATAATGTTATCGCTGAGCCTGTTGTGCGGGACACCGCCGGCGCTATCGGCCTGGCGGCGACTATCCTGACGAAGTATGACCCTGATGCCACGATGGCCGTCGTTACCGCAGACCAGGTGATTGAACCCCCGGAGATATTTCATACCGCCCTTAGGGACGCCCTGACCTTCGTAAACGATAATCCCGATAAAATGATTGTTTTCGGAATTCAGCCGACCTTCGCCGCCACCCAGCTTGGCTATATAAAATGTGCCTCGCCGCAGCGATGTCCCCGTTGCAAAAACGAAATTTATTCCGTCGAGGCATTTAAGGAAAAACCGGACGAGAAGACCGCTCAAAAATACCTCGCCGGCGGCGACCATTTGTGGAACTCCGGCATATTTGTCTGGAAGGCCAAAACGATTTTGGCGCACCTGGCCGCCCTGCTGCCCGAATCGGTCGAACCGCTCCGCAGAATTCAGCACGACTGGGACGGCCCCAACCAGCAGTATGCGCTTGGAGAATGGTTCCCGAGGCTGCCCAAAATAAGCATAGACTATGCGGTTATGGAAAAAGCCGCCGGCATTAACGCAATAAAACTTAAATGCCGCTGGCTCGATATTGGCTCTTTCGCGGCGCTGGCTGACTTCATAAGTTCGGACAACAACAATAATATAGTCGTTGCTGATGCAAGCGAGCTTATCGACTGCAAAAACAATATCATAGTAACCGAGGAAAAGGGACATTTGATTGCCGCCATTGGTATGGAAAATATGATTATAGCCCATAGCCCCGATGCCACGCTGGTCTGTAATGTAAATCAGACTGCGAAACTAAAAGAGCTGCTCGAGCAAATAGAGCGGAACACCGGCGAAAAATTCCTGTAATACAGTTTAAGGTTTTGTCATTCCCGCGAAAGCGGGAATCCAGTTTTTATTCCTGCTGACTTGTGAATCGACATTGTGATAATATATTGGCTGAACATAAAAAATGAAATATCTGGCAATAGATTACGGTAGCAAACGCACGGGGCTGGCGATATGCGACTCTTCCGAAATAATCGTCTCGCCGGTCGCTGTGATAGAAGGCCGGCATGGACTGCTCGAAAAAATAACCAGCCTCGTTAAGGGTGAAAATATAGAGGCAATTGTTCTGGGATTGCCGCTGAATATGGATGATTCGCAGGGGCCGCAGGCAAAACTCGTTCAGCAGTTTGCACAGCAGCTAAAAAAACATATCGATATACCCATACACTTTCAGGATGAGAGGCTGAGCAGCTTCGCCGCCGAGAGAAAAATGGCTGCCGCTGAGCTCACCCGCGGCAAAAAGAAAAAGCGTCTCGATGCCGTCGCCGCTGCGGAAATCCTCAATGCCTTTCTCGAAAATAAACCGGCATAAAAAGGGCTGCCAATGAAACTGATTACCTATGCAGGAAACCAGTCAACCTCCTGCGGGATACTGACCGACAGGGGAGTAATCGACATCCCGTCAATCTGGCCGGGGACGAACCCGCCTCGCAGCGTAAAAGAGATTTTGCAAAGAGAACCGCCCTGTCTTGAAAAACTTGTGGAATTGGCTGCTCAAACTGATACTTTTACGCCGATTGACTCGGTGAAACTTTTGGCGCCGATTTTACAGCCTGACAAGGTAATCGGCCTTGCGGGCAACTACAGCGAGCACATCAAGGAAGCCGGCCTGTCACTGGGATTGTCCGATTCGCCGCGAAAAACAACCGTGCCGAGGCCGTTCCTTATGCCGCCGACAGTGATAATCGGCCCGGATGAGCAGATACCCTGGCCGGCTTACAGCAAACAGATAGATTACGAGCTTGAGCTTGCGGTGATAATCGGCAGACAGGCCAAATGTGTAAAACCCAATGAGGCAAGCAATTATATTGCCGGCTATACTATCGCCAATGATGTGTCGGCACGCAGCGTAACCTTCGCAGCCGGCAGGGCCAAAAGGCCGTGGGATGAATTTTACGACTGGCTGAACGGCAAATGGGCGGATGGCTTCCTGCCGACAGGGCCGTATCTGCTCACCGCTGATGAAATTGATAACGTGCAAAATCTCGATATGACCCTCAAAGTCAACGGCCAAATCCGCCAGAAAGCCAATACTTCGCAGATGATTTTTCCTGTTGCGGACGTTGTGTCATTTATAAGCCATATAATGACGCTTCAGCCGGGTGACATCATAGCTACCGGCACACCGGCAGGCGTTGGTATGGCCACGGGCAAATTTTTGAACGCCGGCGACCGCATCGAATGTTCAATCGAGCGCCTCGGCACGCTGACCAACACCCTTGACCAGCAGCCGAAACAATTCTACCAACCCCTCATCCCGTAAAACCTTCTGTGATTTTGGCCTGCCCTCCATAGTAACGGATGGGCCTGCCACGGCGTAGCTGAAAGCGAAGCCGGGTCATTGCGAAGAGGCTGAAGGCCGCCATCACCTTTTGTCATTTCGACCGAGGCCGCAAGGCCGAGCGGAGAAATCTGCCTTATCATTTTCCATCAGCATCGGCAGGGTGGGGTCATAACCCCACCGTTTTTCTTTCTCTTCCCAACTTATCCGCCGCAGTTTACCCGCTGCATGTCATACCGATTGCGTTAAATACATACGCTTTTGAAAGGGCGGGTCGTCATTGCGAGGCCTGTCGTTTAGGCCGTGGCAATCTATAAAACCAGATTGCTTCGCTGTGCTCGCAATGACACAAGTCGCATTTTTTCTCACTTTTTCACACTTTTTCACCGACCCTCTGCGTGTTTGAATTGAGTTAAACCACTTCCCCAATCATCCCATTTTTACTATTTTCTATAAGCCTAACCTCGACCAATTCATTGTTTTTAAGGTTTTTATAGGACTCCTTTATGTCGACCATAAAATACCTTTCGCTCCGTCCGCAAACTTCGCCGTTGGCGTTCTCCGTCAGTACCGTTGCTGTTTCGCCAACAAATTGCTGCCGAAATTTATAGCCCAGCTCTTTATCTAACTTCAGCATTATTTCGGAACGCTCTTTCATAACCTCTTTTTTTACAACACCTTGCATCTTTGCCGCCGCTGTGCCTTTTCGCGGCGAAAAACTGAAAACGTGTATCTTTGAAAAGCCCGTTTCCTTTGCCAGTTCTACCGTTTTCTCAAAGTCGCAATCCTCCTCCCCCGGAAAACCCACGATAATGTCCGCCGTTATCGCAGGCCTGTCTAACCGCGATTTGATTAGCCCGACCTTTTCCCTGAATTCCTCCGCAGTATATTGCCTGCACATCCTTTTGAGGATTTTCTCCGAGCCGGATTGCAGCGATAAGTGCAGGTGCGGCATAATGTTACGACACCTGCAGAAAGCATCCAGCAGTCGCTCCGTAACGTCCGCCGGCTCCAGTGAGCTAAGCCTGATTCTCGCAAGATTTGGTATTTCAGCCAGTTTTTCAAGCAGTTCCGCCAGATGGTTGTTTTCCTGATTAGGCCAGTTTTTCCTTCTGACCGTTTCCTGGCCGAACGCTCCGATAAATATCCCCGTCAATACGATTTCCTTATGTCCTGCATTGACAAGCCCTTGCGCTTCTTCCAGTATTTCGCCTACCCTCCTGTTTTGAACAACAGGCCGGGTTTTCGGTACTATACAATAACTGCAAAAGCCGTCGCAGCCGTCCTGAATCTTGAGAAACGCCCTTGTATGCCCTTCAAAAGATGTTAAGGCGGTGAATATAGGCTGATTGTTTAATTTGTTTTTACACTTGATTTTAGGGCATTTTTCTGCTTTAATATTGCCTTGGTAATCTGGTTCAGCGGTTTTGCCGCTAATTACCTGTTTTAACATCGCCGCCAGAGTATCTCGCGACCTGACAAGGCAAACGTTGTTACCCAGATTATCTAATTCGCCGGTTTGCACAGTCGGCAGACAGCCGCAGACGACTATATTAGCATCAGGATTTAATTTTTGCGCCTTGTGGATATATTGCCGGCTTTTTGCAGAAGCAGTATGGGTAACGCAGCAGGTATTGATAATGACCAGTTCCGGCTTATCGGCGATTTCGACGCCGGTTAAGCCGAAACGCTCAAGAAGCTCTCTAACCTGCTGGCTTTCATACTGATTGACTTTGCAGCCTAAAGTATTTATGGAAAAAGTTTTCATAATATGGTATAATTTAAAATCGATAAGCCTAAATTACAAGACTGATTAGTATTCGGGCGTTCATAAGCTACCGTCTGCCGGCTAAAAGCTGAGGGTAAAGAGGTTTATAATGGCAGGAAAAAGCGACTCTGTATGGGCAATAGATATAGGCAGTAACTCTATAAAGGCCCTGCGCCTTACTGCCGCCGGCGATTCTGTCGAAGTAACAGGCTTCGATGATGTCCAGCACGGCAAAATCCTTTCCGGGGGCAACATAAAGCCCGCTGAAAAAGATGAACTGATTGCCATCAGTCTGCGTCAGCTTGTGAGCCAGAATAATCTGGGCAGGGATGATGTGATTATTTCTGTGCCGGGACAGAACAGTTTTGCACGGTTTGTGAATCTGCCGCCGGTTGAGCAAAAGCGCATCCCCGAAATTGTGAAATTTGAAGCGGTCCAGCAGATTCCTTTTGACATAAATGACGTGCAATGGGACTGGCAGATGATGAGCAATACCGGCAGTCCCGAGGCAAAGGTGGGCATCTTTGCGATTAAAAGCGACGTTGTAAACACAGCTCTGGAGCATTTCAGCAGGGAAAACCTGCGTGTTTCTACCGTTCAGATTGCGCCGATGGCTTTGTATAATTACCTGCTTTACGACCGTCCCGAATTGTTCAAGGCCGACAATCAGGCCATCGTCATTGTCAATATGGGTGCGGAAAATACCGATTTGGTTGTCTGCACAAAATCGGCGGTCTGGCAAAGATGCGTTACGATGGGCGGCAACGCCTTTACCAAAGCGATAGCAGAAACATTCAAGCTCAATTTTGAAAAGGCCGAGAAACTCAAACGCACAGCCCCGATGAGCAAATACGCCCGGCAGATATTGCAGGCGATGAAGCCGGTGTTTACAGACCTGGCCTCTGAGATACAACGCTCCATCGGTTTTTATACCAACTCCAATCCCAGCACCAAAATAGTGAAGATAATCGCCCTAGGCGGTGGGACAAAGATGCGGGGACTGGTAAATTATCTCCAGCAAACGGTTCAGGTGCCGATTGAAAGGCCGGACTCGTTTAAGAAACTGGCGATAAGTCCGGACGTTTCGGCTGCAAAATTCCACGAGAACGTTTGTGATTTCGGCATTGTATATGGTCTTGCTTTGCAGGGTTTGGGCCGGGCGAAGATAGAGTGCAATCTGCTTCCGCGAAGTGTTGCCCGGTCGATGGTCTGGGCATCAAAGGCCAAACACTTTGCCGCAGCAGCACTGGTTTTATTGGCGGTTTCTCTTATGTGCCTGGGCAGAACGCTTTATGACAAAGTCTCTTACGGCAGCAAAGCGAACTTGAGGCAGAAAATAAGCGCTGTTGTCAAATCGGCTGAACAGGTTGACAGCAAGCTCAACACCGAGAAGAGCAAGGGGATGGGTTCTGAAGCGATTATACAAAAGGAATTTAAGATTTTTGAATATCGCAGTGTAATTCCACAGTTATATCAGACCATATTGTCGGCTCTGCCTAACGAGAAAAATACCACCGAGCAGGCTGAGATATACAAAGCTTTTGCAAATAATGATGTCGAAACTGTTTTGAAGATTTCTCGAAAGGAGCGAAAGCAGCTTTTTATCACCAGTGCCGCCGTTTATTTCGCTTCTGATATCGAGAATGCTCAGTTTGGTACCATTGAAATGGGTATTGAACGCGGTGCTGGAGCAAAAACCTCTGAAGAGTCTGGAACCAGCGAAGAAGAATCTACGCTGCCTGAAGAGCTGACAGGAACTATCAGGGAGGTAAAACCCGGGGCAGGTCCTCAGCGACAGGCCGGTTTTATTGTTACTCTTGCAGGCTATTCTCCTTACTCCAATATCGGTGAACTACTTGACCCTTCAGGGACAAAAAACGATAAATCAAAATGGGGATTCATTACCAGATTACTACATCTCAATGACGTCAATGACCCTAATGCTTCTTATGAGCCAAACTGCCCTTTTACGCTGTTCAAGAAAACCGAGGTAAAGCATTTCAAACTCGAAACCGGGGATGTTGCGATTGGGGTTCAAATGCCTCTCGGGATAGGCACACAAAGCACTATAACTCAAAAACCGAAAAAAGACAAAGTGGTTCGTTACGATATCAACCCTGAGGAAAATATTATTCTGGTGGACCCGATGACAAGAGAAATTATCGGCAGAGTTGCCGAACTTGACAAGGACGGACGAAAAAAGGTCGACAGGACTGGAAACCCTGTTTACCATGCTAACGACCATTGGTTTGTATTGAATATGAAGTTTGTGTGGAAAAACGCCTCCAAAGAAACCGCATCTACGGTGTCATCAGGCGGGTCTTAAAATGACTATAATCCCGATTTGAGGTAAGGGAACAAGGATTTTTAGTGAGCTAAAATGAATAAGTTAGGATTCAAAGATATAATTCAAAAGCTAAGTTTCATTAAAGAATATTCCTCTCTTTTTTTGCCGATAGTTATAATTGTCGTTGCCGCACTTGTTTTCATTCCCACTCAGTTGATAAGTAACACGCTCAGGAAACAAGTTGCCGGAGAGAGCGTTTCTGTCGGCAGAAGAGTCGGCGGGCTGATTGCAAACAGCATTCCCCGGGACCAATGGAAAGAAGAGGAAAAGTATCAGCAGTCCTTTGCGGAAGACGCTAATCAAATATCTCTGCTGGCTAAACACTCCTCCCAGAGGGAACTCCTAAGCTACAAATTATTCCCGGAACCGAAAGATGTATCTTCTCTTATTTTTGATGAATTCGGGCAGAGCTTCAGAGAGGCCATAGAAAAGAGTATCGAACGATTAAACGCTCACGATTGCCCCTCTGTTGCGGAATTAGCTAAAGCGCTCCAAAATGCTCAGTCTGCCAACAGAGAGGGTATTGGTGCCGATATGGTCAAAGGTGTTGATGATACCATTAAGAATACACTCTGCGAAAACAGAGCCAGAGAATCCTCTCTATACGCCAATTCGTTTGATTTAGACGGGTATGATTTCTGGGGAAAATATAAATATACGGGTATGAACGAGGCTCTCAGAGACTGCTGGTTCTGGCAGGTGGGTTACTGGATTATCGAAGATGTTGTTGATACTATTGGCGTTACGAATGAGGGGGCAAAAACCGTTTTAGCTTCCTCGGTCAAACGACTACTATACGTCAATTTTACGCAATGGGGTGACAAATCTACAAGGCAGGGGAGAACTGCGAAACTGCCTCGATATGTCTTATCGGCTTCGGACGGGTTTACTGAATCCTGTACTGGAAGGTTCTGTAACAGCGATTTTGATGTTGTTCACTTTAGAGTCTCTGTTGTGCTCAGCACAAAGGCAATTCTGCCATTTATGCAGCAGCTTTGCAGTGCAAAACAGCATAAGTTCAAGGGCTTTTCCGGTAAGGAGCCGGAACAGACATTCAAGCATAACCAGATAACAATTCTGGAAAGCAACATCGGTGCAATTGACTTGGCCAGTCAGACTCACAATCTCTACCGATACGGACAGGACGCGGTGGTAAAGATGGACCTGATTTGCGAATACATTTTTGACAGAAAAGGGCATGACGAAATAAAACCGAAGGCGGTTAAGGATTTACTGCCTGCTGCTGCGACGACCGGCGGCACAGGGAGTTAGCAAATTGTAGCTGACCGAATCAGATAGCTGGTAAAGTATAAGAGATATGAATAAAAGTAATGGTAATTTTTTTGAGGAGCATATTGAGAAGATAGTTTGGACTGTTGTCGGACTTGTATGTGTCGGACTGCTGATAGTCCGTGTTATTATCAGCCCCAACAGCATCAAGTATGACAACAAGCAAATCAGTGCGGGCAAAGTTGATGTTTACATAAGCGAGCAGACCAAACTTCTTGAGAGCAAGCTGGACCGTAAGCCTGAACCCAAAGAGGCGTATAAACAGCGGCTCGGCGACTTCACTGCATTGCTCAATTGTGCAATAAATGGTGTTGACACAAATATTAGTCTGCCGCAGCCTAATGAGATAACCCTGACAACCAGCAAAAAAGTCTATCGCCTTCCGGTGGTTGGCGAAATCAATGGAATATCGGTTGAACATATCAGGGCGGTGGCTTATGTACCCACCGGTATCGTTGATGAGGAAACTGGTTATGATACGGTCGAACATGAACCAAATGACCTCGATTTTGTAACGGTGGAGGCGAAGTTTGATTTTGCCCGGCTGTATGAAAACTTCTATAAAAATTTTGCCGGTGAAGGAGTTCAGGAAAGCTGGCGTGACCCCTCGCTTGCGCAGCCGGTTATTGCCGCCGTAGAACTGCAGAGACAGGAACAGCTTGCTGACGGCAGATGGAGCGACTGGCAAACCGTGCCTCGAACCAAAATCGAAAGCCGCAGAAGAATGTTTGAAATTCCGGAAGATGCTGATAAGCTGCCCACAGGCGGACTGAAGATACAAATGCTTCAGTTCAATGATAAAAAATTGATAAAGAACCTGTTACAGCCGCTGCCTTATGTGATTGCCTCTGCGAATGAAGAATGGTTTCCTCCTTCATTACATAAAAAATTCTTGGAATATCAAAGGGCTACAAAAACACAGGAAAGGCGCGAAACCAAAGCAACAGCAAAAAGAGAGCGTGAACGCAGCCGAGAAGCCGAACGTTCCCAAAAAATGGCGGATAAAATGCAGTCAACCAAGCCCACAGAAACTGAGGGGGGGGACACGGAAGGACTTGTTCCCACTACGCCTGCTTTGAGAAAGCCTTCTGTCAAAAAAGGTGCTGGTGAACCTCGTGGTGGCGAAAAGGAACGAACGGCGCAGAAAAGTAAAGAGAAAGAAGCTTCGAAGCAGCCTGTCGATTTTTATGCCGAACTTGAGAAAAATTTAATCCCTGACAAAATTGATTTCTCGCAGAAGCGAGAGCCGCTGTTATTCTGGGCGCATGATGACACTGTTGAGCCGCGAAAAAGCTACCGTTACAGGATTAGATTGGGCGTTTTTAATCCGATAGCTGGAACAGACCAGGTCAGCGAACAGGATAAATCGTTGAGAAACAAAGTTGTTCTGTGGAGCAATTTTTCTGATGCGAGCGAGGTTGTGACCATTCCCGGGAGATTGTACTTTTTCCCGCGTGAAGCACAGGAGGCTGCCAAAAGTGTAATCGTGCAGGTTTCGAAATATACATTAGGCTATTGGTATAGCAAGGATTTTCTGGTCAAGCAGGGGGAGACCATAGGAGACATCGTCAGAAATGAAGCCGGTGCAAATGAAAAACAAGGAGTTTTGGTGCCAAAAACTATAAATTATTCTACGGGGGCTGTTTTGGTGGATGTTGTGCCTGTAAACGACTGGTCGGGGGGTAAAGGTTTAAGCCTAAGTTCCCGACATTACTTTGATATGCTTTATACCCGCGATGGAACGAACATAAAGCGAATACCTGCCAAACAAAGGTACTGGGCGGAGGACCTGCAGGCCAGATTTAACGATATCAAAAAATCTGAAAAAGAGACCAAAGAGCCTCTGCGAGAGTGGGGTTCCAGGGCCACTCAGATAACAGGTCCATCGGAAGGAGAGGAAGGGAGCATTTGAAAAACCGAATTGACGGAGTATAGCCGAACACAAAGCGATTCGGCAGATAAGACAGACGACTCACAGTCAATTGTTATTTCATATCCGCGGAGAGGCATCAAATCTACAAAATTGTCACTGAATCGTACCGCTATGGAGGCGCTGATTTTAACGTCCTTTGCAACTACATCCGATTCGAGGGTCAGCTTCCACCGTTTCTCGGCCAATGGGGACATTTGTGCGGTTATTTGGGCCTTCGGCCAATCGACGTACTTATCCGGCAGATAGAGAACCAAATTTTCAGCGATTTTTTTGTTGTCTCTGCTCATAGCAAGATGTAGACAGCACTTGTCCGGCTCAGCAGGGTGAACAATTGCTTTTGGAAGTTTCAGGGGAGACGATTTGCCAAATGCAGCGACCGCGAGCGGGAAACCAACTTCATCAAGGGGGCGCCCGAACAAATCAATCAATCGGCAATTTAATATGGCAGTCAGAGGCCGGTCGCTGTCATTTATCACGATAACACTAATCGATTCCATTTCCGGCGGCAAATCAAAATGTGTTTTTTTCAGTTCCGGCACAACCGCTATCAGATGTTTTGAAAAGAATTGCTTTGCATAGTAGTAAATCGCCTTAGGCCTTTTCGCATAATCGACAGCAGACCAGCTTATCGCCGGGCAGCAGTCATTGAACTGCCGGAACAGTACGCCGCTGTTTATGGCGCTATGCGCCCTCAAATGTTCAACGTATATTTTGGCGGCACGGGCCTGAGTAATCTGTGAGAGATATATGAACTGTTCAGGACTTTGGGCAGCGCCGAAAAGTTCGCCTGTATAATGATATAATCGGCTGTTGCCGTCTAATTGATAGTTATGCTTTTCGAGGGTATGGCTGCCGATGCGCAACTGCTGAGGCGGACAAAAATTCTTGATAGTTTCCATGTCCGGCAGAGATTGCAGACCGAACTCGGCGACAAACAGCGGAATCTCAACGGATGGACAAAGATACCTGCGAATGGGGTGATGGCCGGACCAGACTTCCCATTGATGCGTAGTGATATGTCGGCCAATCCCCGACTTGTCTTTTTTGATAAGTGGTGTGGTGGGGACATAATCGGTATCGGGGTCTATTTCCCTGACAAGTTGCGGCAATAGTTGGTGGTAAATTTTTTTGCCATGAAACTTTTTGCCTTTGCCGAGTTTGCCGCTATTGTGCGCCCAGTCGATTTCATTGTTGCCGCACCAAAGAACTAGGCAGGGATGATTTCGCAGCCGTTTTATGACTGTGGTCGCTTCCTTTTTCACCTCTTCCAGAAACCACTGCCTGTCGGGGTAGTAACCACAGGCGAACATAAAATCCTGCCAGACCATTATGCCGAGCCGGTCACATATTTCATAAAATTTGTTTGTTTCATAATAACCGCCGCCCCACACACGAAGCATATTGATATTGGCATCGGCAGCAGCTCGCAGAAGTTTTTCGTAATCTTCAGTGGTAACCGAACCGGCGAATATCGAGGCCGGCACCCAGTTTGCGCCCCTGGCGAATATGGGCTGACAGTTTACCTCAAACTGGAATCTCTCGTTATCCTTATCCGATGAGCGGTTTAGCCGCACTGTTCTTATCCCGAATTTTATTTCTGAGCGGTCGATAATGTTGTCGCCGCTGAGCAGATGGGCCTCAAGATGATAGAGGTGCTGCCTGCCATAACCCGCAGGCCACCAGAGTGATGGATTTTCGATGCGAATTACGGTTGACTGCAAATCTTCAGCGGGATTAAAGGTCAGGGTATGCTCGATTACCCCATTTTCGCCGGACAATCTCAGCCTGCACAGAAATTTTTCAGGTTTTACAACATCCAGTTTTATGGTGATTTTTACATCGGCGTAATTTTGATTGCAGTCAATCGTCCTGATATTTACGTCTGCAAGTGCCGCTTTTTCAATGCCTTCGAGGCGGACAGGCTGCCAGATTCCGCAGCCAGGCAGTGCGGGGCAAAAATCCCACCCGAACTGGTACTGGGCCTTCCTTATATAAACCCGGTATGGATTCCTGAAATCCGATTCGCTGAACGTTGTATATCGGCCCATCAGCCTTTCTGCATATTCGACCGCAGGTTCAAATTTGACCATCAGCAAATTATTTTGCGGTTTTAAGAACGCTGTTATATCGAACCGCAAGGGGATAAACATATTGTTTGTCCTGCCGATGAGCTTGTTGTTGAGCCAGATGCTGGCAATCGTGTCCATGCCGTCAAAAACCAAATCGACACGGTCGCAGCGGAGCAATTCTTCGGGGACATCGAAGAATTTTCTGTAAATCCAGGGTTTTTCACTTACCCAGGAAAATCTTTTGGGGTCGGTATCGATGTCGCTTTGCCGTATTTGACCGGATTTGATTAAACTCTCGAAAATTGAGCAGGGAATGCTCGTTTGCCGCCAGTCTGCCGAATCTAAATCCCGCATACGCCTGGCAGAGAGCGGGTATTCTCTGAACTCCCATTTTCCTGTTAAATCAAAAGATATTTTAGGCACAGCACATTACCCCGTTTAGCAGGCCGGTCATTTTTTCGAGAACTCCATAATCGTTACCGAATGCGGCTTAAAAGTATAATCAACCGGATTACCTGCCCCGTTCAGCACATCTTCTTTTATTGATATTTTGTTCGGATTCTCGAAGGTGTTCTCATCCATATAATTATCCGCATAAAGCTCAAATGTTTTTGCACTTGGCAGTAAGTTCCAGTTGTCGAACGAGATGTCGGTTTTGATATTTTTACTTGCGTGCAGGTTTATCACCGCAAGATAAACACTGCTTCCGTCTTTATTTGTTGTGGCTGAAGCATCCAAATAGGGAATTTGTCCTTTGGCCTGCGCCCTGCCTTCCTCGTAATCCGGTGCAGGAAAGCTGTCGCATTTTACATTTGTTTTTAGTAAAGCCTGCCCTGAATGGTTGCCATACATCTTGAACACAAAATACTGAGGATTAAAAAACAAGCCGCTTTCATTTACCCTTATTAAAGGTACCATATTCACAGCCGAAGCAAAATTTGCCAGTGTTACCGCGTTATGCTGTCTTCGGAATGCGTGAAGTACCCCCGCCGCATAAATCCCATCCCGCAACGCATAATCAATCTTCGGAATTATATACAACGCTGCGTTCCATTCATCAAAGGCGATTTTGACATCCTGGCGCCCGGGTAGTGACCTCCTAATCTCTTTGTCAGTTTCGACAATTTGTTCCTCTATACCGTATGGCGACGATGCAATGTAGTAATAGGTTTCTTCTGCGAGATTTGGGTCTTTGAGGTCGTCTTTTTTCAGGGTCCTTCTGTACTTTTTCGCGTACGAATGAAGGGAGAGATAATCTATATATTCCCCTGCCGTTTTGAAAATGGCCTGGTTCCATCGCGGAAACTTCCAGTATCTTCCCCCTACAGCGACAATTTTTATGTCCCTGTCGACCGCCCGCATTGCTTTGGCAGTCGCCAGGTGCCTTTTCGCATAACTTTCTTCATCCACGTGGCCGATTTGCCAGTTGCCGAACATCTCATTGCCTATTCCCCATAATTTGACATTATACGGCTGCGAGTGTCCGTTTTTGGCTCTGGTCTTTCCGTATCTGGTATTCGCACTGCCGTTGCAATACTCAATAAGGTTTGCTGCCTCCTGCGCCGTCCCGTCGCCGGCATTGACCGCTATATAAGATTTTGTGCCGAGGATGCGACAAAGCTCCATAAATTCATCCATTCCAACATCGTTTGTCTCCCAGTTGCCCATTTCAGGAAACGCTTTGTTAAGTCGCGGAGGTCTTTTGTCCCTGTCCCCGATGCCGTCTTCCCAGTGATAGCAGGAAACCGTATTCCCTCCCGGCCAGCGTATGTTCGGCGGATGTATCGTCTGAAGCGCCTCAATAACGTCTTTCCTGAAGCCTGATATATTGTCGTCCGGCATAAGCGACACGCTGCCGACCCACAATATCCCGCTGCCCTTGAAGGTTATTGTAAATATCCCGTTTTTGTCCGTTTGCGCCGGTTTTAATGTAAAGGCGAACCTATTCCAGCCTTTATTCGAAACGGTGACTTCCTTTTGGGTGTAAACCCCCTTTTCCTCTTCGAGCGCAATCACTATCGGCCCTTTTATATTTTCTCCCCTTATATTGACCCTTACCTGATAGCTTTTTGTCTTGTCTAAATACAGCCCTTTTTGCCCGATGCCGATTTTATGTTCCGGGCCATTCTCGTTTATGATTTTTTGAGACCGGCTGCCGCAGTAATACACTGTGCAGTCGTGGGTAAAATGAGTTTTCTCATTTCTGCCGATGGCGAACCAGTGTTTCACGACCCCGTAGCCGTCTTTGTCATCTTCCCTGTCATCTTCAGCGAACTTTCTCCCTTTTAGCATTTCCGCCCAGATACCGCCGTCAAACTCATTGTAGCACAGCTCCATAAACAGCCCGTAAATATCTGGATTTATCTCGCCGATTTTCTCGGATGTCGAAACCGTAATCTCCCCTTGCAGCTCTTTCGCCACATCCGGTAAAGCTGACGCTGAAAACGCCGCTGTTGCTGCTATGAAAACAAAAATCACCGGTATCCGGGTTTTCATTGCCCCGCCCGCTTAAATTCCAGAATTGTTACCGAATGAGGCTTGAAAACATAATCGAAACCGTTGCCGGCATTATTTAACGCATCTTCCCTCACGACCAGTTTATTGGGATTGTCAAAAGTATTCTCAGCCAGATAATCATCCGCGTAAAGCTCATAAACCTTCACTTGTGTCAGAAAATCCCAGTTGTCGAAGGAGATTTTGGTCTTGATACTCCTGCCTGCGTGCAGGTTTATTACCGCAACGTAAGTCGATTTTCCATCTTTGCTCGCCGTAGCTGAAACGTCAAGATAAGGAATCTGTCCCTTCGCCTGCGGCCGCCCTTCCTCGTATTCCGGTGCGGCATAGCTGTCGCATTTCACATCTGTTTTTAGCAGCATCGGCCCAAAGTGGTTCCCATACATATCCAGAACAAGATACTGCGGATTCAGGAACATACCCTGTTCGTTTACCCTTATCATACCTATCGCATTCACTATCTTCGACAAATTCGCTATCGGTACCGCCTTGCACTGTCTCTGAAAAGCGTGCAGAACGCCCGCCGCATAAATCCCGTCCCTCAATGCAAAATCAGCCTCCTCGTATGTCGCATAATACGAATATGCGTTCCATTCATCGAAGGCAATCTTGACTTCCGGCCTGTCAGGCAGCGATTCCCTGATTTCCTTGTCTGTCCCGACAATCTGCTCCTCCATTCCGTATGGCGACGAAACAATGTAATAATAAAACTTCTCGGCAAAGTTCGGGTCTATGATGTCTTTTTTCTTCACCTTGCTCCTGTATTTCTTTGCGTATGAATGCAGCGAAAGATAATCGAAATATTTGCCCGCGTATTTGAAAATAGCCTGGTTCCATCGCGGAAATTTCCAGTATCTTGTTCCGACAGCTACAATCTTTATATTTTTGTCGACAGCGAGCATTGCCTTTGCAAATTCGAGATGTCTCTTTGCATAAGTTTCCTCATCGACGTGCCCAATCTGCCAGTTTCCGAACATCTCATTGCCGATTCCCCATAATTCCACTTTATATGGCTGCGCATGCCCGTTTGCTGCCCGTATCTTTCCATATTTTGTGTTTGCTCCGCCGTTGCAATACTGAATCAGGTTTGCCGCCTCCTGCGCCGTCCCGTCGCCGGAATTGACAGCAATATAGGGCTTTGCGCCGGTCAGTCGGCAAAGCTCCATAAATTCGTCCGTCCCCACGTCATTTGTCCCCCACATCTCTCTGGCAAATCTCGACTGCCTTTTGTCCCTGTCACCAATTCCATCTTCCCATCGATAACCTGAAACGATATTTCCGCCCGGCCAGCGTATATTGGGTGGGTGAATAGCCTGTAATGCTTCGATAACGTCTTTTCTGAACCCCGATATATTATCATCCGGCATCATCGACACGCTGCCCACCCACAATATTCCGCTGCCCTTAAACGTTATTGTGAATATTCCTTTTTTGTCTGTTTGTGTCGGCTTTAAGGTAAAACTAAATCTGTTCCAGTTTTTATTCAGAATATCGACTTCCTTTTGGGCGTAAACATCTTTTTCGCCTTCGAGCGCAATAACCACCGGCCCTTTTATGTTTTCCCCCCTGATATTGACCCTCACGTGGTAACTTTTCGCCTTATCCAGGAACACCCCTTTTTGCCCGATGCCGATTTTATGCTCTGCCCCGTTCTCATTTATTATCTTTTGTGACCGCACCCCGCAGTAATATATAGTGGCATCGTGAGCAAAATGTGTTTTCTCATTTCTCCCTATCGCAAACCAGTCTTTTACGACACCGTAGCCCTGCGCATCGTCTTCTCTATCGTCTTCTGCGAATTTTCTCCCCTTCAGCATCTCCGCCCATATCCCGCCGTCGAACTCATGGTAGCACAGTTCCGAAAACAGCCCGTAAATATCGGGGTTTATCTCGCCGATTTTTTGGGCCGTTGACACCGTGATTTCCGCCCGAAGCTGGTTTGCATCATTTACAGGATTTGTTTCAGCCAATCCTCTCGCACAAACGGCCCCAAGAGCGATAACGATTGCCGAACCCAGCAGCATTGCTATACTTTTCCTGACCATAAAAATTCTCCTTCTTCATTGGATATTCATAAACTAACAATTTTAAGGAATAGATTATTATCCATACACCGATTATTGTCCATAGAATTTAAACCGCCTTCGGCGGCGGGTGGTTCTAAAAGCGTGTTTCGACAAGAGTCGTTAGGGTTGCCAAATCTTTTTCCCAACCATCATCTTGCCGCAATGCTCTTTTCTCCACCTGTCGGAAATTCCCATTTGGTATTTGATGGTCGCCTTTGGAGAAACGCCGAAAACATCTACGATTTGAGTTCCGGTAAGAAGTATAAGGGTAGTAACTTTGAACTTCGGAGGTGGCGCAAGGGCGATGAGATAACGGATGTCTTGGACTTTAAGTTGTACCTGGCGATTCCAAATCTCGTTTATAATATCATCAGAACCGGGATGGTAGCGACCAAAGTCAACGGTAACACTCTTACCGGTATGATGTTTAATTTCAAAGGCTTGATGGCGTATGTCTGGAAACAATCCACCGCCGGGAGGATAATTGTAGCCCAGCCTTTTGGCAACTTCAAATTCAAACCAGTGACCTTTTGGTCGAACTTCAAGAATACGCCCGTTGGAATCGATAGGTGCATCAACCGACATTAAGTCTTCGGTCAGAATAGCAATCTCCTCAAGCGTATAAAGAGTTTCTTTGGCAGGAGGCTGATTGGCGAGACCATTTGCGTCCTCCAAGTCTGTTTGATATATAAGTTTCTTTCTGTTATTTGCAGATGTTAGGAGAGATTGTCTGTATGTCATTTGACTGAAATGCCTTTCCTTGGTGAAGGTGGACTGCATATGGATAGTGTTGATATAACTTCTTCAATCTCATTATCCGTGAGGTCAAATAATCTATAACACAAACGGTCGTTTTCTTTTTCGAGTTCTGCTCGTTCATTTTCATTGGTTGTGCTGAGTAAACGGGAAACAGTATCAATAATCGCTGACCTTAAATCCTGGGAATCAAACCAGCGTTTGGCTATCGGGTATTCTCCTATATAAGACGACCAGTAACGAAACCGCTTTGCGTATAATGAGTTGCCGACAGTTACTTTATGAAAATACTCAATTATCTTTGAGTTGAGCAGACCCAGAATTGAATAATAAGCGGCGTCTGAATCATCCTTCAGGATTAGATAAAAGCAGGTGCCGTTAATATAGAAACCTTTATCGTCGAGAGCAAACCGGTTATGCGAAGAAATATCTGGCGTAACGATTTTCCTTTTGCTGAAATCGCTCGGAGATTGATGTACCCAGATTTCGTACCAGCGACGCTCACTTTTAATAAGATAAGTCCGTGCTTCTAACTGAGAGCGATTAGACTCAAGATACTTTTTTATTTGCGGGTAAGCATCCAGTTCAACAGGGATTACCTTCCCGTTTCGCTCAAAGTATGGATATAGAACAAAAAGGTCTTGTTGAGAGTCCCAGGAATAAGTCCAGCGCTTAATATTATGGCTCTCAAGAAGAGGGAAAATCAATTCTCTTTCCAAACCTTTTTCCAGGATGAAGTCTCTTGTCATAGGTTTGATAAATACGTTGTCCGCCGTTGTTTTCATACCCACGCTGATTTTTTCGGAAATATCGGCGAGCGTGCATGCAGAATTGCTCCTCAGTTTTGAAAGCAGGCGATTTTGGCGGTCATTATGAAAACTCCACACTTTGGCTCGCATGGAGGGGGCAGGAGTATAGAATCGCTGCACCTGGAATGTCTTGTCGGCAACGGATACGTTCGCCTCAAAAGGAATATCGGCATTGTCGAGATATTGTATGAGATTATCCGTAGAAACTGTGCTGCCGGTGCCGCCGTGCGATTCGGTGATTAAGGAATAAGCAATACGGTTTTTATTTTCACCCGGCCGCCCTGCAATAAAAATCATAGGTAAAACAGCCGCCTCAAAAAATTTGGTGTCAGCCAGGTCTACAATTTCTTCGATGTTGAAATGTGTCAGCAGGAAATATCTGAGCCTCCTGGCCCCCGAAGTTGAAAGAACCTTATTGGAAACAATGAACCCGACCCGCCCGTTTTCGTTCAGAAGATATTCCGCTAATTCGAAAAACAGGGCAGAAATGTCAAAACGACCCGCAGCGGTTGTATAAGATAACGCATAACATTCTCGTTTCTCTATGGGTGTGTTTTGGATACGAATATAAGGAGGATTCCCTATGATACAATCAAAACTGTGTTTTGAGAAGAGTTTGCCGGGCGAGGGGGCATTCGAGGAATTGTCGTTTACCGAAATCAAAGTAGGAGAATGGCAGAAAGCCAGGGCATCTCCGGCTATTATGTTTTGGTCGATATTAACAAAATCTGATTCGGTAAGAGATGCTTTTTGAAGAAGATGTTTTCTTGTTGCCAGAACAGCACTTTCATCTATGTCGATACCAAAAAGAGAGTTTTCAAGAATATGCTTAGCGTCTTTTGAAGTAAAGCTGCCAAAAATTTTCCGCCATTGGTCTGCGAGAATGTCGTATGCTCTGAGCAGAAAAAGACCTGTCCCACAGGATGGGTCCAAAATCCTGATGCTCGAAAGAGAGTTGGGAAAGTCCAAGACCGGACGAAGCACTCGTCTGACAATATAGTCCACCAGTGAATCGGGGGTATAATGAGTGCCGAACAGCTTTCTGTGGTCGCCGGAATACATCTGTTCGTATCGCCGGGCTTGTGTCTCTATTGATATCATAGGCTAAAAACAATCTCTTTACAAAACCAACTCAGGATAAACAATCATTATACCAGACTTATTTTGTGAAAAGTAGTTTCGCTCAAAAATTACGGGAAACTTTTCTTTTCGGAGAAATTGACGGCTTACTTCCCTATTTTAACAAAAACCGAATTTCGCTGAACCGGCTCACAAGGAAACTTTTGATGATTTTTAGCGTAGTTTCAATGGTTCGGTTTCGATAAGATTTACATTGCCTAATGCTTCAAAAAGGTGTATAAAGGCACATCAGGGTTTAAAAGGTCTGCAGGAAAAAACTTTTAACCTGAATCGCCGTATAAAGTTATAGTTATTTTTATTTTGATGGAGCAGAAAATATATGGAACGCAAAATGGTTACGATTGACGGCAATGCGGCTGTTGCATACATAGCCCATGCCACGAATGAGGTCATAGCAATATACCCGATTACGCCCAGTTCGCCTATGGGCGAAATCGCCGATGAAAAAACCGCCCGAGGCGAGAAAAATATCTGGGGGACGGTGCCTTCGGTAACGGAAATGCAGTCTGAAGGAGGGGCAGCCGGTGCGGTGCACGGCGCATTGACAACCGGCGCACTGACGACAACCTTCACCGCTTCGCAGGGCTTGCTCCTGATGATTCCGAATATGTATAAAATCGCAGGCGAGCTGCTGCCGACCGTTTTTCACGTCTCGGCACGCTCATTGGCCTGCCAGGCGTTGTCAATCTTCGGCGACCATTCCGACGTAATGGCGTGCAGACAGACAGGCTTTGCTTTTCTCTGCTCATCCAACATCCAGGAAACAATGGATTTCGCTCTTATCGCCCAGCAGGCGACGCTTGCCTCGCGGGTACCGTTCCTGCATTTCTTTGACGGCTTCAGAACCAGCCACGAGATTCAAAAGGTTGAACAGCTTACCTTCGACGATATTCGGGCAATGATTGATGAAGGACTCATTGAGCAGGTGCGGGCAAGGTCATTATCGCCCGATAGACCTATGATTGGCGGAACGGCGCAGAACCCCGATGTTTATTTTCAGGGCCGAGAGGTGGTAAATAAATTCTATATAGCCATACCGGGGATTGTTCAGCAGACAATGGACAAATTCGCAAAACTGGCTGGCCGCAGCTATCATTTGTTCGATTATGTCGGTGCGCCGGACGCCGAGAAGATTATCGTTATTATGGGTTCGGGCGCTGATACCGTTCACGAGACGGTTGATTATTTGACCTCGAAAGGTGAAAAGGTCGGCTTGGTGAAGGTTCGGCTTTACAGGCCTTTTGATATTAAGGCCTTTGTTGACTGCCTGCCAAAGACCGTTAAAAAGATTGCGGTATTGGACAGGACAAAAGAGCCGGGATCTATCGGCGAACCGCTGTATCTGGACGTTCGCTCTGCAATCGGCGAAGCGATGGGCGCAGGGAAAACACCATTCACAAAATATCCTGTTATTGTCGGCGGACGCTACGGCTTAGGCTCAAAGGAATTTACGCCCGGTATGGTCAAGGCCGTATTCGATAATCTCGATGCCGCAGCGCCGAAGAATAGTTTCACGGTCGGCATTACGGATGATGTAACAAATACCAGTCTGGATGTCGATGAGTCTTTTGAGATTGCCAGCGAAGGGATTTACACGGCGATGTTTTACGGCCTCGGTTCGGACGGCACTGTCGGGGCAAATCATAACTCCATAAGAATCATCGGCGAGCTGACGGACAACTACGCACAGGGCTATTTCGTTTACGACTCGAAAAAAGCCGGCACGGTGACTATATCGCACCTGCGGTTCGGCAACAGGCCGATACGCAGGCCATACCTTATCAGAAAGGCCGACTTTGTGGCCTGCCATAACCCGAGCTTTCTCGAAAAATACGATATGCTCGCCAGGGCCAAAACCGGCGGGACATTTCTGCTCACCAGCATCCACAACAAAGACCAGGTCTGGGACACGCTGCCGCAGGAGGTGCAGAAGCAGATAATCGACAAGAAGCTGAAGTTCTACGTCATTGATGCGATTTCGCTTGGCGAAGAGCTTGGGCTCGGCGCAAGAATCAATATGATTATGCAGACCGCATTTTTCAAAATCAGCAATATCATCCCGCTGGACGTGGCGGTCGGGGCAATCAAGGATGCAATTAAAAAAAGCTATGGCAAAAAGGGCGAGAAAATTATCGAGATGAACAACAAGGCTGTTGACGGTGCTATTGCGAGGGTCTACGAGGTCAAAGTCGGCAGCAAAGTCACCAGCAAAATAAAGATGCCGCCGCCGGTGCCGAGCGATGCTCCTGATTTTGTTAAAGAAGTAACCGGAGAGATTATAGCCCTTCGCGGCGATGAGCTGCCGACCAGCAAGATACCCGTTGACGGCAAATTCCCGACCGGCACAACCCAGTACGAAAAACGAAACATCGCGGTAAATATTCCCGTCTGGGAGCCGAATGTTTGCATCCAGTGCGGTTTTTGTTCGCTGTTCTGCCCGCACGCCACTATAAGGATAAAGGCCTACGATGCGAAGTACCTCAAAGATGCCCCGCCCACGTTCAAGAGCGCCGAGGCAAAGGGCAGGGAGTTTGCCGGTATGAAGTTTACCGTTCAGGTTGCGCCGGAAGACTGCACCGGCTGCGGGGCCTGCGTGGCAAACTGTCCCGGCGTCGAAAAAGACCAGAACAAACAGCCTACAGGCCGAAAGGCAATCAATATGTCGCCGCAGGAGCCGATTCGGGCGCAGGAGCGTGAGAATTACGACTATTTCCTGTCGATACCGAATACCGACATCAAACTCTTCAAGGCCGAGACCGTAAAAGGCAGCCAGTTCATTCAGCCGCTGTTCGAATATTCCGGCGCCTGTGCCGGTTGCGGCGAAACCGCTTACGTCAAGCTGGTCTCGCAGCTTTTCGGCGACAGGGCCTTAATCGGAAATGCGACAGGCTGCTCCTCAATCTACGGAGGCAATCTGCCTACAACGCCATACACCAAAAGAGCGGACGGCAGAGGACCCGCCTGGAGCAACAGCCTCTTCGAGGACAACGCTGAGTTTGCTATGGGTATGCGGCTGACAGCAGACAAGCTGAAAGGACACGCCCTTGAGCTGCTGGAAAAGGTTGCACAGCAAGGTTGTGTCGAAGCGGGATTGGCTGGAGAAATAAAAGCCGCCGCGATAGCCGATGACCCCGCACAGGCTGCCATTGAGCTGCAGCGCGCCAGGGTGGACAAACTCCGCGAGCAGTGCAAAAAAAGCAAATGTCCCGAATGCCAGCGCCTTATAAGCATTGCCGATTATCTTGTTCGCAAATCTATCTGGGCCCTCGGCGGGGACGGCTGGGCTTACGACATTGGTTATGGCGGGCTGGACCACGTTCTGGCAAGCGGCGCCAACGTCAATGTGCTGGTCCTCGATACCGAGGTCTATTCCAATACTGGCGGCCAGATGTCAAAATCAACCCCAAGGGCCGCCATAGCAAAGTTCGCAGCAGGCGGAAAGCCAAGACCCAAAAAAGATATGGGATTGCTCGCAATGGCCTATGGAAATATCTACGTCGCAAAGGTGGCGATAGGCGCAAGCCCCGTTCAGACCGTAAAGGCATTTGTCGAGGCCGAAAGCTATCCCGGCCCATCGCTTATTATCGCATACTCTCACTGCATCGCTCACGGCATTGATATGACTTACGGCTATCAGGAGCAGAAAAAGGCCGTTGAGTGCGGCCATTGGCCGTTATACAGATTCAATCCGCTGCTCAAAAAAGAGGGCAAAAACCCGCTCCAGCTCGATTCGAAACCGCCCACGCTCAAACTCGAAGATTACATTTACGGCGAAACCCGCTACAAAGCGTTACAAAAATTGAATCCGCAGGCGGCAGCGGAACTCCTTGAATTGGCCAAAAGCGACGTCGCCGACAAATACGCCCTGATGGAACAGCTTTCAAAACTACAATGTAACCCCAACAAGCAATAGCGATAGATTCTGCATTTGTTGAAAAATGGAATTGATTGATACGCATTGTCATCTGGCCTTCGAGCAGTTTGCCGGTGATATTGATGCAGTCGTGGAACGCAGCAGGGCGGCGGGCGTTACAGGCTGGGTAACAATAGGCACCAACACGCAGGAAAACCGCAAGGCAGTTGAGCTTGCCGGCAGATTTGAAAATATGTATGCGACCGTCGGCATTCACCCTCACTATGCACAGAACGCAACCGCCGACGATTTTGCGGAGATGAAAAGGCTTGCACAAAACCAGAAGGTTGTTGCAATCGGCGAGACAGGTCTCGATTTCCACTACGCCTTCTCGAAACAGAACGACCAGAAAAGAGTCTTTGCCGAGCAGTTGGAACTCGCCCGCCAAATGAATCTGCCTGTTGTCGTGCATTCGAGAGATGCCTTCGACGATACGATTGAGATTTTAGACAGGTTCGGTGAGGGCGTAAAACGGGTGGTCTTTCACTGCTTTGGCGGCTCGGCTGAGCAGGCACGGATTGTAATAGAAAAAGGCTTTTACATCTCTTTCACCGGCGCCGTTACCTTCAAAAACGCTGAAAACCTCCGGCAGGTTGCCGCCCTGGTACCGCTCGGCAGACTGATGGTCGAGACCGACTGCCCCTATATGTCTCCTGAGCCGATGCGAAAGCAGAAAATAAATGAGCCGGCCCTGATGGTTCACACCGTTAAGCGGCTGGCCGAGCTGAAGGAAATGGATTTGGCCGATTTCGTAGACTCCGTAACCGCTGTCAGCAGAAATTTCTTTGACTTACCGCAGAAATAAACCGCCTGGCGGGAATTTTTAATCCCGTCCCAAGTCTTATCCTGCCAGATGTCCAAATTACCCAAAATGGCTTTTAACAGCCTTAAAAACTGTATTTTTCAGAAAACTTGACTTTTCGGCAAATCGGACTATACTTTATAGGTCAGGCCATTTTGTTCCGATAAACAGCGGAACCAAAGCACGCCTTACGGGTATAGTTGATTTTTAGTGGGAAAAGCGTATGCCATTTGTTTTTGACAGCGGTATAGTCAGTCAGATTCAGCAGGCCAACGACATTGTCGATGTCGTAAGCGAGCATGTCGGTCTGTCGAAGAAGGGCAGAGAAATGGTCGGGGTATGCCCGTTTCACGATGACCACAGGCCGAGTATGTATGTCAACAGCACAAAACAGATATTCAAGTGCTTTGCCTGCGGCGCAGGCGGCAGCGTCTTCACCTTCGTCCAGATGAGAGAAAATCTGACCTTCCCGCAAACCATAGAAAGGCTTGCTGAGCGCGCGGGCATAAAACTTCCTGAAAGAGTAAAAAGCCAGACAGCCGCCCAGCAATCTGATGTCGACCCGAACAGGCTGGCAAAGGCCAACGCCTGGGCAGCAAAGCATTTTCAGAAAAACCTCGCTGACGAACAAAGAGGCAAATCAGCCCGTAATTATCTTGATAACAGGAAATTATCGCAGCAAAGTGTGAATAATTGGCAGATTGGCCTGGCCGGCGTAAACGATGAGCTGGTAAAAAGCGCAAAGGCTGAACGTGCTGATATGGGGCTTCTGGTGAAAGCAGGCCTGGCAACAGGCAGCGGCAGTTTCAGCGACCGATTTGTAAACCGGTTGATGTTTACTATAACCGATGTTACGGGACGCGTAATCGGCTTTGGCGGCAGAACGCTGGACGAATCCGGCGCAAAATATATTAACTCGCCGACAACCGCACTGTTCGACAAGAGTAACTGTCTGTACGGGCTGGAGCAGGCCCGCCACCAGATTGTTGCGACCGGAACAGTAGTCGTTGTGGAGGGATATACGGATTGCATAATGGCCCATCAGTTTGACTGCATCAACGTTGTCGCCACGCTGGGGACAAGTTTTACGACAGGCCACAGCCGGATTTTAAGACGATATGCGAAAAAAATAGTGCTGCTCTTTGATAGTGACACTGCGGGCATCGAGGCTTCCAACAGGGCGCTGGAGATTTGTCTCACCCAGCCGATAGACATCAAGATTGCCTTTGTGCCGGAAGGAAAAGACCCTTGTGATTTTCTTATCGCCGCCGGCAGGGAAAGATTTCAGAAACTGATAGACGATGCCGTCGATGTCTTCGAATTCAAATGGAACAGGCTGACGAAAAGTTTCAGCGATAACCAGACGCTCATCGACCACAAGGCGGCGACCGAAGAGTTCCTGCAGGCCATAGCGACAAGTTTACAGTCGGGCAAACTTGCGGCCATAGAAAAAGGATTGATAGTCAATCGGCTCTCGAAGATTGTCGGCCTTGACAGCAGGGAGATAAGCGCCGAATTAAGCAGGAGAATCAGGAGAGCGGGAAAGAACGCCGTCTATAAGGCGGAAAATCAGAAAGTGGCAAGTATAAATCTGGGCGAAGGCCTCTCTGCGATGGCCCAGAGGGAAATACTTGAAGTGCTGCTGAACAAGCCGGCATTGTTTGAAACGGTAAAACAAA
>Ga0315276_10000457_pt1 | contig 35481 bp, 35 predicted proteins | sample YL17G05_0_MG_FD_204542 | JGI IMG/M metagenome (GOLD analysis project Ga0315276, IMG submission 204542) | Sediment microbial communities from Yellowstone Lake, YNP, Wyoming, USA - YL17G05_0 | ecosystem: Environmental > Aquatic > Freshwater > Lake > Sediment | place: USA: Wyoming | collected...
TGACGATCCGGATCCCGCCCATCATCGCCCTCGCTTCATGTAAATCGTTCACGACGATCGTGTCGCCGAGCACGAACCACAGCGCGGCGCGGTACTTCTCGTCGAACTCGACGAGGTCGACCGCATATCCGAGGGAGCGCTTCGATGCCAGGATCGCCTTCCCCCTGGCCTTCCCCTCGACCATCTTGCTGAGCGGTAGGAATGTGACCCTGCCCTTCCTCTCCTTCTTTAGTATGTCGATGCACTTCGCCGCGGCATCGTCGCTGTCGACGATGACCGCTTGGAGCCTGTTGCCGGCGGCGACCGTCAGCGCGGTCTCGAACTTGCCGTCGACCTTGCAGAGATCGGAAACTGTCCCGTGTATCCCTTTGACCTCCGCCTTGTCCCTAGCCTCCAGTATGCGCCCGACGGCGGAAGTGTAGCCCTCTGCCACCATCTTGACGGAGTCCGCCTCCGCCCTGAGCTTGTTGTATTCCCTTGTGAGCGTCTTGATGGCTTCCTCGAGCTCGAGCGACTCCTGCGCGAGCTTCTTCTCTTCCGCGCGCTTCTTGTAGAAATCGTCCTGAAGCTCCTTGATCTGGCTTGTCGAGTTCTTCTTGTCGCCGGAGAGCTGCTTCGCGTTCCACTCCGCGTCCTTGATCTCGAACTCGTATGTCTTCTTCGTCTCTTCGAGCTGGGAGATCTCGCTCCTCACGCGCTCGATCTTCCCGGTAATCGTGTCCTGCTCGATCGAAAGCGCCCTGACGGAGTCCTCCTTCGAGGTGATCTCCTTCACGAGGGAATCAATCTCCGACTGCAATTTCCCGAGCTTCACGTCGGATTCCGCGACGACGTCCTGTCGGCCGGTGAGATCGGACTGGAACTTCTCGAGCTGTTCCGTCTTCTCCTCGATCTGCGAGGTGAGCTCCTCCCTTCTCTTATTGAGCTCCGTGAGCTCCTTCGTGACCTTCTTGACCTCATCCTTGAGGGATTTGCTCCCGTCCGCGAGTGATTTGAGCTGGTCTTCGGAGGTGGTTATGGCATCGATCGCCCTCGCGAGGTCGAGGCGTATCTGGTCGATCTTCTCCTTGACCTCCTTGGCGCTCTCTCCGCCCTTCTCGACTATCTTGGAATCGACATTGGCCATCTGCTCGAGGAGCTGCTTCATCTCCTCCTTCTTCTGCTCGATGCTCTCCTGCAGCTGGATCTTCTCCTTGTCGTAGCTGGCGATCTGACCCTGGATGGCGGCGAGCTCGCGCTCGACCTCCTCCTTCTTCTTTACTGCGAGCTGCGCCTTCGAGAGCATCAGCTTGTCCCTGACATCCCTGTACTTCATGGCGCACTCCCTGTCGGATTCGAGCTGCTTCATCTGCTTCTTCAGCTCGTCGATTATGACACTGAGTTTTGAGACGTTCTCCTCGGCGTTTATGCGCTCCTTGTCCGCCCTGGCTATGTCGTCGTCGAACCTGCTGATGCCCGAGATGTCATCGAGGATCCTCCTCCGCTCGACGTTGCCCATCTGCACGATCCTCGTTATGTCCCCCTGCTGCACGAAGTTGTAGCCGTCGGCGGATATCCTTGCGTGCGCTAGGAGCGACTCGATGTCGCCCAGCGACGACTTCCTGTCGTTGATGTAGTAATACGAATAGTAACCCTCTTCTGACTCCGACTTCCTGACGAGCCTCGTGATCTTCACGGTGTCCGCATCGAAGGGGATGAGCCGGTCGGTGTTGTCGAAGAACAGGCTGACCTTGCACTCGGACGCCGGGTGCCCGGCCTTGCCGCCGTTGAATATCAGGTCCGTCAGCTTCCCCGCCCTGATCACCCTCGAGCTCTTGGGGCCTAGGACGAACAGGATACCGTCGGAGATATTCGACTTGCCAGCACCGTTCGGCCCGGTGATGGCGGTGTAGCCCGTCAGCATTGGAACTCTCGTTCTCTTACCGAACGACTTGAAGTTCTCTAACTCGATCTCTTTTAGGTGCATCCCCTACATCCCCTGTAAGGATGCGAAAAAATGACTTAGTAGTGCGCACTGGCGCTGTCACTTTCTGCATCCCATCCCATTGAGTCCGACGAGTGTCGGACGATTCACTGGATATCAGTAAGGGAATATAAAAGTTTCCATTATTTTATTCCGGGGGAATACTAGCACTCAGGAGTATTATTATCACCATCATTTTTAGAGCTCGTCGCGGGCGGACGCACGGCGCTAATATTTGTCTGCCGTTCCGAGCAGATCGGTGTAAGCCAGTAGCAGCTTTGCGGTCTGCTTCCCCCAATTGTACTCGCGATCGAAGGCCTCGCGCCCCTTCTTGCCCTTCTCGACCATGCCTGCAGGGTCGCTCGCGAGCCTAGCTAGAAGCTCGGAGAAAGCTTTCTCATCGTGATCGCAGACGTATCCGCAGCCCTCCCTGGCGACAACCTCCGCCGGGTACGTCCCCTTTGCGACGATGGATGGGATGCCTAATGACATCGCCTCGAACAGGCGTAGCGGAGTAGAAATCCTGTAGTTCTCGTTGGAGGGATCCAGCATGACATGCAGGGCGTCGCATCTCGCGGACTGCTTCATCACCTGCTCGTGAGGCACCTGCCCCAGATATTCGACGGAGGCCGATCCTTTCGATGCTTTCTTGACCGTCTTCGCAAGGGTCCCGTCCCCTCCGACGACCATCCGCCATCTGTTCTGGGCCGCCACCGCTGAGACGGATTCGAGGATGAACCTTCCTGGCTCCAGTGTGCCGAAATATCCCAGGAGCATCTTCTCTTTCGAGGGTGCGTCATTCCTGCCGAAGCATTCTATCGGTATCTCTGATTCGCCCGGGCAATTGAGGATAGCTATCGCATCCTCCGCCCCGATCATCTTGGCAACATTCTCATTGGCGACGAGGACGACCGCCGCCCCCCTCATCAGACACTTTTCCAGATAGTGCACGAGCCTGCCGATGAAGCGCGGCGCGTCCTGTGCGATCATCTCAGCGTAAGATTCATGCGCATCGTAGATGAGCGGCCTCCCTTGAAGCTTACTGATCAGGAACCCGGCGGGCAGGGTGTCGAAGTCATGCGCGTGGACGACAAGGAACTCCTTCTGCTTCGCCTTCCCAAGGCAGGCCAGCCAGAAGAACGGGAGCTTCAATGCGAACTTCAGGAGGTTCCGCTTGGGACATGGCGGTCCGATGAGGTCGACCTCCAAGGAGGGATTGCCGGGTGCATCGCCGACGGATCTGCCGTCCCTGTTCCATGCGAGCACAGTCACAGAATAACCAGCCTCGACGATAGAGCTGGATTCCCGGTTCACGCGCGGGTCGCCGACGAAGGGCTTCGATAACAGCATGAGGGTTGTCGGCATTGCATGGCAAAATAGCCACCAACGATAATTAACCCACCGCTCCGAGCCTGGGCTGAGCGATGAGAAAAAGAGAAGCGAGGGAAGCTGTCAGTTCATGCTGATCTGGACGGTTTTCCCTGACTCGACGGATTTCTTCGCGGCCTCGATGAGCTCGATGGTCCTCACGCCGACGACGCCGCTGTTCTTCGTCTCTGCCATCGGCTTGCCGAACGAATCGATGAAGTGCAGGAGCTCGTCCCTGATCGTGTTGTTCCTCTCGAACCCGAGCTTGTAGGTGTATCCGCTCTCGAAGACGGTAATCTCCTGACCGACGGCGTCTATGAACATCGAGCGCGTCTCCCCGATCAGCGAGACCTGCCTGGTCTTCTTCGGGACGACCCAGCTCAGAGTCGCTGTGGCCAGGGTCCCGTCCGCGAACTTCGCGTGGATGTGCGCGGTTTCGTAGACCTTGGTCCTGTGCGGCGCAGCGACGGCCGAGATCTCGACAGGCCAGTTACCCGTCAGATCGTTCATCATGTCGAACATGTGTGGCGCGAGATCGACGATGACATCCCTGTCCGTGAAGGGTTTCTCGAGGTTCAGCCATGCGAAGTCGATGAGGAACAGCTTCCCAAGGAATTTCTCCTTTATCAATCGCTTGGCCTCAGAGATCGCGTTGTTGAACCTGAAGATGTGCCCGACCGAGAGCGTGAGGTTGTCCTTCTCGGCCAGCTTGACAAGCTCCCAGCCCTGCTTGGAGTCGAGAGTTATCGGCTTCTCGACGAGGACGTGCTTGCCTGCTTCCAGCGCAGCCTTGCATATTGGATAGTGAAGCTCGTTCGGGGTCGCGACCGCGACCGCCTTGATGTCCGGGATGGAGAGGAGCTGGTTATAATCCTTAAAGGTCCTCTCGACCTTGAACCTGTCAACGCAGAACTTGAGGTTCTCCTCGCTGACATCTGCGATGCCCTCGATTTTAATGTTCTCGATCTTAGAGAACTCGTCGACAAGCTTCCTGCCCCAGTACCCTGTCCCGATGACGCCGACCTTGATCTTTGACAATCGAATCACCTGCTGTAGAACTCCTTTACCGAGTCGCAAACAAAATTCACCTGTTCGTCGGTGAGGCCGGGATACATCGGCAGCGACACCACTTCCCTGCATGCCTTCTCCGACTTCGCGAACTCTCCGCCTTCGTATCCGTACATCTGCTTGTATATCGGCTGCATGTGGATCGGGACCGGATAGTGCAGAGCCGTCTGGATCTCCTTGGTCTTGAGGAAGTTGCCCAGCTCGTCGCGCCTCTTGCTCCTGACAACGTAGAGGTGGTACACTGGCGATACATCCGCTGTCGCTGCCGGCGGGAGTTTCAGGTCACCGACGCCTTTCAGCCTCTGATCGTAAATCGCGGCGATGGCCCTCCTTCTCTCGTTCCATGCGGGGATGTGCTTCAGCTGCACGAGCCCGATCGCGGCCTGGACGGTGTTGAGCCTTGCCGTGTATCCCAGGACGTCGTGGTCGTAGTTGCTGCCCTTCATCCTGCCGCAGTGCCTCATGCTCTCGAGCTTGTCGGCCATCGCGTCGTTGTTGGTGGTGATCATGCCGCCGTCCCCGCCGACGGTCATGTTCTTCGTCGCGTAGAAAGAGAATGCCCCGAAGTCTCCGATCGAGCCGACCTTCTTCCCCTTGTAGACCGCGCCGTGCGCCTGGCAGGCGTCCTCGATGACGAGCAGGTTCTTCTCCTTGGCGACCGCCATGATCTCGTCCATCGCCGCCGGATATCCATACAGATGAACAGGGATGACCGCGGTGGTCTTCGAGGTGATCCGCCTCTTGAGCTTCTTTGGGTCCATGCAGTAGGTCTTGTCGTCGACGTCGCAGAACCTCGGGGCGCATCCGGCGTGGATGATGGCATTGGAGGATGCGACGAAGGACATCGGCGATGTGATGACTGTCGATTTCTTCTTGATGCCGTGAGCTTCCAGGGCGAACTGAAGGGCGCGCGTGCCGTCGCTTACGGAGATCGCCCTCTTCACTCCGCACATATTGGCGAACTCCTTCTCGAACTTGAAGACGCTGTCTCCGAGGGACATGCGCTCGTTCCTAAGTGCGTTCGTTGCCGCATCGATCATTTCCTGGTCCATTGATGGGATGGTTATGGCTACTTTCATCGAGTTCACACTCCGTATATCTGAATCACTTCTTTCGTTTCTTGTATTTCTTCGAGGGTTTGTTGTTCTTTGGAGCGCCCAGCTTCCTGATAACCCTGGCGGGGCAACCTACAACGAGCGTCCTTGGAGGGACGTCTTTGGTTACGATTGCGCCAGCACCTACCAGCGCGCCCTCCCCGACGGTGACGCCGCAGACGATCGTCGCATTCGCGCCGACCGATGCGCCCTTCTTGATGAGCGTGGGGGTGATCTCCCAGTCGCCGACGGCTTTCGGGTGGAGGTCGTTCGTGAGGCAGGCGTGCGGCCCTATGAAGACATCATCCTCGATCGTCACGCCGGAAGGGATGAATGCGAAAGCTTCGATCTTGCAGTTATCGCCGATGACGACGCCCCGTCCGACCTCGACATAGGCACCGATCTTGCAATTCCTGCCGATCTTGCATCCGAAGAGGTTCACATAATCACGGATTACGGTGCCGTCTCCGACCTCGCAGTTCTCGACGACATAGTGCTTGGCCTTGATCTCCATGAATGATGCCTCCCTCGGTGGCCATTGTCCCCTCGTTTATAAAATCTTCGTCTAAAACTGATAATGGCGATTTCCACCGTTCTTCTGCTATCCAGTGCTCGTCGAGCGGAAGCCTCGCTGTTAGGCTACAAATACAGACTGGCTCGGCAGGTTTAAATTGAGGCGGTTGCCATATCCTGATTGTGAGAGTCTTATCGATTGTCGGGGCTCGTCCCCAGTTCATCAAGGCAGCGGCTCTATCACGGGCAATCAGGGAAATCGACGAGGAGATACTCGTTCATACTGGCCAGCATTACGACTACGAGATGAGCCAAGCGTTCTTCGACGTCCTTGACATCCCTAAACCGGATTACAACCTGGAGGTCGGATCAGGTACGCCGTGCCAGCAGGTCGGCAACATCATCATGAAGCTCGATCCCATCCTCAAGGATGTTGATCCTGACGTCGTCCTCACCTACGGAGATACGAACTCCACGCTGGGAGGGGCCCTGGCAGCGGTAAAGGACGGATACCCCATGGCGCACGTCGAGGCGGGCCTCCGCTCGTATAACCGGGAACATCCCGAGGAGATCAATCGAGTGGTCACGGACCATCTTTCCAATGTCCTGTTCGCGCCGACCTCAACAAGCGTCGACAACCTCGCGAAGGAGGGCATAACGAAGAACGTCTTCATGGTCGGGGATGTCATGGTCGACATCCTGCTGGTCGGTTCAAAGGCGGCACTCCAGAAGTCGAAGATCATCGAAAGCCTTGGCCTCACGGAAAAGGGCTACTTGTTAGCAACAATTCACCGCCCCTCCAACACAGACAGGCCGGAGAACCTCTCGAAAATCATCAACTCGATGATATCGAGCGGTGAGAAGATAGTCTTCCCGGTGCACCCACGCACAGAGAAGATGCTCAAAGAGCACAACATGATGGATAAACTGCAGAAGTCTCAGAACATCATACTGACAAAGCCGCAGGACTACCTGAACTTCATGCGCCTCATGATGGGGGCGAAGAAGGTGCTGACGGACTCTGGTGGCATCCAGAAAGAGGCGTATGTTCTTAAGGTCCCTTGCATCACAGTCAGGGAGGAGACGGAGTGGGTGGAGACGACCGATGACGGCTGGAATCTGCTCGTCGGCACAGATGAGAAGAAGATCGGCGATGCGATTGCAGGGTTCGACCCCTCCGGAATGCAAAAATCGAGCTTCGGCGATGGTAAGGCTTCCATCAAGATAGCGCGCATTCTCCATGAAGGATTGAAGGACATGCTCGAGACCGGTCCAGAGAAGCGACCGAATTAAGGAGAATGAGATTAAGGAGGCGGTTGTCGTGGCCGACAAAAAGATCTGCGTAATCGGCTGCGGGATTGTCGGTCTCTCAACGGGATCGACGCTGGCTCACCTTGGGCACCGGGTCCGGCTCGTCGAGAAGAACCGACCGAAGTTGTCGAGCCTTTACAGGGGCGAGGCCCCGTTCTACGAACCTGAGCTCTCGTCGATGCTCGCAAACGGCATGCGGACGAGAAAGATCTCAATAGAAGAGGATGTCGGAGAAGCAGTTAATTCATCGGATTTCATCTTCTTATCAGTCCAGACCCCGCTGCTGAAATCCTCATCGCCCAACCTGTCGAACCTCAAGGATGCGGCGAAATCGGTAGGCGAGTCCCTCGGGAAAGGGAAGACCGTGGTCCAGAGAAAGACGGCGCCTCCGGGGACGACCGAGAACCTCTTAATCCCCGTCTTAGAGGCTTCGTCCGGCTTGAAAGTCGGGAAGGACTTCGGGGTTGCCGTGAACCCGGAATTCCTGAGGAGAGGGACGGCAATCCAGGACAGCCTCAAGCCGAGCAGGATCATCGTCGGCGCGAACGCGAAGAAGACGGCGACCGGAGTCATGAGTCTTTACGATAAACTGGATGCCCCCAAGCTGATAATGGACTTGCGAACGGCAGAGATGGTGAAGCTTGTATCGGACTGCTTCCTTGCGACGAAGGTGAGCTTCGCTAACGAGATCGCCGGCCTATGCGAGAGCTTCGGCGTCGATTCCCAGGAGGTCATGGAAGGGGTCCGGCTCGATCCGCGCATCGGAGGAGAATTCATGAACCCGGGCCTGGGGTTCGGCGGATGCGGGCTCCCGAAGGATCTGAGCACGGCGATATCAGGAGGAGAGGCTTCGGGGTTTAGGCCAGAACTACTCAGGGCGGTGCGCAGGATCAATGAGAGGCAGCCCTTGAGGGCGATCGAGATGCTGGAAGAAGAGCTCGGAGACCTTCAGGGGAAGAGGATCGCACTGCTCGGACTGGCGTTCAAGGCAGGGGTCGACGAGGTCTTGGAGTCGAGGGCTTTCCCAATCGCCGTCGAGCTGCTGGCCCGCGGCGCCAAAGTGATTGGATACGATCATCTCGCAAAAGCATCGTTCATAAGGATACTGCCGGAGATCTCTTACGCATCCTCGGTCCAGGAAGCCCTCCTGGAGGCGGACGGATGCATCATCCAGACCGAGGAGGAGGAGTTCTCCAGGCTCGGGAAGAGCGACTTCGATCTGATGAAGAACAAGCTCGTCGTTGACGGGAGAAGGATTGTCTCACCTGCTAAGCTTAAGAAATATGGGGTGACATTAAGGGCTATCGGACTAGGCCGGAAATCATAGGCGGACGGTTGAAGATGGTCGGAGAAGCTTTCGGAAGGAAGAAAGTCAGCGTCGTGCTGAACATCCTGAACGAGGAGCGGAACATCAGGGACCTGATGGACAGCCTCATAATCCAGGAGCCGCCGTTGGAGATAATTATCATCGATGCCGGCAGCTGGGACAAGACGGTCGAGTACGTCAACAGCTACGCGAAGCAATGCGACTTCATCGAGGTCTTCCACCACCCCGGAACGCGCGGCGAGAGCACAAACTTCGGGCTCAAGCAGGCGACCGGAGACATAATCACAATGGCGGGGGGAGACACTATCGCCAACCCGTTCTGGCTCCACGAGATAAGAAAGAGCTTGGAGACCGTCGACATCGTGGCCGGAAGGACGATCAACATGGGATACAGGGCGTTCGAGGACCTCGGAAGAGTAGAGCTGGAGCGGCAGGGATCCGACATCAGCTACCCGAGCTGCAACATCGGATACAAGAAGGAGGTCATAGACGCCGTGAAGGAATTCGACCCCTGGTTCATCAGCGCCGAGGACATCGACCTCAACATGAGGGCGGTCGACAAAGGATACAAGATCGCATACAATGACGACATGGTGATCTACCACAGGACTCGCGGAACATTCTTCGGGTTCATCAAGCAGGCGTTCTGGAACGGATACGGCAGGAAGCAGCTCACGATGAAGCACGGGAAGCTCTGGTCTAGCTACGACCCGAGGAAGATGTTTGACCGAAACCTCGAGTTCTGGGCGCTCGTGAGGCTCGCATCCGCGTTCCTCGGATATGGATATGCGAGATTCTCCGCCAAGCTCCCCAAAGACGAGAAGAAATGAGCTTTCATCGCATCTGACACTACAATCACTTTTATCATTCGGAACATATTCCCAGCCGGATGACCAGACTCTCGATAGTCATACCGACGATGAACGAAGAGAGAAGCATTGGTCTCGTGATCGATGAGATTAGGAAGAATCTACCGGCTTCGCTGGATTACGAGATACTCGTCATCGACACCGATTCAAAGGACAAGACCAGGGAGATCGCCGCTTCTAAGGGCGCGAAGGTGATCGGCGAGCCCAGACGAGGATACGGCCGTGCTTACAAAACCGGTTTTGAGAGAGCGTCGGGGGAGATTATCGCCACGCTTGACGCTGATATGACATACCCTGCCGATAGGATCGCCGATCTAATGGGAAGCCTTGACAGCGAAAAGCTGGATTTCATAACGACGAACAGGTTCGCCGAGCTACAGCCTGGGGCGATGAGGGGCGTCCACAGATTCGGGAATTGGGTTCTTTCCGCGACCGCGAGGGCTCTGTTCAGGGTCAAGCTGCGCGACTCGCAGAGCGGCATGTGGGTGTTCAGGAAGAGCATCCTGCCGAAACTGAACATCGTCTCGGACGGCATGGCGATGTCGGAAGAACTAAAGATAGAGGCTTTCAGGAAGACGAAGGCCGAGGAATTCCCGATCAAGTACTCGCCGAGGATCGGAGAGGTGAAGTTGAACTCCTGGGGAGATGGCACGAGAAACCTTAGATTCCTTTTCAGCAAGAAGCTCGGAAGAGCCCGCTAGATATCTCCGCCCTTCTTACCCATCTGCCTCTCGATCATTATATCGCCGGCCCGCTTGATGATCATCCTGCCGACGAGCCATCTCACGAAGAAAACATACGTTGCCAGGATCAGGGCAAAAACAAGCAGGAGAACTATCATGAGGATGCCGTTGTAGTTCGGCGGCGGGTTCAAAACGAGGATTTCGACGGGGAAATTACGATTGTGTGCGGTGTCGTTGAGCGTTATGTTCGTTTCGCCGTAGACGGTCAATCTGTCCAGACTGAGGATGCGGATGTGGAAGGTGTCATTGTCGATCGCATCACGAGGGATCAATACCTGAACTGTGAATACTCCGTGACCGAATGGTTCGGAGAGCAGGAGCAGGCTCGTGCGATTGTTGACGACCTCCGCCCTGAGATCAGCGGTGATCAGATAGTAGTCTGTCCCGATGACCTCGCCGGAAATGTTAACGGCATAGGGCGAGGGGATTGCTGTCGTCGATATCGGTTGGGCAGCAGAAGGATTCGCGGAGGAAATAAAGGGGCAATTGCAGAACATGCCCGTCAGGAGCGTCGCTGTTGTAACAACCAGGATGACGAACATTCGGCTTCGTTGGATCATTGTGACCATTCCGTTGCTGGTACCATGCATTAGACTCGAATAGTACTAGAAAAACCTTCCCTTCAAGCGCGAGAAAGCGATAGCGCCTTCCTCACCGCGTCCTCGAATTTCCGTTTCATCTTGCGATTGCGCATTGCAGCCGACGGATGATAGCAGGGCACGACTTTCAGCTTCATGCCATTGAAATTCACATCGATTTCTCTCCCTATGATCTCCCCGAGCTTCTCTGATGAACCGGTGATTGCCTTGATGGCGACGAACCCGAGCGCGACGACGATCTTCGGCCTAACCTTTTTCAATTCCTCTGAAAGACAGGGCATGCAACTCTTGATCTCATCATCATCCGGCCGACGATTACCAGGAGGACGGCATCTCACGACATTGGTTATGAAGACGCTCTCGCGGTTCACGCCGTTATCAACAAGCACCGATTCGAGGAATTTTCCCGCTCTCCCGACGAAAGGCTTCCCGGATTCATCCTCCTGGGCGCCTGGTGCTTCGCCGACGAGCATTATAGCGGCATTGACGGGACCATCGCCGTTCACGATCCTGGTCCTGCCTTCGCTCAATTTGCATTTCCTGCAGTTTGAAACCGTCGGACCACCGTCGCGATCAGACCAATTCTTTGGCCTTGAAAAGTGAGATCATCTCGATGCCGTTCTGCTGAAGGAACTCCCTCGCACCTTCCTCCCTGTCGACGACCGTCACGATCTTCTTCGCGCTACCGCCCTTCGATCTTAGGGCCTCGACGACCCTCATCGCGGATGCGCCGGTAGTCGCGACGTCTTCGATCACGAGGAATACCTCTCCCGCCTGGACTTCCCCCTCGATCTTGTCCATCGTACCATGTTCCTTCTGGTCCTTCCGGACGATCACATACGGTTGACCTGTCTGCAGTGCGACTGCGACGACCAGCGGGACAGCGCCGAGTGCCATGCCGGCGAGCCTCTCCCCCTTCACGTGCTTGGAGATCTCCTTCGCCATCTCGCGGAGAATCTTTGGATCGGCGGAGGCGCGCTTGACATTCACGTAATAGTTGCTCTTCTTCCCCGAAGAAAGAGTGAAATCACCGTACTGGACGACCTTGGCGGACTTCAGCATGTCTTTGAGCATCGTCATCCTCCCCTCTTCACCATGGTACATTCTTCTTCCCCATCATATAGCCTATTCTGTTGAAGATCCGGTGAAGACCCCAGATGAGGACGAGAAGGAAGATTAAACCAATCCAGTTGTAATTATTGAAAAAGTTTTCAATAGTCCAGTTGAAGTAAAAAATGAAGGAGAGGAGCATCGCACCGACGATGAAGTCGTACCGATCGAGAATTGGGGCTTTCTGTCCTCGCTCCATCCCAAATCTCCTCTTGAAGAAGGATTTTATCGCGTCACCGAGCAATGCTCCCGAGCAGAGGACGATTAGCAGAGGTAGCGCATCAATGTAGGTCGCTCCAAAACCCCAGTGAGTAGGGGAATATGGAAATACTCCTATGTCGACAAGAGTCATTTCACCGAAGCCAGCGACTATCGTGCCGAGGAATATCCCAAAGAAGAAGCCCCTCCAGGTCTTCCCGTCGCCGAATATCCTCTTGCCGCGCCATGACCTCCCGAAGTCCATTGGTGTCCCGCCGCCGAAGATCGCCGCCCAGGAGTTTGATGTCATCGCTGGGAACAGTAGCCAAAAGGCAGTGCCTAAGACGAGTACGATATCCACGGCCACGAATCTACTGGCACACTAATAAGTCTTGGGTGGCAGGATTGAGAAATGTCTGGAAAGAATAAAGAACAAGGTCGATTCTAGTCATATATCGGCTCTAAATATGGTCAATCAGTCAGATAAGCCCGGCAGCGAGATGAGCAGCACAACGCGCTCGGCCATCTGGGAGCATTATTACATGAAGGACGACGAACTGAGAACCGCCCCGATAAAGAAGAGACTGCGAAGGATAACCAAGAAGGAGATCATCGTCAGGACCCTTAAGGACCAGAAGTCCAGAGAGGGGATAATGAGCCTGCAGGAGCTCTCCGCGATGACCGGCCTCAGCCCCCACGACCTGTCGGGGCACCTGACGCACCTCGTCAACGAGGGAAAAGTCGTCCGCAGAGGCAGGGGTCTTTTCGCGCTATCTCTCCCGGTTCCATTGGGCAAGAGCCACAAGGATGAGCTGAAGAACCTCGTGAAGAGCTATGCGAGGAGATCCAGCCAAGAGCGCCTCATGGAAGAGAAGCTCGTCATCACCGATGCGGATCATTCCGAGAGCAGGCGCATGATGCTGGATTTCCTGTCGGATGCGCTCCTCAAATGCTCGGACGTCGAGCTCGTGATAAGCTGCAAGAAGGACGACAAGGGCAAGGGCGGGCAGACGACGATCGAGCTGAAAGCCCACTAACGCTTCAGGCGCCTCGAGGGGTCTGCAGAGGATCTTTTCACGCGCGGGGATTTCCTGCGGGGGACTGACATCTTCGCCTCGTTCTTCTTCCCCTCGAAGAAGGCTCTGATCTCCGCGACAGGGTCGTCGCTCGGGTGAGAGTCGATGAGCGGTTTGAAATGCAGAGCCCTCTTGTCCAGGATGAGCGCTGCCCCGTGGTCCGTCTCGCTCCGTATCAGCCGCCCGATGCTCTGGAGCATCTTCCTTGTCGCTGGCGCCTTGACGACGTAGTCCCAGCCCTTCCCGAACTTCAGCTCGTAGTAGTGCTGCAGAGCTCGCGTCCTCGCGCTCGGCTTCGGATATGGGATGCCGACGATGATCGCGATCTCCAGCTCCTTGTCCGGGAAGTCGATCCCCTCGGATATCCTGCCCCCCGACACCGCGAGCAGCAATCCACCGTTCTCGCACTTCTTGAATTCCGAGACAACGTCCATCAGGTCGTCCTGGGCCATGCCGCGCTCCTCCTTGAACACCGGCCGGTCGACCTTGGAGAGGAGCCCGTTCTCGATGAACTTCTCGAGGAGCTTGTACGAAGGGAAGAAGACGGCGGTGTTGCGGTCGAACTCCCCGACGATGCCGGTCAGGTATCCCTGCATCTTCGCGAGGTTCTTGCCGTCCTTCGCCAGATCCTCGTACCTCGATGTCACGTCCTGTGCGTACATGATGCTGAGGTTGCCCTTGGGGAACGGAGACGGGAACCTGAGCAGCGGGGAACCGTCCGGCAGGCCGATGCTGTCCCTGTACTCCTCGAGCGGCTCCAGGGTCCCGGACATGTGTATGGAGGAGGTGGTCTCCCGGAGGCTGGCGCATGCGATCGACGGGTCCATGCAGTACGCTTCGAGCCTCGGGTTCTCGCCTCCGACGACGAGCTTGACATATTCTTCTTCGACTACAGTCATCCAGAATTCCAGGAAAGCGCCGACGCCGTGGAGGTACGAACGCGGCAGGCGCCCCTCCTTCCTGCGCTTGTCCCTGATGATCTCGCCGAGGTTCACGAGTTCGCCTGCGACCTTGAGCACCCCCCTGCTGGTCAGCCTCAGCTTCCCCATCAGCGCCTCCTCGAGCAGGCCGGAGGGGACGAGCCCGTCCTCTTCGATGACGAACTCCCCCACCGCCTCCAGGAGTGTCTCCTGGATCATCTTGAGCAGGTCGACCGCGCTGGTCCCGTCGGTCACCTCGGGGTCCCTCAGCTCCAGCGCTTCCCTCTCGGCGGACTTCAGGACGCCGATCGAGAGCTCGATAGTCTTCAGCTCCCTCGCGAACTCCGGAAGGTTGTGCGCCTCGTCTATCACGACGATCAGGTCGCTCAGCCTGCAGCCCATCCACTCCAGCAGGGATTTCCTGATGAAATGGTCGAAGAAGTAGATGTAGGGGGCCGTTACGACGGTCGCTGATTCCGCCAGACGTTTTGACAGCTCGTATGGACAGATCCCGCGTTCCGAGCAGTGCGAGGCGAACTCCTCGGCTGTCGGCAGCCTGTTCCTTGCCCAGTTCTCCACCGCAGAGCAGTCCGTGGAGATCAGCGTGTGATAGAACTTGCACGCGTCCGGATCGCCGTTCACGACCCTGCCCTTCTTCTGCCCGCACAGCAGCGAAAGCTCCTCGTGCGTCCCGGACTTGAGCTCCTCGTTGATGTCGATGTAGGGGCACATGTTCCGCCTGCCCTGGATCGCGACGCCGAACACAGGGCGCTTCGCGGAGAGGGCTCTCAGCTCGGTCATCACCTGCTTCTGCTGCGAGTTCGTCCTGGTCAGGTAGATGACCTTGCACCCGGTGCCTTCGCAGTTGTCGAGGGAAGCGGAGAGGGCGCATACCGTCTTCCCGGTCCCGGTCCCGGATTGGACAGCAGAATGGCGATGGTCCGCGATGTGCCCACTGAGGACCTCGACGATCTCGGACTGGCCCGGCCTGGGGCTGTAGGGAAAAACTATCTCCATCGCGCGTCGGATGGATGACATCGGCATTTAGTCTTGCGGATGGGTGCGATGAAACTGCAGTAGATCGATTTGCACGAAAAGAATTCGTCGGGAAGGGGTTTGCGAGATCGGGCTTACTCCCTGCTCCAGATCTCCTGGGGTATGTCGTTGTAGACGTCGGCGCCGTCGCCAGCGATTGCGCCGGAGCCTGAAGCTCCTCTCAGGAGTTCGGCTATGCGCTCCTTCCTGAAGATCCAGTAGTGGATCCTCCACTCGCGGCCGTCGTAGAGCGTCGTCTCCTCGCGCTCGGTCGTCAGTATGCCGGCGTCTTCCAGCATGTAGAAGGCGTCACGGTCTTCCGGCTCGAGGACGTTGTCGATGATCCTCTCGCTGTAGCCGAAGAAGTTCATGACGTGCCTGGCCATCGAAAGGGATTCCTCCTCGGGCATGCCCTCTTTGTCGATGCTGTTCCTGATCGCATGCGCGAGGTGCTCAACGGTAAGTGTCGATATCTGTCGAGACCTAGGACTACCTTTCTTCACTTTTGTCAAAACATTCATGAGTCGCCAGCCCCTGATTGATGACTGAAGATGTCGGCCAAATCGTAACCTCTCTCAGTACAGAGACAATTTTTAGCTGCAGGCAATATAAATAAGCTTGGAGACGATTGTTATAAGTCTTTCCTAGCTTTGAAGGTAATTCTCGATAATGAAGAAACCGCGCATTTTCGATTACTGGCTTAAGCTGAGATATCGAATGCCTACTAGGAAAGGTGTCAGCCGGGAATACGAGATACCGTGCCATGTTATACGAGCGTGAGGCGCGCACACCCTGTCGCTGGTTCACCAGAAGCCGATCCAAACTAGGATGGCGACGGCCGCGATTATGTAGCCGAACCGCACCAGTTTGTCCAAGTCGACGCGGACGATGGCTCCCATCAGCAACACGACCGAGACGATGAATACACCGAAGGCGGCGATCACCTTTCCGAGATTGTAGATGTCGCCGTGCAACGATAGCCCGTAGATCAGCGTCCCGAGCATCATCAGGAATATCCCGATGATCGCCCCGACCGCGAGCAGGAAATCGGAGGCCAACGGCTTGAGGTGGTCCACCGGGTTGTGCTGCGGTACATACTGCTGCTGGTACATCGGCTGCTGAGCAGCGCCAGCACCAGGCTGCATTGGAGTTGGTTGCATCTTATTTCTCCCTGGGACACAACCGGCTTGCTGAGTATAAATGGATTACTAGGAACTGGTTCTGGTTCGTATTAGGGCGATTTCTCTCATCCCCAATCCTGCGCTGGATTTCGGGTGTCATCTTGCTGCTTGCTGATTTATAGTAAGATCTGCTCGGAAGGCCCGATACCCATTCGTCAATCATCCATCATGATGCAGATGTCCTGGTTCTTGATATCGATGCGCACCTTCAAATCATAATCTCGAAGAAAAGCTCTGCCGATCAGAGAAGGAAGAGGGAGTCTCTGGCGCACAATTTTCCTTTGAACACCATCAGATTTCATTTTTTTCTTCTCAGGTGGATTTTGGGCTGTCAATCCGTTCTTGATTGCGAACGATGCCTCCTTACCTCCATCATCGAATAATATGAGGCAGAATTCAGGTAATTCGTAGGTTTCGGCCATCCCTCCGGATCTGCCTATCGGTTCCTTTGCCCTTCGAAAAGATGATAATTCTATGCCAAGAGTCTTCAGGTCGTCGTTACCTATTATCGTCGTTCCTGATCCAGTATCAAGATAAGCCTTGATAGGCCCCTGACTGGATAAAGAAGGAAATACGACATAGGCAGGAAAGAAGAAGCTGCCCGGCGTATCGTCTCTCGATTCAGCAATCTTCGCAGGGAATCTTCTCAACCGAATCACATGGATTTTGCTGGTCAAAGAATCCAGACAATGGATTCTTTCGTAACGAATTCGATTGCCACAAAAGCAGTCCTAACCTTCTTTTTCCTCAAAGCGTCAAGGATTTCATCTATCGTGCTCGCAGAGATCAGGACTTTACCACTGTCGACAGCGATGTATTTGTCGCCATATTTTTCTCGAAGCTTATCGATATTGTTCATGACCCAGAGTTTATTCTCGGAAGATCTCTCCGTTTCCTCTCTTGCGGTTTTGAAATCAAAGTCCTTTGGCAGACTTACCGGACAGACCGACTGCATGATTTGCACTCTCCCAGGATCAATCAATACTTTGCGATATAGCGATTTGCATTAGAAGGATTGATAAAGCTTATATGAAAGCTTTGGCAGGAATCCTCCAGATTTACCTTCTGGCAAAGTGACAGATTCTTCGCCGATGAAGAAGAGGACGCAATTTTCAGTGATCAGATCCCAGGAAGGCCACCGTCTGATTTAGAACAGTCGCTCCCAACCATCCAATTGTCACCTGATTTATTACAGAACCCTAGGTCTCGGCATCGCAGGGCCATCCCAGCAACTCCCTAGCCTTTCTCTCGAAAAATGAATTCGTTCTCAATAGGCAAACCTGACATCGACATTTCAAGCCGATTTGATTGAGTGCTCAGCGCAGGGCGGAAGTCTTCTTGCCCATACGATGCTCGCGCCGAGACTGGACGTCGAACACATCACATTTCTTGATGTGCCTCTTCGGACCCTTGCCCCCCAGATTCCTCGATTCCGTCTATATCACCGATCCGATTCGCTCAATGCCTAGTTGCCTAGCAACTTCCGGACCGATTGAGCTACCTTAACTCATGTGTCGAGTATAAAAAAGATGAACCCGGGAATCCCAGGAATGATAATGGATGAATCGAGCGTCGTCCAGGCAGAGTCATTCCGTCTGCTTCTTGTACCGCCCAATCTTGTGCTTAAGGTGGAGGATCTCGCTCTTGAGAGCGCGGATATCGTCATCAGTCGTATCCCTGACCTTCTTGGCGGGAGAACCCATCAGGACGCTGCCCGGCTCCACCTCGGCCTTAGGGGGGACGAGCGACCCCGCCGCGACGATGCACCGGTCGCCGAGATGCGCCCTCTCCAGTATGATCGACCCGATGCCGATCAGGGAGCTGTCGCCGATGGTGCATCCGTGCAAAGCAACGCCGTGCGAGATTATCGACCCCTCGCCGATAGTCACCGGACATCCGGAGGGGGCTTCGATCAAAGACAGGTCAAGGACGAAGGACCCTTTCCCGAGCTCTATCGAGGATTCGTCCGCCCTGAGGACGGCGCCGGGGAAGACTCCTGAGCGCTCGCCGCACATCACGTGCCCTATCAGAACGGCAGAAGGATCGACGTACGCGTCCTCTGCCACATTGGGGGCGATTCCGTCGAATTCTCTAAGTGGCATGTTCAATGCCTGGCTGCCATGCGCGGCAACTATCCGTGACTATGACAGTATTGGGACCCAGTTGTGCCTCAGCACCTGATCCCCTTGATACAAGACTACGGTCGTCTGCAGCGTCAACGATTTGCCGACATGGGCGCTCATATGCAGGTCGCCGCTCACTTCGATGTAGAACTGAGCATGACTGATCTCTATCTTGCCTACGTCCTGAATCACGGAGAAGTCAGTCCCGCCGGTCTCGTTCACCCACTTTGTCCCGGCATAGTCGAAGTAGAATCGGGTCGTGGATCCGGAATTTCTTACTTCCATTGAGACTACCGTGTCGGTGATGGTGATCACTTCGCCGGTCAGGTATGTCGAGGGCAGGACGAGATCCGCCTCGGTGCCAGAATTGATTTCCATTTTATCGAACAGCGCGGAGAACGAGGAACCTCCGCCGCGGATTGATGTCGGACCGAGCATGCTCGCTGCCAGTACAACGACAGCCACAACGACCAACGCCACTATCAGAAGCAACACTTTCTTGTCTATCATTTGCTCTCACCCTTGTTATTTTCGAAGAGCAAGATGAGATTGAAAAGGTGCGACTACGCGAAGCGGTCGCTCTACCCATCCCTTCCGCTCTGGGCGATATATTGCCCTGTTTAGTATATATTATTTGGTTAATAGTCGCCGATTTGGTTTTTCAAGTCGTGCCAGAGGGTGAAAACGGAGATCGGGGATTCGGTATTACACTGCAAGAAATAAATGAGAATACGAGAAAGGGTTTCTATGTATCGGGCTTTCACGCCGATGCGGCTTTCTTCTCTCCGCTGGCCTTCTTGGCGCCCATAATGAAGAGCAAGATACCGACCACGATGAGCACGATGAAGACGGCGCTCATGCCGATCTGACCGCCGCTTCCGGTCATTGCGTTGCTGATCGATTCGCCTGCGACGAGCATAACCGTCGCGATGATGCCGAACAGGAATATCGCCATTATGACCGAGGGCATGATCGGGTTCATCTTCTTGCCCGCATTCGCTCGATCGCTGGCGAGCTTGAATGAGAGCAGTCCGACGACGATTACGACGATCCCGATTATCAGGTACATAGCGAGATTGCTCTTGATCGGCGGAACCCATGTCCAGTACCAAGTCACAAAGAGCGCGATCTGCGTGCCGATGATCCCCAGCAGCAGAAGCGTGATCCCGAAGACCCTCATGTCGAGTATGTGCGTCTTGAAATCGAGAGGCGCGGCTTCTCCAGGAGTTGGGCATGACGGTGCCTCTTCCCCCTCTTCAGCCTCTTCGGCCTCTTCGTCGGCTTCCTCTTCGACTGCCTCTTCCGCTTCGGCCTCGACCGGTGCCTCTTCCTCTTCGAACTCTACAGCTTCTGCTTTCTCCTCATCCTCAGGCGCCTCGGGGATCTTCTCGACCTCGACGACTTCGTCGACTTCGACGATCTCCTCGACCTCTTCCTCTTCGAACTCGGCGCCGCAGTGGGGACAGAACGGGTCGTCAAGGGTCACGACGTTGCCGCATACAGGGCAGGTGACATCAGGTTCTTCCGGCACAACCGTTTCCTTCTTCGGTGTCTTCGGTGTCTTCGGTGGCACGACAAATCCTCCTAAACTGAATCAATCGAGAGAGGGGTTCCCCTCCCAGGACTTTCCGCACTATAACGGTACCATATACTAATATCTTATCCCAGAAAAACCGCCTGCGATAGCGTCAGCCAGTACCCAGGGGAATGGGTGCCGGAGGAATATTCCCCCTGACGCTCGGCAGCTAGGATGCAAAACGATTGAATAGCGGCTCGACCTTTGAGACGGACGTGGACCCCGTAGTTCATTTGGTTCTGCCACTCCTACTGTTGCTGGCAGCGAAGCAGGATTCGCGCATTGTCGTGCCGCTGTCGATATTTGCGATATTCCCCGACTTCGATTCGCTGCTCGGGCCGCACCGGATGGTCCTTCACAACCTCTTCGTGGTAGTCGGCATCCCGCTAGCTTTCGTCCTGATTGCTAGGGTAAAGAGGCCGTCATTCGTCCTGCCCGGCACGATCATCATGCTCTACCTCGTCTCCCATATCATACTGGACATGAGCGGCGTCGCCCTGTTCTATCCGTTCTACGAGAACGCGTTCTTCTTCGTCCCGCATGTGACCATGACGACGGCTCCGAGCTTCTCGCTCGATTTCTTCGCGGAATGGGGCACCAAGCCACTAGAGCAGACGACGCATTACACGATGATCGGCGACCTGGGCTTCGCCCTCATATTGATGCTCGTCCTGCTAATAGCAATCAACCGAAGGAAGCTTCCCGGATGGATCAGCTGGGAGATCGAAAAGGCGAAGCAGCTGCTGAGAGGGTTTTTCGGGCTGTTCGGAATAAAGACCGCGAATCGATAACCCTATTTCGAATTGGTCGCCGCAATCAATTGGTTTTCAGTCGGGCCTGCGATGAGGATGACGTTCTTCTCAGTCAGGAAGTCGGCCAATTGCTGCTCCTCGAGAACCCTTTGGCCGAAGGGGAATTCCTGCGCCCCCGTCGAAGTCCAACTCGTCTCAACAACGAGCCAGTGATAGCTCGAGGTCGTACGACCTGTATCAATCCGATATGCGAGATCGCCCCCTCCGGAGAAATTCAACAACAAGCCGACCGAGGTCCCGATCCTCTGATCGCTGTCGATGCTTGTTATATTGGAAAGTGATTTCAAAATCTGATATGAATCGACCTCGTAGGAATAGGTCTGGTTCTGCACCCCGAACAGCTCCTGGGTCTGGAAGGCGAGCGGGGCCGTCGCCGCGAGTATCATCAGCAGGATGACGACGAAGACCGGGGCGGCTTTCCGCAGGTTCTTCAGCAGAATTAGGACGCCGCCAGCGAAGAGGGCGGCCATACCGAGATCGAGGAAATCGAAGGTCCTGTAGACGATCATGTGCGAGGTCGGGTCCAGCCCCCTGAGGAAAGCGAAGGCTATCATCGTGAGCGGGGCCAGGATCGCGGCGAGAAGCATCGGGGTGGATTTCTGGTCAGGGCTGAGCATCCTCCCTGCGCCGAACCACATCGGGACGGCCAGGAGGACATATGCGATTCCGAACATCAAAACGGCGGATTCGGTCGTCGGGATTCCCGTGAAGAGCGATCGGAAAATCGTCAGCAGAAGTAGCGCGATTGCGCCCAAAGGTATGACGACCTTCAAGTACTGGCGCTTTGCATTCATCCTGCTCCCGGAAAGCAGAACGAACATCAGTATTATCATCGCCAGCAGCACGGCGATCAGCAGGTAGAGGTCGGTCTCCGGCTTGATGAAATCATAGTATGGGAGTTCGATGCCGCTGTAGTAGATTTCTGCGAGCACAAGCAGCGACACCCCCGTCAAGATATCGGCGCTGTTCTTCCAAGACCATTGCCTTTTCCTCCATGCCAGGAAGGCTTCTCCCGAAACGGCGATTATGAAGAATAGGTAGGTTATCGTCGCGCTATGGTGGTGCACGAATGTCATCATCAGCAGCGACATCGTTAGCAGGATCCGTATCCGGATGTCGTCGCGCTTCAGGAAGAGCCCGGCGATCAGGATCATCATCGCAAGGCCGAGCGCCTCCTTCCATGCGGAGGTGGTGCAGAAGACGTATGTTCCCAAAAGCGCGAGGAACATCCCGGCGAGCACGCTCGCCCTCCTGCTCTCCGTGATCATGTGAACGACCAACGCACCGGCGACGCACGAAATCGCGCCGATCGCCGCGATGATCGGCTGCGCTAACAGGAGAGGCTCCACCCCGACGAGGCTCGAGACGGTGGCGATGAGAACGTCGAGGAACGGCATCTTGATGACATAGGAATCCCAGTACCCAGCATCGAGAGGGGTTTCCAGGCCGCCGGTCTGGTAGATGCTCTGCGAGAAGCTCGCTTCCCCGAGGCCGTCGATGTTGTAGGGGTAAGGAGACCAGACGGCCGGGAATATCCGAACGACAAATGCGAGAATGAAGATTATGAGGAGCGGCAGCAGGAGGCTCTTGCCGGCTCTCATCACTCATCCCCAAGAAGCTCTTTCAGGTCTACTTGAGCGACGATGTCGGCCTTCAGCCCGCGGATCATCCTTATCGAGCCCTTCCTTGAAACGGACAACCCGGCGATAAGGCTCGAACCCACGCAAATCGCGATCGATCCTGCGGTCGCGGCGATGAGGAAGCTAGGATCGAGCACGGGTCGGATGAAATGCCCAAATGCGACGAGGTTCCCCGTACTGGATATCAAGAAGGCCAAAACGACCCCTCCCATAACCCCGATGGCGGCCGCCGGGAGGGACATGAGGAAAGCCTCCTTGAACATGATCCAAAGCAGCTGCTTCGATGAAGCTCCAAGGGATCTGAGTATCCCGATAATCTTCAGGTTGTCGTTGATCTCCCTCATGAAGCTGATCGACACCCCCAACGTGACGAGCATTCCCGACAACACCGCAAGCGATACGAGCACGATCAGGATGTTCGCCTCCGAGATCTTGGCGGTGTCGTAGATCAGCTCGGCGCGAGACGGGTCGAGGGTGCCCGAGCCGCCGTACAGGACGAGCAAACGTATGAGCGCGGGATTTAGCTCGAAGTGGGCTTCCACGGTCAGCGTGGAGGAGAGTTGGCCGCACGTTATCGTCTTCTCTCCGGCGGATGAGAAGGAGGCGTTGTAGAACAGCACCCTGGTCCTGAGCGGGGCGAGGTTTACCGTATTCTGGGTAAACAGTGCGCCATCGAGATATGAGGAGACTTGGAAAGAGCCGGTCGAGTTACCGAAATTCTGCACATAGTATGCGAACATACATTTTTCATTGACCTTCACGACATCGGGGGTGAGGACGATGTCGTACACGCGGATCGTCGCGTCGGGCGGGAGTAATGACGAGTTGATGATTTCGATGTGCCCGATGGCGCTTTCGTACCCTGGACTGGACGCGTTTATCGTGTAATTGCGCGGCTCGAGACTCGCGTTTATGAGGCAAATGCCGGAGGCATTCGTGACGAAGTCGAAACCGCCGATGTCAACTGTCGCACCGGCGACTGCTTTCAGCGTCTCGTTGACAACCACTGTGGTGAAATAATGATACTGGGGTATCTTGCTCGGGACGACTAATGAGAGGAACGGACCTTTGACCGTGACGTTCGTTGAGATGTTCTGAGGGAAGGCCCCGGAGATGTAAGCCTTGACCGTGTGGTTTCCGATCAAGGAGAAGGTGTAGTTCGTGGTCAGCGCGATGGTGGTGCTACCGTTGATGAAATAATCACTGTCGATTATCGTAATGTTGCCAGGCATATCCACGATCATTACATGTGTCGTGCCGTTGGCATCGCCCCAGTTCTTCAGGTTCAATGATACCTCTGTGGTGCGCCCGATGCCGAGGATCCGGTTCGCCACGGCGAGGTCGTAAATGCTGAATCTCGGGACGTCCTTCCCGAACATCTTTTCCAGCTGGGCGGTGTCGCCCAGCACGCGGATTATGGAAACCGAATCGGTCGCAATCCCGGTGAGACATCTCGACATAGGGAGCGACACGATCAATTCGTCTTCGACTCCGCTCGAGCTCGTGATGATTCCCACAATCTCGACTTCGCTGATTGACGGGTTGAACGAACCGACCAATGGATAGCGGTCACCGATCTCAGCATTGATCCGATTGGCCAACCTCCATCCTATCAGCCCTTGGGATGGGTCCGACGGCATCGCGCCCGAGACCAGCCGCGCCCCCTCCACTCCCATGAACGCCTGGAAGTCGACCCCGCGGATGATCACGGCGCTTCCGCTAATCTCAGCAAAGGCAAATATCTCAGGGCTTGAGTTGGTGACGAACCCGTTCTCCAGTAGGAGGTCGGACAGATCGGCGTCGAGCCTGCTGTTCAGAAGACTGTCGGTATCCTTACTTGTTATCACATAGACATCGGGATTCCCAATCACCGTGCCGGGTGCGGCTCCGATGCCTATCAGGACCGATATCGTTGCGGAGAAGATTATGAGGGTCAGCGAAGCGACGACTATCGTCCTCTTCCTGATCAGCAGCGTCGTCACCGACTTCATCTCATGGCCTCCCTCACGGTCTGACGGACGGCATTGTATATCGGATACACCGACCCAAGTAACCCGGCGATCATAGTGGAAACGAAGGCGACCACCATAGATGTCTCAGTCACCTTCAGCGTGAAGATCGAATTGGAGACCAGAGTCGACGACGAGGTCGATATCCCGTACGACACGATGATCCCGATCAGTATCCCCACTAGCGCGCCTAGAATAGAGAGCATCAGCGCCTGGAAGATGAAGACCCCTCGAATCTGACGATTGTTGGAGCCCATCGCCTTGAGAATCGCGATGTCTCGAGCGCGATCCTTTACCTCCATCGACACGGCCGAATACACCAGTAAGGCGACGATGAGCGACGATGGGATTATGATAAGCCAGAGATCGGAGGTGACTTCATTCGAACCGGCTGCGAAGTAGCTCAGTATGCCGGTCATCCCCTGGGCGGTGAGCCCTTGCGAGCGCAGCGAACTCAATAGTTCGGCGTCGGAGCTAGCGAAGATCATGAATGACACGTTGAACTTCATTTCCGGCCGCAGCTTGACCAGGTCGTCCCACCTCATAAGATTCCAATAGGCGGGGAATTTCGTCGATGAGTAGGTGTGGTTCGCATACAATCTGACATTTCCCCCATCGGACGTAAGGTTGACCGGCCCAGACAGCGGGTCAACGAGTCCGCTAAGCATCTCGCCGGGCAGAGGGAGGAGATTCTGGCTGAGCGTCGACAAAGGATCGTTGACCGCGAAGAAGGTTCTCTCGCTGCCGTTGACCGATGCGACGCAGATCGCGACCGAGGCATAGATGTGATCCGTCAGCAGCTGTGAAGGGTCCACCAGGCTGGCCTCCAGGTCCGACCCCTGGTATGCGAGCGCACCCTCGCTGACGAATTTGTCGCTGATGCCTTGCACGGTGATGTTCAGGCCGTTCGCGAAAGCAAATGATCCTATGATGAAAGCGACGCAGACGCCGATGGCGAAGGTGAGCACCTTCAACCGAGCGGTGTACCGAAATAAATCCAGAGCTAACATCAGAGCCAGCTACTTAAGCTTAAAATACGGATAAATAGTTTCCCAGCGTATCGGCAAGGGGTCGCGGTTTGAAAATAAGAATCTCGGATAATCTGCTGGTCGCGCTCGCAGCCATGACCGCCGTCATCGCGGCGGTTCTCTCGGTGATGCTTCCCGCAAACCCCATCACCTTCGTCTTCGCGATCGCACTGGTGTTCTTCCTGCCAGGATATGCCCTCACGAGAGCGATATTCGACAGAGAAATGCAGATCGACTTCTTCCTGCTGCTCTCAATCGGCCTGAGCGTCGTTACGACCATGATCATCGCGCTTGTGCTCGCGTTGCTGGGCGTGCTGACCTTGGGGAGCAGCCTGGTCAGCCTGGTTGGCTTGACGATCATTGCGCTCCTCATCGACAGGATCGATCATAAGGAGAACAATAGGTATGAGATAGAGATAGTGCGGCCAACCAGGGGGGATTTCGATCCTGTAATCGCGGTCGCAATCGCGTTCGGCTTGATCCTGATCGGCATCTTCGGTTTCATAATTCTGACGACCCATCCGCCGTCGACCACGCACGTCTTCATAAAAGACCCGACGGATCTGCCGAAGAACCTGACGCTCGGGAATGCCGTCAACATAACGATCCAGGTCTACAACGGAGAGGGTGTAGGAGCCCAGTTCGGCGTTGCGGTGAATGAGACGAACGTCACTGGCATCGGATCGCTAAGCTACATATCCCCCATGGCGAACAACGAAACGAAGGATTTCTCCTTCTCTTTCATCCCCACGGCAGTCGGATATCAGCAGTTCAAGATCGAGGTCACCATCGACGGAAAATACTACGGCGAAGTCCATTTCTGGGTCAACGTCGTCTAGAAACCGGAAGCTTTTTCTTCCCTGGCCGTGCGAATCTGTACGGACTCCTACTCTTCCTTCCCCTCGAGCAAGATGATGCTTTTCTTTTCAACGCCGAGCTGTTCTGCAGTCGGAGGAATCGATGCGCCCGTCACCTGGATATGCTCTTTCAGGATGTCCCTCTGCATGTGCCTCGTGAAGGTCCTGTAGACTGTCTTGTTGATGTACCAGGCCATTATTATGATAAGCGCGACCGCCGAAAGGAATATCGCGGGGGAGAGCTGGGCCATCGAACTGCGATCGAAGACGAACGGTGATGCGATCAGCAGCATGGTGACCCCGAAGAGGACGACCGCGACTCCGCCCAGCACCCGCCCGAGGACCTTGCCCTTGACATTCTGGTCGCCTGAATCGCTCGCCGAGTATCGGACGACGAGCGCGATCATCTTCTCGAGGTTTCTCGACAGGCTGATGACCGGCGGGAGGAGAAGGGCTATCGCGCAAATGAATATCAGTATGCCGACGAAGAAGTCCTGCTGGCCGATCCATCCTGCGATTGTCGTCTTCACGTCGATGGCGACCTTCGCGCCGAGCGCGATGATCGCGATGAGTGCGACGTCGACGAGGCTCATGATCGCCCTCCGGTGGAACTCCTCCTTCATCTCGGGGGTCTTCTTCGTCTGCGTCCTTGTCGAGACCAGGGAACCTTGAAGAACGTTAGCGGTGGTCTTCAGAGAGTTGGGGGCGTGACGTGTGAGCCAGAGATACATCCTGTCGCCGTTCTTCACGGATATCGGCAGCAGGAATGCGGTGACCGTCGCCACCATGACGGTAATAGTGTAGATGTACTCCTCCGCCATGCTAGCATCTACCCCGGCCCGGCAGATTATGAATGAGAACTCCCCGAGGGCGACCATTCCGGATCCGGCGAGGAACGCAGTCCTCGCAGGGAAGCCTAGAATCAGAGTACCCGTTCCGACCAGGATGGTCTTGCCGATCCCGAACGCGACCAAGATGATGATCACAGGCACAATATATGCAGGGAGCAGCAGCGGGTTGAATAGCATCCCCATCGTGACGAAGAAGACGGCGACGAACATCTCTTTGATCGGAGTCATCTTGAGGACGACGAGGTCGACGTCCTCAGACTCCCCTATCAGCATCCCCGCTATGAACGCCCCGATGGCCACTGATGAGAACAGCTCGAAAGAGAGGACCGACAGGCCGAAGCAGAAGGCGAGCGCGACGATGAGCAGGACCTCCGTCGGCATCTTCCTAGCGACCTTCGACACGAGCCTCGGGACGAACAGAATCCCGATTGCGATGCTGACGATGAAGAAGAGGGCGACCGAGAAGATCATCAGCGCGATTTCAGGGAGCTGGTGGGTCGCGCTCCCGACCCCGCTGATCAGCGCGAGTATGACCACTGCGGCGACGTCCTCGACGACCAGGATGCCGACGACGATCTGCGAATGCTGCTTCGCGATGACCCCGTACTCCTGCATCGTCTTCACGATCACCGCGGTCGAGCTTATCGCGAGTATCGCCCCGAGCAGGAGCGATGCACCCTCCGTCATGTTCAGAAGCATGCCGACCCAGAACCCGATCCCGATCATCAGCGCCATCTCGATCGTGCCGATGACTATCGCGAAGAGCCCGATCGCCCTCAGCCTCCCGAGCGTGAACTCCAGCCCGAGGGTGAACATGAGGAGGACGATGCCGAGCGAGGCCAGCGAATTGATCAGGCTCATGTCCGTGACGAGCGCGATTTGCGGGATGTTCGGCCCGATTATCATCCCCGCGATGAGGTATCCGAGAATCAGGGGCTGCTTGAGTTTGCTGAATATTATCGTGATTGCGGCAGCGACCACCATTATGATGGCGAGGTCGATGACAAGATCGATATCGGCCATTTGGCTTCGGGGTAGCTATTCGGAATTCTGGTAGATATCAACTGTGGTCGCGCTCTCACGCGGCCGCACCATTCTCGCGAGGTTCCTTGATGAATACCAGCAGGATGACGAACGCGATAACGGCCATTCCGGCAGCGTATCCGAAGGCGGCTAGAACGCCGAAGTCCTTCCAGAGCGTGCCGAAGAGGAGCCCCGCCGGCAGCGCGGTTATGCCCGCGACGGTGTGGTAGGCGCCCATGACGGTCCCGCGGTCCGACTTCTTCGAGAGCATCGAGGCGAACGCCCCCTGGTTGACGTCGGCTATCGCGAGGAAAGTGCCGTAGATGAGGAAGCCGAAGAACACGAACAGGAGGCTCGTGGAGAAGGCCATCACCAGCGCGCCGAGGATGAAGACTACAAGCCCGATCGCGATCATCTTCTTCCTCCCGATCCTGTCGGCGATGACGCCGGCGGGTATGGAGAAAACCGTGTACGTGATGTTCATGAGCAGGTACGCCAGGAGCGTCTCGACGAGGGAGGCGTTGAAGTCTAATGCGCGCAGCACGAAGAAGGTGAAGCCGACGTTGGCGAACCCGATGAATGCGACGACGACGAGGAAGCGTTTGAGCCTCGAGTCGATCCCTCTGAGGCTGGCAAAGAAACTCTTAGTCTTCCCCGGCTGAGCGGCGACCTCCTTCTCCCTGATGAACAGGATGACGACAAGCACTGAGAGCGCAGCCGGAATCGCTGAGATTATGAAAAGCATCTTCATGTCGTCGGTCTGGGTGCTCCCGAGGAAGAACATCAGGAGGAATATCGCGATGGACGTCCCGATGATCGCGCCGGCTGAGTCCAGCGCCCTGTGGAGGCCGAACGCCGCCCCGCGCCTTTCCGGCGGGACGGAGTCGGCGATGAGCGCGTCCCTCGGCGCGGTCCTTATCCCTTTCCCGGCCCTGTCGACCAGCCTTATCCCGAGCATGTCGACCCATGTAGTGGCCAACGCCATGAGCGGCCTGACTACCGCCGCCGGGGCATATCCGAGGGCGATGAACGGCTTGCGCGACCTGACCTTGTCGGAGTACCAGCCCATCACGACCTTGAGCAGGTTGCCCAGGCTGTCCGCCGCGCCCATTATGAGCCCGACGATGTCAGGCGACGCCGTGAGCACGACCGTGAGATAGATCGGGATTATCGGGTTGACCATCTCGCTGCTGACGTCGGCGAGCAGGCTGACGATGCCCAGCAGTATAACGTTCCTTCCGAGCCCGCGGATGCTGACGCCGAATCGACTCTTCTCGGTCAACGGGCCAGTGAGGATTAGTGCGGATAAATAATTGGTGGAGCGCCGACAAGAGTATATCAATCGCAGAGGTGATAACCCCGATGCATCCGTGGACAGCGCAGGTCTTCACCCGTGCGACACGGATTCGCCGAGGGGCATCCGAGGTCGGGAGATGGATAACGTAGGTTTGCTAGTCATTGTGTTGGCGGTGGCCTGCGTAGTCATAACTTTCTACCTCAGAAAAGAGCTTGACAGGCATGGCTTCAGCATGTGGGTCTTCGCCGGGGTCCCCATGTTCGCCATTTCGATAATCGCGTTCGTCCTCTGGCAGGAGTCGCCTTCGGACTTCTATGAGAACCTGTTCTTCTCGCTAGCGGCTCTTGCAATGGCGACCGAATTCATAGGAACTTACATCGCAGTCAGCAAGGGGAGGAGGTAGGCTTGTACGAATTTCAGCTGATTGCGATCTTTGCGTTCGCCGTCGCGACGACGGCATTACTGCTCTTCTACGCCGGCACACAGAAGAAAAGATTCCCCTGGATCCTCTTCTCGTCCGCCTTCGTCCCGTTCGCGGTAGCGGCCGTGTACCTGCTCTCCAGCCCCGTGGCGCTCTGGGTCGAGAGGACGCAGGAGCTCGGCATGCCGTATCTCATCGTCGTCGAATTAATCTGGATAATCGCGATGGTTTTGCTTGCGAAATCGGACAACGAGGAGCAGCTCGAGAGGCAGTTCGAGAGGATATCAGCCCTGAACGACATCGCCAGGTCGTATTTGGCTGCCAGCGACCTGGAATCAGCCGCGAGCCTCTCCCTGGAGAGGATCGCCAAGACATTCGACGCCGAGGGGGGGTCGATCTTCACCCTCGACAGGACGCAGAAGACCATCTTCACGATAGCAAGCTACGGCGAGATACCTCCGGCGCAGGAGCTGTTCACGGAGATGCTCTCGGAGATGTACTCCTCGGACGACCGGGTGTCGAAGGACCTCAACCACACGGGGAACGGCACCCGCAGGCTGATGGTGGACCTTTTCAAGGAGACGTTCCTCAAGGCGGGCATCAAGTCCGCGGTCGGGGCGCCGATAAGGGTCGAAGGGCAGACAGTCGGCATGATGATGCTGTTCTCCAGGAGGGACATCCCCCTCACGAAGGAAGGGAGGGATTTCCTCGACCTCACGGCATTCGAGCTGGGGCTCTGGATGGCGCAGATGAAGGACGTCGCCGGGATGAAGAGCATGTCGGAGTTCCAGGAGGGGTTGCTGAGCGTCTCGATCGACCTGCATGGGGAGCTCGTCCCGGAGAAGATCACGAAATCGATCGTGGAGGAGCTGGCGCGCCTCATCCCCTGCAGGGACATCTGGATCTACCTCATCAACCCCGTGAAGAAGACGATGTGGGCCGCGCAGGCGATCGGGAAGGACGCGGATGCAATAATGACCGACGGCGAGTTCCCGCTGTCCGAGGCCGGACTTGCGGGGGAGATCCTCAAGGGTGGGAAGTCGGAGATCATCCCCGACGCCATAGCCGACGGCAGGGGGAAGCACATCGACGGCACCGGGGTGGAATCCTCGGCGATGCTGATCATCCCGCTGATCGCGAAGGGGGAGGCCATCGGCGTCATCGAGCTGAGCCGGGACCTGCCCGCCACGTTCGCGAGGCGCGATCTCGAGATCGGCACGCTCTTCGCGCAGCAGGCATCAATCGCGATTCAGAACGCCAAGCTCCTCGACGACATGGAGAAGGAGAAGGACAAGTCGAAGCTGTACCTCGACCTGCTGACGCACGACATCGCGAACCTTAACACGCCGCTCTACTCCTACTTCGACATGATGATCAAGGACGAGAAGCTGGACGCGCATTCGAAGGAGATCATGAAGAAGTCCTACGCCCAGGTGGAGAAGATCAGCTTGCTCCTATCGAGGGTGAGGAAGCTCTCGAAGGCGGAGTTCGAGGAGATGGAGGAGCAGAAGTCCTGCAACCCCTCGGAGATACTGCAGCAGTCGGTCCACGAGCTCAGGCGGGCGTTCCCGCACAGGAAGATCGACGTGCTGATAAACGATTTGGAGGGGAAGGTTCTCGTGGCGGCGGGGGAGATGCTGGACGAGGTGTTCTTCAACATACTGCACAACTCGGTGAAATACTCGCCGAAGGACGTCCAGATCGACATAACCCTGGAGGAGATGGAGCTCCAGGGGAAGTGGTACTGCGCGGTACGGTTCTGCGACTCCGGGTCGGGGATACCGGACGACATGAAGGCGCAGGTGTTCGACAAGCCGAAGGCGGCCGCGGCCAGCTTCGCGAGGGGGTTCGGGATCGGGCTCACCACCTGCAAGAAGCTGGTGGAGAACTACGGCGGGAACATCTGGGTGGAGGACCGCGTCAAAGGGGACCGCAAGAAGGGGGCTTGCTTCGTCGTGACGCTGCCGCTGATACGGGAGAAGCCTACGGTGCAACAGAGGAAGCTGAAGTAGACCCGACCGTTCGCATTAAAAATGATCTTTGAAGAGCTATTGCTAAAAATTGAATCTCGCATCGGATCGATCCGACGAATCTACATGTGCATGCCGCCGTTCACTCCGATGACCTGCCCGATCATGTAGGAGGAATCACCGGAGGCCAGGAACACCGCGACGTTGGCGACCTCTTGAGGTTCACCGAACCTCCTCAGCGGGATGGTCTTCAGTATCTTCTCCTTGACTTCCTCAGGGATTCGCTCGACCATCGCGGTCTTGCAGAAGCCGGGTGCTATGGCGTTCACCAGTATCCCGTCCCTAGCCAACTCCCTCGCGAAGGTCTTCGTCAGCCCGATCACGCCGGCTTTCGACGCGGAGTAGCTGGATTGCCCTATGTTCCCCATCTCGCCGACTACGGAGGCGATGTTGATGATCCTCCCTGCGTGCTGCTTCTTCATCACTGGGAGGACCGCCTTCGTGCAGTTGAGGACGCCTGTCAAGTTGGTGCTGATCGTCCTCGTCCAGTCTTCGATGTCGAGGTTGGTCAGAAGCGCGTCCTTCGTGATCCCCGCGTTGTTGACGAGGATGTCCACCCCGCCTAACTCTTTCACCGCGTGGGCCACAAGGCGCTCGGCGTCCTGGTACAATCCTACGTCCGCCATGCAGAACGACGCCTTCCTGCCCAGGGCGGCGATCTCCTTGACCACTTGCAGCGCCTCGTCTTCGGCGATGTTGCAGTTCACGACGACGTCTGCTCCCTGCCTCGCGAATTCCAGTGCGATCGTCCTACCGATCCCTCTGGAACTCCCCGTCACGATCGCCCTCATTCCAGAAAGTCGCCCTGTCGTCATCGCGTGCCGATGAGTGAATTGGGCATATATTGTTTTTCTCAGAACGAGCGCTTCTCGAACTCATCGAGCGCCGAGGGGACAGTTTTAGATATCCCGGGAGTTCTCCCCCGAATCGGTCATGAACAACAGAGTCTGCATGGTGGTCTATTCCTACTATCCGCGCGACCCCCGCGTCAGGAAGGAGGCGACGGCCCTAGCTAGGAACGGGTACGACGTCACGGTCATCTGCCTGAGGAACGCCGGCGAGGCAAAGGAGGAGACGGTCGGCGGCGTCAAGGTGAGGCGGCTGCCCTTCAGGACGGAGAGGAGCGGGGGGAAGCTCAGGTACGCCTACCAGTACATCATGTTCTTCGCGATGGCCGCTTGCGCCGTCAGCACCGCGCACATCAGGAGGAGGTTCGGCGTCGTCCACGCGCATTCCCTCCCGGACTTCATCGTCTTCACGGCTGCGTTCCCGAAGCTCACCGGCGCGAAGGTCGTCCTGGACCTGCACGAGGCGATGCCGGAGATCTACCTGAGCAAGATGGGGGCGAAGAACAGCGCCGGCCCGCTCTTCAGGCTGATGGTGGCGCAGGAGAAGATCAGCATGGCGTTCGCGGACCGCGTCATCACCGTTTCGGATTTGATCGGGGACATCTTCGTCGAGAGGGGGCTTCCGAGGGAGAAGCTGACGATCATCTGGAACACGCCAGACTACGAGAAGCCGATGCCGCCGGTGTCCGGCGGCGGGAAAAGGCTTGTGTACGCCGGCAGCATGAACGAATTCCAGGACTTCGACACTGTGATAGACGGGCTCGCGGAGCTGAAAGACGTCGAGCTGGACATCTTCGGGGAGGGGACGCAGGCGGAGCCGCTCGGGCGCAAGATTGCCGAGAAGGGGCTCAAGAACGTGCACCTGAAGGGCTGGGTCGACCCAGACAAGCTGAAGGGGATGCTTTCGACTTATGCCGGGGCGATCCTCCCGTCCGGCGGCAGCGACGTGGCTAGGATAGCGCTAGGCAACAAGGTCCTGGAGTACTCACTGCTAGGCCTGCCGGTGCTGGCCACCGACCACCCGGGGATCAGGGCGGTGTTCGACGATTCCTGCTTCTTCTTCTATAAGGTGGGGGATCCCGCTGACTTCGTCAGGGGGGCGAGATCGCTGCTTTCCGACGACGCGTGCGCGAGGCGGAAGGTCCTGACATCGCAGGAAGTAATCGATAAGAAGGGGCTGACCTGGAGCCGCGTAGAGGGGAGGCTGGTCGGGATGTACAGGGATCTCGGCAGGAACTGAGGTGTCTGCTTTTCGGAAAAGACGGGATGTCGAAGGATAGGAGGTAAAGGGGGACGATTGCGGGTCGCCCCAGCGAGCACTTGGCTCTCCTTTGCCCGAACTCGAGCTAGGATTGGTCGATATTTATACCATCGCACCGGGCTCCTCGATCGATCCGTCGAGCGACCGGATCTGAACTCCGACCCTAGACCCTTTCTCCATGCTTTCATGAACTACGAGGTTCGTAGGTTGAATCCCTTACGACCGCGAAGAGAATACTACTTCTTTTTTCCTTTCTCAGTACTTTCGATCTCGTTCTCTCTGGAATCGGGAGATTCTTTATCTGTTTCATCCTCGAATTCGGCTCCACAATGAGGGCAATATGTGTCCTCAAGAGGACATGTGGCCCCGCACGTCGGGCAGAGCGATTCTATCTTCTCGCTCGTTTCCTTTTCGATCTCTTCCTCGATCTCGAGGGCGGCGTTTTCTTCGGTCTCTGGCTCACTCGGCTCTTCCTCCGGCTCATCCTCAGGAGCGTCGGATGTCGGTGCCTCTTCCCTCTCAGGTTCGGGCTCCGGAGGTGCTGTCCCCGTTGCTGGATAATGAGATTCCTGAGGCTCCTTGCCGAGAAGCCACAATATGATGGATAGGGCGACTATCGGGATGATCGGCCCGAAGAGCAGGAAGTCGATTACGAATGTCCCCGTCCCCTTGGTTCCTATCAATGCGCCGATGATCGAAGGGACGAGCGCAACGGCTATCAGCATTCCAATGAGAGGCATGGTCTTTTTCATCTGAGATCCCGTCCCGTGAAGAGAATCAATAGATAAGTCTTTTTCCGCGTCATAATCAGGCCATAGTTAGCGGATTCTCAGCGGATTTCGCCTTTTTGATAATCAAATCATAGCGCCGTAGGAGCAAGCTTTAAGGTGTCCTCCCCGATAGCATGGGCTCCACAGGCTAAGTGAGGAAAAGGCTAGCATTCGACTAGAAGGGATACGATTTGAAGACGAGATTGCAGAAGGAGGACGCTCCCGCGCCGAGCAAGGTCATGGGGGCGGTCGACGAGGTTACGCAGGAGATAACGATCAGGGAGGCGAAGCTCTCTGTCGTGATTCCGGCCTTCAACGAGGCGAGTACGATCGCCGACGTCGTCAAGGGGGCGGCCAAGTACGCCGACGAGGTCATCGTCGTGGACGATGGCAGTTCTGATAACACTTCTTTCGTTGCGAAGGCCGCGGGCGCCAAGGTGATACGCCTCCCGACGAACAGCGGGAAGGGTTTCGCGCTCTCGATGGGGCTTTCGACGGCCGCGCTCGACGGGGCGGACCTGATAGTCTGCCTTGACGGGGACGGGCAGCACAACCCGGAG
>Ga0315276_10000459_pt1 | contig 35463 bp, 25 predicted proteins | sample YL17G05_0_MG_FD_204542 | JGI IMG/M metagenome (GOLD analysis project Ga0315276, IMG submission 204542) | Sediment microbial communities from Yellowstone Lake, YNP, Wyoming, USA - YL17G05_0 | ecosystem: Environmental > Aquatic > Freshwater > Lake > Sediment | place: USA: Wyoming | collected...
GCGAAGGCAGGACGAGTGTTGATCAATGGACCCCGCTCAAGCGGCGGCAGCGCTGTCTTCGGCGGCGAGGCTTGACGGGGCGCCACGGGGTGCTGTGCGGTTGCGGATGCAACCACGGTTGAAGGACAAACAACGTGCCTGAGGGGCCCAGGCGGCGTTGCGGCGGCGGAGGCGGCATGCAGACAGGGTTGCAGGATTCGGGTGGGGCGGGAAACCAGGCCTCGGACCAGGGCACGGAGTTGACGCGGCGGGCGGAGGCACCAGCGCCGGGGCTGGCGTACACGCGGGCGTTCACGCAGGCCGGCCGCGATCCGTTCGACGAGGTCGAATGGGAGCGGCGCGACGCGGTCATCGCCAACGAGCGGGGCGAGACCGTCTTCGAGCAGCGCGGCGTCGAGTTTCCGACGTGCTGGTCGCAGCAGGCGACGAACATCGTGGTGTCGAAGTACTTCCGCGGCACCACCGGCGCGACCGAGCGCGAGTGGAGCGTCCGGCAGTTGATCGGCCGCGTGGTAGACACCATCGCCGGCTGGGCCCGCGAGCAGCATTACTTCGCCTCGGACGGTGACGTGCAGGCGTTTCGCGACGACCTGACGCACCTGCTGCTGTTCCAGAAGGGCTCGTTCAACAGCCCGGTCTGGTTCAACTGCGGCATCGAGCCGCACCCGCAGCTGTCCGCCTGCTTCATCAACTCGGTCGAGGACACGCTGGATTCGATCCTCACGCTGGCCAAGACCGAAGGCATGCTGTTCAAGTTCGGGTCCGGCACAGGGACCAATCTCTCGTCCCTGCGCTCGTCGCGCGAGAACCTCGCGGGCGGCGGGACAGCGTCGGGCCCGGTGTCCTTCATGAAGGGCTACGACGCGTTCGCCGGCGTCATCAAGTCGGGGGGCAAGACGCGCCGCGCGGCGAAAATGGTCATCCTCAACGCCGAGCACCCGGACCTGGTCGACTTCATCAACTGCAAGGTGGACGAGGAGAAGAAGGCCTGGGCGCTGATCGACGCCGGCTACGACGGCTCGTTCACGGGCACGGCGTACGGCTCGGTGTTCTTCCAGAATTCGAACAACAGCGTCCGCGCGACCGACGACTTCATGCGCGCGGTGCTGGACGACGGCGAGTGGCACACCCGGTCGGTGAAGGACCACTCGAAGGTGATGGACACCTACAAGGCCCGCGACCTGATGGGCATGATCGCCGAGGCGACGCACCTGTGCGGCGATCCGGGCATGCAGTTCGACACGACGGTCAACGAGTGGCACACGTGCCCCAACACGGATCGCATCAACGCGTCCAACCCGTGTTCGGAGTACATGTTCCTCAACGACTCGGCGTGCAACCTGGCGTCGATCAACCTGCTGAAGTTCGTCGACCACCGCGGCGAGTTCGACGTCGAGCCGTTCAAGGCGGCCGTGCGCACGTTCATCACGGCGCAGGAGATTATCGTCGGCAACGCGAGCTATCCCACCAAGGCGATCGAGCGCAACAGCGTCGACTACCGCCCGCTGGGCCTGGGCTACGCGAACCTGGGCGCGCTGCTGATGTCGCGCGGCCTGCCGTACGACAGCGACGCCGGCCGGGCCTATTCGGCGGGCATCACCGCGCTGATGACCGGCGAGGCGTACGCGCAGTCGGCGCGCATCGCGCGCGATCACGGCGGGCCGTTCGCCGGCTACCAGAAGAACCGCGAGCCGTTCCTCCGCGTGATGCGGAAGCACCGCGACGCGCTGCGCGACGTGAATACCGCGCACGTGCCGGACGACGTCGTCGCCGGCGCCCGGCAGGCCTGGGACGACGCGGTGGAGATTGGCGAGGAGCACGGCTACCGCAATGCGCAGTCCACGGTGCTGGCGCCCACCGGCACCATCGGCTTCATGATGGACTGCGACACGACCGGCGTCGAGCCGGACATCGCGCTCATCAAGTACAAGAAGCTGGTCGGCGGCGGGGTGATGAAGATCATCAACCAGACGGTGCCGGCCGCCCTGTCGAAGCTCGGCTACACCGCCGCCCAGACCAAGGCCATCGTCGACCACGTCGACCGGCAGGAGACGATTGAAGGCGCGCCGTACCTGAAGGAGAAGGATCTGCCGGTGTTCGACTGCGCGTTCAAGCCCGCCAAGGGACAGCGGTCGATCCACTACATGGGCCACCTCAAGATGATGGGCGCCGTGCAGCCGTTTATCTCGGGCGCGATCTCGAAGACCGTCAACGTGCCCAAGGACGCCACGCCGGCCGAGATCCAGCAGGCGTACATCGAGTCGTGGCGCCTCGGCGTCAAGGCGATCTCGATCTACCGCGACGGCAGCAAGCGGACGCAGCCGCTCAATACCTCGAAGGATGCCAAGGCGAAGGCGGCCGCCGCCGCGCCGCAGGTGGTGACCAAGGTCGTGTCCCAGCCCAGTCGGCGGAAGCTGTCCGAGGAGCGCCAGGCCATCACGCACAAGTTCGATATCCAGGGCCACGAAGGGTACATCACCGTCGGCCTCTACCAGGACGGGATGCCGGGTGAGCTCTTCCTGGTCATGGCGAAGGAAGGCTCCACCATCTCCGGCTTCGCCGACGCGTTCGCGCAGGCCATCTCTTACGCCCTGCAGTACGGCGTGCCGCTGCACGTGCTGGTGGACAAGTTCAGCCACATGCGGTTCGAGCCGTCGGGCATGACGAAGAACCCGCAGGTGCGCTTCGCGAAGTCGATCGTGGACTACGTGTTCCGGTGGCTGGCGACGAAGTTCCTCTCGGCCGAGGCGCAGTACCGCGCCGGCGTCAACGCGCCGGAGCCGGTCGCGGATCGCGCGCACGAGGCCGAGCAGCTCAAGCTGGCGGTGGTGGCCACGGCGATGGACTCGGCGAACGGGCAGTTTGGGGCGCTCTCGGAGCACGCCACGCTGCAGAACCAGGAAGACGCGCCGTCCTGCAACATGTGCGGCTCGATCATGGTGCGCAGCGGCAGCTGCTACAAGTGCGCCAACTGCGGCAGCACGAGCGGGTGCGCATAGGGAAGAAGAAGTAGTCAGTAGTCAGAAGACAGAAGACTCACGCTGACGGGGGAGGCGACCGGCGCCTCCCCCGTCGTCTTGTACGAGTGAGCGCCGGCCGACGCCAGTCACTGCGCAAACCGCTCGACACGGCGGACACACGCATCTTCAGGGAACGGTCGGCGGCAGCGCTGGGTCCCCAACCCAGCGCGGACTTCGGCCCTTGCGACGCGTGTGTCGTGCGATCGTGATCGCCGTGCTCGTATGGTTTGCTCCGTGACCGGCGTCCGCCCGCGCAACCCATTGCCGAGTCCCGAGTCCCGATTCCCGAGGTATCATTCCCCCATGGATCTCCAGCTTGCCGACAAGGTTGCCATCGTCACCGGATCCAGCCGCGGGCTCGGGCTGGCCGGCGCGACCGCGCTGGCCACGGAAGGCTGCCGCGTGACGCTGTGCGCGCGGGGGGGCGAACGCCTCGAAGCGGCGGCTCGCGAGGTGCGCGCCATCTGCGGCGACCCGGCGCGCGTGTTCACGGTGGCCGCGGATCTCGCGACGGCCGAGGGCATCGAGTCCGTCGTGTCGAGGACGGCCGCGCACTTCGGCGGGATCGACATCCTCGTCAACAACATCGGCCTGGCGCGCGGGGCGGACCTGCTCGAGACGACCGACGCGGACTGGCAGGAAGCGTTCGATCAGACGCTCTACCCGGCTATCCGCGCGTCGCGCGCGGCGGTGCCGCACATGCGGAAGCGCGGCGGCGGCGTCATCATCATGATCGCGTCCATCTTCGGCCGAGAGACCGGCGGACGCATGACCTACAACGCGGTCAAGGCCGCCGAGATCAGCCTGGCCAAGTCACTGGCGCAGCAGCTGGCCCGCGACAACATTCGAGTCAACAGCGTCGCGCCGGGATCGATTCTCTTCCCGGGCGGGTCGTGGTGGGGGCGTCAGCAGGCCGACCCGGCGGGCATCGCCGCCTTCGTGCAGCGCGAAATACCGTTCGGCCGCTTCGGCTCGGCCGAGGAAGTCGGGAACGTCGTCGCCTTCCTGGCGTCTCCCAAGGCCAGCTGGATTGCCGGCGCCAGCATCGTCGTGGACGGGTGCCAGAGCCGGTCGCTGTTCTGACGCGGCGGTTACTCTATTTCTTCGCCTTTCGCCTCTTGATCGGTACGAGGCTGGCTGGTACGATGCGCCCATGCCCACCCCTCCTCAGCTGACCCGGGGCGACCAACGCCGCAACAACGCCCTCGACCTGGCGCTGCGCGAGGTGGTGCCCGGCCAGGGGCCCATGGAGCGCCCGGACCAGCCGGACGGCTTCATCACCGCCATCCGCCGCCTGGAGGCCCAGGACGCCCGCTACGAGGACTTCCCGATGGGGATCGACCCTCGCCTGCGGGCGGCCCTCGCGCGCCGCGGCATCGACCGCCTCTACACGCACCAGGCCCGGGCTATCGAGCATGCCCTGGCGGGCCGGAATGTCGTGGTGACGACCCCGACGGCGTCGGGGAAGACGCTCTGCTACAACCTCCCGGTGATGAACGGGATCCTCGCCGACCCGTCGTCGCGGGCGCTCTACCTGTTCCCGACCAAGGCGCTGGCACAGGACCAGCTGGCGGAACTCGATCGCCTGTCCCAGGAGATCAGCCGCGCGGCGGACCTGGAGGTGGGCGTCTTCACCTACGATGGCGACACGCCCCAGGATGCGCGCCGCGCGATCCGCGGCCGGGCGCACGTCGTGCTGACCAATCCGGACATGCTGCACGCGGGCGTCCTGCCGCACCACCCGAAATGGGCCAAGCTCTTCGAGAACCTCCGCTACATCGTCATCGACGAACTGCACGCGTACCGCGGCGTGTTCGGGAGCCACCTGGCGAACGTGCTCCGCCGGCTGCGGCGCGTCTGCCAGCACTACGGGTCGTCGCCGACGTTCATCTGCTCGTCCGCCACCATTGCCAATCCGGTGGACCTGGCCGAGCGGCTGACCGAGCAGTCGTTCAATCTGGTTGACGAGAGCGGCGCGCCGCGTGGCGAGAAGTGGCTGCTCTTCGTGAACCCGCCGATCGTGAACCGGCAGCTCGGCATCCGGAAGTCGTACATCTCGCAGACGCGCAGCGTGGCCCTGGAGTTCCTGAACAAGGGCCTGCAGGTGATCGTGTTCGCGCAGAGCCGGCTGTCGACCGAGATCCTCACGCGTTACCTGAAGGACGCGCACGAAGGCGAGCCCGGCGCGTCCGACGTGATTCGCGGCTACCGCGGCGGCTACCTGCCGCACCGGCGGCGCGAGATCGAAAAGGGGCTGCGCGACGGGACCGTGCGGGGCGTCGTCTCGACCAACGCGCTCGAACTCGGGATCGACATCGGCGCCCTCGATGTGGCGGTGCTCGCGGGGTATCCAGGCACGATTGCGTCGACGTGGCAACGGGCGGGCCGCGCGGGCCGGCGTGCGAGCCGGTCGGCAGCCGTGATGGTGGCCAGCAGCGCGCCGCTCGATCAGTTCGTCGTGCGCAACCCGTCGTACTTCTTCGATGCGTCGCCCGAGCACGCGCTGGTCAACCCGGACAACCTGCAGATCCTCGTGGACCACGTGAAGTGCGCGGCGTTCGAGTTGCCGTTCACCACCACCGAGGCCTTCGGCCGCGAGAACCTCCAGGACGTGCTGGGGGTGCTGTCGGAGGAGGGGTTCGTGCATCTCAGCCGGCCGGCGGGCGGCGACGAGACGACGGGCCACTGGCACTGGACGAACGAGTCGTATCCGGCCGACGCGATCTCGCTGCGCACGATCTCGTCCGACAACTTCGTCGTCGTGGACAAGACCGACACGACGCGCGTCATCGGCGAGACCGACTTCAACAGCGCCCTCGAGATCCTCCATCCGAAGGCCATCTACATCGTGGAGGGCCGCCTCTTCCAGGTCGAGGAGCTCGACTTCGACGGGCGCAAGGCGTACGTCCGCCACATCGACTGCGACTACTACACCGACGCCATCACGAACAGCCGCGTGACCGTCCTGGACACCGTTGCCGAAGTGGGGGAGCGGCCGCTGGCGCTGCCGGCCCACGGGGACGTCCACGTGGTGTCGCGCGTGGTCGGCTTCAAGAAGATCAAGTTCTACACCAACGAGAACGTGGGATCGGGCGAGCTGGATCTGCCCGAGCGCCAGATGCACACCACGTCGTACTGGCTGACGATTCCGCGCGAGTTGATGACGGCGCTGCCCTTCGCGAGCGACGACCGCCGGGACGGCGTCGTCGGCCTGTCGTACGCGATGCGGCAGATCGCGCAACTGCTGCTGATGTGCGACGCGCACGACATCGGCGTGTCGATCGGGCCGGCCGCGGAACTGACCGGGACCCAGACGCCCACGCCGGCCGCCGTGCCCGCCTCCACGTGGGGCGCGTCCGTGCAGGACGGCGACGAGCCGCGCGTGTTCATCTACGACAACTACCCGGGCGGCATCGGTTTCAGCGAGCCGCTGTTCCGCATGCACGCCGACCTGCTGGCGCGCACACGCGAACTGATCGCCGCGTGCCCGTGCGAGTCGGGCTGCCCGTCGTGCGTCGGTCCACTGGGTGACGTCGGCGCCAGGGCCAAGGCGGTGGCGCTGGAGATTCTGTCCAGGTTGTAGGCTCAATGCCGCTCGACTCGAACCGCCTCACGTCGCGCCTGCGGGAGATCCTGCGGCACCATCCGGCGCCGGCCGGCGTCAGCGACGAGGCGCGGCCGCTGAGCGACGCGGGCGCCACCGGCGCCGAGCCGACCGACGTGGTCGCCTCCGATGACGCCGCGTCGGATACGGCCGCTCCCGTGCGCGAACTGCGCTACGTGCCCGACGACGATGTCATATCGGGCGCTGATGTCGCCAGCGGATGTGTGCAACTGGAGCGCCAGTACGACCCCGTCCTTACGCACGGCCCGCACGCGGTCTCGCGCTACGCGGAGACCCTGACGCGGTGTCTGTCTGCGCTGGCCGTACTGGCCGCTGACCCCGGCGCGGCCGTGACGTCACGCGCGCCGCGTGCCCAGCGGCTGCAGTGGGGAAGCGACGCCCGGTTCCCGCGAGACGACCGGCGGCGAGTCGGCGCGCCCACGGCAGGCCCGCTGCTGTTCTTCGACCTCGAGACCACCGGCCTGAGCGGCGGCGCCGGGACGCTCGCGTTCCTGGTGGGCTGCGGGTACTTCGAGGCCGACGGCTTTCACACCCTGCAGTACTTTCTCAGCGGGTACGAAGCCGAGCACGAACTGCTGCAGCATCTCACGGCGCTGGTGTCGCGGTTCAGCGGTCTGGTCACCTTCAACGGCCGCACGTTCGACGTGCCGCTCATCGAGACGCGCTATCTGTTCCACCGACTCGAGTCCCCGTTCGCGAGCCTGCCGCACTTCGACATGCTGCAGCCGGCGCGCAGGCTCTGGCGGCGGCGTGGTGGGGCGACCCGGGCACACCGCCAGCGCTGGTCTGGCGGTTCGGCCGGGGATGCCGCCAGTTGCTCGCTCGGGGCGCTCGAGGAAGCCATTCTCGGCGTGCAGCGGTTCGATGACGTGCCGGGTTTCGAGATCCCGGGGCGCTACTTCAACTACCTGCGGACCGGCGATCTGGAGCCGCTCCAGGGCGTCTTCGAGCACAACCGGCTCGACCTGCTGTCGCTGGCGGCCCTGACGGCGCTGGCGGCCCAGATGGCTGACGAAGGGCCGGGCGGCGTGCCGTCGCCGCACGAGGCGCTGGCGATGGGGCAGATCTACGAGCGGCTCGGGCGGCTGGAGGAAGCCGACGCGTGCTTCGCGCGCGCGTCGGGCATGGGTGTCGTGCCGTGGGAGGCTGACGCCGTCGATCCCGTCATCCGCGCCGACGCGCTGCGTGCGCTCGCGCTGCACCGCCGGCGCCAGCATCGCCACGACGACGCCGCGGCCGCCTGGCGTACGCTCCTGGAAAGCGGCGCGGCGCCGGACTACCAGCAGGAAGCCCGCCGCGCGCTGGCCATCCACCACGAGCACCGCGCGCGCGATTTCGGCGCCGCCCGACACTTCGCCGCGCACGCCCTGGAGTCGGAGCGCGATCCGGCCGAGGCCGACGCCCTGCGCCACCGGCTCGCGCGGCTCGATCGCAAGCTCGGGCGGCAGTCACCCGACGACACGTTGTAGGGAGAAGAATGCGAACCGGGGCGACGCTAGGCTGACGCCTCTTTGGGCTTCTTCGACTTGGCGGCTGCGGCCTGCTTCCGCGCCTCGGACGTCTGGGCGCCGAATTTCTTCGTGAAGCGCTCCACGCGGCCCTCGGTGTCGAGAATTTTCTGTCGGCCCGTGTAGAACGGGTGGCAGGCCGAGCAGATCTCGAGGTGCAGTTCCTGCTTCGTCGAATGGGTCTTCCAGGCCGCCCCGCACGCGCAGCGCGCGTCGACCTCAAAGTACTTCGGGTGGATGCCTTCCTGCATGACGAGCTCCTTCCGCGGTTCCGGAACTTCCAAGTATAGCAAGACAGGCCTCAAATCCACAAATCCACGAAGCCTGGCCTGTCTCGCCGTAGCCGCCCGCCTTCGCCATGCGGCCAGTCGGCAGGCTACGGCGGGGCAGGCCCGGCCGATCGAGCCGTCTGCCCGAGCGGCGAAGGCGGACTACGGAATCACCGTCGTCCGGTCCCACCGGTGCCGGCGCATGGCCGCCAGCAGGCCCGCAGGGAACGGCCGGCCGTCGCTGACCGCCAGATTACGCTCGACGTGCCGCTCGGTTCGCATACCCGGAATGACCGTGCACACGGCCGGATGGTGCAGGATGAACCGCAGCGCCAGTTCCGGAAGGTCCATGCCCGCGGGCACATCGTCCTGCATGCGCGCCACCCGATCCAGCGTGGCCCGCAGGTTCTCGGGCGTGAAGTAGAGGTTGCGCCAGTCCTCGGGCGGCCAGGTGTCGTCCACCGTCATCGTACCCGTGAGGCTGCCTTCGTCGAACGGCACGCGTGCGATCACGGCGACCCCCAGCTCCTGACAGATGGGGAACAGTTCGTCCTCCGGGGCCTGATCGAAGATGTTGTAGACGACCTGCACCGCGTCGATCAGGCCCGTTTGCAACGCCCGGATGGCGTTGGCCGGCTCCCAGCGGTTGATGCTGATGCCGACGCCGCGGATGAGGCCCTCGGATTTCAGGTCGGCCACGGCGCGCTGCCAGCGGTCGTCTTCGGCCCACGCGTCGGTCCAGACGTGGAATTGCTGGAGGTCGATGCACGGGACGCCGAGGTTCTTGAGACTGCGCTCGGTGCACCAGCGGATGTAATCGGCGGGGAAGACGTCCTCGAGCGGGTAGTTCGCTCTTGCGGGCCACTTCCCGTTCTTCGGCGGCACCTTGGTGGCGATGAACGGTTTCGCGCGCGTCCAGTCCGCGAGCGCGTCCCGAATCAGCTTCTCGCTGTGGCCGTTTCCGTACGCGCGCGCCGTGTCGAGGAAGTTGCAGCCCAGCTCGAGGCCGCGGCGCAGGGCGGCGCGGGAGGCCTCGTCGTTCGACCCGCTCCATCCGCCCATGCCCCAGGTGCCGAATCCCACGTCGGCCACCTGGTCGCCCATCCGTCCAAATGCGCGATATCGCATTTCCGAATCCCGAATCCCGAATCCCGAGCGTTACCGATTCATCGCGTTGAGGAACTCGGCATTGGTCTTGGTCTTCGACATCTTGCCGAGGAGCAGTTCCATCGCGTCCACCGGCGAGAGCGGGTCGAGCACCTTGCGCAGGACCCACACCTTGCTGAGGACGTCCTTCTCGATCAGCAGTTCTTCCTTCCGGGTGCCGCTCTTCTGGATGTCGATCGAGGGGAACACGCGGCGGTCGGTGAGCTTCCGGTCGAGGTGAATCTCCATGTTGCCGGTGCCCTTGAACTCCTCGAAGATGACCTCGTCCATGCGCGAGCCGGTGTCGACCAGCGCCGTCGCGACAATGGTGAGCGATCCCGCGCCTTCGATCTTCCGCGCCGCGCCGAAGAACCGCTTCGGCTTCTGCAGGGCGTTGCTGTCCACGCCTCCCGACAGGATGCGGCCCGACGCCGGCACCACAGTGTTGTAGGCGCGCGCCAGGCGCGTGATCGAATCGAGCAGGATGACGACGTCGCGGCCGGTCTCGACCAGGCGCTTGGCCTTCTCGATGACCATCTCGGCCACCTGCACGTGGCGCTGCGGCGGCTCGTCGAAGGTCGACGAAATCACCTCGCCGCGCACCGAGCGCTGCATGTCGGTGACCTCCTCGGGCCGCTCGTCGATGAGCAGCACGATGAGGAACACCTCCTGGTGGTTGGCCATGATCGCGTTGGCCAGCGCCTGCAGCAGCATCGTCTTGCCGGTGCGGGGCGGCGCCACGATGAGCGCGCGCTGACCCTTCCCGACGGGGACCATCAGGTCGATGACGCGCGTGCAGAGCTCCGCGGCGGAGTGCTCGAGCTGGAACTTCTCCTGCGGATAGAGGGGTGTGAGGTTCTCGAAGAACACCCGCTCCTGCTTGCGCTCGGGCGGCTCAAAGTTGACCGCGTCCACCTTGACCAGCGCGAAATAGCGTTCGCCCTCGCGCGGCGGCCGGATCTGGCCCGACACGGTGTCGCCCGTGTGCAGGTCGAACCGGCGGATTTGCGACGGCGACACGTACACGTCGTCGGGGCCGGGCAGGTAGTTGTAGTCGGGGCCGCGCAGGAAGCCGTAGCCGTCGGGCAGCGTCTCGAGCACGCCCTCGGAAAACATCAGGCCGCTGCGCTCGCTGCGCGCCCGCAGGATCTGGAAGATCAGATCCTGCTTGCGCATGCCCGTCGCGCCGGGCAGGTCGAGCTGCTTGGCGATGGCCGTGAGGCCGGCCACGCTCTGGGCCTTGAGGCCGGCGAGGTCGAGTTGGCCGACGTCTACCGTGTCGGCGGTGTCCACTGGTTCAGTTGTTGCGCTATCCATATCCACAGTTGATCAAACCCATCGCCGGACTGCGCTGACGTCATCAGCGCCTCCTGTGCGAACGCCTGTTTCAGGGCTGCCGCCGTGCGCTGGCGTTCTGCGCGCGACAGCTTGTCGGCCTTGGTGGCCACCAGCCGCAGGGGACATCCCTGAGCCGAGAACCACCGGAAAGCCTCGAGATCCGCGTCGAGTCCCGGATGGCGGGCGTCGACGAGCAACACTACGCCGGCGATGGCTGGCCGGATCCAGAGGCCACCCTCGCCGAAGAAATAGTCCTGGGCCAGTGCCGCGAAGGCGCGCCCGTCCTTGGCGCCGCGCGCGTAGCCGTAGCCGGGCAGATCCACCAGGTGGAAGGCCCGTCCGCGCTCCGGCGTGAGCCGGAAATAGTTCGCGAGCCGCGTCTTGCCAGGGGCCGCGCTCGTGCGGGCGAGCGGGCGACCGACCAGGCGGTTGATCAGCGTCGACTTGCCGACGTTCGACCGGCCCGCCATCGCCAGCTCCGGCAGCGGTGTCTGCAGCAGATCGCGAGCGCCAGCCGCGCTGGTGACGAACTCGGCGGCTTTCAGCCGCATGTGTGCCATCTCTGTTGCCCGCGCCGGCGGACGGACCATCGACGCCCGCGGCGCGGCGGGACGGCAGCCAGTCGTCAGTAGCCCGTAGCCAGTAGGTCACGCACGGCGTGCACCCGACTGACTAGCGCCTAGCCCCTCGTCCCTGATTCAATGCGTAACGCGGTCGTCGCCGGTGCGCTCGATCTTGACCGGCTGGATGACGACGTCGGACACGGGCCGGCCCGGCAACGGTTCCGCCAGCGCGAGCCGCAGCACCTCGTCCATGGTGTCGACGAGGTAGAGGCTCAGGACATCGAGCACATTGCGCGGGATGTCCGCCAGATCCTTCTCATTATCCTTCGGCAGGATGATGGTGGTGACGCCGGCCCGGTGGGCGGCCAGCACCTTTTCCTTCAGGCCGCCGATGGGCAGCACCTTGCCCCGCAGCGTGATCTCGCCCGTCATCGCCACGTCGCGGCGCACGGCCACGCCGGTCAGCACCGACACCAGCGCCGTCGCCATCGTGATGCCCGCCGACGGGCCGTCCTTGGGGATGGCGCCCTCGGGCACGTGGATGTGGACGTCGCTGCGGCGGTGGAAGTCCTTGTCGATGCCGTATTCCTCGGTCTTCGAGCGGACGAAGCTGAGGGCGGCCTGCGCGGACTCCTGCATGACGTCGCCCAGCTTGCCGGTGAGGGTGAGGCGCCCGCGGCCCGACATCAGCGTGGCCTCGGTGACGAGGATCTCGCCGCCGACTTCGGTCCACGCCAGGCCCGTCGCCAGGCCCACCTCGTTCTTCGCCTCGGCCATCGTGGGCCGGAACCTGGGCACGCCCAGGAACTGGGTGACCCTCTCGGCCGAGATCTCCTCGACGTAGGCCTTGCCCTCCGCCACGACGCGCCGCGCGACCTTGCGGCAGATGGAGCCAATCTCGCGCTCGAGGTTGCGGACGCCGGCCTCGCGCGTGTAGCGCTGGATGATCGACTGCAGGGCCTCGTCGGTGAAGGTGACGTTGGCGGGCAGCAGGCCGGTGCCTTCGAGCGATTTCAGCACGAGGAAGCGCTTGGCGATCTCGGTCTTCTCCTGCTCGGTGTACCCGGGCAGTTGCAGCACTTCCATGCGGTCGCGCAGGGCCTGCGGCACCGTGTGCACCACGTTGGCGGTGCAGATGAACATCACGTTCGACAGGTCGAACTCGACGTCGAGGTAGTGGTCGAGGAACGTGTGGTTCTGCTCCGGGTCGAGCACCTCGAGCAGCGCCGCCGACGGGTCGCCGCGGAAGTCCATCGACATCTTGTCGACTTCGTCGAGCAGGAACACCGGGTTCTGCGTGCCGGCCTTCTTCATCATCTGGATGATCTGGCCGGGGAACGCGCCGATGTAGGTGCGGCGGTGGCCGCGGATCTCGGCCTCGTCACGCACGCCGCCGAGCGAGAGGCGGACGAACTTCCGGTTCATCGCCCGGGCGACGGACTTGGCCAGCGAGGTCTTGCCCACGCCCGGAGGGCCCGCCAGCGTCAGGATGGTGGCCTTCGGCTTCTTGACCAGCGCCCGGACGGCGAGGAACTCGAGGATGCGCTCCTTGATCTTGTCCAGGCCGTAGTGGTCCTGGTTCAGGATCTCCTCGGCGCGCTTGAGGTCGCGGCTCTCCTTGGACTTCTTGTGCCAGGGCACCGCGATCAGCCAGTCGAGGTAGTTGCGCGAGACGGTGGCCTCGGCGGACATCGGCGGCATGGACTCGAGGCGCTTCAGCTCCTGGACGGCCTTTTCCTGGACGTCCTTCGGCATCCGGGCCTTCTCGATCTTCTTCTTGAGATCGTCGACCTCGTTGCCCTTCTCGTCCTTGCGGCCCAGTTCCTTCTGGATCGCCTTCATCTTCTCGTTGAGGTAGTACTCCTTCTGCGCCTTCTCCATCTGCTTCTTGACGCGCGTCTGGATGCGGCGGTCGACCTGGAGCTTGTCCACCTCGCCCTCGAGCATCGAGGCGATGCGGGTCAGGCGCTCGAGCGGCGAGATCATCTCGAGGAGGTTCTGCTTTTCCTCGACGCTCACGAGCAGGTGCGCGGCGATCGTGTCCGACAGGCGGCCGGGATCGTCCACGCGCACGGCGGCGATCATCGCGTCGTATTGGAGGTTGTTCGAGAGCTTCACGTACTGCTCGAACATCGACACGACGCGGCTCATCGCGCCTTCCACGTCGCCGGCGGCGTCGCGGTGGCGGGGCAGGACCTTGACCACGACCCGGAAGAAGCCCTTGTCTTCCTTCCACTCGATGGCGCGGCCGCGGTCGGCGCCTTCCACCAGCAGCTTGATGTTGCCGTCGGGCAGCTTCAGGCTCTGGACGACGTTGGCGACGCAGCCCATGGTGTAGATGTCGTCGGGCTGCGGGTCGTCGACCTGCGCGTCGTGCTGCGCGGCCAGGAACACGCGCTTGTCCTTGCCCAGGGCGTGCTCGAGGGCGCGGATCGACGAGGGCCGCCCGATGACGAACGGCACCATCATGTGCGGGAAGACGACCAGATCTCGCAGGGGAACGACGGGGAGCGTCTCGTAGACTTCCACTAGCCGGCTTTCTCCATGAGCATGAAGGGCTGCGCCTTGTTCTCCACCACGTCGCGGGAGATGATGCACTCCTTGACCTTCTTCTGATCCGGCAGCGTGTACATGATCTCCAGCATCAGGTCCTCGATGATCATCCGCAGGCCGCGCGCGCCGATCTTGCGGGTGATCGCGCCTTCCGCGATCGCCTCGAGCGCGTCCTCGGTGAACCGCAGCTTGACGTTCTCGTAGTCGAACAGCTTCTGGTACTGACGCGTGATCGCGTTCTTGGGTTGCGTCAGAATCTGGATGAGCGCCGGCTTGTCCAGTTCGTGCAGCGTGCCCACCACCGGGAGGCGGCCCACGAACTCGGGGATCAGGCCGTACCGGATCAGGTCCTCGGGCTCCAGCCGCTCGAGCGTGCTGCCGATGTCGCGCTTGTCGTGCGCCCGGACGTCGGCCTTGAAGCCCATCGTCTTCTTGCCGAGGCGGCGCTCGATGGTCTTCTCGAGGCCCACGAACGCGCCGCCGCAGATGAAGAGGATGTTGGTCGTGTCGACCTGGTAGAACTCCTGGTGCGGGTGCTTGCGGCCGCCCTGGGGCGGCACGTTGGCCACCGTGCCCTCGAGGATCTTGAGCAGCGCCTGCTGGACGCCCTCGCCCGACACGTCCCGGGTGATCGACGGGTTCTCGTCCTTGCGCGAGATCTTGTCGACCTCGTCGATGTAGATGATCCCGTGCTGGCACTTCTCGATGTCGCCGCCGGCCGCCTGCAGCAGCTTGAGGATGATGTTCTCGACGTCCTCGCCGACGTACCCGGCCTCGGTAAGCGTCGTCGCGTCGACGATCGCGAAGGGGACCGAGAGCACCTTGGCCAGCGTCTGGGCCAGCAGGGTCTTGCCCGTGCCCGTGGGGCCGATCAGCAGGATGTTGGCCTTGGTCAGCTCGATGTCGGCGCGCCCGCGCGACGCCTTCTGGATTTCGATCCGCTTGTAGTGGTTGTAGACCGCGACCGCCAGCTTCTTCTTCGTCCGCTCCTGGCCGATGACGTAGTCGTCGAGGGACTTCTTGATGTCCTGCGGCGTGGGCAGCGTCGAGCGCGGGGTCTTGTTCTCGTACCGGTTGTCGTCCGCGATGATGTCGTTGCAGACCTCGACGCACTCGTCGCAGATGAAGACCGTCGGGCCCGCGATGAGCTTGCGGACGTCGTTCTGATCCTTGTTGCAGAAGGAGCAGCGGAGAACTTCCGTGTCGCCGTTCTTTTTGACCATCTGGGCCTGTGCCTACGCGCGCTTGCGGATCACGTCGTCAATGATACCGTATTCCTTCGCCTGCTCGGGGCGCAGGATGAAGTCCCGCTCGGTGTCCAGCTGGATGCGCTCCATCGGCTGGCCGGTGTGGAGCGCCAGGATGGTGTTGAGGTTCTCGCGCATCCGCAGCAGCTCGCGCGCCGCGATGTCGATGTCGGTCGCCTGGCCGGTCAGCCCCTGCATGAGCGGCTGGTGGATCAGGATGCGCGAGTTGGGCAGGGAGAACCGCTTGCCCTTCGCGCCGCCCGCCAGCAGCACCGCCCCCATCGACGCCGCCTGGCCCAGGCAGTAGGTCTGCACGTCGGGCCGGATGAACTGCATCGTGTCGTAGACGGCCAGCCCCGCCGTGATCGATCCGCCCGGGCTGTTGATGTAGAGCAGGATGTCCTTCTCCGGGTCCTCGGCCTCGAGGAACAGCATCTGCGCGATCACCAGGTTCGCAATCTGATCGTCGATCGGCGTGCCGATGAAGATGATGTTGTCCTTGAGGAGCCGGGAGAAGATGTCGTACGCCCGCTCGCCCCGGTTGGTCTGCTCGACCACCATCGGGACCAGCTGCATCCGTTCGTCGCCGCGCGGTCGGGTCATGCTTGTGCCTCGCTCGCCTGGCCATCGCTCATGCTGGCGTTGGCCAGCAGCAGATCCATCGTCTTCTCGCGCCGCATGCCGCCGCGCAGCCGCGTGATGCCGTGGTCCTTCTCGAGCTGCGCCCGCACGGCACCTTCGGTGCGCTGGCCGCGCTCGGCGAACCGCGCGATCTCCTGGCCGACCTCCTCGTCGCTGACCGTCACCGGCTCGCGCTTCGCGATTTCGTCCAGCACCAGCGTCGCCTTCACCGACTCGATCGCCTGGTCGCGCTGCGCCGTCCGCAGCTGGTTCCAGTCGATGCCCGCCTTGCGCGGATCCACCTGCTGCTCGACCAGCCGCCGCGCGACGTCCTCGACGCGGCGGTCCAGCTCCGCCTCCACCAGCGCGTCGGGCACCTGGAAGGTCACCCGCGCCGCCAGCTGCTTCAGCAGGTCGCCGCGCATCTCGCGGTCCGCCTCGTGCGACGCTTCCTGCTCGAGGTCGTGGCGCACGCGCTCGCGCAGCGCCGGCAGCGAGTCGAAGCTGCCGAGATCTTTCGCGAACTCGTCGTCCAGCGCCGGGACCACCCGCTGTTTGAGGCCCTTCACCGTCACCGTGTAGTCGACCGACGTCCCGGCCAGCTCCTGCACGGCGTAGTCCGCCGGATAGGTGACCGTGAACGTCTTCACGCCGCCGGCCTCGAGGCCGACCAGGTGCTCGTCGAAGCCCGGCGGGTTGGCCTGCGCGCCCAGTTCGATCGTCACGTCGGTGTGCGACTCCGCCTTCGCCGGCGGGTCGCCGCCCAGGACCTGCCGCGTCAGATCGACGGTCGCCCAGTCGGTCGCGCCAAGCGCCCGCCCCTCGATGGGCTCGAAGCGCGCCCCGCGCTGCCGGAGCCGCTCGAGCATGCCGTCCACGTTCGCCTCGTCGACAACCACCGCTTTCTTCCCGAGCGCGATGCCGCGGTATTCGCCCGGGTCGAACGCCGGTACGCTGTCGAACGTGGCCGTGAAGGTCAGCGGCTGGCCGGCCTCGACGACCACGTCGCGCACGTCGGGGGTGTCGACCGGCGCCACGTCGCGCTCGCGCAGCGCATCCTCGAGCGCGTGCGGCACCAGGTGGTGGGCGACGTCGTGGAGGATGTCGTCCTTGTAGCGCTGCCAGACGACCTTGGTCGGCACCTTCCCGGGCCGGAACCCGGGTACGCGAGCCGAGCGGCCGACGCGGGCGGTCACCCGGTCGATCTCGGCGTTGACCACGTCACTCGGAATTTCGATGTGCAGACGCTTGCGCGTCTCGCTGACGTCGACAAACTCGGCCTTCATCTTGGTACTTATCGGCAATGTCAAGAAGATGGGTTAATCCGCCGGCGGTGAATGGGCTCGCACGGCCTGGTCGTTCACTAAACACCAGCAGGCCGACGGTGATCTGGTGCGAAAGGGGGGATTTGAACCCCCACAGCCTTTCGGCTACTGGATCCTAAGTCCAGCGCGTCTGCCAGTTCCGCCACTTTCGCGAATCGAAAGCGCCCGACCCGTGACGACTCAGCCAGCGTAGCACGCGGTTTTCCGGGGGGTCAACCGCGGCCGCCTTCGCCCCGACTCCGCTCTTCGAGCTTCGTCGAGGCTACGGCGCCCTTCGGGATCTGGGATCCGGGATCCGGATTTCGGGAGTTTGCCGGGGCTTGGGCCGCCGCCGGAGTCAGATTGCGAGGAAAATGAAGCATGTTGCGCCGGTATCCGATTTGCACTACTGTTCCGCTGTTCTCGGTCTGAACGAACCCTTGGGTTTCCTCGCGCGCCTCAGCCCCCGTGGTCGTGGAATGATGCCGGGCGCTTCATCTGCCCGGTCCGGTCCGGCGTCATCGTTGATGGGAGGAGCAATGCGGTACCGTTATCTCAAGCTCGCAGCACTACTGCTACTCGCGATCGGCTTCACGCTGGCCCCGCACCTGGCGTACGCCCAGGGCGGTGTCGCGGCCTCGCTCTCCGGCACGGTCGTCGACTCCACGGGGGCGGTCGTCCCCGGGGCTGACGTCGTCGTCAAGAACAACGCCACGGCGGCCACGCAATCCACCGTCTCAGGCGCCAATGGCCTCTTCACGATTCCGGCCCTCGATCCGGGCAGCTACACCGTGACGGTGTCCCTCCAGGGGTTCAAGACCGCCGTGTTGAACGACATCCGGCTCAACGCCGGCCAGCCCGGCAACGTCAAGGCGACCCTGCAGCTGGGCGAATTGTCCGAGACCGTCGTCGTGTCGGGCGCCACCGAGATCGTGCAGACCCAGAAGACCTCGGTGTCGGCGACGCTCACCCAGAAGCAGATCACCCAGCTGCCACTGCCCGGCCGCGGGGCGTTCGACCTGGTGACCTACATGCCCGGTGTGACCACGGCCGACGGGAGTTCCCGCGGCGCGATGGTGAACGGCCTGCCGGCCAGCACGGTCAACATCACGCTGGACGGCATGAACATTCAGGACAACTACGCGAAGACGTGGGACGGGATGTTCACCCGCGTCAGCCCGCGCCTGGACGCGGTTGAGGAAGTGACGATTTCCACGGCGGCCCAGGGCGCCGATGGGGCCGGCCAGGGCGGCGTCCAGATGAAGTTCGTCACCCGCTCGGGCACGAACAAGTACCAGGGCAGCGCCTACTACTACCTGCGGCGCGACTGGATGAACACGAACACGTGGTTCAACATCTACCGCAACGTCGACGCGGCGGGCAAGGCGCAGTCGAAGCCGGTCGTCTCGCAGTTCCAGCCTGGCGGCCGCTTCGGCGGACCGGTCAAGATCCCGGGCCTGTGGGACGGGCGCGACAAGATGTTCTTCTTCGTGAACTACGAGTGGGTGAGTTCGCCGGGCACCAACACCTCGACCCGGACCATCATGAGCCCGCTGTCCGAACAGGGCGTGTTTCAGTACGCGGGCGGCGCGGTGGATCTGATCAAGCTGGCCTCGGCGAACGGCCAGACGGCGCGGATCGATCCGACCATCGCGCGCCTCCTTGCGGACGTCCGGACCTCGACGACCAAGACGGGCACGGTCAACGCGACGACCGACCCCGCGACCCAGTCGTTCGTCTGGCAGCAGCCGACCAAGGGCAATACGAACTATCCGACGGTGCGCGTCGACTACAACCTGACGACGCGCAACCGCGTGACGTTCTCGATGACGCGGAACCACTTGATTTCCGATCCGGACACGACCAACTCGGCCCAGCGGGTGTACCCCGACTTTCCGGCGCACGGCCTGCAGGACTCGGTCCGCTACTCGGGCCAGGCGTCGTGGCGCTGGACGGTGTCGGGCAATATCGTCAACGAGTTCCGCTTCGGCAAGACCGGCGGAGCCACGGAGTTCTCGCCGGACCTGACCACGGAGATGTTCGCGGGCACTGGCTACGGGGGCCAGGGCGGGTACGGCATCAACTGGTCGGGTTTCCGCAGCATCGCCAACCCGTACGCGGCGTCGGCCAACAGCGCCCGCGAAGGGAAGACGATGGTGTTCGAAGACACGCTGAACCTGGTGAAGAACCGCCACAACATCAGCGCGGGCTTGTCGTACACCAAGGCTGACGTCTGGCTCTACAACAACACCAAGGTGCCGGTCCTGGCGCTGGGCATGGCGACCGGCGATCCGGCCGACGGGATGTTCACCACCGCGAACTTCCCCGGGGCGTCAACCACCGATATCACCAATGCGAAGGCGCTGTACTCGGTGCTGACGGGCCGGGTCACGGGGATCACCCGGAACGCGCGCATTCAGGACGACGGCACGACCTACGTGATCCTGGGCGCAAGCAACCAGGTCGGCACGCTGCCGCAGTGGGGCTCGTTCATCAACGACTCGTGGCGCTGGAAGAACAACGTCACGATCAACGCCGGGCTGCGCTACGACGTGCAGATGCCGTTCTACGCGCAGAACAACAGCTACTCGACGGCGACGATCAACGACATCTTCGGCGTGACCGGCGTCGGCACCGGCTTCGAGCCCGGCTCGACGGTGACCGGCCTCGGCAACCTGTTCATGCCGGGGACGCTGCAGGGCACGGCCACCACCTACCAGATGCTCGAGAAGGGCAAGAGCGCCTACAACACCGACTGGGGCAACTTCGCGCCCAGCATCGGGGCGGCGTGGACGGTGGGCGCCGATCAGGGCTTCCTCCGGGCGATCTTCGGGCCCAAGGGCGACTCCGTGCTGCGCGCCGCCTGGAGCAAGGCGTTCCAGCGGGGCGGCATGAGCGACTTCACGGGGGTCTATGGATCGAACCCGGGCGTCTCGATCGATGCGTCGCGCAACCAGACCAACGGCAACCTCGGGGTGCTGCCGGTGCTGCTGACGGGCGGCGATCTGAGCGCGCCGGCCATCAATCTCACCCGTACGTATCCGATGCCCGTGCCGACCGCGAGTTCGGGCGTCTTCACGTTCGACCCGAACATCAAGACGCCCAGCGCCTCGTCGTTCTCGGTGGGCTGGCAGCGCAAGCTCACGACCAACATGGCGGTCGAGGCCAAGTACGTCCACACCGGCAGCGCCAACACCTGGACCGCGGGCGGCCAGTTGCCGTTCCTGAACTACAACGAAGTCAATATCCTCGAGAACGGGTTCCTCAACGAGTTCAAGGTCGCGCAGGCGAACCTGCAGGCCAACATCGCCGCTGGCCTCAGCCCCACCTTCGCGTTCACGGGGCGGCCGGGCACGGCGCCGCTGCCCATCCTGCTCGCCTACCTCAACGGGTCGGCCGCCTCGGGCGACACGACGAAATACACGGGGTCGAACTGGACCCTCTCCACGTATCTCCAGGCGATGTATCCGTTGAACCCGAACCCTTACACGATCTCCAACTCCATCGCCGGAAACGCGACGATGCTGGCGTCGGGCATTTCGGCGGGCCGTCCGTCGAACTTCTGGAAGGTGAACCCGAACGTGGGCGGCGCCAACGTCGTCGCCAACGGGCCGGACACCAGCTACAACGGCATCCAGCTCGGGGTGAACCGCCGCTTCTCCGACGGGTTCATGTTCCAGGCGAACTACACCTACGGCAAAGGGTGGATGGACCAGTTCTACTCCTTCCACAAGCCGTACGTGACGACGGAGATGAACTACACGAACATCTTCAGCAACCAGGGCGGCAACTCCACCGGCAACGTCCGGCACACGTTCACTGGCAACTGGGTGTACGAGTTGCCTTTCGGGCGGGGCAAGCGGTGGGGCAGCGACGTCAACGGCGCGGTGGATCGCATCATCGGCGGCTGGAGCTTCCAGGGCGTGGCCCGGCTCCAGAGCGGGCGCATGCTGGACTTCGGCAACGTTCGCATGGTCGGCATGAACGCCGATGACCTCCAGAAGTCGTTCAAGATCCGTAAGGTGACCGACCCGGCGAACCAGTACCGGACGCTGGTATACATCCTCCCGCAGGACATCATCGACAACACGATCAAGGCGTACAGCGTGAGCGCCACCGGCTACAGCGCCGGCGATCCGACGGGCCGCTACTTCATGCCCGCCAACTCGCCGACGTGTATCGAAACGACCAACGGGTACGGCGAGTGCGGCCTGCGCAGCCTCATCGTCACCGGGCCCAAGGTCGTCCGCGTCGACATGAACTTCGTGAAGCAGATCAAAGTGACCGGGCCCGTCGTGCTCGAGGCCCAGCTCCAGATCTTCAACGTGTTCAACACCGTCAACTTCAACCCGGTCAACTACACCGGCGCGACCCCCGACTCGTACCAGGTCACCGGCGCGGTGGACCAGAGCCGGACGATGCAGATGGCGTTCCGGATTTCCTTCTAGGATCCGGGAAGATAGATGCGGCCCGGCTGGATGTGAATCCGGCCGGGCCGTTCGTGTGTACGGGGGGACGCGTCGCCAGCGGTCCGCCGGGCGTCAGTCTGCTCGTCGGCTTCCGAGCTTCACCCCGATCAGCATCAGCGCGCCGAAGACGAACATCGCGGCACCGGTCCAGAGGTTGACGTTGACCCCGCTCGAGACCTGGTAGATCGCCGCGTCGGAGACCAGCCCGTAGAGGGCGAGCAGCAGGCCGAGCACGGCGAAGAGCAGCCCGAGCGGAAGGCGAAGATCCAGTGTCATGGCTGCGCTCCTACCAGAAATAGATGTTGAGGCCGATGGTCAGGACGCCGACCACGAGCGCGAGGACGGCCGGGCGGCGGTACCACGGAACGCCCTCCTCGGTGATTCTCGGCGTCAGGGAGTAGACCAGGCCCTTGAGGTCGGCCGGATTGCGCGCCTTCGTCAGGAGGCTGACGAGAATGGTGACGACGAAGCACGAGCTCCACGCCCAGATGGCGCCCCAGAAATTCTGCGCCATGTCGCTGGGGTAGATGTGGAGCGTCGTCGACGCGGCGGCCGGGCCCACGCTGGTCAGGGCGTAGTGCACCGCGGCGGCGGAGGTCCCGGAGATGAGGCCCCAGAACGCGCCGTGCGCGCTGGTCCGTGCCCAGAACATCCCGAGGAGGAACGTCGCGAACAGCGGTGCGTTGATGAACGAGAAAACCAGTTGCAGCAGGTCCATGATGTTGCCGAACATCATGGCGACGTAGGCGGTGGCGATGCTGGCGAGCGTCCCGAAGACCGTGGCCAGCTTGCCCATCCGCATGTAGTCGGCGTCCTTGGCGTTGGGGCGGATATACGCCTTGTAGATGTCGTAGGTCCACACCGTGTTGAACGCGGTGACGTTGCCGGCCATGCCCGACATGAAGCTGGCCAGCAGCGCCGTCAGCCCGAGGCCGAGCAGCCCTGGCGGATAGAACTTCTGCAGCATCAGCGGCATCGCCATGTTGTAGTCGGTCTTGCCGTTGAAGACGAACGCGCCGGCGGGCAGCAGCGCGATGGCGAGCATCCCCGGCAGGATCACGATGAACGGGAAGAACATCTTGGGGATCGCCGCCAGCACCGGCGTGCGTCGCGCGGCGTTCATTGACTTGGCCGCCATCGCGCGCTGGATCACCAGGAAGTCCGTGCACCAGTAGCCGAACGACAGTACGAACCCCAGGCCCATCGCCATGCCGAACCACTCGACGCCCATGGGGTTCGCCTGCGGGGTGCCCATGTGCTGCCACGACTGCGTCCAGGCGCCCGACGCGAAGCCCGCGTCGGTGGCGACGGTGGACAGGCGGGTCTGCAGTCCCGTCCAGCCGCCGGCCGCGCCCAGGCCGATGAAGGCGAGCGGGAGGAAGCCGAAGACGATCAGGAAGAACTGCACGACCTCGTTGTAGATGGAACTGGTCAGGCCGCCCAGCAGGATGTAGACGAGCACGACGGCCGCCGAGGCGACGATGCTGACGTTGATGTCCCAGCCCAGGAGCAGCTGGAACAGCCGGCCCATGACGTACATCGAGATGCCGGACGAGAAGAGCGTCATGATCGCGAACGAAATCGCGTTCAGCGCGCGGGTTTTCTCATCGAACCGCAGCCGCAGGTATTCGGGCACCGAGTGCGCGCGGCTGCCGTAGTAGAACGGCATCATGAAGACGCCGACGAAGATCATCGCCGGGATGGCGCCCACCCAGTAGAAGTGGCTCGTCATGATCCCGTACTTGGCGCCGCTGGCCGCCATCCCGATCACTTCCTGCGCGCCCAGGTTCGCCGAGATGAACGCGAGGCCGGTGATCCATGCCGCCAGGCTCCGGCCCGACTCGAAGAAGTCGAGGCTGGTCTTCATGAACCGCTTCAGCGCCGCGCCGATGCCCAGCACGAACGCGAAGTAGACGACGAGGATGGCGTAGTCGATGCCGTGAAGGATCATACGTGGGGCATTATTCAGAAGCGGGGAGCAAGATGCAAGAAGGAGGTATTCTCTCCCCGATGGCGACCCTCTTCCCCGACCCCCACTCGCCGATTCCCGATGCCAGGCCCGTCGAGGTCCCGCGCGCCGACTATCTGCTCTGGGCGAAGCGCCGGCCGCACCCTGCGAACGACCTCGGCCGCAGCGATGTCATCGGCTGCACGATCGACGAGGTGCCTGGCATGCGCGAGTCGCTGGCGCTGGCGGGCCGCAACGACGAGGGGTGGGCGCCGCTGGTGGAGCGCATCGCCGCGCACTACGGCGTCGATCCGGCGGGCGTGGCGACGGCCACCGGGACGTCCGGCGCCAACTTCCTGGTCTGCGCGGCGCTCCTGCAGCCCGGCGACGATGTGGTGGTGGAGCAGCCGGCCTACGACCCGCTGCTGGCGGTCCCGCGGCTGCTTGGCGCAAACCTGGTGCGGTTCGAGCGACGGTTCGAGGACGACTTCCGGCTCGATCTGGAACGCGTGGATGCGGCCATCACGCCGCGCACGCGCCTCGTCATCGTCACCAATCCGCACAACCCGACGGGCGTCCTGTCGGGCATCGACCAGATGCGGGCGCTGGGCCACCTGGCCGAGCGCCGTGGCTGCTACGTGCTGGCGGACGAGATCTACCTCGACGCGGTTCCGGGGCCCAGACGGGCCGTCGCGGCCACCGTGTCCCCGCGCATCATCACGACAAGCAGCCTGACGAAAGCCTACGGCCTGGCCGGCCTGCGCTGTGGCTGGGCACTGGCGTCGCCGCGCATCGCCGAGGAGATTCGGCGTGTGCGGGATCTGGTGGACGGGTCGGGATCCATCCTCACGGAGCGCGCCGCGGCCGCGGCCTTCGAACATCTCCAGGCTCTCGCGGCGCGGGCGCGCGCGATCCTCGAGCCGAACTTCGCGGCCTTCGACCAGTTCATGGCGGGGCAGTCCACACTGGAGTGGGTGAAGCCTGCCGGCGGGACGGTCGCCTTCCCGCGCCTGAAGGGCGCCGTGTCGGCCGATGCGTTCGCCGAGCGCCTGCTTCGCGAGTTCCAGACGGCCGTCGTGCCCGGGCGGTTCTTCGAAGCCCCCGCGCACCTTCGCATCGCCCTCGGGATCGACGCGGCGGCCCTCGCCCGCGGCCTCGAAGCCCTTGCCCGCGCGCTCCTAGAATAGGGGCCAGGCCCCTACGGTTGGGGTCAGACTCGATCACCCGCCAGGCCACCCGTTGGGGTCAGACTCCGTTGGGGTCAGACTCGATCACCCGGAGTGGGAAACGCCAGTTACCCAACGTGCCAGATCGAGTCTGACCCCATCAGCACACCTACGCGCGTGAACCGGCCCCGAGTAAGCGTGCCGGGAGCGTGAGGAGCGCGCGGAGAAATTCGAAGACGCCGCCGACCGCGATGCCCACCAGCCGGAACGGCAGGAGCAGCAGCCATACGATGGGGTAGAGGACCAGCGCCAGCAGCGCCACCGGCCAGCAGAGCACGAACAGAATCAGCCAGAGCAGGAACTTCGCCACGGCGCCCTCCTGATCCGATCTACGAGTGCCGTGACGGCCGGGTTCTGTACCGCAATCAGGGTCAGACTCGAATCTCCGGAAGGGGAAACGCCAGTTGCATTTCGCCCAGATTCGAGTCTGACCCCAATTACGGATCTGTCAGCGCAGGCGGTCGCCGAGCTGGATCTGGATCACCTTGGCGGCCCAGTCGGAGCGCTTCAGGATCGGGCTCGTCACCTTCGGGTCGGCCGGCGGCATGTCGACCACGATCATCCGCGTTCTGGAGAGCGCGCCGGGCGGCTGTCCCGGCGGATCGACCACGCGCTCGACCGTCGTCAGCGCGAACGGGATCAGCATGCGGAGCTGGTAGCTCCGGCCCCGGCGCCCTTCGACGGTCAGCGTGTAGGTCTTGCCGTCCACCCGTGCGTCGATGATGCGCAGGCGCGACGACACGTCGCCCAGCTGCAGCGGCGGCTGCACGGGCGCGACCTCGATGCCCGGCAGCGCCTCGAGCGAGAACTTCTGGGGTTCGAGGAGCGCGTCGAAGCGCCACATCTTCGGCCCGCGTGGCGCGTCCTGCGGGCCGAGCGGCTTCCAGCCCTTCGTGGTGCGCGCCTTCACGGGCACTGCACCGGGCGCCATCGTTACCTGGAGTTCGAGCGGCACCGTCCCCCAGCGCGGGACCATCGACACGGAGATCCCGAACTCGTCGCGCGTGATCTCCACGTCCACCGTCACGCCGTGCCAGCGCACGTTGCGCACGCGCAGGTATCCCCATCCCGCAGGCATCTGCGGCGCGATCACGAGCCGGTCTGGCAGCGCCTGGCCGTCGCGCGTTCCCGCGCGCGCGGCGCTCAACCCGACCAGGCCGCGCATCACCGTGGACATGAACCCGGTCGTCGCGAACAGCTGATGCGGGACGGCGGCGTCGATGGATCGCAACCGATCGCCGGAGAAGAGCTCCGCCATGTAGCCGCGCGATTCGAGGAAGGCGAGGTCGGCCGTGCCGTCCAGGTACGTCCAGGCGGCATCGGGGCGGCCGTTGGTGTAGAGCGCGAGGGCGGCGAACCCGGTCAGGAACGGCCACGAGGCGCCGTTGTTGTAGCTGAGCGGCTCGTACAGCGCGCTGTCGGTCGAGAGCATGCGCGCGCCCCAGTCGGCGCCGACACCCGCGCCGGCCAGGTCGTCGAGCGCGCCGGCGACGGCCGGGCGTGACGCGTCGAAGACGCCGCGCCAGAGGCCAAAGCCCGGCCACACCGTCGGCTCGGCCTGGCCCTTGCCGTCCTTCATCCACGCGAAGTAGATCCGCTTGCCTGCATCGTCGAGGAACCGTGCGTTGAGGGACGTGCGCGCCTTTGCGGCGGCGGCGTGCGCGATCGCGGCGAGCGGATCGCCGGCGATCTCCGCCAGTTCCGCGGCGGCTTCGGCCGCCTCAGTCCACGCCGCGCCCAGGAAGACGTCGGTCAGCACGTCGCCGCGTCGCAACGCGCCGGTCTCCACTGCCGCCGCCCCGGCCTTGGTGTTGTCCATCAGGCCGTCACCGTCCTGGTCGGTCGTGACGCAGTACTCGTAGGCCTTCTTCATCGACGGCCAGAAGTCCTTCGCCATCGCCACGTCGCCGCTGGCCCGCACGAAGTCGCGCACCGCGATGATGTACAACGGCGTGGTGTCGGCGTGGTAGTAGCCGTAGTTGTAGTCCTCGAACCAGCGGATGAAGCCCGCGCCCTGCGACAACTCGTGCATCATCTTGCCGTCCGCGCGCTGGCGCTTCCGCAGAAAGTCCAGCGACTGCTTCACGGTGCCGAAGTCCCCGTAGGCCGTCATCGCCCACGAGTTGATGAACGCGTCGCCGCCGAAGTACCAGCCGAAGCCCGGGCGCTCGCTCGTGCCCGACGGCCCGAGGCCCGCGATCAGGCCGCAGCCCAGGTGCGGGTTGCACACGAATCCCTTGTCGAGCGCCACCTTGCCCCACTCGAAGGCGAGATCGAGGCGGTCGTCCGGCGTGTCGATGCTGGTCATCTCCTCGCGCAGCGTGCGGTAGTGGCTGGACGCATCCCTGTAGTGGAACGCCGTGTTCGCGAGCAGTTTCTGGTAGGTGGCCTTGGTCGCCTCGAGACTCTCGACGCTCGACGCGATGACGATGGGCACCAGGCCGCGGGCCGCGGTCTCCGGCGTGATGGTGATCGCGAACTGCGACGGCGCGTCGGGCAGGTTGTGCGCGGGCTGCTCGGGCGGATCCACAGCGAAGGGCGAGCCCACCAGCGCTGACACCTTCCGGCTGCCTTCGCCCGCCACGTAGGCCTTGAGATCGCGGTCCCAGTAGCTGTACTGACCGCCCAGCCCCGCGGGCCACATCGGCTTGAGGTCGATCCGGAACTTGACCACGACCGTCAGCGGTTCGGATGTCGTCACGTCGAGCAACACGATGCCGCCGTGCTCGTCCATCGGCACCAGCCAGGTGGCATCCACCGTGAACGACGCGTGCGCATAGCGGACGGTGCTGGCCTCCGGCCGCACGTCCACGTCGGTGGCGAGGCTCCGGCCGGGAATCGGGTCCGCGTATGCCGCGACGCCGAACGACAGGTTGAAGTCGTGCAGCACCTTCATCGGGTAGACCCAGGCTTCGAAGCTGCCGTCCTCGCGGCCCAGAAACGCCGCCTTGTGTCCGGACGCTTCCATGTAACGCTCGGGCCTGGCCGGGCCTCGCAGCGCGATGGGGTTCACCGCGCGCGGGAAGCGGGGGATGGCGGCCGGCCCCTGGAGGGCGGGCGGCGCGGCGGGCGCGGGCGGCGGTGCGGGCGTCTGCGGGCGCGCCTCGAGGGCGAGGGCGGCGGGCAGCAGCGCGAGGGCCAGGGCGGCGGGCAGGATCCGGGCTCGGCGTGGGTGGACCATGCGGCGCATTGTAGCAAGGTCTAGGCATACGCAAGACCTATGCAAAAACTTGACACAACATGACGCGTCAGGACATACTCCCGTCATGGAACGGATGGTGCTGGTCACCGGCGGGACGGGATACGTCGGCGGGCGCCTCATCGAGGCCCTCGAGGCCCGCGGCGCCCGGCTGCGCTGTCTCGCCCGCGCCCCCGAAGCTCTGCGCGCCCGCGTCCAGCCAGGCACCGAGGTCGTCGCCGGCGATGTGCTCGACCGCGACGCCCTCGACCGCGCCCTGGCCGGCGTCGATACCGCCTTCTATCTCGTGCATTCGATGGGCGCCACCGGCGACTTCGCCGATCTCGATCGCCAGGCGGCAACCGGCTTCGGGGAGGCCGCAGCGAGAGCCGGCGTGCGCCGCATCATCTACCTGGGCGGCCTCGGCGACTCGGCCGACGACCTGTCCCCGCACCTGCGCAGCCGGCACGAAACGGGTGCGCTGCTGCGGCAGGGCGGGGTCCCGGTCCTCGAGCTGCGTGCCTCGATCGTCATCGGATCAGGCAGCCTGTCGTTCGAGATGGTCCGCGCGCTGACCGAACGCCTGCCGGTCATGATCTGCCCGCGCTGGGTTGCCATCAAGGCACAGCCCATCGCGATCGACGATGTGGTGGCGTATCTGCTCGAGGCCATCGAGATCGCGATTCCGGGGTCCCGCGTGTTCGAGATCGGCGGCCCCGACGTGGTCTCCTACGGCGACATCATGCAGGAGTACGCACGGCAGCGCGGATTGCGTCGCCTGATGGTGCCGGTGCCGCTGCTCACGCCGCACCTGTCGAGCCTCTGGCTCGGCCTGGTGACGCCGCTCTACGCGCGCGTGGGCCGCAAGCTCATCCGCAGTATTCGCAACGCCACTGTCGTGCGGGACGACGAGGCGCTTTGCGCGTTCCACGTCAGGCCGGCGGGCCTGCGCGAGGCGATTGCCCGGGCGATCCAGCCGAAGCCTGAGGCGCTGGCCTCGAACCGGTGGTCCGACGCGCGGTCCGCCGGCGGTGTGCCGCCCGTGCGGCCGCGCCCGGCCACAGTGACGCTCTGCGACGAGCGCACGCTGGACGTGGACGCGGGTGCGGCGGCGGCCTTCGCCCCCATCCGCCGCATCGGCGGACAGCGCGGGTGGTATGCGGCCGACCTGCTGTGGCGCCTGCGCGGGGCGATGGACCTGCTGGCCGGCGGCGTCGGCCTGCGCCGCGGCCGCCGCGATCCGGAATGGATCAGGCCCGGCGATGCGCTGGACTTCTGGCGCGTGGAGTCGTGCGTGGCCGATCGGCAGCTGCGGCTGGAGGCCGAGATGAAACTGCCGGGGCGGGCCTGGCTGCAGTTCGACGTCGAGCCGATCGACCCGCACCGCAGCCGGATTCGCCAGACGGCCACGTTCGAGACCTCGGGCCTGTGGGGGAGGCTCTACTGGTACGCGCTCCTGCCGCTGCACGCGATCGTGTTCTCGGGCATGCTCCGCGGCATCGCGAGCCGTGCGGTGGAGCCGGAGCGGAACGGAACGGGATCCTCCCGGGCGCGACGGGCGTCCCAGTAATGTATAGGGTATGAATAATAAGTGAGTTGATTCGTTCGCGCGCCCCTGCATCCCGCGCGGACACGCTCTCGAGAGCGTTCACCTGTCGGATGCCCGGAAACGGCCGGCTGATTGCCGTGCCCTGACATTGATCGTCTCGATCAAGGAGATAGTGACCATGCGCAGACTCTTCGCCTCCGTTCTCGTCGTCGCCCTCATGGCCAGTACCGCGGTGTCCATCAACGCGCAGCAGCCGAAAGACATCATCGACACCGCCGTCGCCGCGGGCAGCTTCAAGACCCTGGCCGCGGCCCTGACGGCTGCCGGCCTCGTCGACACCCTGAAGGGCGCCGGCCCGTTCACCGTCTTCGCGCCGACCGACGAGGCGTTTGCCAAGCTGCCGGCGGGCACCCTCGAGGCGCTGCTGAAGGACAAGGCCAAGCTGACCGCCATCCTGACCTACCACGTCGTGGCGGGCAAAGTGATGGCCGCTGATGTGGTGAAGCTGAAGGAAGCCAAGACCGTCCAGGGGCAGTCGGTGAAGATCGATGCGACCAAGGGCGTGAAGATCGACGGCGCCAACGTCGTGAAGGCCGACATCGTCTGCTCGAACGGCGTGATTCACGTCATCGACAGCGTCATTCTCCCTAAGTAAGGCCCCGGGGTTCTGTGGCATCATGAACCCCGCCATGCGCCACTCCACCGACGCGCCCGCCGCAGGCGGCGACGCCCGCCTCTCGATTGGCGCGGTGTCCCGGGCGACGGGTGTGCCGGTGGAGACGCTGAGAACCTGGGAACAGCGCTACGGCTTTCCCAGTGCCGAGCGCAAACCATCCGGCCACCGGGTCTACTCCCTGTCAGTCGTGCCGCGCCTGCGGCGCATGGCGGACGCGATTGCCGCCGGCCATCGGGCCGGCGACGTGCTGCCGGCCTCCGACGCGGCGCTCGACCGGCTCCTGGCGGCTACCGGATCCGCACCGCGCCCGGCGACCTCGTGGGCGATGCCCGGATCGCTGTCGACCGACGACGCCCTGGCCATGGTCGAGGCGTTTGACGCGGAGCGGCTCACCGCCGCCCTGCTGAGTGAGTGGGGGCGCCTCGGGGCGCTGGCGTTCCTGACGACCCGCGTCGGTCCGCTTGTCGAGCGCGTCGGCCGCGAATGGGCGGAGGGCCGCCTGGAAATCCGCCACGAGCACTTCCTGTCGGAGCGCCTCGGCGACCTGCTGCGGTCGCTGCGCCTGCCGCTCGATCACCAGGCGACGGGGCCGGTCGTCATCTGCGCCACGCTGCCCGGGGAAACGCACGCGCTGGGTCTGCAGATGGCCGCGCTGCTGATGGCGGCGTCTGGCCTCCGCGTGCTCTATCTGGGCCCCAACACCCCGCCGGCGGAACTCGCCGCGCTGGCCGCCGATCTCCCGGCCGCACATGTTGCGCTCAGCATCTCGTCGACCGCGGACGCGCAGGCGACGACGCGCCACCTGCGACGGCTGCGTCAGTTGCTGCCAGACGAGGTTGGCATCGTCGCCGGCGGGCGCGGCGCGCCCGCACCGAGACCCGGCCTCACGGTCGTCTCCGATTTCGACGCCTTGGGCGGATGGGCCCGGCAGATGACTGCGCAGGCCAGCCTCGCCGGGCGCGCGATGCCGGGGCGATGAGCGATCTGTCCAACCTCGCCAGCCACCCGCGTGTGACCGTTCGCCGAGCGGGCGACGCCGACCCCGGCGGCCTCGCCGTCGTGTACTGGATGCAGCGCGCGCAACGTGGTGCGGACAACCCGGCGCTGGACCTCGCGATCGAGGCCGGCAACGAACTCGGCCTGCCAGTCGTGATCTTCTTCGGGCTCACGTCCGCGTTTCCTGGTGCGAACCTCCGGCACTACCGCTTCATGGCCGAAGGGTTTGCCGGCATTGCCGCGCAGGTGCGGCCGCGGCGCGTCGGCTTCGTCATCGGCCGCGATCCCGATCACGACGCCGTGCGTTTCTGCGAGCAGGTGCGCGCGGCCATCGTCGTCTCGGACGAGAACCCGCTGCGCGAGCCCGAGCGCTGGCGCGCGCGCGCGGCCTCCCGGCTTCGTGTGCCGTTCTGGACCGTGGATGCAGACGTCATCGTCCCGAGCGGCCTGCTGCTCAAGGAGCAGTTCGCGGCGCGGACGATGCGCCCGCGCATCCGGCCGCTGATTGCGACGTATCTCGCAACGACGCGCGAGCCGAAGGCCCGGGTCGCCTGGGAGCAGGCGGTCGCGCAGACCGGCAGCGCCTCGAAGGTGGTGCCCGCGTCCGTGGCCGCGCTGGACGGATTGGCGCTCGATGGGGCCATCGGTCCGGTGACGGGGATGACCGGCGGGCCGCCTGCGGCGGAGCGGGTGCTGGCGCGCTTCCTGCGTGAGCGGCTGCGCGGGTACGCCACGAATCGCAACCACCCCGAGCTCGACGGCACGAGCCGGATCTCGCCCTACCTGCATTTCGGGCACATCGGCCCTCGGGCCGTGGCGCGCGCGGTGCGCGATGCCGACGCGCCGCGCGAGGATTGCGACGCCTTTCTCGAGGAGTTCATCGTCCGCCGCGAGCTCGCGGTGAATTTCGTGCGCTTCAACCCGCGCTACGACCGCCTCGCGGGCTGCGAGCCCTGGGCGCTGCGTACGCTGGACGCGCACCGGCAGGACGAGCGCGAGCCGGGCTACACCGCTGAGCAGATCGAGCACGCGGACACCCACGACCCGCTCTGGAACGCGGCGCAGATCCAGATGGTGGACACGGGCTGGATGCACGGCTACGTGCGCATGTACTGGGCGAAGAAGATTCTCGAGTGGACGCAGACGCCGGAGGAGGCGTTCGACGTCGCCGTCAGGCTCAACGACCGCTACCAGATCGACGGCCGCGATCCGAACGGGTACACCGGAATCGCGTGGGCCATCGGCGGCAAGCACGACCGCGCCTGGGGGCCCGTGCGCCCCGTCTACGGCACGATCCGCTACATGTCGTTCGCCAGCACGTCGCGCAAGTTCGACTCGAAGCGCTACATCAGACGCATCGAAGAGGAGACGGGCCGTCATGTCCGAACAGCCTGAACCCATTCGCCTCGGGATTTCTTCGTGTCTGCTCGGCGAGCACGTGCGCTTCGACGGCGGGCACAAGCGCGATGCGTTCCTGGTCGAGACCTTCGGCCGCTTCGTCGAGTGGGTGCCGGTGTGCCCCGAGGTCGAGCTCGGCCTGGGCACGCCGCGCGAGGCGCTGCGCCTGGTGCGTACCGCCGACGGCATCCGGATGGTGAATACGCGGAGCAAGCACGACATCTCCGACGCCATGCGCGCGTGGGCCGCGCGCCGAGCAGAAGGCCTCGCGAAGGAGCGCCTGGCCGGCTACGTGCTGAAGAAGGACTCGCCCAGCTGCGGGATGGAGCGCGTGAAGATCTACGCCGATGGCGGCATGGCCGAGAAACAGGGACGGGGCCTGTTCGCGGACGCGCTGATGGAGCGGTTTCCGCAACTGCCGGTCGAGGAGGAGGGGCGCCTGTGCGATCCGCGCCTCCGCGACAACTTCGTCGAGCGGGTGTTCGCGTTCGTCCGGGTGCGCGCGCTGTTCGAGGGGCGGTGGACCGTGGGCGACGTCGTCCGGTTCCACACGGCGCACAAGATGACGCTGCTCGCGCACGAGCCGGCGATCTACGACGAACTGGGCCGGATGGTGGCGACGGCGAAGGGCGCGGAGCGCGCCGGGTTCGCCGCCCGGTATCGCGAGCGGCTCATGGACGGCCTCGCCCGCCTGGCGACCACGCGCAAGCACACCAACGTGCTCATGCACATGGCCGGGCACTTCAAGACGCTGCTGGATGGCGACGAGAAGCAGGAGCTGCTCACCACCATCCACGACTACCGCGAGGGCCTGCTGCCGCTCATCGTGCCGATCACCCTCATCCGGCATCACGTCCGGCGCCACAAGGTCGAGTACCTGGCCGGGCAGGTCTATCTGGATCCGCACCCGAAGGAACTGATGCTGCGCAATCACGTGTAGCGAGGGCGGGCCCCCGGTGCGCCTGTGCGGCGCACTCGGCGCGACTGCCGCCATACTACCGCGCGGCTTTCCAGCTGAGCGACAGCACCAGCTGCCCGTTGTTCTTCTTCAGGGCCTCGCTGCCGGTCGCTTCGTCATCGGACTTCGCCGTGTCGGAGCCGGACAGCGTGAACCCTTCGGCCTTGGTGAACGTTCCGCCCTGCAGGATGATCGTCAGGTCATTGGCGTCGGACAGGCCGCTGAACGCCGCGCCGCAGCCTGCACCATCGACGAGCTTCTCGCCGTCGACGCCGACGTCCGCCCACAGGCGCCAGGTCGTGACGTCGCCCTCAACCGTCTGTGTAATGTCGTAGGCCACGCCGCACCCCGCGAGCTGGCCGTCGAAGACCGCCGTGAGGCTGTCGAAGCGAGCCTCGACCATGACCGCATACGGCCGGGTGTCGCGCAGCAGGAGCGTGCGGACATCCTGACCCCCGAGCGCGCGGAACGATTCCGCCACCGGATGGCGGTCGCGGGCGACGGCGTCCACGTACCCGAACTCCTCGGCGTCGCGCTTGACCGCGTCGGTCTCGTCCGAGCGCACGTCTCGCTCGAACACGACCCACTCGAACGAGCCGTCCGTGCGCAGGTACATCGTGCTGGTGGACTCCTTCTGCAGGCAGCCCGTGGTCGCCAGGGCTGCCGTAAGGGCAATGATCATCAGTGCGCGTCTCATGGTGTCTCCTCCGGCGGTGGACCGGGCCGGGCCCGGTCCGCCGGATCCCGTTCCCGCCCGCCTGTCTCTATAGACGGCACTGCAGGCGCCGACCGAACGGGGGCCGCGCCAGTTGACCGGGCCGGGCCCGGTCAACCGGGGTGTGTCTCGCCCGTGTCACGTCGGGCCGGGTCGAGCCCGGCCCGATCACCCGGTTCTTTCCCTGGACCGGGCCCAGTGGTAAGGTTCTCCCCCATGACCCGGCAGGAGAGCGCCGCCTTGCTTCGGGCCGCCCGCGACGGCTCGCCCGAGGCCCTGGGCCACCTGTACGAGCGGTGCGCCGGGCGCCTGCTCGCGATCATTCGCCTGCGCATGGGACGCGACCTGCGCGCGCGCCTCGAGTCGCGCGACATCCTCCAGAACACCCTCCTGAAGTCGTTCCAGCATCTCGACCAGTTCGAGGGCGGCGATGCGGCCTCGCTGATGGCCTGGCTCGCGCGGATCGCCGAGAACGAGGTCCGCGATCAGGCCGATTTCCAGCACCGCCAGCGCCGCGACGTGGCGGCCGCCGTGTCGATCGACGACTCCCAGGCGCCGCAGCTTGTCGCCCGCGTGCGCTCGGCGCTCAGCCAGGCCATCCTCAGCGAGGATGGCGAGCGCCTCGAGCAGGCCCTCGAGTCGCTCGAGGCCGATCACCGCGAGGTCATCGTGCTTCGCAAGTTCGAAGAGCTGAGCTTCCGGGAGATTGGCGTGCGCATGGGGCGCAGCGAAGACGCCTGCCGGATGCTGCTCGCCCGCGCGCTGACGGCCCTCACGTTGACGATGCGAGGCGCGCCGTGAGCGGGGCGAGCGGCGCGGAGCTCGAGGCACGCCTCGCGCGCTGGGTCGAGCACCACGTCCTGCACGGCGTCGAACTGGATCCGGCCGCCGTCTGTGACGGCCGCCCGGACCTGGTCGAGCCGCTTCAGGCGCTCGTCGCCGACTACCGCCGCGTCTCCGACGTCCTCGAGCGCCCGCACCAGCTGACGGCCATCACGGCCGCGCCTGTGCCGTCGGCCCTGCCGGCGTTCGACGGCTTCCACGCGATTGAGCGGCTGGGCGCGGGCGGGATGGGCGAGGTCTACAAGCTGCGCGATCTCAAGCTGGACCGGATCGTGGCGGCGAAAGTGCTGCGGGGCGACCGGCGCGTGGCGGC